>Ga0302324_100007382_pt1 | contig 23391 bp, 29 predicted proteins | sample Palsa_T0_1_FD_201949 | JGI IMG/M metagenome (GOLD analysis project Ga0302324, IMG submission 201949) | Peat permafrost microbial communities from Stordalen Mire near Abisko, Sweden - Palsa_T0_1 | ecosystem: Environmental > Terrestrial > Soil > Palsa > Peat permafrost | place: Sweden: Abisko... | reverse complement strand
ACTTGCGCCGCTCGGGTTTTTGATCGCGGCAGCGCGAAACTTCGGTTGGCTGGCGTCCCAGTCGGCGAGGTGTTTGGCAATGCGCAGGCCTTCGCTTATCATGGTTACGGGATAGCACGAAGGCTCATGGAGCCCGCGACGATAAGGAGACAGCGATGAGTCATTGCACAGCCGCACCCCTGCTGGGTGAGTTGGTTGGCATTTGCTTCTGACGCCGACGCGCATCGCTGCGCGACGTACGGCGACGAGGCGACCGAGCAGGCTGCGGCGCCCCGCGGCCTGGGCAGCGCTGTTGCACGGCGTTGCGCTCCTCACGGCCTGCGACTCTCTGCCGAGGATCGTCCCGGAAGCTGGGACGATGGGGGTAGCCCGACTCGAACCCAGTAATGGCAGCACGGTTCGCGGCGTTATTTCCTTTACCCAGCGTGGAGACAGGGTCTGGATCAGCGCCACGTTTACCGAACTGTTTCCGGGCTCCCACAGCCTCTACATTCACGTGGTTGGCAATTGCAGCTCCGCCAACGCGGCGAGCGCCGGGCCGGTGTGGAACGTGGAAGGGGCCGCGTCAGGCGGCAAACGCACTGGCGATCTGCCCGAGATCTATGCCGGGACCGAAGGCTATGCGCAGCTGCAGATTACGACCCCCGATCTCTCGGTGGGCACAGGTGCACCGAATGACGTGATCGGGCACTCGGTTGTCATTTACGCGCGCCTTGAGCGCGACCCATCGGCGGAATTCGGCGTGCGCAATGACCGGCTCGCGTGTGGTGTGATCGAACGCAGCCTGGGCCTCGACTTGAAGAAGCTTCTCTAATGCATCGGATTACATTTCGTTTCCGCGTCCAGGACCATGGGCTTGCTCGCCGATAAGAAGGTCCTGATCACGGGCTTGCTGTCCAATCGCTCGATCGCCTACGGCATCGCGCAGGCATGTCGGCGAGAAGGGGCGACACTTGCCTTCACCTACGTCAACGACGACCTGAAGGAGCGTGTGACCAGGTTGGCGGCGGATTTCGGCAGCGTGCCGGTGCTCCGGTGCGATGTAACAAGCGACGAGCAGATCGATGCTCTGTTCGACACGGTGCGGCGCGAGTGGGGCGTCCTAGATGGTTTGCTGCACTCCATCGCGTTCGCGCCGCGCGAGGCGCTGGCGGGCGATTTTCTGCAAGGCTTGTCGCGTGCCGCCTTTGCCACCGCCCACGACGTCAGCTCCTACAGCCTGGCGGCACTGGCGAAAGGGGCTCGCCCTCTCATGGCCGGTCGCGGCGGCGCCATGCTCACCCTTACCTACCTTGGCGCCGATCGCGCAATCCAGAACTACAACGTCATGGGACTCGCCAAGGCAAGCCTTGAAGCGAATGTGCGCTACCTGGCGCAGTGCCTCGGGCCGGAAGGCATTCGTGTCAATGCCATCTCGGCCGGCCCGATCAAGACGCTCGCCGCCGCCGGCATCGGTGGCTTCTCCAAGATCCTGCATTTCGTCGCCAGGACCGCGCCACTGCGCCGCAACGTGACAATCGAGGAGGTCGGCAACGTCGCGGCGTTCCTTCTCTCCGATATGGCCAGCGCAGTGACCGGCGAGGTGACCTACGTCGACTGCGGCTTCTCGATCGTCGCCGCCGGAATGACCGAGGAATAGGTAAACACCGCGCCGTGCGGCCCCTAACCCGCTGATGTCGTCCTCTCGTCGCTACGACGCCGTCGTCATCGGAGGTGGTCACAACGGCCTTGTGTGCGCGTGCTATCTCGCCACCGGCGGCCTGTCCGTTGCGATCTTCGAGCGTCGCGAAATCGTTGGCGGCGCCGCAGTTACCGAGGAATTCCATCCGGGCTTCCGAAATTCCACCGCCAGCTACACGGTCAGCCTGCTGCACCCGAAGGTAATCCGCGATCTCAAGTTGGTCGAGCACGGGCTGACGATCGTCGAGCGACCGTTGGCTAACTTCCTTCCGCTTCCTGCCGGAGGTTATCTTAAAGTCGGCGGCGGGCTCGCTGCCACTCAGAAGGAGGTCGCGCGCCATTCGGCACGAGATGCGGCCGCGCTTCCAGCGTACTACGCGATGCTGGACCGGGTTGCGGCAGTCGTGCGCGCGCTGCTGCTCGAGACGCCGGTGAACGTCGGTGGCGGCGCGGGTGAGTGGCTGCGTGCCTGGAGAGTTGGCGGCCAGCTGAAACGACTCACGCTTGCCGAGCGCCGCGATCTGCTCGATCTGTTTACCAAGAGCGCCGGCGAGGTGCTCGATCACTGGTTCGAGTCCGACCCAATTAAGGCGGTGTTCGGGTTCGACGCGGTGGTTGGCAATTTCGCCAGCCCGTACACGCCCGGATCGGCCTATGTGCTACTGCACCACGTTATCGGAGAAGTGAATGGCAAACGCGGCCAGTGGGGGCATGCGCTCGGCGGTATGGGTGCCATCACGCAGGCAATGGCGGCGGAGGCACGGGCGCGCGGCGTGGAGATTTTCACCAACGCGCCGGTCGCACGCGTTACGACGCAGGACACGCGGGCGACCGGTATCGAACTCGCGGACGGCACCGAAGTTGCAGCCCGCCATGTCGTCGCGAACGTCGGCCCGAAACTTCTCTATCTGAAACTCATCGATGCCTCGGCGCTCGATGCCGATTTCCGGCGACGGATCGAGGCATACCGCTGTGCCTCCGCGACGTTCCGCATGAATGTGGCACTCGACGCTTTGCCCGGATTCAGTTGTCTGCGCGCGGACGGGGAGCATTTGCGTGCCGGCATCATCCTCGCGCCTTCGCTCGCATACATGGAACGCGCGTACTTCGATGCACGGCAGGACGGATGGTCGCGTGAGCCCATCATCGAACTGCTTATTCCGTCGCTCGTCGATTCTTCGCTGGCACCCCCCGGCAAGCACGTGGCGAGCCTGTTCTGCCAGCACGCCAATCCCCAGCTGCCCGATGGTCGGTCATGGGACGACGCGTCGAACGAGGTCGCGAACTTGATGCTCGACACGGTCGAGAGCTATGCACCAGGGTTTCGCGCCGGCGTCATCGGGCGCCGGGTGCTTTCACCGCTCGACCTGGAGCGCGAATTGGGCCTTTCCGGTGGCGATATCTTTCACGGTGCACTGGCGCTCGACCAGTTGTTTTCGGCGCGACCGGTGCTCGGTCACGGCAACTATCGCGGGCCGCTCAAGGGACTGTACATGTGCGGCGCAGGGACCCATCCCGGCGGTGGCGTCAGCGGTGTGCCAGGGCACAATGCGGCGCGGGAGATCCTGCGTGACGCGCGTCGGCGCCGGTCATGAAAGGCGACGCTCCACGGCGTGAGCCGCGGAGCGCCATGGAACTACCGAGTCAAGTCGAAGCCAGCCGATAAGCCGGGTTCTGTTACGGCGCGTCCGAAGAGCGCGCTATGACCGTCATTCATCTAGGCGCCGCGTTGCCGTGGCGCTCGAGCCACCTACCCGCGGACTAGGCGAGCAGCCTCGTTAGTGCTTGCGTCCGCTTACTTGGTGTTGCTCCGGATGGAGGTTGCCGCGTTTCACCCGCATCCTCATCGGATGCGACTCGTCTCTGTGGCCCTGTTCCGCGCCTTCGCCGCCGCTCGCGCGGACGGCTTGCAGCGTCTGGGCGTTACCCAGCATCCCGCTCTGTGGAGCCCGGACTTTCCTCTCCCGGCAACGTTAACCGCTGCCGGCAGCGACGGTCTGGCTGACTTCGAGTGCCGATGATAGCACGGTCACAACGCGATTCCGGTCTCCTGAGTCGCAACGCGCCATTGCATGGTTGCACCGGCGTTGAGCGGTACCACCGCCTGGGCGCCGAACGCGTACTCTTCGGGCACGATCCAAGCTTCGCGTCTGAGCGTGACCGTGTCGCTGTTGCGGGGAAGGCCGTAGAAGTCGGCGCCGTGGAAGCTCGCAAAGGCTTCCAGCTTGTCCAGTGCGCCCGCCGTTTCAAATGCCTCCGCATAGAGTTCCAATGCAGCGTGCGCGGTATAGCAACCAGCGCAGCCGCAGGCACTTTCCTTGCTGTCGCGCGCGTGCGGCGCCGAATCGGTCCCGAGAAAAAACTTGGCGTTGCCGCCGATTGCCGCCTTGAGCAGCGCCTGACGGTGTTCTTCATTCTTGAGGATTGGATTGCAGTACAGGTGCGGCCGGATGCCACCCTTGAAGAGCGCATTGCGCGAGTAGAGCAGGTGTTGCGGCGTGATTGTGGCGCCGACCTGCGCCGGGGCCCCGGCGACGAAGTCCGCGGCTTCCCGCGTCGTAATGTGCTCGAGCACGATTCTGAGTCCGGGAAAATCATTGACGATGCGCCCGAGCACCTGATCGACGAACCGGCGTTCGCGATCGAATATGTCGACCTCGGCCGCGGTCACCTCGCCGTGGATCAGAAGTGGCATTGCATTGCGCTGCATGGCGTCCAGCGCCGGATAAACGCGTTCGATCGCGCTGACACCGGATGCGGAGTGGGTGGTTGCGCCGGCAGGATAGTATTTCACGCCGATGACGAAACCACTCCGCCGCGCCTCCTGGATTTCGGCTACCGGCGTGTCGTCGGTCAGATAGAGCGTCAACAGGGGCGCAAAACGCGACGCCAGGGGCAATGCGGCGGCAATTCGCTCCCGGTATGCTGCCGCCGCGGCAACCGTGGTGATGGGAGGCTCGAGATTGGGCATCACCACGGCGCGGCCGAACACGCGAGCGGTTGCGCCGACCACCGAGCGCATCGGCTCCCCGTCCCGCAAATGGAGGTGCCAATCGTCGGGCCGGGTGATCGTCAGCGTGGTCACGGTCATGTAAAGCCCTCGCTATCCGTGCGATTATACGGGCTGGCTTGCGGCGCCCGGTTGGGGATATAATCCGCCGCTTCATACGGCGACGTGGCAGGCACGGCCAAGTGGGAAGGTGGGAGCGTGGCAACAAAAGCGGCGGTAAAAAAGGTCAAGGAAGTCAACGAGCAGGAGCTGTTAAAGGCGCCTGAGCGCGACTACATGAACGAGGCGCAGCTGGCGTTCTTCAGACAGCGCCTGCTCGAGCTGCGAGCGCAGCTGTTGAACAACGCCGACGACACCGGCCAGCATTTGCGCGAGAACGAGATTACGACCGATCCGTCGGATCGGGCCACGCTCGAAGAGGAGTACACGCTCGAACTGCGCACGCGGGATCGGGAGCGCAAGCTCTTGAAGAAAGTTGAAAAATCGCTGCGCATGATCGACGACGGCAGTTACGGTTACTGCGAGGAAACCGGCGAGCCGATCGGCATACCGCGACTTTTGGCACGCCCGACCGCGACGCTGTCGCTTGAGGCACAGGAGAGACGCGAGCGCGTGCAGAAGCTCTACGGCGACTGAGAGAGAATCAGCGGCGAAAGAAAAACTACGGCCCGGATCACCGGGCCGTTTGACGTCAGCGGGCCACCCGTCGCGGCGACCCGCGCGTCAACCGCTTACATACCGAAGAAGACGCCGCGATGCGACAGGCCGCCGGCCATGAAGAACAGCATCGGGATCGAAAGCATGACGTTCGCCCGCGAGGCAAGGAAAGCGACGCGCCGCGCCTTGGTTTTCTCCTCATCGGTCGCCGGCTTGATGCCCAGAATCTTCTTCTGGTTGGGCCAGATTAAGGCCCACACATTGAACAGCATGATCGTACCCAGCCATGCGCCGACGCCAATAGCGGCCATGCCACCCTGGAGAGTGAAGGCATTGACGAACTGGCCACCGAGTAAGGTCGCGCCGGCGAGCCAGGTGACGACAGCGGCCCAACGGAAGAACAGAAGTGCTCTTGGGGCAACGTGCTTGGTAATGCCCGCCGCGGTGCCGTCCGCAGTGGCCGCTTTAAGTGCCGCAACCTGGACGAAGTTGAAATAATAGAGCAGGCCGATCCACATGATGCCGGCCATGAAGTGCAGCCATCTAGCCAATGCCGGAACGTAGTCCATCGTCGTTGCCCCCTAAAGAATGCACTTCACAGCGAAGTAAAGAATCAGGGTCAGAATCAGGCCCGAGATAACTGTTCCCCAAAGCGAATCAAGCGGATTCTTCATTGAGTTCTCCTCCCTTGTTGACCACCGAATCTGAGTCGACGAAACTCCCAGCGCCCAGAACTGTCTGTTTCGATTGTAGCAAGCGCCGGCAGCGCAAGCCAGCCGTAGTCCTTGGTCCTACCCCAGCATAGGAGATTGAGCAATGGCCACACTGACCGCACACAAAGAAGCAGCGCCGTTTGCACTTCCACCGCTACCCTACCTTGAGGACGCGCTCGCTCCCGTCATTTCGGCGAACACGCTGCGTCTGCATCACGGCAAGCATCAAATGGCATATATCACCAAGGTGAACGAGCTCGTCTCGGGAACCGAGTTTGAGGGACAGACGCTCGAGCGCATCATCCTGGCGGTGTCGGGTCGCGCTGAACAGGCGGAATTGTTCAACAATGCGGCCCAGGCGTGGAACCACGCTTTTTATTGGCGTTCCATGAAGCCCAAAGGCGGCGGCAAGCCCCCCGCCGAGCTGGCTGCGAAGATCGATGCGGCATTCGGCAGCCTCGACGCGTTCAAACAGCAATTGTCTGCCGCCGCGGTGAAACAATTCGGCAGCGGCTGGGCATGGCTCGTCCGCGACGGGACCGCGGTCAAGGTGGTCAAGACATCCAATGCCGAGCTGCCGATGACCAAGGGCCAGGTCCCGCTTTTGGCCATTGACGTCTGGGAGCACGCCTACTACCTCGACTATCAGAACCGGCGCCCCGAGTACGTTCAGGCGGTTATCGACCAGCTGCTGAACTGGGAGTTTGCGGCGGAGAATCTCGCCCGCGCCTAGACCCCGCTAGCTTGGTGTCCATGTTATCGAGCGGGTGAAATGAATGCATCCTCGCCGGCGCTGCGGTGGTGCCGCCCGGCGTCGTTGCCTTGTTGGCCGCAGGGGAAGGGGACATAATGGATGGTTGGCGCGGCCAACAAAGGTTGAGTTCGACTCCGATGGCATTTCCGCTGTTTCCCAAGTCGCCGGGCAAGGACAAGGCCGCCGACGGCAGGGCCAAGCCCGAACTGAGCCCGCGGCATGACCCGCGCACGGCGAGTAGCCGACGGCCGACGTCGGCGCATGAGATCGCCACCGCCGCCAAGGCAAGCCCGGCTGCTAGCGTCAAAGCCAAGCCGGGCACCGGGGGCGCCATTGCGCGGGAACGGGATTTCACCCTCACCGGCCCGGTCACTGGCCCGCCGAGTCTGATCGAATGGGGTGCAGAGGCGCAACCTGCCATTCAGGTCGCTGAGGCCAACCCGGGATTGTGCTCGGTACTCGAGAATGCCGCGCTGTTGTACGCCAGCGGACAAACAGCGCAGGCAAGACAGGCTCTGGAGCAGGGCGTCGCAACCGACAACGACGCGAAGGTTTCGCCGCTGGCGTGGCTCGCGTTATTCGATCTGATGCAGCGAGGCAGTGACCGGGCGGCATTCGACCAGCTCGCGTTGCAGTATGTTGTTGCGTTCGAACGCTCGGCGCCAGCTTGGGAGGAAGGTCAACCGCAACAGCGGTCCGGTGCGCGGCCGTCGGCGGGCGGTTACTTCGCGCTCACGGGCAAACTGGCGGCCGCCAACGGACCGCAAGTCAGCAATATGCTCGCCGCGACGCAGAAGCAGACACAGGTGCGCCTCGATCTGGGTTCGCTCACCGGTGCGGACGATGCCGGGGCGAGACTTCTCGCCGACGCGCTCGCCCAACTGCGCAAGCGGCAATATGCGCTGCTACTGCAGCATCCCGAAAAAATCCGCCGCGCGTTGGAGAGCGCGGTCAAGCAAGGGCGCGAAGCAGGCGAAGGATACTGGATTCTCCTGCTTGAGCTGTTGCAATGGCAGAACGACCGCGAGGCATTCGAGGATCGCGCGGTCGATTTCGCGGTGAGCTTTGAACTCTCGCCACCGTCTTGGGAACCGCCGCCCGGTGTGCCCGTGGCGCCGTTGGCCCCGGATGCTCCGACGGCCGCAGCGGGTATGCCCGAGGTTCTGTGCTGGAGTGGGACGATGGTCGGACCGACGGATCCTCAGCTCGCCAAGTTCGCGGAGTTTCGTGAAAGCCGCAACACCCTACCGATCGACCTGTCAGCGGTGGACCGTATCGATTTCGTATGCGCCGGCGCGCTGCTCAATGCGATTATCCGCGCCGAGGGACAGCGCAAGACCGTGCAGATAGCCGGCGCCTCGCCGATCATCCGCGTGCTGCTGCTGCTCATCGGGATCTCACCGCGGCATTTCATCAAGAAGGCCCAATAGGCACCCCATCGGCTGTTGCGTCGACGTTGGCGTGATCGTTGCATGGGGCGCGCGTTCGACGCGTTAGGCGTCGAGTGATACGCATCGATACGCTGCGTGGCGTTTGAACCAAGGGCGCGCGCTGGCGAAGCAGACTGCAGACAATGGTCGAAGTATTTCATGGAACAACGATCCTCTCGGTGCGCCGGGGCGCGTCCGTTGCGCTCGGCGGCGACGGACAGGTGACGCTCGGCAACGTCGTCATCAAAGCGACCGCACGCAAAGTGCGCCGTTTGCACGGTGACCAGGTCCTGGCCGGATTTGCAGGTGCGACGGCCGACGCATTCACGTTGTTTGAGCGCTTCGAGGCAAAGCTCGACAAACATCAGGGACACCTGCAGCGCGCCGCGGTCGAGTTGGCCAAGGATTGGCGCTCCGATCGCGTTTTGCGTCGCCTCGAAGCAATGCTGGCCGTTGCCGACCTTACCGCCTCGCTGGTTATCACCGGTTCGGGAGATGTGCTCGAGCCCGAGCACGGCATCGTCGCAATCGGATCGGGGGGCGCCTACGCGCAGGCAGCGGCACGCGCGCTGCTCGAGCATACGCAGCTCCCAGCGGCCGCGATTGTCAAAGAAGCGTTGATGATCGCAGGCGAGCTATGCATCTACACCAATCAGAATCATTTCATCGAAGTGCTGGAGCCGCAGTGACGACAAGCGATATGGATCACGATGTCATCGTCCTCGGCGCGGGTCCGGTGGGCCTGGCGGTCGCGGCGGCGCTTGGTCGCGAGGGCCTCAGTGTGGCATTGCTGGAGCGCAGTGCACTGGCCGCCTACGACGGTCCCCGCAACGACGAGGACTGGGACGCGCGTGTCTATGCGCTCAGTCCCGGTAGCGCGGAGTTTCTGCGCGGTCTTGGCGCATGGCAGCGGCTGCCGCCGGAGCGCCTCGCGGCAATCGAGATGATGGACGTGCATGGTGACGGAGGCGGGGCCATCGGCTTTTCCGCCTACGACCTTGGCGAGCGCGCATTGGCATGGATTGTCGAGAACCGCGAGCTCTGCGCCACGTTGGTCGAAGCGGTTCGCACCTGCGCGGCGGTTGCAGTACTGGCGCCGTGCGAGCCAACTGCGATCGGGTGGGATGCCGACAGCGCACTCGTCACTCTCGCCGATGGCCGGCGTCTGTCCGCGCGTCTTCTCGTCGGCGCCGATGGGGTGCATTCCTGGGTACGGCGTGAGGCCGGCATTGCCCGTGAGCCGCGGGGCTACGGACAAACGGCGGTCGTCGCCAACTTTGTCGCCGAACACGCGCACCGCGGCCGTGCGTTCCAGTGGTTTGTCGACGGTCAGGGTGTCCTGGCATGGCTGCCACTGCCTGGACGAAGGATCTCCATGGTGTGGTCGGCGCCAGACGCAGTTGCGCAAGAACTGCTGGCGCTGGATGCGGCCGCGCTGGCGCAGCGGGTTGCCGCGGGTGGCGGGCGGGTGCTGGGTGCGTTAACACTGATCACGCGTCCCGCCACATTTCCGCTTTCCTTTCTGAAGCTCGATTCGCTGATCGGATCCAGGCTGGCATTGGTCGGCGACGCGGCGCATGTGGTGCATCCGCTGGCGGGGCAGGGAGTCAACCTCGGCCTTGGCGACGCCGCTACGCTTGCCGCGGTGCTCAAGGCGGGCGCACCGGTTTGCGACGTCGGGGCGTCGATCCTGCTTGAGCGCTATGCCCGTAGGCGCGCGCTCCCGGTCCTTGCCATGCAGCTTGTGACCGATGGTCTGGTGCGCTTGTTTGCCGTGCCACCGCTTCGGCTGTTACGCAATCGCGGCATGAACCTGGTCGCATCGATCGCACCTGTCCGCCGTCTATTGGCGCAACCGGCCCTGCGTTAAACTGTCGGCCGAGTCACCTTGGAGCGTCCCATGCAACCGAGTTTCAAGTCCCTTGTGCTGGCAGCGTGCTGCCTCGTGTTAGCCGCGTCGGCACCGGCGCAGGACGCAGCCAAGCCTAACGCAACCAAGGGCGCGAGCGTCAACGAAGCGGCAGCGGTGAAGGCCCAGTTGGAGATGAAATTCCCTGGCGCGACGGTCAGCAACGTCGCCAAGTCGCCTTATTTCGGTTTGTACGAAGCCCGCTTCGATGACCGGATGGTCTATACCGATGCCAAGGTAACCTTCGTATTGGTTGGCTCGATATACGACGCCAACACCAAACAGAACCTTACGGAGGCACGACTGCGCCAGCTCAGTCATGTTGCCTGGGAGTCGCTGCCGCTGGACCTGGCGTTCAAGCGTGTGAAGGGCAACGGAACGCGCAAGCTGGCGATATTTTCGGACGCCGATTGCCCCTACTGCAAGCGTCTCGAAAGCGAGATCAAGCAACTGGACGACGTGACGATCTACACGTTTCTTTACCCGATCGATCAGCTGCATCCCGACGCGGCGCGCAAATCGACGCTGATCTGGTGTGCGCCCGACCGAGCCATGGCGTGGGACGAATATTTCGACAGCGGTAAGTTGCCCGATAACAAGGGCGATTGCGCGACACCGATTCAGGAGACCGCGCGCCTCGGCGAGCGCATGCGCGTGACCGCGACGCCGACACTGGTATTCGCCGACGGCTCGGTGGTTCCGGGCGCAATCCCGCTGGACCAGCTCCAAAGCGAGATCAATAGGGGCGAGTTGGAAGCCAAGAAACTGCCCGAGAAGAAGTAGGGCTGCGACGCTACACGAGGGAAACTACATGGCAATTCTCGACTTCATCAGCAAGCAGTTCATCGACATCATCGAGTGGACGGATGACTCGCGCGATACGCTGTCCTACCGCTTTCCCGATGAGGACAAGGAAATCAAGCGCGGTGCGCAGCTGATCGTGCGTGAGTCACAAATCGCGCAGTTCGTCTATCTCGGCCAGTTCGGTGACACGTTCGGCCCGGGCAAATACACGCTTACAACCGACAATATTCCGATACTCTCGGATATCAAGGGCTGGAAATATGGATTTGAAAGCCCGTTCAAGGCGGACGTTTATTACGTCATCACGCGTCTGTTTACCGGAAACAAGTGGGGCACCGCAAACCCGGTGATGATGCGCGACCAGGACTTCGGGATCGTGCGGCTGCGCGCGTTCGGCATCTACGACTTCAAAATCGTCGATCCCAAACTGTTCCTGAAGGAAGTTGCCGGCACCGACGATCACTTTCGTCTGGATGAATTCAACGACACGATGCGATCGAGGATTGTCAGCGTGTTTTCCGAGGCATTGGCGCAAGCGAAGGTCCCCGCGCTCGACGTTGCCGCGCGCTACGCGGAGCTGGGCAATGCGCTGCTACCGCTGATCAATCCGCAAACGACGTCGAAATATGGACTCGAGGTGACGAGCTTTGTCGTCGAAAACGTGTCGGTTCCCCCGGAAGTCGAGCAGGCGATTGACAAGCGCTCGAGCATGGCTGCGGTGGGCAACCTCAACGACTACGTCAAGTTCCAGATGGCGCAGGGCCTGGAAAAGAGCGACGGCGGCGGCGTTGGCGGCATGGGCGCGCAGATGGCGGTGGGCATGACGATGGCGCAGCAAATGCTAAACCAGACCGGCGGTATTCTTGGCGGCCAGACGACGCCGGGTATTCAGGCACCGGGTGCGGCCGCAGCGACGGGAGCCCCTGCGGCGTCGCTCGACCTTTTCACGCCTGCTCAGGTGGCGCAAATGCTCGGTGTGGGCGAAGCGGACGTCGTGGCAAGCCTCGAGTCAGGCGACCTCAAAGGCAAGAAGATCGGCTCCCAATGGCGCGTTACCAAGGCGGCCGTCGATCAGTTCCTGCATACGTGAGCAGGATGGGGTGGGCCAACTACTTGCCGCTACGACGCGCCCTCGCCGCGTTGTGTCTGGCATTTCTCGCCAGCGGCGTTGCCGTCGCGCAGGATCCGAAGGCAACTGCCGCGCAGGTGACCGCGCGTGAATGGCTGGTACTGATCGATCGCGGTGACGCGAAGGCCAGCTGGGAAGCGGCGAGCAAGAAATTCCGCGACGCGTTGTCTCTATCCGCCTGGACGGATGCGCTCAAGAAGAACCGCTACCCACTGGGCTCCGTGCTGGACCGCGCCACGGTCAAGACCTCATTCCAGAAGACCTTTCCGGGGGTGCCTGAGGGCGAATACGCGCTGGTTTCTTACGCGACGCGCTTCGCGAATACACTCCAGGGACACGAGACGGTCACGCTCGAGCGCGAGGCCGACGGCAATTGGCGTGTTTTGGGTTATTTCGTCCGCTGACTCGTGGACACGTCCGGCGAAACGCTCGCGCAGCAGAAATACGCGTGCCCGGCCTGCGGTGCTGAGGCAGTGTGGAACCCAGCCAAGCAGGCGCTGGTATGCCCATTCTGTGGCACGACGTCACCAGCGACACTCGACGCTGACACCGGCAAGATCGTCGAGCACGATCTCGTCGCCGCGCTGCGTGGCATCGGAGACGACGCACGCGGCTGGCAGATCGAAAAGCGCTATGTGAAATGCCAGAGCTGCCAGGCGATTTCGGTCCTCGACCCGGCCCGCCAGGCGCAACGTTGCGACTTTTGCGGTTCCGCGCAGCTCGTGCCCTACGAGCAGAGCAAGGGATCGTTCCGCCCGGAGAGCCTGCTGCCGTTCAAGATTTCGGAGGACACGGCACGCGACGGCATTCGCGCCTGGTACGGCAAGCTGTGGCTTGCACCTAACGCGCTCAAGCGCCGCGCACTCACCGATACCGTCAGGGGCGTGTATCTGCCCTACTGGACGTTCGACGCGCAGGTCGACGCGACGTGGACCGCGGAGGCGGGACATTACTACTATTCAACCGAGACCTACAGCGACGCCGGCGGCCGGATGCAGACGCGCCAGGTACAGCACGTGCGCTGGGAACCTGCTGCCGGACAGCTCTCCCACTTCTTTGATGACGACCTCGTCTGCGCGTCGGTTGGTGTGCATCCGGCGTTGGTGCGCGGAATCGAACCGTTTCCGACCAAAGAGCTGCGCCCCTACGATGCCGGTTACGTCGCCGGCTGGGTGGTCGAGCGCTATCAGATTGATCTCGTTGCGGCTGCAAAGGCTGCGCGCGATGCGATGGACGCCCAGCTCCGCCAGATGTGCGCGGCGCAGATACCGGGCGATACGTATCGCAACCTCGATGTGCGCGCCAACTATGCAGGGCAGACGTTCAAGCATATTCTCGCGCCGACTTGGTTGCTCACTTACGGTTACGGTGCCAAAGGCTACCAGGCTGTGATGAACGGCTTCACCGGCGCGATTCAGGGCGAATACCCCAAGAGCTGGGTCAAGGTGACTTTATTGGTGGTTGCGATCATCATCGTCGCGATGATTGTGCTCTCGCTCGGCACGCATCGTTGAACGCCTTGCGAATGGAAAACGTGTGCACACTGCGATAGTCACTGGCGTTTCACGCGGTCTCGGCGCGTCGCTGGCCGAGGCGCTCCTCGGGCACGGCTACACGGTTCTCGGCATCGGCCGCACGCACAACCCGGCGTTGGGCGGCGAACGGTTTCGCTTTGCGCGCGTCGATCTGGCCGCCGCTGGCCACCTAGACGAGGCGCTTACGCCCGAACTGTCCATACTCGCAGCGAGCAAACCGACGTCGGTTTGCCTGCTCAACAATGCCGCGACCGCCGGTCCGGTCGGAACGCTGGGTGCACTTACCGCGGCCGACGTGGTGGCATCGCTGGCAGTGAATCTCGCCGCAGTCGTTGCACTCACCAACCTTTTCTGTCGTATCTTCTCCGACGCAAGGCAACCGCGGCGCGTCATCAATGTTTCTTCCGGCGCTGCCCAAACGCCTCTGGCCGGTGAGAGCCTCTACTGCGTGGCCAAGGCAGGGATGGAAATGCTGACCCGAGCACTTGCGGTCGAACAAACCGCGCCGCACTTCCGGGCGATTTCAGTGCGGCCAGGCGTCATCGACACGGATATGCAGCAATACGCGCGCTCTCAACCGCGCGAGCTACTGCCGTGTGTCGACATGTTCCGAGAGTTTCACAGTCAGGGCAGGCTCGTTCCGCCGGATGTCGTGGCGGCAAAGATTGTCGACAAGCTCGTGCTCGGCGACGTCGAGCACGGTCGCACCTATTCCTACCAGGAACTCTAAAGGCCGCCCCGAATCAGCGCGATAGCACCGGGCGCAGCTGATACTCGAGGATACTCGGCTCCACACCGGCTTTCCACGCGATGCAGTACACGTCCTTGTGGTCGGCAGTGAACACGCCCGAATCCCGAGTCGCGTTGTCACGCGTGATCGGCATGATCACGGCGTTGGCGTCGCGGTAGTGGATGTTGAATGCGATCGGCGCCGCGCTAACGAAATAGAAATCGAAACTCTGGCCCCGGTCAAGTTCGACGCATTGTTCCTGCAATGCATAAGGCTCGAGCTCAACGCCGGCGGCGGCGCGGGGGGTGTCGAAGCGATACGGATCCAGGGCGCAGCCGCCTGCGATGGCCACGGCGAGCCACCCCGGGTTCCGTCGTGCCGTCATCGCCCCGGTCCGCCCCGTGCGCGCCAGTTCTCGACCAGCAGTGCCCAGCGCTCGTGATCGCGCCATCTGCCGTCGATTTTGAGGTAACGGGGCGAGTAGCCTTCGCGCACAAACCCGGCGCGGCGCACGAGGCCGATCGAGCGCTTGTTGGCAGGCTGGATGTTGGACTCGACGCGATGCAATCGCAGCGTGCGGAAGGCGTAACGCAGCATCAGGTCCAGGCCGTCGCGCATATACCCCTGACGCGCGTGGGGAGCGAGCGCGTAATAGCCGAGATAGGCGCTTTGCATGATGCCGCGGAATATCTGCGACAGATCGAACACGCCGACCAGGCTATTGTCTTCGCGTCGGCATGCGAGCAGCGTCTCCGACGCGGGCCGGCGGCAGCGCGCGAGCATGACGGCGTACCCCTTCGGGGTGGAGGGCGGCCGGGTCCAGCGGCGATGAATCGTGCGACTTGCTCGCACGGCGGCACAAAACACCGCGGCATCCGCGGCTCGCGGTCGGCGCAGGTACACACGCTCACCCACAATGAGCGCCGAATTGGGGACTGGCATAATGACCGGCATGTTACCGCGTGGATGCAGCCGGCGATGAGTAAATGGATCGAGGGCAAGGTCGTAGGCAAGAAGCGATGGACCGAGCGCCTGCTTTCCCTGCAGGTCGCCGCGCCCGCGGTGACGTTTGTTGCGGGCCAGTTCGCGCGCCTTGCGCTACCAGCCCCTCCCGGATCGAAGGAGCCGATGTTGGGGCGACCTTATTCGTTCGTTAACCCGCCGGACGGCTCCGCGCACGAGTTCTATTTCAACGTGCTGCCGTTGGGGCCACTGTCGCCGCGTCTCGCAGCCCTCGAACGCGACGATTCGCTATGGCTGCTTGATCGGGCGAACGGTTTTTTCTGTGTCGCCGAGTTGCCTGATGCGGCGGCCCTGTGGTGTCTGGCGACCGGTACGGGCCTGGGCCCGTTTCTGTCGATCCTGCGTACCGAAGAGCCGTGGGAGAAGTTCGAACGCGTGGTGCTGGCGCACGCGGTGCGACATGCCGAAGACCTGTCGTATGGGGAGTTGATCGCGAGCCTTGTCGCGGCCCGACCCGGCCGCTTTAGCTTTGTCCCCTTTGTTAGCCGGGAAACGCACAAGGGGGCATTGTCCGGGCGGATCCCTGACGCGATCACCGACGGACGGCTCGAGGCGTGGACCGGTGTGCCGCTGACGGCGGCCAATGCCCACGCGATGCTGTGCGGCAATCCCGACATGGTCCGCGACACGCAAGCGGTGCTCGAGCAGCGCGGCATGCGCCGGCACCGCCGTCGCGAGCCCGGTCATTTCACCCTGGAGACTTACTGGTAGTCGCGCTAAAGGCGCAAGCCGGGGCAGCCCGGCACCCCGGATTCGGGCCGCGGCGGATACTACTGTCTACAACAGCCGCTGTATTCCGGAGACCCGGGAAGGGCGCTTTTGTGTCCCTTCCGGCCGCTAGGGGTCCTTGACGTCGAGCAGTTCGATCTCGAACACGAGTGTTGCGTTTGGTGGAATGACGCCGCCGCCCGCGCCGCGGCTGCCGTATCCCATATCGGGAGGAATTATCAGGGTACGCCGGCCTCCTACGCGCATCCCGACGACGCCTTCGTCCCAGCCGCGGATAACTCTTCCGCCGCCGATGGGAAAACTGAACGGGGTGTGCCGATCAAGCGAGGAATCGAATTTGCGCCCTCTTTTGTCGCCGGTGGCCGGGTCGTAGAGCCAGCCAGTGTAGTGAACAACTGCTACTTTGCCCATCACGGCTTCGACGCCGGTGCCCACCGTAATATCGGTCTTTTGCAGTTGCGTTATCTTGGCATCCATCTTGCTTTGGGGGAGGGGTGGCATAGTTTCCGGGGCCTGCGCGACAGCGCTTCCGGAGGGCACCAAGGACAATAGGGCGACCACCGACGCCAGGGTCAGGCAACGGTTTAGGAGACGAGGTGACGGCATAACGTAGGCTTGGCGGGTTTGGCGGGTGAACGCATCCCAGCGTGGGTTGAGGTGCACAAGGACATTGTCGTAAATTCGCTGCTTTGCGGCGGCTTTTGCGTCGCTGACGATTATGGGCTATAAATCACCGATCCGCCAAATTTGAATTGGCGCACCGCCGTAACCGACCCGTTCGCCGTTGAGCTTCGGGGAAACAGCGCCCGGAGCCCCGTTCGCTGACCGGCCGTACCTTATGAAAGCGATGCTCGGATTTCTGACTCCTCAGGCCAAGGAAGCGGCCGATCCGCTGCACAGCGCCAAGAGCGCGGCAGCGTGGCTACGGCAGTTGCCAGCGCTCGACGTCGTCGGGCGGCAGCAGCACGTCATCCGCGCGCTCGACGCGATGCGCAAGGGACAGTACGAATTCGACCTGAATCGCATCAACGCGATCGAATTCGTCGATGCTGCCTTGGGCGCCGACCGTCGGCAGCTCATCAAGCAGTACATCGAGAATGTCGAGAACTCGCCCAAGCTTGCCGAGCGCATTTGGCAAGCGCTGTGGGAGATGAGTCAGTCGTTCACGCTCGCCTATCAAACAGCGCTTGAATCCGCCCTCTCGGAGGTCGGCAACGCGCGCTGGAAATCGGCGTTGCCGCTGCTGTTCGTGCGTCTGGTGCACTTCCATGGCACGGATGCGAAGCTGCGCGTGTTCAAGTACGAGCGCTGGATTCCCGCGAAGTGGATGGAGTTGCACCAAATCTATCTGCGTTCGTGTGAATTGAGCTGCGACCGGCAGGCCATGGCGCTGCCGGCGGCGGGTGAACGCGCCCAGTCGTGGTCTGTCGAGCAGGAGTATCTGTATGTCCTGCTGGTGCACCAACTCAACACGGGCAATCTCGGTCCGGCGGAGGTCGACTGGGCCAGTTCGCAGTTGCGCGCCTGGAGCCGGCGCTTAGTGCTCGAGCAGATTCCGAAATCGCTCGAAGGTTTCTTCATCGACCTTGCGGGCCGCTCGGGGCTGGTACGGCGCGACGGGAATGACCGTGGCTCGGTGCTGCGTTACGTGGATACCACCCCGCTCTCCGACGCGATGGAGCGGGCGGTGGCGGCGTTGCGCGATGCCGAGGCCACCGATCAGGGGCCGATCGCCGCGATCAACCAGCAGCGTCTGGCCGTGCTGCGCAAGATTCAACCGTCGCTATCGCCTTCGGCGCTCTCCGATCTTCGCCGCGACCCGCGGGTCTCGGTCGCCATCTCGGCGCGGGTACGTATCGGCCTGTCGCGGATCTGTCAGGATCTCGCCGCCAAGGCTCCCGGCGAGAGCCTGAGTGACAACAGCTCGACCGAGCAGATCGAGGTCTTTCCGGTCGCTGGCGCGCCGCGCGTGCGCCGCAAGACCCTGGTCGAAGACGATTCGCTTGCCGCGAGTCTGTCGTCGTGGAGCGATCCGATGTGGGAGGTCAAAGATCGCAGCGTCGCCGGACTGCGTATCGCCGCCACCGGTGGCATTGGCCAGAGCCTGACCCTCGGAGCATTGGTTGCGGTTCGCCAATCCGACGTCGAAGCGTGGTTGCTTGGCGTCGTGCGGAGACTGAACAAGGTTTCCAACGAGGAAGTCGAGGCAGGGGTCAACATCATTGCTGAACGCATGGTGCCCGTCACGCTTGCGGCTAAGCGCCGGCCAAGCGAGGACATGGGTTACGTGATCGACGGGGTGGACTTGTCGACGATGGGCGACCGCTTCGAGGGCTTGTATTTGCCCCCGCCGTCGCGGCCGGACAAGCCGTTGGCGATGAAGACGCTCATTATCCCGACCTCCGAATACGTCGAGGGCCGCAACGTCATTCTCACGACGTCGAATTCGGTCTATACAGTGGCCATGCGTCACTTGGTGGAGCAGCGGCCCGACTGGTGCTGGGCTACCATTCAGATCGTCGAAAAGGCGCCGCGCGAAGGCTGAAATCGGCCCCGCTTGCCGACTCAATCCAGCGGGCGGAATCTGAGCGTGATGGAGCGGCGAAACATGTCCGGCGTATCTGGCCGGGGCAGGGGCGAAGATTTGAGGATTGCGCGCTGCACGGCTTCGTCGTAGGCCCGCATGCCGCTCGACTTGCTCAGTTGTACGTCGATGATCTCGCCCGTTGGCAGCTGCACGACGTCGAATACGGCCTCAGGATTGCCTTGCAGGTCTGGCGGGACGATCACATTGCCCCGGATCTTGGCCTGGATGCGGCGGATGTAATCGGCGTCCGCTTTGGCATGCGCCGCGTCGGACGCGGCTTTCTGCTGTGTCTGACGCTCGCGCTCGGCCTGCGCCTGCAGCGCTTCGGCTTCTCGCGCCTGGCGCTCGCGCACCTCGGCGAGGCGCTTCTCCTGCTGCAGTTTCTTGTCTGCATCCTGCTTTTCCTTCTCCTTGCGGTCGTGCTCAGCCTGCTCTTTCTTGAGTCGCTCCTGCTTTTCCTTGAGCGCGATGTCGGGCTTCGGCTGTTCGACCGGCGGCGGTGGTTTGGCTGGTTCAGGCTTGGGCGGCTCGGGTTTGGGCGGCTCCGGCTTGGGCGCCTCGGTCTTGGGCGTTTCGGGCGGTATTGCCGGCTCGACTCTTGTCACCGCGGGGGGCGCGTAGAGCTCCACGGTCACCGGCTCGGGCATTCGGTTTTGCCAATTGACACTGATGATGAGGAACAGCAAGAACGCGACGTGAACTGATACAGCGAGTATCGCGGCGATCCACTTCGCTGCAGATTGGGGCGAACGCGCAGTCCGCGGAGGCATTGGGCATCAGCTCGATTGTGGGCGCAGTAGCAGGCCCACCTTGCGCACGCCCTTCTGCTGCAGGAGATCGAGTACGTGCACGACTTCCTCATAGCGCACGGCGCGATCGGCCGCAATCACGACCGCCTGATCGGGATTGCGTGTCTGGTGATCGCGAATGCGAGCGACCAGTTCGTCGGACGACACGCGCACTGGTGAGCTCGTGCCCTCGCGCAGCCACAGTGATTGATCGTTGTGCACCGAGATCTCCAGCGGCGCGACCGGCGCGGCGAGCTGGCTGCCAACACTCGGCAGCTCGATCACGCCCGGGTTGATGAGAGGCGCGGTCACCATGAAAATTACGAGCAGCACCAGCATCACGTCGATGTACGGCACGACATTGATCTGATTGATCGCTTTGCGCGGACGGCGCATCGGCTATCCCTGGCGCTGAAGAATGTTCGAGAATTCCTCGATGAAACTCTCAAACCGGGTAGCCAGCCGATCAACGTCGTGGGTATAGCGGTTATACGCAACAACCGCCGGAATCGCTGCGAAGAGCCCGATCGCCGTGGCGATCAACGCCTCGGCGATGCCCGGCGCAACCTGTGCCAAGGTCGCCTGGCTCACGTTCTGCAGCCCGCGGAACGCGTTCATGATGCCCCATACGGTGCCAAACAAACCGACGTAGGGGGAAACCGAACCGACTGTTGCCAACCCGGAAAGGTTCGATTCCAGTGCGTCGATTTCCCGCTGATAGGACGCGCGCATCGCCCGGCGCGCGCTGTCCATCGTCGCCGCCGAAGAACTGCCCTGACGGCGGTGCTTGGCGAATTCGCGAAACCCCGACGAGAAGATGCGCTCCAGGGCGCCGCCGCGGTTCTGGGTCGCGCGCTGAAACAACTCGTTCAAGTCGCCGCCTTTCCAGAAATCATCCTCGAAGCGGTCGGTATCGCGCGCTGCGCGCTTGAGCGCGAAGAGCTTGAGAAAGATCTGCCACCATGACCAAAGCGAGGCCAAAAGGAGCAGCCCCATGACGGCTTGCACGACAACGCTGGCATGCACCACCATCGCCAGGAACGATAGATCGGGATGCAGGTTCAAGCTAATGGCCTTTCCAAGTGTCGATCTTGGCGGCGACTGACGCCGGAATGCGCGCTGGGCGCCAGCTCACCGGATCGAGACAGGCAAGCGTTACCCGAGCGCCGATCAGCTGTTCGTCGCCGCGGAAAACATCCTGTTCGGCTGCGATTCGGCTGCGTCCTAACGTCGCCAACGCAAGGGTGACTTCCAACGCATCGTAGAGGCGCGCCGGCAGGTGGTACTCGATATCCAGCCGATGGACAACGAAGAGGACGCCATGGTCACGCTCGAGCGCGTTCAACGTTATTCCCAACGATGCAAGCCATTCGGTACGCGCGCGCTCCAGGAATCTCAGATAGTTGGCGTAGTAGACCACCCCGCCGGCGTCCGTATCCTCGTAGTAAACACGCACCGGCCAGCGGAACGGCTCGAAGGCGGTCATTCCCGAAACAGTTCGCCCGCCGCAGCCGGGGGAACGAGTCCGAAGTGACGAAACGCCAGCGCGGTAGCGATTCGGCCACGGTTCGTGCGCTGCAGAAAGCCCTGCTGAATCAGGAACGGTTCGAGCACGTCCTCGATTGTGTCGCGCTCCTCGCCGATAGCTGCCGAAAGATTGTCGATGCCGACCGGGCCGCCGCCAAACTTGTCCAAGACGCAATGCAGCAGCTTCCGGTCCATCACGTCCAGTCCGGAGGCGTCGACGTCGAGCATAGACAGCGCGGCATCGGCAACATCGTGCGTGATGCGGCCGCCCGCGCGCACTTCGGCATAATCGCGCACACGACGCAACAACCGATTGGCAATACGCGGCGTGCCGCGCGAACGGCGCGCGATCTCCAGGGCGCCGTCAGCCTCGAGCGCGATATCGAGCAGCCGCGCCGACCGCACGACGATACGGGTAAGCTCTTCCGGATTGTAGAACTCGAGGCGGGCGACTATGCCGAAGCGGTCGCGCAGCGGGTTGGTCAACATGCCCGCGCGCGTCGTTGCTCCAACGAGTGTAAATGCTGGGAGGTCGAGCTTCACGGAGCGGGCCGCCGGACCTTCGCCGATCATGATGTCGATCTGGTAATCCTCGAGTGCCGGGTAGAGGATTTCCTCGACCACAGGCGGCAGGCGGTGAATCTCGTCGATGAACAGCACATCATGCGGCTCGAGGTTGGTGAGCAAAGCCGCGAGATCGCCGGCACGCTCGAGCACGGGTCCCGACGTCTGGCGCAGGTTGACCCCCAGTTCATGGGCAATGATATGCGACAGGGTGGTTTTACCGAGCCCAGGTGGCCCGAACAGAAGCACGTGGTCGAGCGCTTCCTTGCGTTTCTTCGCGGCTTCAATGAATATCGCGAGCTGCCCGCGGATCTTTTCCTGGCCAACATACTCCTCGAGCGCGCGCGGTCGCAGCGTGCGTTCGAGCACTTCTTCCTGAGGACTGGTTGGCGCCGCGGCAATCAGGCGTTCTGTTTCGATCATCTGAATGTCCGCTTCACGCCTTGGAGAGAGCCTTCAGCGCCTGCCTGATGCCGTCGGCGACGGCAACGCCCTCGGGCAACTGCTTCACCGCCTGCACGGCCTCCCGGTCGCTGTAGCCGAGCGCAATGAGCGCGTGGAGCACGTCGGCGGTCACGGGAGGGGCGCGGTGAACGCCGATCGCGGAGGTCATGTCGGCGCCGAGCTTGTCCTTGAGTTCCAACAGCAGCCGTTCCGCGGTCTTCTTGCCGATGCCCGGAATCCGGGTGAGTAGTCCCGAGTCCTGCATGGTCACCGCTTGGGCCAGTTCAGCGACGGACAAGCCTGAAAGCACCGACAACGCGGTACGAGCGCCGATGCCGCTGATTCGAATCAGTTGTCGAAAGGCGCGTCGCTCGGTCTCCGACCCGAATCCGAACAGCAGATGCGCATCCTCTCGTACGACAAGGTGGGTGAACAGCGTAACCTGTTCGCCCAAAATCGGGAGATTGTAGAAGGTGCTCATCGGCACGTCGATTTCGTACGCGACGCCCTGCACATCGAGCAGGATTTGCGGCGGATTCTTCTCGACTAGCGTACCGGAGAGGCGGCCGATCATGGGCGCATGGCGGGCGACGAAGCGACATTATCGCATGGTACGCCCCGACATTGGATTCGCAGCGTCTCGCCATACCTCGCTTGCCGGCTCGAAGTTGCGGCGCGCACCGCTACAGAATCCGCCCGCGACGCACGCGATAGCCTGTGCGCCGCAAGCCGTGAAGTCCCTCGCCGCCATGGGCATGACAGATCGCGCAAGCTAGCGCATCGGCTGCATCTGCGGATGGCGCCACCGACAGTGAAAGTAGTCGCCGCACCATTTCCTGCACCTGCTCCTTGGCAGCCTTGCCGTGACCGACAACCGCTTGCTTGATTTGCAGCGCCGTGTACTCGGCGACGGGGAGATCGGCAAGCACGGCGGCGGAGATTGCCGCGCCCCGAGCCTGCCCCAGCAACAGCGTCGATTGCGGGTTAACGTTGACAAACACTTTTTCGACCGCGACTTCGGTTGGGTTGTACTCGACGATCACACTGCCGAGATCACGCAAAATAATCCTCAGCCGCTCGGGAAGCTCGCCGCCCGTGTTGCGCACGCAGCCACTGGCAATGTAATGCAACTTCCCGCCCGCGCAGACAATCAGGCCAAAGCCGGTAACCCTGAGACCGGGATCGATTCCCAGGATGCGTCGCGATGCGGCCGGGACGGTCAACGGCGCTACGCCTCTTCGATGACGGCAGTCGTGAAGACGTCCTGGACGTCGTCGAGCGCCTCGAAGGCGTCGAGCAGTTTCTGCATGCGCGCCGCGTCGTCGCCACTGACGACGATCTCGGTAATCGGTTTCATCGTCACTTCGGCGAAGTGGGG
>Ga0302324_100007381_pt1 | contig 23396 bp, 14 predicted proteins | sample Palsa_T0_1_FD_201949 | JGI IMG/M metagenome (GOLD analysis project Ga0302324, IMG submission 201949) | Peat permafrost microbial communities from Stordalen Mire near Abisko, Sweden - Palsa_T0_1 | ecosystem: Environmental > Terrestrial > Soil > Palsa > Peat permafrost | place: Sweden: Abisko... | reverse complement strand
GTTCGGGGATTGGATGCAAATCTGCCGGTCTACGGCATGCGCACCATGGACGATCAGATCTCGAACTCGCTGTTGATCGAGCGCCTGATCGCGAGCTTGTCGGCCGTGTTCGGTTTTCTGGCCACGCTGCTGGCCGTGATCGGGCTGTATGGCGTGATGGCTTATACCGTGGCGCGCCGCACGCGTGAAATTGGAATTCGCATGGCATTGGGAGCTTTTCAAGGCGACGTGATCTGGATGGTGATGCGGGAAGTGCTGTTGCTGGTGTGCATCGGAATCGGCGCCGGTCTGGCGGCGATCGGTTTGTCGAGACTGGTGCAGACGCAGTTGTACGGAATCACGGGTCAAGATCCAATCACAATCGCCTTCGCCGGGCTGCTGCTCGGGGCGGTGGCTTGCGCGGCGGGCTATTCCGGCATTGCGGGCCAGCCGTATCGATGCCATGCAGGCGCTGCGGTATGAATAAGCCGTGCTCACGCGTGATTAGGGGTATACACGGCTTCAGCCGCGTTTTGCCTGTCTCGTGCCCAGAATCGCGAGCCGCTCCGATGCAGTAGCCGATTGGCTGCGTGTGCGCTATGCTTCCGACCGTTGCGGCAAGATCCTGATCGCCCACGGGGCGAAGTGCCATGTGTACGTGATTGGGCATCAACGCCCAGGCGCCTTCTCGCCCGATTTGACAAAAACGCGGCTGAAAAGCCGCGTGTACCGATTTGACAAAACGCGGCTGAAAACCCGCGTGTACCGATTTGACAAAAACGCGGCTGAAAAGCCGCGTGTACCGATTTGACAAAAACGCGGCTGAAAAGCCGCGTGTACCGATTTGACAAAACGCGGCTGAAAAAGCCGCGTGTACCGATTTGACAAAAACGCGGCTGAAAAGCCGCGTGTACCGATTTGGCAAGACGCGGCTGAAAACCCGCGTGTACCGGGTTCAGCTTGGTGAACGCAGGGAATAAGGATGGTCCCAAAGCGCGTGGTCGCCGATGCTGTCGCCGTAAATCACAACTTCCACGCGACGGTTCTGCTCGCGCCCAGCGGCGCTGGTTTGTGGGGCGATGGGCCGCGAGTTTCCGTATCCCACCGCGCTGATCAAACCTGGGGCCGCCGCGCCGCTCACGATGAGCGCCGTTTGCACCGACCGCGCGCGTTCATTGGAAAGAGGCTCGGTATCGGCGTAGCCTTCCACCCGCACGCTCAAGCCGGGATGCGACGACAGAACGGCCGCCAGGTTGGCCAGAGGCTGGGAAGCTACAGCCCGCAAGTTGCCGTTGCCCGATTCGAACATGGAATCGCCGAGGGTAACAACCAGTCCCCTGGGCGTATCCCGCGTGGTAAGCGTGCTGTTCAACTGCGCGAATAACTGCGCGCGAACTTGTTGTTGCGCGGCCGAGCGGTCGAGGGACGGATTGGGCGGCGGTGGGAGGACGGGCATGCGCTGCGGCGCCGGCGGAGGCGCCAGCCGCTCGGATTGGGTTTGCGGCAGGGCTCGGGCTTCTTCAGTCTGCTCCGGCGGCAGGCGGCGAAGCTCGCTGCGATCCCGCGATGGTTGCGCTTCCTGCTGGTGGCGCTCTTCATCCCGGCGCCGCACCGCGATGGTGCGGGCGTCTTCGGCCATTTGAGTGGCCTCACGCGCGGCGGACACGATGGCATGCGTATCCTGTTTGCGCGCATTCATATCCTGCGCCTGTGACAACAGCGCCGCTGCCTTGTCGATAGAGTCCCGCGCATATTGATCGGCGCCCAGCGAACGCGCGATCTGGACCGCATTCTCGGCTTGATACAGCTCGAGGATCGCTTCATAGCGGTCGTAAGACAGCTTCTCCGCTTCTCCGTTCAGCGTACGAAGCGAGGCCGGCTGGATGGTCATCGTATATTGGCCGCGGGGCAGCAATTCGTACTTTGCCACCACTTCCTCGCGCGTTCCGATGGTATCGGGGCGCACCACATTTTCCGCCACCACGACATCGCTGGGGAGGCTCACCGAGTAGTAGGGCTCGGCGGTGATCATCATTCCGAAGGCCTGCAAATCCGTAGTGACCTTGACGTGCGCCTTATTCGACGAATCCGCGAGCACTTCGCCGAGATTCTTGGGACGGCCTTCCGGCGAGATGGCCCACAGTACGTAGGTCAGATATTCGCGCCCAAACCGCGTGGGCGGTTCCAGGTGATCGATTTTCGCGTCGATCGACACGCTGCCGCGATGGCTCTCCACGGTGGCCGTGCCCTTGACATACGGCAGCAGCACGGTGCCGCGGAAATCGATGGGGGTTGGGCCGCCGCGGTGCTCGTAGTTTACCGCCGCCAGGCTGCGGGAGATCACTGTGACGCGATAGATCGGCTGCGGATCGGACTGCGCCGGCGGTTGGGCGTACACGGCGCCCGCGATCAGGAACGCGCCCACGCATCCGGAAAGTAGCCTTTGCATTGCGTTGACCTCCATGAAACATAGTAGCGAAGCAGGTTGGTTGCCGCCGCGCGTGACGCGGTAAAGTTGCGTAAAGGCCGGATTCTGTGACACTCTGGGGCAAACAGAGTCCCTTAGAAATGTCTCAGACGCGTCCGACATTCGTAACGGCGCTGCAGCGGGTGGCTATTGCTCTCAGCCTTGCGGCGGGCAACGCTTTGCTGGCGGCCGGGGCCGTCGCGGCCCAAGCCCAGTCTCAAGCCAAGCCACGCCCGCAAGGCTACGGATCGCCTACGCCGGCGCCGTCTTCCTTGCTTCTGGTGATCGCCGGGTTTGCCGTGTTGCTCGGTTGGCGCTGGTGGCGAAGCCGGGCTCGCGCGCGGCGATTACTTTGAAATGACGCCACAGGCGATCCGCGCCCCGGCATTTCCGGCGGGATCGGTCTTGAGATCGTCAGCCTTTTCGTGAATGACCAGCGCGGTTCCGCCGTTCGCGAAAACGGAATGGGCGTTGTCATCCAGGTTCACGCGCGGATCCTGGACGGTCGTCTTCGCGGTTCCGTTTGCCTTGACGGTAAAATTGGGCATGTCGCCGGCGTGCGGCCCGTCCGGATTCTCAAGCCCGTGTTTCTTCATGTCCGGATTAAAGTGCCCGCCTGCCGTGGTGAAGGGCGGTTCGCACTTGCCGACTGCATGGACGTGGATGGCATGCTCGCCTGGAGGCAGGTTCTTCAAATCCAGCTTGATTTTCACGCCTCCCTTGCTGTCGCTGAGCACGGCGGACCCGACGCTGGCCCCCATCGCATCCTTGAGTTCCACTGTCACGGGCTTGCTGGCGGCGTAAAGTGAAGCGGCCAGCACGCCGGCCGCGGCAATGATCACGATCCTTGACATCATAGTCTCTGTTCTCCCTCCCAGGAATCTTCTCGCGAACGGGGTGCGCGCGTCAAAGGCGCGAAACCTTGCTTAGGCCGGACTGCTCACAGCCGGACTAGCTCCCTGCCGCACTGGCCGCCGCGTATGTTGCGAGCGTGCCATCGGCCATTCCAGTATGGCATCCTAGGGTAGCGCGCGGAACTTACTTGTCTCACGCGGGTTTTGTGTATTCTACTTATGACAATGCGGCATTTTTTCCTGCCCCTGGCGTTGGGCGTGTTTTCAACGTGCGTCTGGGGCCAGCAGTACACTATCAGCTTGTTCGCCGGCGACGGCACTGCGGGATACTCGGGCGACGGTGGCGCGCCCACCAGCGCCGAGCTTAGCTCACCCGACGGGATCGCCTTTGATTCGTCCGGCAACCTGTACATTGCGGATTCCGCCAACCAGCGCATACGCGAGATTTCGGGCGGGACGATCAACACGATCGCCGGCAACGGCACCGCGGGATACTCGGGGGACAAGGCCAAAGGTGTTACCGGCACCGCCACCGACGCCGAGCTGAGAAGCCCCTCTGGCGTCGCGCTGGACTCGTCGGGAAACATCTATATTGCCGACACCGGCAATCACGTGATCCGGGAGGTTTCAGGGGGAATCATCAGCACTATTGCGGGCGACAATACTGGTGGATATGCGGGTGACGGCGGCCCAGCCGTCTCCGCGGAACTCGCATCTCCAGGCAGCGTGGCGGTGGATTCTTCCGGCAACGTCTACATCGCCGATTCCGGCAACAATGTAATTCGCAAGATCAGCGTCGCCAGCGGATACATCACCACGATTCTGGGCACAGGGCTCGCAGGTACGGTACTCAACGATCCAGAATCGATAGTTCTGGATGCCAATGACAATCTCTATATCAGCGATAGCAACGGACTGCGCATTCTGAAGTTTGCGCTGTCCACTGCAACCGTCACCGTGCTGGCGGGTACCGGCAATCTGGGCTTCTCCGGCGACTTCGGGCCCGCCATCGACGCCGAGCTGGACGATCCCGCCAGCGTCGCGGTGGATTCGAAGGGCTATGTTTACGTCGCGGACACCAACAACAACCGGATTCGTAAAATATATCCCGACGGCACCATCGCCACCATCGCGGGATTCGGCATTCCTGCCGACAGCGGAAACGGCGGCCCGGCTTTGAAGGCCACCATGACCTTTCCTCATGGATTAGCCATCCATGGTTCCTCCGGGGAAGTGTACATTGCCGATACAGGAAGCAGCACCATCCGCCTGCTGACGCCGGTCACTCCCAGCATCAAAGCCGGCGGCATTGCGAATGCGGCCAGCTACAAGCCCCAGGTTTCTCCGGGCGCCCTGGCCACGATCTTCGGAGCGAACTTCGTTGGAAGCGGGGAGAGCGGCAGCGCCTCACTGCCCTTGCCGCCCAGTTTCGCCGGCGTCTCGGTGAGCGTTAACGGCAAGGCCGCGCCGGTACTTTTCGTCAGTACGGACCAAATCAATTTCCAGATTCCCTGGGAAACCGCGGCGGGGACCGCGACAGTTACGGTCAGTACCAGCGGCATCCCAACCACGGCCCTGAAGGTCTCGGTACTGGCGGCCGCTCCCGGGCTGTTTTTCCAGGGTTCGCACGCCATCGTGCAGAACTCCGATGACAGTTTGAACAGCTCCAGCAATCCGGCGCGGGTTGGAGGCACAATCATCGCCTATTTGACGGGTGCGGGCGCCGTGAGCCCAGCGGTTGCCGATGGCGAGGCGGCCGGGTCCAGTCCGCTATCCAAAGTGACGTCGAGCGTGACCGCAACTATTGGTTCCAAGGCCGCTGAGGTTTCGTTCGCCGGGCTTGCGCCCACCTTTGTCGGATTGTGGCAGGTGAACGTGGTGGTGCCGGCCGGGTTGTCGCAAGGCGAATACCCGCTGATCATCAGCGTGGGCGGGCAGGCCAGCAACGCGGCGAACGTTAGCGTGACGCCGTAGCAAAACACCGCTTACTGACGTGCGCGGCTCGGTCGAAAAACACCGCTTACTGACGTGCGCGGCTCGGTCGAAAAACACCGCTTACTGACGTGCGCGGCTCGGCCGTGACGTGCGCGGCTCGGTCGAATCCACGCGTCAGCGTGACTGCCGTAGGGAGCTTCGCGGCGGGCCGGGGAAACAACTCGACGGCCGGATCGGTCACACTTAAAGCAAGTGGCGACCAACGATTTTACGACTGTTCCGGATTCAGATCCGCTTTGGTACAAGGATGCCATCATCTATGAGATCCATGCCCGCGCGTTCTATGACAGCGACGAGGATGGCATGGGCGATTTTCGGGGCCTCACCGAGAAGCTGGATTACCTGCAGGACCTGGGGATCACGGCCATCTGGCTACTGCCGTTCTTTCCGTCGCCCTGGCGCGATGACGGCTACGACATCTCCGATTACAACGAGGTCCATCCGGCGTATGGCACGCTGCGCGATTTTCAGAGGTTTCTGAAGCAGGCGCATCGGCGCGGAATCCGCGTGGTGACCGAAGTGGTGTTAAACCACACGTCGGATCAGCATCCCTGGTTCCAGCGCTCGCGCCGCGCGGCTCCTGGAACACGCTGGCGGGACTTCTACGTTTGGAGCGATACGGCGGACAAGTACCTGGACGCCCGCATCATCTTCAAGGATTTCGAGACGTCGAACTGGACCTGGGATCCCGTCGCAAAGGCCTACTATTGGCACCGCTTCTATTCTCATCAACCGGATTTGAACTTCGATAATCCGCAGGTGCGCGAGGCGGTTTTGGAGGTCATCGACTTCTGGTTCGATCTGGGCGTCGACGGATTCCGGCTGGACGCGGTGCCGTATCTGTACGAACGCGAAGGCACCAATTGCGAAAATTTGCCCGAGACGCACGCCTTCCTGCGCGAGCTCCGCGCGCACGTCGACTCGAAATACAAGGACCGCGTCTTGCTGGCCGAAGCGAACCAGTGGCCTGAGGATGCCGTGGCTTATTTCGCCGACGGAGATGAATGCCAAATGGCCTTCCATTTCCCGCTGATGCCGCGCCTCTTCATGGCCATCCGCATGGAGGACCGCTTTCCGCTGATGGAGATCCTGCAGGAAACGCCGGCCATTCCGCCGAACTGTCAATGGGCGCTATTTCTGCGGAATCACGACGAGCTGACGCTCGAAATGGTCACCGACGAAGAGCGCGACTACATGTACCGCGTATACGCTCATGATCGCCGGATGCGCATCAATCTCGGCATCCGGAGGCGCCTGGCGCCGTTGCTCGAAAACGACCGGCGCAAGATCGAGCTGATCAACGCGCTGCTGTTTTCGCTGCCGGGCACGCCGGTGATCTACTACGGCGACGAGATTGGAATGGGTGACAACATCTATCTCGGAGACCGCAATGGCGTGCGAACTCCGATGCAATGGAGCGCGGACCGCAATGCCGGTTTCTCGCGCGCCAATCCCCAGAAGCTTTACATGCCCATCACCATTGATCCGGCGTATCATTACGAGGCGATCAATGTGGAGGGGCAACAGAACAATCCGCATTCGCTGCTGTGGTGGACCAAGCGGCTGATCGAACAGCGCAAGCAGTTCAAGGCGATGGGACGCGGCACGCTGGAGTTTCTGCGTCCGTCCAACCGCAAGGTGCTCGCGTTTTTTCGCCGTTATCAGGATGAAATCATCCTGGTGATCGCCAATCTGTCGCGCTTTCCCCAGCATGTGGAACTGGATCTTTCCGAGGTGAAGGGGCTGACGCCGCTCGAAATCTTCGGCCGCGCGGAATTCCCGCCGGTGGGCGAGGGGCCGTATACGGTTACGCTCGGGTCGCTGGGATTCTACTGGTTCGCGCTTCAAGCCAAGCAGGCTCACCAGGAAACCATTGACACGCCGTCCGGTCTTCCTCTCATTGTGGTGGAATCCTGGGCGCACGTGTTTCAGGGCCGAAGCCTGGCGATCTTGCTGCGGCGGTTGCCAGCCTACTTAAAGAACCGGCGCTGGTTCCAGGGCAAGGACCGGCCCATCCGCGGCATCGAAGTTTTGGACGCCATCCCCATTCCAGACACCTCGGCGCAGATTCTATTGGGGCAGGTGGAATACAACGACGGCGATCCCGAGACCTACGTGCTGCCCGGCTCAGTGGCCGTGGGTGAGGCGGCCGAACAGGTGAAGGCCACGTTGTCCGACATATCCGTGGCGCAATTGCACGCCGAGGACGGCACGCGTGGCGTGCTCTATAGCGCCATCTATGATCCGGCATTTTGCGACACGCTATTCAGCGCGATCGTCCGGCGGCGGCGGTTTAAAGGCCGAGCCGGTGAACTGGTGGGCTCGCATAATCGGGCGTTTCGCGCGGTGTGGGGCCAAAGCCATCCGGATCTGGGGTCGGCCGTTTTGAAGGCCGAGCAATCCAATACATCCATCGCGTACGGAAACCGGTTCATACTGAAAATCTACCGGCGGGTGGAACCGGGGATTCATCCCGAAATCGAAATTGGCACGTTTCTCACGGAGCGGAATTTTCCCAACAGCGCGCGTCTGACCGGAGCCATTGAGTATCGCGCGAACAACGGCGACGTGACCGCGGTGGCGGCGCTGCATGCGTTCGTCCAAGATCAGCAGGGCGACGCCTGGCACTACACGCTGGATTCGTTGAGCCAGTTTTTCGAGGCCGCGCTGGCGCGCAAGGAGAGCGATTTCGCGGGGCCGGAGGGCAGCCATCATCCCTTGGACCTTCGAAAGATGGAGGTCCCCGCGCACGTTCACGAAGCGATTGGAAGTTACGTGGATTCGGCTCAACTGCTTGGAATGCGCGTCGCGGACTTGCACCTGGTGCTGAGCTCCGATCCTTCCGATCCGCAGTTTGTTCCGGAAGCGTTTACCGATCACTACCGCCAGGCCATGTTCCACGGATTGATGAGCCTGACCACCGAAACTTTTCTGCTGTTGCGCCAGCAACTCAACGCGCTGCCGGCTGCACTACAGAGCGATGCGGGCAAGGTTCTGGAACTTCGCGAGGAAATACGAACGCGCTCCCGCCTCATGTCCGAACGCAAGATCTCGGCCCTGCGCATCCGGCTGCACGACGATCTGGAATTAAGCCGCGTTTTACACACCGGCAAGGACTTCGTGTTCATCGGATTCGACGGCCGGCCGGACCGCACTCTAGGCGCGCGCAGAATCAAACGCTCGCCTTTTCGTGATGTCGCGAGCATGCTGTTTTCCTTTCAATTCGCGGCCCAAGCCGTGTTTTTCGATCAGCTCCCCGGCGTGACGCGCCGTCCGGAGACTACCGCCGCGCTGGAATTCTGGTCCCGCTACTGGTCCGATTGGGTGTCGGCGATTTTCCTAAAAGGTTATTTTGAGGCGCTCGGCGAAAGCCCGCTGGTTCCATCCAACGACGCGGATGCCCGGTTGCTGCTGGACACGTGCCTCCTGGAACAGGCGCTCGAACAAGCCAGCGCGGAGCTTCGCGATCATCCGGACTGGGTGCGAGTACCGTTAGGATTGCTGCTGCGGATTTTGGCGACGGAGTGAAATCTTATACGCCGCCCGGAGTCCATGTAAGGAGGGGCCGCATTCGCCATGAAACGCCGCGAGATTCAATCGGTCTACACTCCCTCCGCCACCTATCGCCTCCAGTTCAACAAATCGTTTACGTTTGAGCATGCGACAGGTCTGGTGGAATATCTGGACGAACTCGGAATCAGCGATATTTATGCGTCGCCGTTTCTGATGGCGCGTCCGGGAAGCGTGCACGGATATGACGTGACCGATCACGCGAGATTCAATCCGGAGATCGGCGATGAGGAATCGTTCGTGCGCCTGGCCCAAGCGCTGGAGCAGCGTCGGATGGGCCTGATCGCCGACGTAGTTCCCAATCACATGTGCATCTCGCACTCGTCCAACGGGTGGTGGTGGGATGTGTTGGAGAACGGCGCCAGCAGCCCTTTCGCGCATTATTTCGACATCGACTGGCGGCCACCCAAGGAACAACTGGTCAACAAAGTTCTGCTGCCGGTTCTGGGAGACCAGTTCGGACGCGCGCTGGAGAACCAAGAGATCCAGATTGTCTTCAACGACGGCCAATTTCAGGCTGCGGTGTACGGCGCGCCCCTGCCGCTGGCCCCGGCCACGTGGACCATGATCCTGGAGCCGGCCGCGGCCAAGCTGCGCGAGAAGCTGGGCGCATCGCATGAACACGTCGGGGAGCTGGAAAGCATCATCACGGCGTTAGGCCATTTGGCGGGACCGACGGAAACCGACGAAGCAAAGATACGCGAGCGCCAACGAGAAAGGGAGATCGTCAAGCGGAGGCTGGCGGAATTGCTGGAAGCGAGCCGCGAGGCTGGGGAAGCCATTCAAATGTCGCTCGCGGACATCAACGGCCGGCGCGGAGAAGCGGGCAGCTTCGACCGCCTGGAAAGGCTGCTCGAGAGCGAAGCCTACCGGCTCAGCTTCTGGCGCGTCGCGATGGATGAGATCAACTACCGGCGTTTTTTCGACATCAACGATCTGGCGGCCATTCGGGTGGAAGATCCCGAGGTATTCTCCGCGGTCCACGCGCTGATTTTCGATCTGGTGCGACGCGGGTACATTCGCGGGCTGCGCGTGGATCATCCTGATGGCCTCTTCGAGCCCGAGAAATACTTTCGCTTCCTCCAGGACGCCTGCAACGCCTGGAGAACTGCTTCCAACGGGCACTCGAAGCCGGACGGCGCCAATCGAATGTTCTATGTGGTGGCCGAAAAAATCCTCACGGGCCACGAGCCTTTGCGGACCGAATGGGCGATCCAAGGCACCACGGGCTACGGGTTTCTCAACTTAGTCAACGGACTCTTCGTGGATCATACCAAGGAGAAGGCCTTCCACCTACTGTATCGCCGCTTCACCGGATGGTCTTTGCCGTTCGACGATTTGGTGTGCGACAGCAAGCGGCTGATCCTGCAAGTGGCCATGTCGAGCGAGCTGAACGTGCTGGCGCGAAAGCTGGACCGCATCTCCGAGCAGCATCGCTGGTCTCGCGATTTCACGCTCGAAAGCTTGCGCGACGCGCTGCGCGAGGTGCTGGCGGCGTTCCCGGTGTATCGGACCTACGTTCGCTGCGATCAAATCGAGGTGGATCCGCAGGACCGCCGCCAGGTGACGGCTGCCATCCGGGAGGCCAAGCGGCGGAACCCGGCGATGAGCGAGTCGGTGTTCGATTTCATCCAAAGCGTGCTGCTGCTGGAGCGGCCGGGCGGAGTCGACGATGCGCAGCAAGCCGAGCGCCAGATGTTCGTCATGCGATTCCAACAGCTATCGTCGCCGGTGATGGCCAAGGGCGTCGAAGACACCGCCTTTTACCGCTACTATCCGCTGGCGTCGGTGAACGAAGTGGGAGGCGATCCGTCGCGCTTCGGCGTCTCCACCAACGAGTTCCATCGCCGCAATCTGATCCGGCGGGAATTGTGGCGGAATAGCATGAGCGCCAGCTCCACTCACGATACCAAGCGCGGTGAAGATGTTCGCGCGCGCATCAATGTGCTTTCGGAGATCCCGCGGGAGTGGTACGGCGCCATCCGCCGCTGGCGCGCCCTGAACCGCGCGGCGAAGACCGTGGTGGGCGATCGCCCGGCGCCGGACGCCAACGAAGAATATCTGTTGTATCAAACGCTGGCCGGCACCTGGCCTCTGCTTCCAATGAACGCCGATGAGCACCAAGCATACCTTCGTCGAATCGACGGCTACATGCAGAAGGCCTTGCATGAAGCTAAGTTTCACACCAGTTGGATCAATCCGAACGCTGCGTATGAGCAGGCCGTGGCCACGTTTGTGGCGCGCGTGCTGGAACCCGAGAACGCGTTCTTGCAGGAGTTTCGCCAATTTCAAGCGCCCATTGCTCGAGCGGGCATGTGGAACTCCATTGCTCAGGTGCTGCTGAAGATCGCCTCGCCTGGCGTGCCGGATTTCTATCAAGGGAACGAAATCTGGGCGTTCGATCTGGTGGATCCCGACAATCGCCGCGCCGTGAATTATGAAGTACGTCGCCAGATGCTAGCGAGCTTGCGGGCGCAGGCCGCGCGAAATCGCCCCGCCCTGGTGGAACGGCTGCGGGAAAATCTATGCGACGGCGCGATCAAAATGTTCATCACCAGCGAAGCATTGCGGTTCCGGCGCGAGCATGCGGAATTGTTCTCCCAGGGTTCGTATGCGGGCCTTGCGGCGGAAGGCGGCCGGGCGCGTCACGTGGTGGCGTTCGCACGCGCCAGGGAAAATCAAATGATGCTGGCTGTGACCGGGCGATTCTTCCTGAAATTGTGCAACTCACACGGGAAGCCGATCGGCGACGTGTGGGGGAACACCACCGTTGCGCTTCCCAAGAAGGTTAAGCACGAAAGCTTTCAAAATGTGTTCACCGGCCAGACGATCGCGGCGCGGCGCTCGGATGGCCGTCTGTCTCTTCCTCTCAATGAAGTCTTCTCGCAGTGTCCGGTCGCGCTCCTGTTCGCGGAGAGCGGCATTTGACGGAGACCAGTAATTGACGGCTTGGCGCATGTCTCATGGCGCCACGGTTCTCGCGGGCGGGGGCGTGCAATTCCGCGTTTGGGCGCCCAATGTGAGTGCCCTCGCGGTTCAGTTGAGCGGCGGACGTAATGTTGAAATGCAGCGCGATGGCGAAGATTTTGAGGCCGTGATTCGCGATGCCGCGCCCGGCGATACCTATTCGTTCGTTTTCGGCGACGGCCGGACGCGCCCCGATCCCGTTTCGCGCTCGCAGCCGCACGGCGTGCACGGCCCCTCGCAAATCGTGGATCCCGGCGCGTTCACATGGTCTGACCAAGATTGCTCCGATCAAGATTGGAAAGGCATCGCGCTGGAGGATTACATCTTCTATGAGCTGCACACGGGAACCTTCACGCCGGCGGGAACTTTCGCGGGAGTTGTCTCGAAGCTGGACTATCTGCGGGAGCTCGGAATCACGGCGATTGAATTGATGCCGGTGGCCGAGTTTCCCGGCGACAGAAACTGGGGCTACGACGGCGTGGATGTGTATGCGCCGCATTCAGCGTACGGCGGACCCGAAGAGCTGAGGAAGCTGGTGAACGCTTGCCATCGCGCGGGACTGGCGGTGGTTTTGGATGTCGTCTACAACCACGTGGGTCCGGAAGGCAATTACCTTTCTGAATTCGGCCCCTACTTCACGGATCGATACCGCACGCCTTGGGGCCGCGCTATGAACTATGATGGGCCGGGCAGTGACGGTGTCCGGCGCTTCGTTATCGACAACGCGCTCTACTGGTTGACCGAGTATCACATCGACGGTCTCCGGCTGGACGCGATCCACAGTATTTTTGATTTCAGCGCAACGCACATTCTAGCCGAGCTGCGCGATCGCTTCCATGAGCAGGCCGCGCATCTGGGACGCCAGGCGTGGATTATCGCGGAGAGCGATCTCAATGATGTGCGCGTCTTGAATCCGCGCTCGATGGGAGGGCTTGGCCTGGACGCGCAGTGGCACGACGAATTTCATCACGCCGTATTCGGCTATCTGACGGGCGCGAACCGATGGTATCTGGCGGGATTCGACCGGTTGCAGCAGATTCAAAAAGTAATCACCGAGGGATTCGTTCACGATGGGGGCTATTCGGCCTTTCGCGGGCGGAGCTTCGGAAGTTCATCGCGGGATCAACCGGGCCAGCGCTTTGTCGCGTTCCTTCAAAATCACGACCAGGTCGCCAACACCAGCCAAGGCTTCCGCTTGTCGCGGTTGCTGTCGTTAGACCAGTGCAAGCTGGCGGCGAGCTTGCTGCTTTGTTCGCCGTATCTGCCGTTGCTGTTCATGGGCGAGGAGTTCGCCGATACCGCTCCTTTCCTGTTTTTCAGCGGCTACGGCGACCCCGCGTTGGCAAAGGCGGTGACCGAAGGGCGCTTCAAGGAATTCGAGGAATGGGCGCGCGGGGGCGATTTCGCCGACCCGCAGTCACCCGAAACATTCGAGCGCTCAAGTATCACGTGGAGCCTGCTTGATGAATCCGAGCACAACTCAATGCTCCGCCTCTATCGCGATTTGATCGCGCTACGCAAACGCTGGCCATGCCTGAACAATGGGCGCAAGGATCTTACGCGCGTCGATTTTGACGAGCAAGGCCGCTGGCTACGCATGGATCGCGGCGACCCGTCCGGATGCCAGGCGGCATTGCTGTGCAATTTCTCGCCGGATCGCGCCGCCTTCGAGTTTGACGAAGCAGGCTGGCAACTCGCCTTATCGACGTCAGCCGCGGGCGGCAATGCTCAATCCGTTCCGGTCCACGGCGCGCTGCTTTATGTCCGCTGAATTTTCGACGCCAGCGTTCGGGAGCGAGGCCGATCGCTCGCGGCGAAATCCGCTTTCGCTTCCGTGGTTGCGGACACATCCTCGGCCCCGGTTTGTTCAAGAATCGCACGGGCGGATTTCACCCACTCCGAATCGTCGCAATGCACCGAAAGAAGGATTCCGCCCTTCCGGATGCGCCCCTCGTAACGCTTGGCCTCATATTCGGGAGTTCCCAAACCGACCAACGCGCCCGCGATTCCTCCCAGAACGCCACCCACGCCAATGCCGCTCAGCATGGCCATGATGGGGCCGGCCGCGACGAACAGCCCGAGTCCTGGAATCGCCAGCGCTCCGATGCCCGCCAGCCATCCGAGGATGCCTCCCACCAGCGCGCCCGAGCCGGCGCCGGCGGCTGTTCCTTCAGGCGCCTTGGTGTTTCGTTCCATCGCCAGATCCTTGGTTCCAGCATTGTCCGGGAAGAGGATGGAAATGTCCGTGCTGCGGAAGCCGGCAAGTTTCAAACCGTGGACTGCGTTCTCCGCATCGAGTTGGCTCACATAAATGCCAAACACCGCTTTGTTCTTCGTCGACATGAGCGACTCCTTCCTAACGCGTACGCCATATCGTAGCAAGCGGACGGCCACCACGTTAATGTTCATTAAAGAACTTTTAGCCGGTGAAGAAAATACCTCTTCCAAGATGAAGGCGGGAATTTTTTCCGGTTTAGTAGGATGGGCCACTGGCGGCTGTGTCAACCTGATAGTCAAAGGAGGCAACGATGGCGATCAGCCCGGACGCGGGTCATCCCGCGCAAGCGTCCAACTTGGTGAATGTAGCGCGCTTGGTGACAGCGTATTTCGCGGATCGTCCCGATCCCAAGATTTCCGCGCAGCGCGTTTCGTTCGGAACGTCGGGGCATCGCGGGTCGTCGCTGAACCGGGCCTTCAACGAGTGGCACATTCTCGCGATCGCGCAAGCTATCTGCGCACATCGGAAAGAGCAGGGAATCGACGGGCCGCTGTTTCTCGGCATCGACACGCATGCGCTGTCGGAGCCGGCTTTCGCGAGCGCGCTCGAAGTGCTGGCGGCGAACCAAGTGTACGTGAAGATCGCTCCTGACGGCGAGTACACACCGACGCCGGCGGTTTCGCACGCGATTCTCAACTTCAACCGCGGAAGGACGACGGGATTGGCGGACGGGATCGTGATCACTCCGTCGCACAATCCGCCGGAGGATGGCGGTTTCAAGTACAACCCGCCGCATGGCGGCCCGGCCGGAAGCGAGGTCACCGGGGCTATTCAAACGCGCGCCAATCAGTTGCTGGAAGACGGGCTGGCGGGCGTTAAGCGCGTCACACTCGCGGAGGCGCTTGGCGCGGCAACGACGCACACGCACGATTTCATTGCCGAGTACGTCGGGGATCTTGGGGAAGCAATCGATTTCGACTTGATCCGCGGGGCGAACCTGAAGCTGGGTGTGGACCCGCTGGGCGGCGCGGGAGTGCATTACTGGGCGCGAATTCGCGAGCGATACGGACTGAACTTGACCGTGGTCAGCGAAACCGTCGACCCGACGTTTCGGTTCATGACGCTGGATTGGGACGGCCGCATCCGCATGGATCCATCGTCGCCTTACGCCATGCGGCGGCTGATCGACCTCAAGGACAAATTCGACGTTGCGTTTGCTTGCGACACCGATCATGATCGTCATGGGATCGTCACGCGCAGCGCCGGATTGCTCCCGCCGAACCACTATCTGGCCGTCTGCGTCCATTATTTATTCGGGAATCGCGCGGGCTGGCGCAAGGATGCGGCGGTGGGAAAGACCGTGGTATCGAGCAGCATGATCGACCGAGTGGCCGCCCAGCTGGGCCGTAGAATTTTGGAAGTTCCGGTAGGGTTCAAGTGGTTCGTGGATGGTTTGCTTGGCGGATCGCTCGGTTTTGCCGGCGAAGAGAGCGCCGGCGCCTCGTTTCTGGCACGCGAGGGAGCGGCGTGGAGCACGGATAAGGACGGCATTATCGCCGCGCTGCTCTCGGCCGAAATCACCGCGCGTACGGGACGAGATCCCGGTGAGATTTACGCTGGCCTGGAGCGCGAAAACGGCGAGTCGGCTTATGAACGCATCGACGCGCCCGCCAACGCGGAGCAACGCGCCGCGCTCGCCAAGTTATCGCCCGAGGACATCCCCGTTCGGCAACTGGCAGGCGAAAAGATCCAGAGCATCCTTACGCGCGCGCCCGGAGACGGCAATCCGATTGGAGGAATCAAGGTGATCGCGGAGAGCGGCTGGTTCGCTGCTCGTCCATCGGGGACGGAAGATGTTTATAAGATCTACGCCGAGAGCTTTCGAGGCCGCGATCATCTGAAAAAGATTCAGGAAGAGGCGCAGGCCATGGTCTCGGCGGTATTAAGCACCGCGGTCTGACGAGGCGCAATGCTGCAAGCCGCCCGCACGGCGACTCCCGCTCGTGTGAACGCAGTCAAGAATTGATATCTTCCAAGCATGCCCGCGTTGCGTCTCGCGGCCCTTTTCCTCATTGCCTTTGTGTTCGCCTCCGCTCAAACCGATCCCGGCCGCCGCGAATACGAAGCCCGCTGCTCGCGATGCCACGGCGCCGACGCCACCGGCGGCGAAGGAGGCCCCAACATTCAAGCGCAGATCGCCGCGCGCAGCGCCACTGAAACTTGCCGCGTTCCTGCGCGCCGGGCGGCCCGCTGCGGGGATGCCAGCCTTCGACCTGCCCGCCGATGACATGATCAACCTGGTCGCGCATCTCCGCACGCTGGTGCCCATGTCGCGCAACGCACCGCCCGCCGTCGTTCGCACGAAAATCCAAACCACCACGGGTGAAACTCTCGAAGGCCAGGTCCTCAACCAAGGTCCGCTCAACCTCCAGCTGCTTACCGGCGACAAACAGATTCATCTGCTCCGCAAAACCGGCGGCCGCTATCGCGCGGTCACATCGCAAACCGATTGGCCCACCTACAACGGCGACCCCGGCGGCAACCGCTTCACCAAGCTCTCGGAAATCAACAAGGATAACGTGGCCCGCCTCGCTCCGCGTTGGATTTTTCCCATGCCGAATGTCTCGCAAATCGAGAACACTCCAGTGGTGGAAGGGGTCATGTATGTGTCCAGCGCCAATGCATGTTTCGGGCTCGACGCGGGCTCGGGGCGCCTGATCTGGCACTATCAGCGCGCGCGCACCAAAGGCATCGCGGGAAACGCAGCCATCGGGTTCAATCGCGGCGTGGCATGGAAGGGCGATCGTATCTTCATGCTCACTGACGCCTGCCGTACGGGACCAAATCCGGCTGGGAATAAGTTCGCAGCTATCGCAGATAGAACAGGCTGAGGCGCGGCAAGCCCGCCGATTCGAGCAAGTGGCGCTCGAGATACTGCCTTTCGAGCATGGCAATCTGCGGCGCGGTCATTTTGCCGCGATAGGGACGAAGCTGAAGATCGAGTTGGCGGCGGGCTTCGACAAGTTGCTCATCGGTCTGGCGCGATCGCACAAAGGCGATCATCTTGTCCTCGAGTGCGGTCAAGCGCCGTTCCAAATCCTCGAGATCGTGATACAGCGTAGCGGCCGAAGATGCGAGGCGCTCCACCGCCGCAGCGACTTCCGCCATGCCCTCCTTGCCACGGATCTGCCGCGCGTTGGCGTCCAAGTAGCTTTCGAGCGCTTCGAGGCTGAAGGGAGCCGCGGATTCCTTGCGACCACTTGCGGATGGCGCAATTCCTGCCATGGCCTGTGCCTCGATCATCACCGCTTGGGAGCAATACGCCACGGAATTCACGTTTTGGCCGCGCTTTCTTTTCGCGCGCCATTTGTCAAAAGCCGCATCAATTCCGCGCAGCACGGCTTCGAGCGGCAGCCCAGAGTTCTTCCACGCTTCCACCAGCGCCCAATCGAGCGGCGACATCAGGAACAGACCGGTGCCGCGCGCCTTTTGAAAACGCTCCTCCACTTCGGTGAAATAGTTGAAGTAATTGGACGGCCAGGATGCTTCTTCCGCTACTTTTTCCGGTTCCGGCGCCATATGATTTCCAGGCCTTCGAGCGTCAGGTCTTCGTTGATCTCTTGCACGGAGCGCGCCGCGCGCGCAATCAACCGCGCCTGGCCGCCGGTGGCGATCACGTTGGCCTGGCCGCCGAGCTCGGCCACCAGCCGGCCGACGATACCATCGATCAATCCGGCGAATCCGTAGTAGAGTCCCGATTGAATGCTGTTCACGGTGTTCTTGCCGATGAGCCGCTCGGGCTCGCGAAGATCCACCATCGGCAGCCGCGCGGTCTTGGCAAAGAGGCCGGTGATCGACATGCCGATTCCGGGACAAATCATGCCGCCCAAATATTCGGCGTTGGCCGAAACGACATCAAAGTTGATGGTTGTTCCAAGATCCACAACCACCGAAGGTCCGCCATAGCGATGAAATGCCGCGACGCCGTTCACCACGCGATCCGCGCCCACTTCGCGCGGGTTATCGTACAGCACCTTTAAACCGATGTCGGTGTCGGGTGTTACGAAGAGCGGCGTGGCATGAAAATAACGCTTCGACATCGCGAGCAGCGGGGCGTCGAGCGTGGGCACGACACTGGCAATGATGATGCCGTCAACGCGCGCCAGATCAAGCGACGCCAGCGCGAACAAGTTGCGCATCAGCACGCCCCATTCGTCGGCGGTCTGCTCATGGATGGTGCGCAGGCGCCAGCGCTCAATCAGCTTGGACTCTTCGAAAGCGCCGATGGTTATATTGCTGTTGCCCGCATCAAGAGCTAGGAGCAAGGGCGCACTCCTCCCGCGACGATCTGATGATCGCGGCCGTCATCATCGCGAAGAATCAAGAAGCCGGAGTCGTTGAGGCCGGCCGTGGTTCCGACCAATGTGGTCCCGCGAAGCTCGGAGTCCGCTTGATCCACGGCGACGCGGCGGCCACTGACGTAGCTGGAGGCGCGGGTAAACATGTCGAGGATCGGCTCACGGCCGTCTTGCTCCAGCAGAGCGCAGTAGCGGTCGATACTCGGGAGCAACGCTAGCAGCAATCCTTCACGCGAGTGAACGCGCCCGCTGGCGAGCCGCAATGAAGTCGCGATGCCGCCGAGTTCAACTGGGAACTGGGAATGATTCACATTAATACCGATGCCTGCAATGATAGCTGAGCCCTCGAGCTGGGTCAGGATGCCGGCGCATTTCCCCTCGGGCTTCTTTGACGGGATCAGCACATCGTTGGGCCAGCGCAGATCGCACGCGAGATTCGTGGCTTGGAGGATCGCATCGCTCACGGCCAAGCCAAGCGCGAGCGTGACCACCGGCAAATTGGCCGGCGTGAATCGATGGCGCAAGATGACGGAGAAGTACAGGCCGGAGCCGGGTTCGGAGTGCCAAGTTCGACCGTGGCGTCCCTGGCCGGCCGTTTGTTCGTCCGCGCCGACGACAGTGCCAGACGCGGCGCCGGATGCGGCCAATCGGCTCGCTTCAGTCATGGTGGAACCGACGACGGCATGCCACTCTATCCGGCGATCGGGCATTTTAGCCCGCAGGAGATCACAGTCCATCACCTGATTACAAACCTTCGAGCGTGTCGCGGTTTTTTTGAACCTGCGCGAGATAGTCTGCGCGTTTGGAGCGTAATTCTTCGACGATGTGAGGAGGAGCTCCGTTCAAGAACTTCTCGCTGCCGAGCTGGCCATCAATCTTCACAATCAACTTTTGCAACTTATCGGTGTCCTTGAACAGCCGGTCGCGCAACGCCTCGCGATCCACTTCGGGAAGCTGTAGCGAAAGGTCAAAATGCTGGGTCGACCGAACCGCGCCCGAAAGCACAGGCGCGGCGCCGGTGCGCACTTCGAGCTTCACTTTGCCGAGCCATTCGAGCACCGGCAATTCGACTTTAGACCACCCGTTGCGGCAGTAGAGGACGCCAGCCAGCTCCAGCTTGTCGTCGAGCCCGTTGTCGGCCTTCAGCTTTCGCGCCGCGGTGACCATGTCCTGCAGCAGCGCCATTTCGCGCTCAGCGGTCTCGTCAGTCGCAGCGGCCTGCGGATACGGGGCCAGCGCGATGGAGGTGTTCTGGCCGAATCGATGCCACAATTCTTCGGTGATGAACGGCAGAATGGGATGCTGCAAACGAAGATAGGCGCTGAAGACGCTGAGCAAATTACGCGAGTCGTTCGTCAGTCCTGACCCCGGAACTGAACGAAGTTTCTTGATCTCGAGATACCAATCGCAGAAATCGTGCCAGAAAAATTGCCACAGCTCTTCGGCCACTTCGTGATAACGATGTTGTTCCAGCGCGCGATTCACCGATTCGGCGGTGCGGCTCAGACGGCTGAAAATCCAACGGTCCTCTAATGTTTCACGTGGCGTTTCCGGTTGGCCTGGCTCGGGAAGGGAAGGCTCTAGCCCCGCGCTCTCCATGTTCATCAAAATCAGCCGCGCCGCATTCCAGAGTTTATTGCAGAACTGGCGCGCGGAGTTGAGCTTGTCTTCGTTGTACGTGATGTCGGTGCCGGGCGCCGCGGCCATGAGCAGCCACAACCGGCAGGCGTCCGTACCGTATTTGTCGTTAATATCGAGCGGATCGACCACATTTCCCTTAGTCTTCGATATCTTCTGGCGCTCGGGATCACGCACCAGCCCATGCAAGTGCACCTGGCGAAACGGAACGTCGCCGGTGAGCTCGAGGCCCATCATCATCATGCGCGCCACCCAGAAGAACAGGATGTCGAAGCCGGTGATCATGAGGCTGGTCGGATAATAGACGCGAAAATCTTCCGTGTCCGCGGGCCAGCCGAGCGTAGAGAACGGCCACAGGCTGGAACTGAACCAGGTATCGAGCACATCGGGATCTTGCTCAATCTCCGCCGACCGGCAATGCGAACAGGCCTTCGGAATTTCGCGAGCCACGGTGATCTGCTTGCAATTGGCGCAATGCCAGGCTGGGATGCGATGCCCCCACCAAAGCTGGCGCGAGATGCACCAGTCGCGAATGTTCTCCATCCAATTGAAGAACGTCTTGTTCCAATTGTCGGGCACGAACTGGATGCGGCCTTCATTGACCGCGGCAATAGCCTTCTTAGCTAGTGGACTGGTTTTCACGAACCACTGCGTGGAGATGAACGGTTCCACAACCGTGCCGCACCGATCACACTTGCTGAGCGCAAGCGTGTAGGGCTCCACTTTCTCGAGCAGGCCTTGTTTTTCAAGATCGGCGACAATGCGCTTGCGAGCTTCGAAGCGGTCCAGGCCCGCGTATGGGCCAGCCTCAGCGGTCATGCGCGCGTCCTCGCCGATGACCTTGATCTGCGCCAGGCCGTGACGCTTGCCGGCTTCGAGATCGTTCGGATCGTGCGCGGGCGTCACTTTGACGACGCCGGTGCCGAACTGCGGGTCGGCGATCTCATCGAAGATGACCGGGATGGGCCGGTTCATCAACGGCAAGGTCACGGTTTGTCCCGCCAGATCCTGGTAGCGGGCATCTGCCGGATTCACGGCCACGGCGGTATCGCCGAGCATGGTCTCAGGCCGCGTGGTGGCCACGATCAGATAGCGCGAGCCGCCGTTCACCGGATAGCGAATGTGCCAGAGGCTGCCCGGCGTGTCCTCGTGCTTCACTTCCAGATCGGAGAGCGCGGTGGCGCAGCGCGGGCACCAGTTGACCATGTAAGTGCCGCGATAGATGAGGCCGCGTTCGTAGAGGCGCACGAAGGCTTCCAGCACGGCGCGCGAGAGCTCGGGACTGAGCGTGAACTGTTCGCGGCTCCAGTCGCAGCTATCGCCAATGCGTTTCATCTGCGAAGTAATGCGGTTGCCGTATTTTTCTTTCCACTCCCAGACGCGGCGCACGAATTCTTCGCGTCCAAGCTGCTGCCGGGTGATTCCTTCGGCGGCTAGGCTGCGCTCCACCAGCATTTGCGTGGCGATTCCGGCGTGGTCGGCGCCCGGAAGGAACAGCGTGTTAAAACCACGCATGCGATGCCAGCGCGTGGCGGTATCGATGATGGTGTGTTCGAGCATGTGGCCGATGTGCAGCGATCCGGTTACGTTGGGCGGCGGAACGGCGAGCGAAAATATCGGGCCGGGCGCGTGCGCATCGGCGTGAAAGATGCCCGAAGAAACCCACCGCTCCGCCCAATGCGGCTCGAAGCGTTGCGGCTCGTATGCTTTTTCCAATTCCATGAGGAGACCATCATTTTAGCAAGCGGGCAGTTTAGCAAGCGGCCGAAATTTGACAGCGTGGGGGCCGGGTGTTGTAATAAATGGGAAGTAACCTGCCTGCCTTGTTCCTCAGTAGCTCAATGGTAGAGCATTCGGCTGTTAACCGAAGGGTTGTAGGTTCGAGTCCTACCTGAGGAGCCAAATAAATCAATAGCTTCCAAGCGAGGAAGCAGCGGAGATCACGGCGAGAAACGGCTACTTTGTCCATTTCTTTGCCCAGCATGGTTCGATTTAAACGACACGCCGGACCATGATGCCGGAACTTTCGTGGGAAGAAAATGCAAAGGTGGCACCCTTGATATCCACGACGCCCTGTTCTGCGGCCTTCTTTTGGATTGCCGCACCGAGGGCGTCCGTGAAGTCCGGCGGGAACAGCGCGCAGACAGCGGTATCAGCTTCCCCCCCGCCCTCAAGCGCCGCGACCTCGGGCCAGTACGCCGGGCCGCCGAGGAGTATCGCAAGGTTATCCGTGACTGCGACGCCAGAGACGGGCTTCGCCGTGGACGCCCAGAAGGCTGCTTGCACCACGCGCGTACGGGGATCGATGATGGCGAACTTCCCGTGATACCGCTTCAGAACGACGATCATCTCGCCGTGGAAGTCGTCCTCGATGGTGAGTTGAATCGTTGCGAGATCCAACCTGGTCTTGTTTTGCGGAGAGGGATTCTGGCGTTGGGGCGCGACTGCCGGACGTTGGTTCCTTTGGGGAGGGACAGCCTTCTCCGGGGCTGCGTCGGCCGGGACGAAGAGCTTCACGGCGGTGGGCGGCACAGTGGCCGCCGCTGGTGCGGCCGGCCACTGGTAGACGAGCGCGAAAAGGACTCCTAGATGCAGGCCGAGACTGATCGCGAAGCCTTTCATGGCTTCCGGCCTCATGACAACGGGCCGGACTACTATCGCAAGATGGGCGAGTCTTATCCAAAGTTGCAGGAGCAATGGAAAAGTGGCCGGACGGTGAAGGAACTAGCCAAAGATCCGGACCTCAAGGACGCGGCAACTTTCTGGTATGGCAAGCCTCCCATCAGGCTGGAGCATTACAAAGACAGCTACTTCTGTGATGAGTCCGGACATCATCGAGTCGCGCTCGCTCATCGGTATCAACTAGAAGAAATTCCAGCACAGGTTCGTGAGTGGAAATACAGGGAGCAGGCCTAAGGGCTGACTTGGGCCGCGCAAGATTGACAAGTTTGTCGGGGACGCCGTTCGGAATCATCCGGAACAACGTTCATCTTCCTCCGGATCCAACTTCGATGTTGGTGTATTGAACCTGTTGTGGTCGGACGATCCTTATGCATGTGCGATCGCTGTCCGCGATTCGCCAGATTTCTTCTGCATATTCGACACCAATGCCCGTAGCAGAATGAACAGCCACGTCCGTTTCGTCAACCCAGCGCATGTCTTTGTCAAGTCGGGAGATCTTTAGACTCCCACCGGTGAGGTTCACTACATTAAACCTCGCGTTCGATTTCGTCCTTAGAGGCACGAAAGTGAGTTCGCCACTACATGAACTCACAGTTGTAGGCGGATCTGCCTTAACGGGTATTCCAGGTATTCTTTTTTTGACGTTCGGCCGCGCGTCGCCCTGCTGA
>Ga0302324_100007380_pt1 | contig 23397 bp, 22 predicted proteins | sample Palsa_T0_1_FD_201949 | JGI IMG/M metagenome (GOLD analysis project Ga0302324, IMG submission 201949) | Peat permafrost microbial communities from Stordalen Mire near Abisko, Sweden - Palsa_T0_1 | ecosystem: Environmental > Terrestrial > Soil > Palsa > Peat permafrost | place: Sweden: Abisko... | reverse complement strand
ATCACCTGATCTCTACGGTCCTCAAGCCGCGCCACCAATGGGGCTTCGCGGCCACGATGCTCTTGGCCCTCGGCGGCTACATGCTCATGCCGTTCGGCAGCGCGTTCACCGTGCACAACCTGGGCATCCCGCTGGAGAAGCTGCCCATGATCTACATGGTGAGCGGTGTCGCCGCGCTGTTTGCCGGTCCCCTCATGGGTCGCTTGAGCGACGCCGTGGGCAAGTACCGGACGTTCGCCGCCGGATCGCTCGCCGCGATCGGCATCGTCCTCTACTACACGCGCCTGGGGGTTACCCCCATCGGGGTCGTCATGGCGATCAACGTCGCCATGTTCTCGGCGATCAGCGCGCGGATGGTCTCGGCGCAGGCGCTCGCATCGGCGATCCCCGCGCCGCAGGACCGCGGCGCCTACATGTCCATCTCCTCGTCGATGCAGCAGCTCGCCGGGGGCGTCGCCTCGGCGTGCGCGGGTCTGCTCGTCACACAGAGCGGCGACGGCCCCCTCGAGCACTACGAGCGGCTCGGCTACGTGGTCGCCACGGCGATGGCGGCGACGATCTTGATGATGGCCCGCATCGACACCATGGTGACAGGCGATGCCCGGCGCAAGCCGGTGCTGGCGGCAGAACCCGCGTCGTCGCCAGCCGGTTCGCACGCGGCGGACTGATCGCTGCGGGTCGCTCGGCAGTTGGGCGCTTGCAAGCGCCCTACTAGCCCGAGGCAGAGCGCGTGGGCTGATTGCGGATGTAGAGGCTAACGCCGGGGTCGACGAGCAGCAGTTCCCCGTTAGCGCTGGGCGGGGGCCGCCGGGGCCGCGACGAAGGGATCGAGCACCCGGAACGTCTCCGCGGGCTGTTCGAGCCAGGGGAGGTGTCCGGCCTCGGCGACGGTCGCGAAGCGGGCCTTCGGAATCGCGGCGGCGAACGCGCGGCCGTACTCCTTGCTGACCACGCGATCCGACTCCCCCCAGAGCACGAGGGTCGGGAGGTGGATGTCCTTCAATCGATCGAGCAGGGTGGGATCGTAGCTGTACTGGCCGGCGAACACGGCGAGCGCCGCCGCGTTGGCCCGCATCACTGCGATGCGCTCGGGCGTCGGCGGCGGCGCGCCGGCGCCGAACTTGGAGGGGTCGTGGAACGCCACCTTGGCGAGCTGCTGCGGCGTAAAGCCGGTGATATCGGCGATCGGCTGACCAGGGACGTTCACGCCGGTGCCGTTGATGACGACGAGCGCGCTGATCCGGTGGGCCTTGTCGCGTAGCGCGACCTCGGAGGCGACCCAGCCTCCCATCGACGACCCGATGACCACGACGTCCTTCACCTCGTGCTCCTCGAGGTAGCGCGCGATCTCGTCGGCGAGTCCGGCGACCGTGTTCAGCGACTCGGGCCGGGGCGTCCCCTCCCAGCCGGGATACGTCGGCGTGATGACGTGCGCCTTCTCGGCCAGGTGCGCCCCGAGCAGGGTCATCGTCGCCGGGCCACCGCCGCCGTGCCCGCGGTAGAGCCGAAGCCGGCAAGGACTGTTGCGAAATCGCAAAGGTCGCCCCCGGGGTGCCCTACCATGCCTGGTGATGGCGGAACTGAGCCTCGACGATCTGGCGATGTTCGTGCGCGTCCTCGATCGCGGCGGCTTCTCGAGCGCAGCGCGTTCGCTCGGCGTGCCCACCTCGAACGTGAGCCGGGCCGTCGCACGGCTCGAGTCGCAGAGCGGCGTGCAGCTCCTTCACAGGACCACGCGGGCGGTCAAGGCCACGAGCGAGGGACAGGAGCTCTTCGCGAGCGTGGCCCCCGCGATGACCACGCTGCGCGGCGCCGTGCGGACCATCGAGCCTGCGGCGCGAAAACCCAAGGGGCGGCTCCGGGTGACCGCGCCCAACGACCTTGCCGCCACGTACCTCGCCGACATCATCGTCGGCTTCACCGCGACGTACCCGCTCGTCCGGCTGGACTTCTCGCTGTCCAACGCGCACGCCAACCTCGTCGACGAGGGCTTCGACGTGGCCATCCGTGCCGCCCCGCGGCTCAGCGACTCGTCGCTCGTCGCCCGCAAACTCGGGGAGGTCGAGCTCGGCCTGTACGCGGCGCCGTCGTACCTGAAGAAGCACGGCGCGCCGGGGTCGAAGGACGATCTCGCGCGGCACGCGTGCGTGGTCTTCCGCGGCGAGGAGCTGTCCCGCACCTGGCCGCTCATGGGACCCGACGGGGACGCCAGCGCCGTCGTGCAGGGGCACGTCGGCGGCGACGACATCACCTTCGTACGCGCGATCGTCCTGGCGGGAGGGGGCATCGGGCTGCTGCCGAGCTTCAACTGCTCGGCGGACGTGGCCGGAGGAAGACTCGTGCGCATCCTGCCGAAGTGGCACGCGCGCGGGGCGACGCTGTACCTGCTGCACCCGCAGGCCAGGACTCTGCCGGCGCGAGTGACCGCGTTCCGCGACTACGTCGTGGAGGCATTCACGACGAGGCGAGGCTTCGTGCACGACAGGTCGACCGGCGAACCTCCCGGGGTATGAGGCGGCCTTGGAGGCGCCTCTCACCGCCGCTGCCCGTGCGCTCTCCCTCGGGGACGCGCTCTCGGCCCTGAAGTGGCTCGGTCGGCGGACCGATGCGCCGGCGCGGGCCATGCGGGGCGCGGCCCTGTCGCAGCTCGGCGAATTCGCCAGCGCCAAGGCGCAGCTTCGAGCGGCGCTGCGAGCGCTCGGCCCGGCCGACGGCCTGCTCCGCGCGCGCTGCCTCGCGGCGGAAGCGGAGATCGCGCTCGCGCTCGGCGATCTGCGCTGGAGCGCCGAGCCGGTCGCGCGCGCCGTCGCGGAGCTACAGACCGCAGGCGACGCTCGCAACGCGGCCTATCTGCAGCTGGTCGCGGCCCGCGCGGCGCTGCGCCTCGGTCGACCCGCCGACGCGGATCGGCTGCTCCGTCACGCCAAGTTCGCCCCCGCCGCGCCGCTGGAACGCACCTTCGCGGAGCTCGTCCGCGTCGAGCTGGCGGCCAAGCGCGGTGACCCGGACTTGCTGACGTCGGCCCTCGCGAGCGCCGGCGCGGCGGCCGAAAGAGCCGCGATCCCGGCCCTGGTCTCGGAGGTGGCGCGCATTCGCGATCACTACGAGGGCCCCAGCGCGGTGATTGCGTCGCGCGGCAAAGCGCGGACCGCGTCGTTCTGCGAGGTCTGCGCGCTCGGTCGCTCGGCAGACGTGCTCATCGACGGCGGCGGGCGCGAGGTGCGCTCTTCCGGCGAGTGCGTCCCCTTCGCACGGAGGCCGGTCCTCTTCGAGGTGCTGCGGGTGCTCGCCGAAGCGTGGCCCGACGCCGTCCCGCGGGACCTCCTCATCGCGCGGGCATTCGGCGCGCGCCGCCCGAACGAATCCCACCGCATCCGGCTGCGCGTCGAGATCGGCCGCCTGCGCAAGATCGTTCGGCCGCGGCTCGGAGTCGTCGCCGAGGGGCCGGGCTACGCGCTGTCCGCGACGGGCGAGGTCGTCCTCGTCATGCCGCTCGAAGAAAGCCCCGCTTCGCGCCTCCTGTCGCTCATGCACGGCGGCGACGCCTGGAGCGCGTCGTCGCTCGCACTGGCCCTCGACGTCAGCGAGCGGACCGTCCAGCGGAGCCTCGGCGAGCTGCAGAGCGCGGGAAGGGTCGGCCCCACGGGCAACGGCCGGGGGCGACGATGGGTGCGGCTCTTCGAAATCCCGACAGACTTGTTACTCCCGCCGAGGCCTCCCGCGACGTAGATCAAGACTCGTCGGAGCGCGAGGATGCGCCCGCGAAGGAGCACCATCCATGAACACCGCATCGTCTACCCAGTTTTCGTCGAGCCGTCAGAAGGCCACCATCGTCCGCGAGTACGGACCGTTCCCGGTCGCACGGGTCCACGGCGTCACCCACGACGGCACGCACGTCTGGTTTGCCCACGGAAAGAAGATCGCGGCGATGAATCCCGAGACGGGCGCGATCGAGAAGGAAATCGAGGTCCCCGCCGAGGCCGGCACCGCCTTCGACGGCGAGCACCTGTATCAAATCGGTGAAAACAAGATCCGGAAGGTGGACCCTACGACCGGTCGTGTGATTGCCACGCTCGCGACGCCGGGCATGACCAATGACAACTCCGGCCTGGCGTGGGAAGGGGGCACGCTCTGGGTCGGGCAGTACAAGGGGCGCGCGATCCATCAGATCGACGCGACCACCGGCAAGGTGCTCAAAACGTTGCGCTCCGATCGCTTCGTGACCGGCGTGTCGTTCGTGGACGGCGACCTGTGGCACGGCACCATGGAAGAGGACAGCTCGGAGCTGCGGCGCGTCGACCCTGCCACGGGCCGCGTGCTGGAGACGCTCGAGATGCCCGAAGGCGTGTCGGGCCTGGAGGCGAAGGGGGACCTCCTCTTCTGCGGCAGCGTCAAGAGGCCCGTCGTGCGCGCCGTGAAGCGACCCGCGCGAAAGTAGGCGCGAGTCGCGCCTTGCGATGCTGGCGGCGGCGTCCGCGGAGCCGCGCCCACCCGCTAATCGTCCAATCCGAGACCCTCGAGGATCCTCGGGATGTGCTTCTCCACCCGGGCGGCCCGCGTCGTCGACAGCTTTGGTTGCGAGAAATGGAAGATGTACGCGCGCTGGCGACCCGGCGTCAGCGCGGCGAAGGCCGCCTGCAACTTGGCATTGGCGGCGACCTTGGACTCGAACTCCTCGGGCAACTCGAGGTCCTCGGTCTTCTTGAACTGCACCTTGAGCCCAGCGCGCTCGATCTCGATGGCCTCGCGCACGCAGGCCTTCACCGTCTTCTCGAGCTTGGTCACTTCTTGGACGCTCGTGAAGCGGATCTGCCGGGCTGCCTGCACGTTCTTGGTCTGTTGAATGAGGACGCCTTTGGGGTCCTGGAGCAGCGCGCCCTTGTGAAACAGGATGGCGCAGTACTCTTTGAAGCCGTGGATGAGCGCGACGTTCTTGCCGTCGAGCGCGTAGCAAGGCTGGCCCCACTTCAGCTCTTCGGTTAGCCCGCTTTCGAGGAGGATCCCGCGGAGCTTCTCGAACTCTGCGCGCCACTTCTCCTGCCGCTTCAAAAACGCATCCACCTTGGGGTTCATCGTGAGCCTGCGTCGCGAGCGCGAGCTTACCGCCTCGAGAGCCGCCGCGAAAGGCTTGACTGTGTCCTCTATGGGAGACAAAGCTGCGCGCACGAGTCCTTCGCTGCGACGAGGTCACCCCATGGGCTTCCGACCCGATCCGACATTCTATCCTTCGCCGCGGCTGGCCGCCGAGTCTCCGCGCGAGACCTTCGGTTACGTCGCCGCCCTCGATCCTCGCGGTGCTCTGGGCCGCAAGGGGGGCGGGCCTGACGGCCTGGCGGTGGTCGACCTCGATCCCCGGTCTGGCACGTACGGGACCCTCCTCTCGCTCGCCGAGCTGCCCCACGTCGGCGACGAGCTGCATCACTTCGGCTGGAACGCCTGCAGCGCCGCCCTCTGTCCCTGGGCGCCCAATCCCCACGTCGAGCGGCGCTACCTCCTTTTGCCGGGCCTGCGCTCGTCGCGCATCTACGTGTTCGACACCAAGCCCGATCCGCGCAAGCCATCGCTCGTCAAGACCATCGAGCCGGAGGTGATCGCCCATCGCACGGGCTACTCCCGCCCCCACACCATTCACTGCGGCCCCGACGGCCTGTACGTCAACGCCCTCGGCAACCCCAGCGGCGGCGGCCCCGGCGGCATCTTCGTGCTGGACTGCGAAACGTTCGACGTGCGCGGCCGCTGGGAGGTCGATCGGGGGCCGCAGGAACTGGCCTACGATTTCTGGTGGCATCTCGGGTACGACGTCCTGCTCTCGAGCGAGTGGGGAACGCCCAATATGGTCGAGGGGGGCGTGGTGCCGGAGCTCCTGCTCGGCAAGAAGTACGGACACCGGATGCATGTCTGGGATCTGCGGCGCCGCCGGCACCTGCAAGCTCTCGATCTAGGCGACGAACACCAGATGGCCCTCGAGCTTCGGCCCGCACACGATCCCACGAAGGCGCACGGATTCCTCGGCGTGGTGGTGAGCGTCGCCGACCTCTCCGCCTCGGTGTGGACGTGGTATCGCGACGGCGACCGCTGGGCGATCAAGAAGACCATCACCATCCCCGCGCAACCGGCCGATCCGGCGCGCTTGCCGCCGCTCCTCAAGGGCTTCGGCGCCGTCCCCCCGCTGGTCACCGACATCAACCTGTCGCTCGACGATCGGTTTCTCTACGTATCGTGCTGGGGGACCGGGGAGCTCAAGCAGTACGACGTGTCCCAGCCACTGGCGCCGCGCGAGGTGGGTTCGGTCAAGCTGGGCGGCATCGTCGAGCGCGCCGCCCATCCCAAGTCGGGGCCGCTGACCGGAGGACCGCAGATGGTCGAAGTGAGTCGCGACGGACGTCGCGTATACCTCACGAGCTCCCTCTACGCGGCGTGGGACGAGCAATTCTATCCGGACGGCGTGACCGGCTGGCTCGCCAAGATCGACGCGAAGCCCGACGGGGGCATTTCCGTCGACCCGGACTTCCTCGTGGACTTCGGAGCGCGCCGTCCGCATCAGGTCCGCCTGGAAGGGGGCGACGCGTCCTCCGATTCGTACTGCTACCCATGATCTGGCCCTGGGTGACTCTGGCGGTCCTCGGCGCCTACCACGGCATCAATCCGGGCATGGGCTGGCTCTTCGCCGTGTCGCGCGGCCTGCAGGAGGGACGCGGAAGTGCAGTCGCCGCAGCGTTGCCACCCATTGCGCTGGGCCATGCTCTCTCCATCGGAATGACCTTCGGCGTCCTGGCCCTCGGCAAGGCCAGCCTGGGGCATGGTCCGGTGCGATGGTTGGCCGCCGGCGCGGTCATCGCGTTCGGTGTGTCGAAGCTCGTCCGTCACCGGCACCCGCGCTGGGTCGGAATGCGCGTGGGCTTCGGCGGGCTCCTGGCCTGGTCGTTTCTGATGGCCACCGCGCACGGGGCGGGGCTGATGCTGGTGCCGCTCTTCATCGCGGGCGGCGACGTACCGCCCTGCCACGCACGTGCGGGACTCGCCCTTTCGGGCACGGCCGCCTACCTGGGCGCGACCCTGGTGCACACCGGGGCCATGCTCCTCGCGGCGGGCGCCATCGCCCTGGTCGTCTTCTACAAGGTTGGGCTCGCCGTGCTGCGGCGCGCATGGTTCAACCTCGACCGCCTGTGGGCGGCCGCGCTCATCCTCTCGGGCATCGCGGCATGGGTGGTCTGAGGGGAGGGTGGACTTGGCGCTGCGTCGGGAGTAACGGCGAGCAGCATGCCGACACTCAGCGCCAAGCTGTCACATTTTACGGAGTCGGTGATTCGCCGCATGACGCGCGTCGCGAACGCCCACGGGGCCGTCAACCTCTCTCAGGGCTTCCCCGACTTCGATCCACCCGAAGCGCTGACGGCCGCCTTGGAGGCCGTCGCTCGACCCGGACCTCATCAATATGCCGTGACCTGGGGCGCTCCGGATCTTCGCAGCGCACTTGCCAACAAGCAGTCTCGCTGGATGGGTCTTCCGCTCGATCCGGACGGGAACATCGTCGTTACGTGCGGCTCGACGGAAGCCATGATGGTGGCGCTGTTGACGGTCTGCAATCCGGGGGACAAGGTCATCGTCTTCTCGCCATTTTACGAGAATTACGGGGCCGACGCGATCCTGTCGGGCGCCGTTCCCCTTTACGTGAGCCTGCGCTTTCCGTCCTTCGAGTTCGACCCGAGCGAGCTCGAAGCTGCGTTCGCGCAGCGGCCGAAGGCTCTCATTCTTTGCAATCCGGCGAATCCGACCGGAAAGGTCTTCACCCGCGCGGAGCTGGAGACCATTGCCGTGCTCGCCAGCAAATACGACGCGTTCGTCATTACCGACGAAGTGTACGAGCACATCGTCTATCCGCCCGCGCGCCACGTCTACTTCGCGTCGCTGCCCGGCATGTTCGAGCGCACGATCTCGTGCAGCTCGCTGTCGAAGACCTATTCGATCACCGGATGGCGGCTGGGGTACGTCATCGCGCCAGAGCCCATCATCCAGCAGGCCCGCAAGGTGCACGACTTTCTGACGGTGGGCGCGCCGGCTCCGCTGCAGCGGGCGGCGGTGACGGCCGTGAATTTCCCCGATTCGTACTACCATCGATTGCTCGCTGACTATACGGAGCGCCGGGACGTCTTCCTGGGGTCACTCGACGGCGCGGGGCTCGAGTACTACCGTCCGCAGGGCGCGTACTACGTGCTCGTGGACGTGTCGCGCTACGGGGTCGACGACGACGTTGCGTTCTGCGAGTGGATGGCGCGCGAGGTAGGCGTGGCCGGTGTTCCTGGCTCGAGCTTCTTTCATCGGCCGACGAATCACCTGGTCCGACTCCACTTCGCCAAGCGCAAGGAGACTCTGGTGGAGGCCGGACGTCGGCTGCGCCGGCTCGATGCGCTCGCGCGCGGCCGCGCGTGGTAGGGATGCGAGGCGACTTTCCCGGTGGCGGCGGCGCGGAGGGCTACCTGGAGTCTCGCGCCGAGAAGCGCCGGCCATAGGCCGCCACGAAGTCGGCGGTGGCTCTGCCGCCCGCCGCGAAGGAGCTCTTGGCCTCCTCGTGCAGCAGCGACAGGGCCTCCATCTTGAGCGCATTCGTCCGATCGTCGCTCATGATCGTCGTCAGGGATCGGGGCCTCGGCAGATCGACCTCGATCACCGCGCGCACCCGCGTGGGAATATGGCTCATGACGATCAACCGATCGGCGAGGAAGATCGCCTCGTCGACGTCCGTCGTGACGAAGAAGTCGGTGCGTGGCGACTCTTCGCGCAGCGTGGCGTAATACTCGAGCATCAGCTTCTTGGTCATGGCGTCCAGGCCGCGGAATGGTTCGTCGAGGATCATGACCGCCGGCTTGTTGGCCAGAGCTCTGGCAAGCTCGGCCCTCCGCTGCATGCCACCCGAAAGCTGGGAAGGATACCTCGCTCGGAAAGCGGTCAAGCCCACTCGCTCGAGAAGCGCGTCGACGGCGCTCCTGACTGCCGGCGTACATTCACCGCGCGCCTTCGGGCCGTAGAGGGCATTCTCCCCCGTCGTCATCCAGGGGAACAAAGCCGTCTCCTGGAACATCACCAGACGATCGCGGCCCGGTCCCTCGACCGGCTTTCCACCGCAAAGGATCTTTCCGCGGGTCGGCTTCTCGAATCCGGCGACCAAGCGGAGGAGCGTGCTCTTGCCGACCCCCGAGGGGCCGATCATCACCGTGAACTTGTCCCGCTCGATCACCAGCGAGCAGTCTTTCACCACCTCACGGCGGGAAGGGCCGGCGCCGTAGGTCTTGTCGACGTCCCGGAGCTCGATCGCCGCATCGACCGCCATCAGCGCGCCTCGAGCCAGGGGGTGCAGCGCGAGGCGAGCCCGCGCACCACGGCGCTGGACAGGTAACCGGCGATGCCGATGGAGAGCATCCCCACCACGATCTGCGGGTACGACCCGCCGACGTACGAGCTCCAGATGAAGAAGCCGAGCCCGCCGCCGGACGCGGCGGAGCTGCCCGAGCCGCCCCCCGAGATCATCTCGGCGGCGACGACCACCTCCCAGGTGATGCCGATGCTCACCTCCATGCCGACGCAGAGCGACGGGAGCACCCCGGGCAAGATCAGCCGCCGGAAGATGTTCCAGCGCGAGGCGCCCATGGAGCGCGCCGCCTGGGCGAACCGAGCGTCGATCCCGCGGGCGCCGCCGAGCACGTTGATGACGATGGTATAGAAGGCACCGAGGAAGATGACGAAGTCGATCGACAGCTCCTGCGTGGGCCAGAAGATGATCGCGGCCGGGACCCAGGCCAGCGGCGGTATGGGACGGAGGAGCTCGAAAACGGGAAACGCCAGGTCGTGAAAGACCGGGGCGGTCGCCATCCAGAGGGCGAAGGGAACGCCCACCAGCAGCGCCGCGACGAACCCGAAGAAGACCCGCGAGGAGCTGAGGTACCAGCTCTCCCAGTATCCTCGATCGACGATCAGGTGACTCCATGCCGACAGCACCGCGGTCGGCGCGGGAAGGTTGGCGAGCCAGGGGAGACCGTGCCCGAGCCAGCTCCCGCTCGTCGCGCCCAGTTGCCAGACGACGAGTACCACGCAGTACGAGACCAGCGCGCGCCGGCTGGCTCGCGAGAGGAGCGCACGGCCGAGCTTCGACGCGCCACGACTTCCGGCGGTACGCGGCGAGACGGCGAGAGTGCTGGTCGCCATGGGACCGCTCAGCTCTCCTTCTCGCCGAGCTCGAAGGCGCGCTGGGCCTCGCGGTGCACCGCTTCCGCGGTCTCCCGGACGAGATCGCGATACCGCTTGTCTGCGAAAAGACCAGGATCGCGGGGATACGGAATGTCGACTTCGAAGATGTTCTTGGGCCTGCAAGGCCTCGACGTCATGACCACCACCTTGCGCCCGAGAAAGATGGCCTCCTCGAGGTCGTGGGTGATAAAGAAGATGGTGACTTTCCTGCGCGCGTACATGGCGAGCAACGCTTCGTGCATGACCGACTTGGTGAGCGCGTCGAGGGCGCGATAGGGCTCGTCGAGCAGGAGAACGGTGGGCTCGTTGATCAGCGCACGCACGATCTCGATCCTGCGCTTCACTCCGGAGGAGGTCTGGGCCGGGTAGACGTGCTCGTAGCCGGAGAGCCCGGCGTCGGCCATCATCTGCCGCGCCTTGTCGAAGGCTTCCGCGCGGGTCATGGTCTTCTGGACCATGGGGCCGAAGGCGACGTTTTCGAGGTTCGTCTTCCACGGAAAGAGGGCGCCGTTCTGGAAGACGACGACCCGATCGGAGCCGACGCGCGCCTTCTCCTGGCCCGGCCCGCACAACAGCCGGCCGTCGAGGGTGATGGCGCCCGACGTCAGCGTGTGAAAGCCCGCGATGGCCTTGAGCAGAGTCGTCTTCCCGCAACCCGACGGCCCGACGACGACACATATCTCTCCCGCCGCGATGTCGAACGAACAATGGTCGATGACCAGGACGCGAGCGCCGTCCGGGTCGTAGACCTTGACCACGTCGTCGATGGCGAGGGCACCTCGGGCTGCCGGCGGCGTGGCGAGAGCGACCACTATCGACCCGTGACGCGCCAGGCCGTCAGCCGATCCCCCACCAGCCGAACCGCGGCGCTCGTCATGTAGCCGACGATTCCGAGCGTCACCATCCCGATGATGATCGTGGGGTACTGCACCATGGTGTACGACGTGTTGATGACGTACCCGAGGCCGAACTGGCCCGACACCATCTCGGCCGCCACCAGGGAGAACCAGGCGACGCCCACGGAGATCTGCAGCCCGGTGAAGATGAACGGCAGCGACGCGGGGACGACCACGTGCCAGAAGACTTGCCACCGCGAGGCGCCGAGGCACCTGGCCGCGAGCAGGTAGGGTTCCTCGATGGATCGCACTCCCAGCACCGTATTGAGCGCCGTCGCAAAGAACGAGGCGAGGAAGGTGAGGAACACGACAGGCGTCTCCGAGCCCGAGAACATGATGATGGCGAGCGGGACCCAAGCGAGGATGGGAATCGGGCGCAGCACCTCGAATACCGGAAAGACGTATTCTCGAAACGCCGTCGACCAGCCGAGGAGGAGCCCGACCGGCACGCCCAGGGCCGTCGCCAGGACGAAGGCGATGCCGATCCGGCGCAGGCTGGCCCAGATGTGGCTGTAGTAAACCGGCGTGTGAATCGACAGGCCGAAGGTGGGATCTCGGCTCATCCACTCTTTGACGACCTGGCCGAGCCCGGGCATCTCGCGGAACCGCGGCAGCTTCAGGACGTCGACGGCCAGGTACCACGCGGCGAGAGTGAGCGCATAGCCGAGGAGCATCAAGTAGAGTCGCGGGCTCCTGAACCATTCGGCGACGCGACGGAGGGCGCAGCCGAGACCTTCGTTTCGCACCGTCTGACGGCTGGTGTCCATGTTCGGTGCGCCGTGCTTCTCGAGCTACCTGAACGCCGTCTTGGAGCTTGCCCGGATCTCGCCGACGGGAGCGGACAGGCCATGCTCCTTCAGGATGTCGTCGGTGAACTTCGCCACCACCGCGTCGTCGGCCAGCGCGGCAACGGCGATGCTCTTGACCTCGAAGAGGAAGGAGGTCGAGCTCTTGATGAGATCGAGCGATTGCGCGGTGAACCCGAAGGGGAGGGTCTCGCGCACCGGCGATCCCCCGACGCCGTCGGCATACGTGCCAAAGAGGGCCTGCCACAGCTCGCTCTCTTCGAAGCCGGTGGTCTGCTCCTTGGCCATCCGGACGACGTCGCGAGCGTTCTTCGGGTCGGCCAGGTAAAGCTCGGCGTCGAGCTCGGCGCGTAGCCACCCCGTCACCACGTCGGGACGCTGCTGGATGAGATCGGCGCGCGCGTCGATGAACGCGCCGTCGCTCTCGGCGAAATCGTTGCCCGTGGCCACACGTCGCGCGAGCCCCTCCGCCACCAGCCGCGACGCTGTCGGCTCCCAGACCACGGCTGCGTCGAGCTTGTGCGCGCGGAAGCCGCTCGTGATGAGCTCGATGCTCTGGTTCAGGTAGCTCTGGGGTGACACCTTCTCCTTGGCGAACACCGCCCGCGCGAAACGATCCGTGCAGCTTCCTTTGGGCACGGCGACGGTCTTGCCATCGAGCCACTTGATGGCTGCCTTCGCATCGGAGAAGGTGGGTGCATCGTTGCGCGCGAAGAACACGTTGCACTGGTCGTGACTGAGCCCGATGTTGGCGATGATGCGTAAGTCGGCCACCTCCCGCTTGGTCGCCCCCACGATCCCGGGCATGTCGCCCACGTAGCCGATCTGCTCCTTGCCGGCGAGCATCGCGTTGATGACGATGGAACCCTGCAGACCGATGTTGAAGTCGACCGTCGAGCCCACTGGAAGGTATTTCTTCCAGAGTGCCTGTCCGTTGACGACGACGCCCGACCACGCCTCCGAGTAGTAGGGCTGGTATCCCACCACCAAGTGCACCGGCTCGCCCGGCTTGCCGTACTCCCCGCTTCCGGCGACCGGCGCGGGAGCGGTCGACGCCGATCCGGCCGGGAGGCTGTCCGACGCACTCGGTCGTCTGCACGCACCGAGCGAGAGACCGACGCACAGCAGGGAGGAGAACACCGCCCACACGGCGAGCCCGCCCTTCGGCCCTGTCCGGCGAGATGGGGTCATCGATGACAGCGACATGTTGGGGTGGTGGTGCCGCGCGGCGCTCTCGTCGCCGCTGCGATGGCGACGTCCTATATACGGAACACCAGGGTGGCTGACAACGGCTTTCTGGGCCGCCGAGCGGATGGCGCCCAAGCCAGCCACGCCTGGCGACTGGCTGGAGCCGTCCCGGGGGGCGCACGCCCGGCCTTGCGGCGCGTAGTCTCATATCGTAGACACGAGGGCTCATGGAGGCCGATGTAATCGTCGTGGGCGGTGGGAGCGCAGGCGCCACGGCCGCGATTCGCGCCCAGGAGCTTCTTCCGCGAGGTCGGGTGGTCCTGCTCGAGAAGGCGCACGTCAAGCGAAGCGGTGCGATCGCCATCGGCATGGACGGGCTGAACAACGCCATCGTCCCCGGGCATGCGACGCCCGAGCAGTACGTCAAGGAGATCACCACGGCCAACGACGGCATCGTGAACCAGCGGGCGGTGCTGGCGTACGCCCGGCAGAGCTACGCGATGATCGAGCAGCTCGATCGCTGGGGAGTCAAATTCCAGAAGACGGAGAGCGGGGACTTCGACGTCAAGAAGGTCCATCACCAGGGCCGGTACGTTCTGCCGATGCCCGAGGGCTACGACCTCAAGAAGATCCTCACCCGGCTCATCAAGCGCGCCGGCGTACGCGTCATGAACAGGTTCGCGGCCACCCGCGTGCTGCTCGACGAGGGTGGACGTGCCTGCGGCGTCATCGGCTTCGACGTGCGTACCGGCGACGTGGGCGTCGTACGCGCCAAGGCGGTCATCCTGTGCTGCGGCGCATCGGGCCGCCTCGGACTCCCGGCGTCCGGCTACCTCTACGGCACGTACGAGAACCCGTCCAACGCGGGCGACGGTTACTCGATGGCGTACCATGCGGGCGCCGAGCTCACTGGCATCGAGTGCTTCCAGATCAATCCCCTCATCAAGGACTACAACGGCCCGGCGTGCGCGTACGTCACCGGGCCGCTGGGCGGACACACCGTCAACGCCCGGGGGGATCGCTTCATCGCCAGCGACTACTGGAGCGGACAGATGATGCTCGAGTTCTATCGCGAGCTCCATTCGGCCAACGGCCCGGTGTACCTGAAGCTGACGCACCTCGCCCCGGAGACGCTGGAAGAGATCGAGCGAGTCCTCCACCGCACCGAGCGCCCGAGCCGGGGCCGATTCCACGCGGGCCGTGGGCACACCTACGACTGCGACCTCGTCGAGATGCACATCTCCGAGATTGGCCTCTGCAGCGGCCATAGCGCGTCCGGCGTCTGGGTGAACGAGCGCGGCGAGACCACCGTCCCGGGGCTCTACGCGGCCGGCGACATGGCGTGCGTCCCCCACAACTATCTCCTCGGCGCTCTTACCTACGGGCAGATCTGCGCGAACAGCGCGCTCGAGCACGTCGCTCAGGTCGGATTGCCCACCGTCGATGGCGACCAGGTCGAGGCCGAGCGCGCACGTATCCTCGCTCCTCTCTCGCGGCCGAACGGCATTCCCCACCATCAGTACGAGTACAAGGTGCGGCGCCTGGTGAACGACTACCTGCAGCCGCCCAAGACCGCGAACCGCATGACGCTGGGTCTGGACCATTTCATGCGACTCGGACAGGAGCTCGAAGAGGTCGGGGCTACCGATCCGCACGAGTTGATGCGCGTGGTCGAGTGCGCCTTCATCCGCGACTGCGCCGAGATGGCCGCGCGGGCGTCTCTCTTCCGCACCGAGAGCCGGTGGGGCCTCTATCACCACCGCCTCGACTACCCCGAGATGAACGACGCGGAATGGTTCGTTCACGTCAACCTGAAGAAAGGCCCGGACGGCCGCATGCAACTCTTCAAGAAGCCGGTCGAAGACTACGTCGTCCCCATGACCTCCTCGGAGCTGGCCGGCTACCACGGGCTTCGCCTGCGCGCCGGCGAGAACCCCGGCGCAGCGACGGGCGTGGGGCCATGAGCGGCATCGACGACCGCGAGAAGATCAAGGCCGCGCAGGCGGCGAAGGTCGGCAACGCGTGGACGGTGCGGACCTACGACGTTCCCGTGGTGGTCGACCTCGCCAAGTGCATCACCGGCTGTCGCATCTGCATCGATTCGTGCCCGGTCGACTGCCTGGCCGTGAATCCCGAGACCAAGAAGGCGCACATGCGGCACGACGAGTGCTGGTACTGCCTGGCCTGCGAGATCGACTGCCCGAAAGACGCCATCACCGTGAAGATTCCCTTTCTGGTTCGCTGAAGGCTAGCCCTGGGCTAGGAGCGCACTCTCGGATGACCCTCGAAGAGAAAGACGATCTGGAGGCGGCCCTCGACGATCCCGACCCCACGCGACGCCAGCTGGCTCTCATCGAACGGGCCGACACCATCGAGATCGAGGCGCTCGAGCCGCTGATGTCCGCTGCGGGCGACACCGATCCGACCGTGCGCCGGTTGGCGGTGGGCATGCTCGAAGAGCTGGGCGACGCGCGGTCACTGCCGGTGATCGTCGCCGCCCTGGCAGACGCCGACGACGGGGTGCGCGAAGCGGCGCAGTCGGCGGTGCAAGCCTTCCGTGGCGAAGATGCGGGCAGGCTGCTTCTCGCCGCCGCGACCCACGAGAACGCCGCGGCTCGCGAGTGGGTCATCATCGGCCTGCGCGAGCTCAAGGACCCCCGCGCGGTCCCCGTGCTGCTGCGCGCGCTCCACGATCCGGCGGCGCAGGTCCGTCGAGCGGCCGTGGTCAGCCTGGCGTACCTGCGCCAGCGAGAGAGCGTCACGGCTCTCCTGGAGCGACTCCTCGACAGCGATGCGGGGGTGAGGCGACTCTCCATCGCCGCGCTCGCGCGGGCCTGGACGGCGGAGCTGACCGCTCCCATCGTCGCCCGGCTGGCCGATGACGACTGGCAGGTTCGCGCCGAAGCGGCCGCCGCCCTCGGGAGGTCCGGGGTCGCTTGCGCCCCTCCGGAGCTGCTCGAGTCGCTCCGCGACTCGCACTGGCAGGTGGTGAAGGCGGCGGTCACGGCGCTCGGCGCGCTGAAGGTGACGGCGGCGGAGCCGCAGCTGATCGCCCTGCTCGCGAACGAAGCCTCGGATGTACGTCGGGCGTCGGCCGAGACGCTCGGGCAGCTGGGGGCCGTCTCCGCGAGACGCGCGCTGAAGCTTCTCCTTGCCGACTCCGACATCGAGGTGCGCAAGGCCGCTTCGCGAGCGCTCGCGACCCTGGGCGTCCCGGCCTCTGCGCCTTGACGGGTCTCGCCCGGACGGGAGACGAGGGTCTGCTCCGGAGGAGTTGACCCTCGACCGTCGCTATCATAGACCTACGTCCGCTTTGTCCCGCAATGCCGCCACCTGGGCCGAGCGCCCGAAGTTCCCGCCGACCCACTACGTGGACACGCGCCTCTACACCGACCCGGCCATCTTTCGCGAAGAGCAGGAGAGGATCTTCGACCGCGTCTGGATCATCGCCTGCCACGAAAGCGAGATCCCCGAGCGGCACGACTACCGGACCTTTCGCCATCCCGGGGGCAAGAACCTCATCGTCGTCCGCGGGGACGACGACGAAGTACGCGCGCTCTACAATGTGTGTCCGCACCGCGGAAACGTCATCCTTCACGACCCCTCCGGGAACGCGCGGAGCTTGACCTGCATCTTTCACAGCTGGACCTTCGACTGCCGGGGCAACTGCACCGGCGTGGCGCGACGAAAGGAGGGCTTTCAGGACCGGCTGAACCCTCCCGACGTGGGTTTGCGTCGGGTGCGCGCCGAGGTCGGGTACGGCGGATTCGTGTGGGTCAACGTCGATGACGCGGCGCCCGGTCTGGGGGAGTTCATCGGCAACGCGCTGGGGACGCTGGAGCCGCACCTCGCGCAGCCGCTGGAGGTATTTCACTACCAGAAGGTGATCGTCCGGACCAACTTCAAGCTCTGGCACGATACCAACAGCGAATTTTATCATGACTACATGCACTACTTCAATCGCATCACCGGACTCGTTCAGCCGGGGTACTTCGAGCGGAAATACCTCCCCTTTCCCAACGGGCACGTGGCGGTGGGGTCGATGGAGATCCGCTACGATCGATACGAAGGCAGCCAGGAGCGCGCGGTAGGCTGGCCCGGCCTCGCGCCGGGGGGCTGGATTCTGGTGGATCTATTTCCCGGTATGACCTTCAACCTTCGCACGTCGGTCATTCGCATCGACACCGCCATTCCCCTCGGCCCCAACGAAGTGATGATCGAATTTCGCGGGCTCGGGATGAAGAGCGACACCCCCGAGGAGCGGGCGGCGCGGGTTCGCGACCACAACACCATCTGGGGGCCGTTCGGCCGTAACCTCCACGAGGATCTGCTGGGGGTTCAGGGGCAGGGGTTCGCCATGCGCGACGACCGCACCGACAGCCGGTGGGTGCTTCACGCCCGGGAGGAGAACCTCACCATCCACGACGAAATCGGGATGCGGCACTACTACGCCGAGTGGAGCCGCCACATGGGGCGTTCGCCGTCCGACCCCTTCGGCGAGGGCGCCCGGCGGTGATCGCGCGAACCGCCGTCGCGGAAGCGATCTACCGGTCTTGCCTCTATCTGGACGACCGAGACTTCGAGGCCTATCTGGGCCTCTGCGATCCGGAATTTCACTATACCATTCAGGCCTACAGCCCGGAGATTCGGCGAGATATGGTGTGGCTGGAGCACGACAAGGCCGGCCTGGAGACTCTCTTCCGGAACCTTCCCCGTCACAACAGCGATCACGCCCCGCTCACGCGGCATGCGACGGTCTATACGGTGGTCATCGACGAGCTCAACGGCCGCGGGGCGGCGGTATCGGCGCTCCAGGTGTTCCGGACCGCCCTCGACGGCGGGGCGAGCGAGCTCTTTGCGGTGGGCAAGCTCTACGACACCCTGAAGGTGACCGGCGATCGCGCCGCCCTTCTGAAGCGCACCGTCAAGCTCGACACCCGGATGCTGGGCATCGGCAGCCACATCCCGTTCTGACGCTAGACCATGTAGTAGAATTGGCCCTTGCTCGGCTCGAGCGCCACGCAATGCGCGCAGGCCGCGCGTCCGTCGTCGCCGAGCAGCTCGTAGGCTCGCCGCATGGCCTGGATGGTGGACGAGCCGGCGTCGCTCAGGTCGCCGGTGAAGACTCGGTCCGGCGACAGCCAGCGGCGGAAGCGAAGGTTGTCCATGATGCGCGCGAGCTCTGCGCGAACGCCGCTGAGAAGGACCACGATCTTGCGCTTCTCCATGTCGTGGAGAAACTCCTCCAGCCGCTCCATGCACACCAGATCCGGGTTTCGCGTGCGACGGAGGCGGAGGATGACCACGCGCGCGCCGGAGGCCGTCGCGGCGACGATCTCCTCGAGGTGGCGGTCGAGCTCCCGGGCGGCCCCGAAGAACAGCTCGCCCTCGATGTCGAAGGTGAGGACGCGAGCGCAGCGGGGGTCGGCGGGCAAGCGGCCACGGATCACCCGATCCGCACCGACGAAGAGCTCGGTCGCCTTGAGGCGCGCCGCGCGTGGGACAAAGAGCAAGATGGACAGCAGCACGCCCATCAGGATCGAGAACTCCACGCTCACGAAGACGGCGCCCACCGCCGTGACCAGCACCAGCCCGGCGTCGTAACCGGATGCGCGCAGCGCGTTGGCGAGACGTCGCCACTCGATGAGCCGGGCGGCGGCGACGAGGAGCAGCCCGGCGAGCGCCGCCTTGGGCACGTAGCGCGCGAGTGGCGCCAGGAACACCACCACCAGCGCGACCGTTCCCGCCGTGAAGAGGCCGGACACGCGGGTCACCGCCCCCGATTGAAAGTTGATGGCCGACCGGGTGAGCGAGCCGGAGCCCGGCAAGCACTGGAAGAAGCCGCCGCCCAGGTTGGCGAGCCCCTCGGCGAGGCATTGCCGGTTGTAGTCGAGCGTCTGGCGCGATTGGCGGGCCAGCGACTTGGCGATGGCGAGGGCCTCCAGCAGCCCTAGAAGCGCGACCGCGACGGCGCTCCCCGCCATCTCCTTGACCCACCAAAACCGGATGTCCGGGATGTGCGGCGCAGGAAAGACCGATGGCACCCGGCCGAGGACGGCGATCCATGTTTTCCCGTCCGGTCCGGGCCGGGTCCAGCCGAGGCGGGCGGCGACCGTGGCCGCCACGATGAGCGCCACGAGCATCTCCACCTGCGGCAGACGGTAGCGGCGCGCCAGGCGCCGGAGCAGGAGGACCAGGGCCACGGTCCCCGCCCCGACGGCGACGGCGCGAAAGTTGACCGGGCCCCCCGCAGCCAGCGTCAGCACGAGCCGTTGAACGAGGAGCTGGTGGCCGGTGCCGCGCTCGGTCAGGCCGAGCAGGTTGGCGACCTGGCTGAGAGCCACGAGCGAGGCGGCCCCCGCCATGAAGCCCAGGACCACGGACTCGGATATGTACCGGGTCAGGTCTCCCAGGCGGAACACGGCGATCAGGATCTGGATGGATCCCACCATGATACCGAGAAGGAACATGGCCTCGTACGCGTCGACCCGCGCCTCCGGGTCGAAGAAGGCGAGGGCGCTGAACACCACCAGCGAGATGGCGTTGGTCGGGCCGCTGACCAGGTGCGAAGACGAACCGAACAGCGAGGCGATCGCCGTCACCACGATGGCCGAGTAGAGACCGAAGCGCGGATCGACCCCGGCGATGAGCGCATAGGCCATGGCCTGGGGCAGCGAGATGGCCGCGACCGTCGCCCCTGCCAGGAGGTCCTTGCGTAGCTCGACCAGGCCGTAGCCGGCGGTCATCAGCGTGACCTTGGGCGGACGTCGTCGAAGACGCCGTCGTCGGCAAAGAACTTCTGCTGCGCGTCCTCCCAGTCCCTGGCGACGGCCTGGATGGGAAATAGATCGATCGCGGGGAAGCGGTTGGCGTGCCTCTTCAGCACGTCCTGGCGGATGGGCCGGAAGCCGTGCTGCGCGATGATCTCCTGCGCCTCGTCGGTGTAGAGGTACTCGAGATAGGCGCGCGCTTCGGCCAGGGTGCCCTTGCGCTGGACGTTGGCATCCACCCACGCCACGCAAGGCTCGGCGCGAATGCTGACCGAGGGGTAGACGATCTCGAGCTCGCCTTTGTATTCGTCGACCTCCAGCAGGGCCTCGTTCTCCCAGGTGATCTGCACGTCACCGACCTTCTCCTGGGCGAAGGTCGTGGTCGCGCCCCGGGCGCCGCTGTCGAGCGCGACGACGTGCTCGTAGAGCCGCCGTACGTAGGCGCGCGCCGCCTGCTCGTCGCCCCCCGCGTGAAGAACGGCGCCCCAGGCCGCGAGGAAGCTCAGCTTCCCGTTTCCCGACGTCTTGGGGCTCGGCGTCACGACCGCGATGCGATCCCGGACCAGGTCGACCCAGTCCTTGATGCCGCTGGGGTTGCCCTTGCGAACGACGAACACGACGGTCGATGTGTACGGCACCGAGTCGTTGGGCAGGCGCTTCGACCACCCCTCTGCCAGGAGGCCTCGCTTGCGCAGAGCATCGATGTCCGAATAGAGCGCGAGCGTCACCACGTCGGCCGGCAGGCCGTCGATGACCGCCCGCGCCTGACGCGAAGACCCGCCGTGCGACTGCTGGATGGTGATCTTCGCGCCGGCCTGCTTCTCGTAGGCCGCCGCGAAGCGGGGGTCGAGATCGGCGTAGAGCTCCCGCGTGGGATCGTAGGAGACGTTCAGGAAGGCGCGCGCAGCATCCTGCGCGCCGATGTTCTTGGCCACGACGAGGAGGATCGCCGCGGCCACGGCGCCGATGGCCAGGAGGTTCTTCCACACGGTTTGAAGCGCTCTCCTATGAAGGAATCTATCGTCGCTTCTACGGACATCTCGTGGCGGACGCAACAAGTTCCGGCGGCTTGCCGCTCGATTCGCGCACCGCCGTCGACGGCTCCCGTCAGGGGCAGCCCACCCGGGCGGAGGTCGCGTCGAACACCACCAGGGCGCCGCCTCGCGCCGCCGCGGCCTCGTGCAGAGTCCGCCGCGGCACTTGCATCCCCAGCGCGTAGCCGTTCACGACGACCGAGAGGTCCGTGTGCAAGAGGGGACGCACCTCGTCGACCGCCCAGAGGATGGCTTCCCAGATGGTCGCCACCGGGTTGCCGAAGACCCCTCCGCCGACGAGCGTCAGCCCGACATGCGACTTCCCGAGGGCCGCTGCGGCCAGGAGCGTGCCGGCGTAGGCGGCGCGCTGGAGCTGCCGCACGATCGTCATCATGTCGACGTTGGAGGGGTCGAGGCGACCGTACCCGCCCGCGGCGAGCGTCGAGGTGAACACCTGGGCGATGGTGTGATGCGGGGCGCGGGGCACCGGGCCGTCCCAGTCGTGGCCGAAGACGACCTCGACGCTATCGTGGATCCCCACGCGGATGTCGTCGAACCGCTCCTCCAGGGCTCGCGCGAAGAGCGCGGGGCGAGCGATCGCCTGGGGCTTCAGGTACCCGCACGTCACCGAGGCGATGTCCGGCGCGCAGACCTCCTCCAGGAGGTTGATCTGTCGGCCGTCCGTACCCTGGACGAACCTGGAGCCGCCGACCTCGGGCGCTGCGTAGTGACGCAGGAGGGTTCCCGGGAATGCCGAGATCGACGCCCGGGGTCCCTGGGTGAAGTCCTGGAAGTACTCGGTCACGGACACCAGGCGCGAGCTCGGCGACTCCAGGCAGTTGAACTGCGATGCGACCTGGAAGAGCGAGCCCGGCGGTGCGGTGGCCTGGAGCGCGCCGATGTCGGTCGCCGCGCTGGCGCCATCGAGGACGTGGAATCGAAGCCGCGGAGCGACCTTACCCGCGCTGCGCCTGGCCTCCTCCGCGTTGCGCTGGAGGTCGCCGATGCGTGGAGTCTCGAAGCGACCGGCCTGAAAGGTACGCCCCGCGGCGTGCAAGGTCGCGCGACCGACTCCATCGAACCGGAAGCTCGCCGCGGGGTCACGCTGGACGTCGACCTCGGCTTGCGTAACGATCGTCCGATCGCCCCGCGCGCCTGAAGAAGCCACCTCATCGAGATGAGCGGCCAGAGCCTGGCGTAACGAAACGTGATCGGAGGGATCGATCTCGGAGAAGTGGTGGAGCACGCGCGAAGACCTCGGCTACTCCGGGGATAGGCCGTGAGTATCGTTCACGCCAGCAACCTGGAGCGTTCACGCCTCGTCAGCGAGGGTCGGCAGACCGGAGATCGAGCTCCTGCGTCCAGGCGCTGCGCGGCTGCGCGTGGAGGTGCCAGTAGACATCGGCGATGTCGTTCAGCGCGAGCAGGCCTCCGTGGTCGACGCCGGGCGCCCGCGAGCGCGGACGCTCCCCATTGATGCCGCCGTCGATGGCCACGTGGGCGACGTGAATGCCGCGAGGGCCGAAGTCGCGGGCCAGCGTCCGGGAGACGGAGCGCAAGGCCGCCTTCGAAGCCGCAAACGCAGCGAACGGCGGACGTCCGCGCACCGACGCAGCGGCGCCCGTGAAGAGCAGCGTGCCCCGCTGGAGCGGGAGGAAACGCCGCACCACTTCTCGACCGAAGACGAAACCTCCCACTGTGTTCGTTCGAAGGACGTCTTCCAAGGCGGAGGCGCTGATCTCCGGCGAAGGCGCGCGGACTGCGCCGGCAGCGTTGAAGACCGCGACCCGGAGGGGGCCGAGGGCGCTCACCCTTTCGGCCATGGCGAACAAGTCGACTTCGCGGCTGACGTCTCCCGCGAACGCACGGGCGTCCCCGCCGCCATCGCGAATCTCGTGGGCGACGGCCTCGATGCGCTCGGGAGTGCGGCCGGTCACCGCCGCCACCAGCCCTTCCTTCGCGAAACGGCGCGCGACGGCGGCGCCGAGCCCAGCGCTGGAGCCGACGCCCGCGACCCACACCACGCCGCGGGTCTTGCCGTCGGCGACGGTCATGGCGCTCTCCCGGTGCGGGGCATCAGCCAAACTCCAGCCGGAAGCTTGGGGCATCGTCCACCTCGGCCCGCACCATAGCGCGCCGCGTCCATTATGCAAGACAGAGGCGCCGGTGCCGTCCTGGAGGATCCTCCGCCGGGGTGCAGGGCGTGTCGGAGGGGGACACGGGACCGGGGGACCGCCCCCTTTCCCTTGTTTTTTCACGACACCGTCAGCTGTGCGCTGGCGGCGTGGCCGTGGCGCTGGGGCTCGGATTGCCAGCCGCAACGCTCGTACCACTCGTCCCCGCCGCAGGCGGCGCGGCCTTCACGGGAGTCACCACGACGCCGACGACGTCGCCGTGGATATCCAGTTTGGCCTTGCTGCCCTTGGTCCCCCGCGCCACACGCGTCGCCGCGCGCTTTGCG
>Ga0302324_100007378_pt1 | contig 23399 bp, 27 predicted proteins | sample Palsa_T0_1_FD_201949 | JGI IMG/M metagenome (GOLD analysis project Ga0302324, IMG submission 201949) | Peat permafrost microbial communities from Stordalen Mire near Abisko, Sweden - Palsa_T0_1 | ecosystem: Environmental > Terrestrial > Soil > Palsa > Peat permafrost | place: Sweden: Abisko... | reverse complement strand
GCGCTCGGCGTCCATGATCGCATGCATGTCCTCGGCCCGGCCGATCACCCCCAGCTCAGCCACTGACTTATGCGCCGAGATCACCAGTTCCAGACCCGGCCGCCGGGTCGTCACCAGCCGCTCCCCGCCCTGCGGGTGGCGGGCGCCGCCCGGGCCGTAGATCGCCTCGTACTCCTCCCCGGTGACCGTGCCAACCAGGCCGAGGCTGTCAGCTCCGCTACCGCCCCACACCAGCGGCGTCTCGCCTCTGGACGCGTAGTAGGCCAGCGCCCGGCCCGGATAGTCGTCGCCGCGCTCGACGACCGTCTTGCGGTGGTACTCCACTGATGCTCCGCCCATCATCCGCATCCACGCCACGCCAGCCTTCACCTCCCCGTCGAACCGCGTTCCCGCTCTATCCGGGCAACGGAACGTTGCAATCGTGTTCTTCCTTACAAAGCTTTTACAAGACTGGATATGGCCTGTAAATAAGGTATTTGATGACCGGTAAACAGAAGACAACAACGGTAAATGAGTACCAGAAGATTGTGATCATGGATGATCGGCTCAACGAAGCCGATAGCTCTGCTATCGGCTTCCTGGTAGCGATACTGCCCGCTGTCGGGAAGCGGTCAAGGGCGGCGAAGCCGTCCCCGTAGGGGAAGCGAGGACCGGAGGCGCAGCGCAGCGGAGCCGAGGACCGAAGCGCCCTTGACGGCTGCCCAACGGTGGGCACACCACAGGCGACAAGCCCGCCGCCGGAGTCAGCAGTTCACAAGGGCGTTGGTCCTGGGGGTGCGAACTGCGGCGGGGTCTTGCGGGGCTCCGTGCCCTTCGCTCGCTGGTGTTGGCCGAAAGTGACGCGAGCGGACCGCTTATAGATAGCCGGTGTGTGACGCCGGCTCACTCATAGAGGACAACCGGTGGCTCCAACCTCACCCCATAGGTGAAGAGCCGACGAAAGGAGACACATGCCCGGCATCGACAACCACCCCCAGCTCTTGGACATCGACCAACTCGCCCAACGCCTCGGCATCACCGTACGCCACGTCCGCCGTCTCGTCGCCGACAAACGGGTGCCGTACTACAAGGTCGGAAGGCTCGTTCGATTCGACCAGGCCGAGATCACCGACTGGCTCGCCACTCGACGCGTCCCGAATCGCGGACAGCATGATGAGACTGTCTCATCCCACCGGTACGATCGCGTTGTCGCCCGTCGAGCGGACTTCGGGCAAGTTGGAGCGTGACTTCTCTCCGCGAGACTTGGATCTATTCGCAGACCGCAATGTCGGTCTGATCGGAGGTAGGGATGGCGTCTATCCGACAGAAGCCGAGCGGCGCGTGGGAAGCGCGCTATCGGGACTCGGCGGGGCGCCTCCACGCCCACACGCTTCGGACGAAGACAGAGGCTCGCCGATGGGCGGCCGAGCGGGAGGCTGACGTTCGGCGGGGCGAGTGGGTCGACCCACGCCTTGCTCGCGTGACGTTCGGGGAGTGGGCGACTGACTATCTCACGACGATCGTGCATCTCCGAACCATCACGCGTCGGGACTACGCGCGGATTCTCAAGACTCATCTGCTGCCGACGTTCGAGAAGCGACCGGTCGTGAGCATCGAGCCGATCGACGTCCGTCGGCTCATGGCCGAGAAGCAAGCCGCCGGGCAGGCCCCGAAGAGCCTGCAAAAGATCCGGCTCGTGCTCCGCCAGGTCTTCGAACTTGCTCGCGCGTCGGGTGCGATCAAGAGCAACCCGTGCGATGGTCTGCGCCTCCCCAAGGCTGTTCAGATGGAGCCGGTCTTCCTCTCGGCCGTCCAGGTAGAGGCGCTCGCCCGGGCGACCCGGCAGCCCTACGACCTCCTGGTCCGGCTCGTTGCGGCCACTGGGCTTCGCCCCAGCGAGGCCTGCGGGCTTCGGGTGGGAAAGGTGAACCTCTTGCGGGCGACCATGGAGATTTCCGAAGCCCTGACGGTCGTGGGAGGCAAGACCGAGGTGGGACCGACCAAGACGTATGCCCGGCGGAGCGTCGGCATCCCCCGCTTACTTTCTGAAGACCTCGCCCGCCATCTCGCCTCCCGGGCAGTGACCCTCGGCCGCCCGCTCGACCCCGACGACTATGTGTTCACCGCTCCGAGGGGCGGCCCTCTCCGGCGGGACCTTCTGCTCAAGCGCTTCATACGCCCGGCGATCGAGGCCGCCGACTTGCCGCCAGCCTTAAGACTGCACGACCTCAGGCATTCTTGTGCTGCCCTGCTGATCGAGTTGGGCGCCCATCCCAAGGCTATCCAGGAGCGGCTCGGGCACAGCTCGATCACTGTCACCATGGACGTCTACGGACACCTGTTCCCTGCGCTCAACGAGGCCCTCACCGAGCGGTTGGACGAAGTCTTTCGGACAGCCCGAGAGTCCCGTATACCCGACAGGTCGGCGACGGTGGTGGCCCTGCCGAAGTTATGACCGCGCCTGAGTCCGGTCGCTGTCACAGCGCCTTGGGTACCCTGAAGCCCATGGCCACAATGCTCGTCGGGGCGGGCGTGTACGACGCCCAGGAGGCGAGCCACCTCCTCGCGTTGCCGGTGGAATGCATTGTCCGGTGGTCGGTACCGGATCGCCACGGGCTACCACCCCTGGTCGCCTCCTCGCTGGACCGGGCCTTCTCATTCGTGGATCTGGTCAGCCTCGGGGTTGCCGGTGTGCTGTGGCACCGGCGAGTCGCCGAGGTCGATATGCGTCACGGGGTGAAGTACCTACGGAACATGACCGGGTACGAAAGGCCGCTTGCTCATCGAGACGTCGTGGACACGCTGGCAACGTCCGGCAACGCCTTCATCGCCGAGCTTCAAGGGGGCTGGTTCGACCTCGGCAAGGGTGGCCAGGGGGCGTTCAAGGAGATCGTCAGGATCTACCTGAAGAAGATCGAGTTCGACGACCTCGGCGTGGCCCGGTCGTGGCGACCCGCTGCCCACGTAGTGCTCGACCCCCGAGTCCAAGCCGGAACTCCCTGTATCGAGGGAACCAGAATCCCTACCGAGACCGTGGCGGCCATGGCCGAGGTCGACTCTCCCGAGCTCGTGGCAGAGGATCTCGATCTGACAGTCGAAGAGGTGCTCGCCGCCGCCGGCTTCGAAGCTGCCCTTCTCGAGGGGCAGGGCATCGCTGCCTGAGCGGCGCAGCTATCCGACCGCCCGGGTTCGGCTGGTGTGGGACGAGCTCCTGAGCCCGAGAGTCCCGCGGGCCCTTCGGAGTCTCGGCTTTCGGACCACCTACGTCGGCAACGAGGAGGACGGAACCCCGGCACGACAGAGTTCCGACGAGGACGTCATAGCGTTCGCCAAACAGACCAATCAGATCATCGTCACCTCCAACCACGACATGATGATGATCTGTGCCGAGGCGGAGCAGCGATTCGTCTGGCTCGACCCCCGGGGTAAGCAGTTGAGCGCCCGGGAGCAGGTGCTCCTGGTGTTCAGCCAGATCGAGAGGTGGGAGGAGCTGCTCGCCGAGAACCCGAGTGACTGCGTCCACGCTCTCCGCACCAAGTGCGAGCCGATCTCTCCAGGCGACGCCGTCCGACTGGCCCGGCGACGGATGAGGGAGCTCCAACGACGGCGACGGTCCCGCGCACCGCGCCCTCTCGGGCCCCTCTTCGACAGCGACACCTAAACGCCACTGCGAGACGACGAATGGCCCCTGTGGATATTCGCGGCAGACCACAGACAGACCACAAACGGACCACAAAACAGGGGTAAATCGGGGGTACCAGCGGTCCACAGGGGTCACTCAAAAATGGTCTCTGACCAGCACCTTAAGCCTCTGACCAGCCTGTGGATAAGTTCCGACCATAGCGTTCGGGACGCTGAGGCCGGGGGTTCAAATCCCCCCTTCCCGACCAGGTCAGGGGCCATTTCCGTTAGTCGGCTCAGCTGGATTTGGTCCCGCGTGCGCGATCTACCGAATGTGCGATCTACCGAAGAAGGTGCTCGGGATGGGTTATTCCGAGCGCGACTCCGCCCTGGCCTCGTCGGCCCACGCCGCCACCTTGGCGTCCTAGGTTCCGGGCTGCGGCCAGGGGTCCTCGAGCACCCCAAGCTGGATGAACAGGCCCAGCTTGTCGGCACCCATGAACTCGCGGATCACCCGGTCGTCCTTGAACTCCATGATGTTGACGCCCCATTCCCTGACGGGCCGGCCGGTTGGAGGACGACCGGCATACCCACCGCAGTCGGTGCCGGTCAGCGTGATGCGCAAGACCGCCTTATTTCCCGAGACGATGAGATCATCGATCGCGACCTCCATGTCGTCGGGGAACGCCAGGTGGTTGGCGCGAATCCCCGCCGCCTTGGCCTCGGGACCCTTCCCGTAGGGGCTCAGGTGGTCCTGGTGGTAGAGCCTCGAGCAGGCGGCGTAGTCGCGCCCGTTCCAGACTTCGTCGACGAAGCGTCGGATCTGAGCCTCACGCTCGGCGGTGTCCATGGTCCTCCCTCAGCAGCACAGTGGAATGTCGGGCTCTTAATGTCAAAGAGGTGGCTCGCCGACGAACATCTCTACGGGGCGCCAATCGTTGTTGCTCGTGTGGTCGCCCGACAGCCAGCGAGCGAGGTCACTATGAGCATTCTGCCTGCGCAGCACGTCGATCTCAACTGCTTGTGCGTGGTCGACCGTGAACTCAAGCAGCAAGCCGTTGGGGTCGCTGAGGTACAGGGACCGGCAGTAGCCATGGTCCATGATCATGGTCTCGACACCGGCGACCTCCGCCCGGTCGCGAATCTCGGCTTGGCCTTCGGCGGTGACGAGCATGGCGACATGGCGGAAAAGGGAGGGGGGCGGCGGAGGTGCGAACTGCTCGGAGAACTCCTGGTTGGCGAACTGGAAGAAGGCCAGGCACCCTCCGTCGCCGAGCCCGTAGAAGGTGTGGCAGAACTCCTGCTCCTCCCCACCCATGAGATGCTCCACTTCGGTCCAGGTGGCGACCAGGGGCAGCCCGACGATGTCCTCGTAGAACCTCCGGGTCGCCTCCTGATCGGTGGTGACGAAAGCGTGATGGTGTAGCCGAGCGGGGGTCATTGGTTTTCTCCCTTCAATCATTGGTTTCTCCCTTCAGAAAGATCGCCTGGTGACGGGGGCAGTGCGAAGAACTCCAAGGCGATGTTGTCGGGGTCCCGGAACGACAGCCCCGACCCGTAGGGTGCGTCGACAATGTCGCTGTGGGTGACTCCCAACGCGTCCAGGCGAATAGCCCAGGCCTCGAGTTCGCCCCGGTCGGCGCACCGGAAAGCAAGGTGATCGAGTCCGGGCCGCAGCTCGTCGAAGGACTCCTCGCGCGCCTGGTGCACGAACTCGTGAAGCGCCACTGCGACGGACGGCAGCGTCCACACCGCGGCGCGTATGGGCTGCCCGTCGTGGACGTGATCGGCAGCTGCCCCGAACAGCGCGCCGTACCAGGGCACGCTTCGATCCAGGTCCGTGACAGTCAGGGCTACGTGAACAATGTCGGGAAAGGTGTTCGCGCCTGCGACAACCGGGACCATCACCTGGCCGACCGAGTTTGCTGTCATTCTCACCTCCGGCGTGCGTCGAACTGCTCATCGAACCATGGCACGGTCCGGCGCAGACCACATCGGGGGAAGCCCCTATCCCCACACCCATTTGTTCCCTGGGTTCAGGACTGAGCCCTCAGTCTCCCCGCCACTAGAGCGGCCTCGGCTCGACTGCGGACGCCGAGCTTGGAGAGAACCGCGCTCACATGGTGCTCTGCGGTCTTGGGCGAGATATAGAGACGGGCCCCGATCTCCGCGTTAGTGAGCCCCTCACGCAAGAGACCGAGGACTTCGCGCTCACGGGTGCTCAGGCCCGATTCGGCGGCGTCCGGTCGACGGGGACGGCCTCGTTCGCCTAAGTCGCGAAGCAGGGCCGCCGTTTCATCCGCGTCCCGCGCCGCCCCGAGACGTTCGAAGATCGCCAGTGCCGCCCGCCCCTCAGTGACGGCCCGGACGATGTCGGCAGCCCCGGAGAAGACCTTGGCCCGCTCCAGGTGCACCTGGCCGACGGTATGCGGACGGTCACCACGGGGTGTTCCTTGCTGCGCCTTGTTTAGAAACTCGAGGGCGCGTTCGGTGTCGCCCTTCTTGGCCGCGACCTTCGCCGCCGCCAGCGCAGCCTCGGTGAGAAGCAGCGGCCAATCAGCCTCGTCGGCGAGCGCGAGCAGTCGGCTTACGGTCTCGGCGGCGGCGTCGAGATCGTCCCGAGCGAGGTTGACTTCCACGAACAGCGCGAGCAACGGCACCGACCGGACTTGATCGCCGACGAGTTCGCTCAGGCCTCGCTCGATCACCGCTGCCGCCAGGTTGGCGCGCCCCTGCGCGAGGTGCAGCCGTGCGAGCGGGGCGCAGCAGTCCACGCAGTCCTCGTACGGTCTGAGCAGCTCCTCCGCCTCTGCGACTCGACCCTGCCGGAGCCGTAACTCGGCCAGGTGGGCGGAATTCTCCACTCGGTGGTTCATCGCCTGGGACGCCTGGGGTGAGAGGGCGTCGAGCATCGCCTGCTCGGCCTCGGGCCAGCGTCCGGTGGCCGACAACAAGGACCCGTAGACGGACCGGCAGTGCGTGTGCAGTATCCGGGGGCGGACGCCATGACTAGCGACGAAGCGCGCCACCTCCGCCGTCCACTCTTGCGCACGGCCCAGTTCACCGCAGCGGTCGCACGCCGCGAGCATGGCGCAGTAGCACTTGCCGACCTGGGCGAGGTCATCGATCTCACCGCTGGTCGCGGCGGCCAGTGCCTCGTCGAGGCGGGCGAACCCCCGGGCCAGCTGGCCCTGCGCCACCAAGGCGAAGCCAGACTCCGACAGCGCCCGGGCCTCCAGGACCGGATCGGAGAACTCCACCGCCAGCGACAGGGCCAGCTCGGCCTCCTGCTCCAGGGCAATCACATCGGGCTCGTCGCAGCCCATGATGGCCAGAGCTAAATAGCCCTCCTCGACACAGGGCCCGACCTGACTCACGAGTCGCCGGCCCCGATCGATCCAGCCTCGTGCCATCGCCCGGTTGCCCCACACCGCCGCGTGCAGTGCCGCCAGGTCAGCGGCGACCCGGGCCGCTCGTCTCAGCTCCCCAGCTCCCCGAAGCTCGCGGAAGGCCACCTCCCAGTGAGTCCTCGCCCCGTCGAAGTCGTCTTCCGCGAAGCACCGCCCACCCAAGCGGACGTCGTCCAGTGCCGAGGCGGCACTGGCTGGTTCATCCGCGGGTATTGGCTTTCCTCCCCCTCGCGAGGCGTTCACCAAGCTCCGACGATAGTCACCCGTCGACGATCGCCCCGGAGAGGCGGACAAAGTACTTACCCGGATGCGGATCGAGCCGCGCCTCTCAGTAGGCGTCGCCAGCTCGCGAACGAGCCGACAAACGCCTTCATCCGACCACCACCAACAAAGAAAGTGCCGCTCAGGCGCCATCTCCGATTCATTTGCGGCGAACCGAGATCCCGTTCAGGGCCACAGCCTCTCGGATGAGAGCTTTGAACGCCTTTTCATCGATCTTCTGGCCCTCCTGAAAATCGATGCCGCGCCGAAGGTTGCCTTCGAGGCTGGAGTTGAACAGGCGCGATGGATCCTTCAGTGAGGCGCCCTTCGCGAAGGTCACCTTCACATGGGTCTTGTAAGTCTCGCCCGTGCAAATGATGCCGTCGTGATACCACGTCGGAACACCATCTGGATTCGTGGGCTTTATCCACTTCCGTTCCTCGACGACTTCGGGATCGGCCTGCTTGATCAACGTGCGAATCCGCGTGAGTGTCGCCTCGCGCCAATCGGCGGACTTCTTGGTACCCGTCTCGCCCTTCGGTGAACTGATCTTGGTCATGTGGTTGAATCGCCTTTGGTTGCTTTCATTGACGGGGACATCTCCTCATCCGTCCTGAAGGAGCCCCAGGACGTTGCCATCGGGGTCGGTGACGGTGGCCACCAGACGGCCGCCTCCGACATCTCGCACGGGATCCTTCACAGTGGCACCCGCAGCGGTAACCTCAGCGATTTTCGCCTCGATGTCCGGCACGTGCCAGTAGGCCACCGGCGAGGTCATACTCTGGGGACCGCCGGCCGGCACCAGCCCGATGTGCTGGCCCTCGGCTTCGAAGCCGATGTAGTAGGACCCCTCGTGCTGCGGCGCGACGCCGAGCAGGGCGGCATAGACCGCCTTGGCCTTCGCCAGGTCGGAGACGGGATGCAGCACAGTCTTGATGCCTTGGGTAGACGAGTCGGTCATGGTCGCTCCTCGAGTCGTGGGTCGGATTGTCCGGTAGTTGGACTCTCGTTTCGAGAGTACTACTATCACGAAGATGGACCGAGTTGTCAAGCCCCTCCGCCCTTACGAGGGAGCCGCCCGCCAGGCGCGTACCCGCCGCACCCGGGCGGCCGTCGTCGAGGCGGCCCGGAGCCTCTTCGTCGAGCGCGGGTACGCCGCCACAACCATCGAGGCGATCAGCGACCGCTCGGATACTCCGCAGGCCACGGTGTACCGGCTCTTCTCCTCGAAGCTCGGGATCCTCAAGGCCGTGCTCGACGTCTCCGTCGGAGGTGACGACGAGGTGGTTGCCATGGCGGACCGCCCGCAGGTTCTTGCGCTCGTCTCAGACGAGGACCCGAAGACGCAGCTGGCCGGATTTGCCGCGCTACTTCGTCAGGTGATGGCCCGCGTTGGGTCCGTTCATCGCATCCTCGCTGACGCGGCCAGATCCGACGATGACGCCGCTTCGCTGCTCGCCGAGATCGCTCGCCAACGCCACGCAGGCCAACGCCGTATCGCACACTCACTCGCTCGATCGGGCGCCCTGCTGCCCGAGCTGCGAGAGCGCGACGCCGCCGATATCATCCACGCCCTTGCTTCTCCCGAGGTGTATGGCTTGCTCGTCTTCGACCGAGGCTGGAGCAGCGAGCGGTACGAGAAGTGGTTGAGGTCGATCCTCATCGACCAACTCCTCCCATAAAGACGTCTGGCGCGGCTAGGGGCTGTTGCTGCAGGTGTAAGAGCTGGTGTAGATGAGGTCGGTAAACACTGCGTGGATATTGCTGGAGTAGCCGAAGAACAGCTCAGTCCCAGACGGCATCGCCGCTGGGTTGATCACCGTCGCGGTGTGGGCAGCCATCTCCTGCACCTCACCTGGCGCTGGGCTCCTGGGCGCCGGCACCATACGGTGGGGCGCCCTCGGCAGCTGGATGGACAGCACCCCGGCGCTGACTGGGTCAGGGGGCGCGGGGTTGGACGTGCAGTAGGTGCCGGTCTTGACCAGGGCCGGGATGCCGTGTTGGGTGAGTGCCTGCTGGAGCGTGGCGGGGTCGAGCATCTGGTTCGTGGTCAGCGTTAGCGTGTCGGTGCCGTTGGCGTTGCTCGTGAGTATGAAGGCCGCAGTCTGCATCGGGCCCACGACCGTGCCCGTGGTCGTGTTCGTGCTCGTGCTGCGGGTGGGGGCTGTAGGCGGGGTCGCGGCCGTGCTCCGATCTGGCGTCGCAACCAGGGCGCCAGTCAGGAGGAGGGTCAGGGCGGCGCCCGCCGCGGCAGCGGTAACGCCGAGGCCCGCGAAACCTGCGAGCCGCCGCCGCTGGTACGGGCGGCCCCTGCTTGTGATCGCCGCCAACGGTGGCCGCTCGGGCGTGGCCAGCTCTGACAGGGCATCGCGCAGTTCCCGGCTCAGGGGGCTGTCGTTGGGGTTCTCGTCGTGGTTCATCGATTGGTCTCCGTGGTCGTGGTGGGGGTGAGTTCGCTGGAAAGGGCTGTCATGGCCCGTGATAGGTGAGCCCGGACCGTTCCCGACGCGATGCCGAGCTGCCTGGCGGTCGTGTCGATGTCCAGGTCGAGGAGGACACGCAACACGATCACCTCGCGCTGGCGGGCGGGCAGGCGGCGCAGCGCGGTGAGCACGGCCGCTTCCAAGCCGGTCCCCTGGCTTTCAGCTGCCGCGATGTCATGACCGCTCAGCGCCGTTTCCTTGCTGCGCCTATGCCACCACGACGCCCCGGCGTTGAGCGCGGCGCGGACTACCCAGGCCTTGGGGGCTGGATGACGGCTGACCTTGTGCCACGACGCCCACGCCCGGGCGAACGCCTCGGCGGTCTGGTCCTCGGCCAGCGTCATGTTGCCGGTGGTGGCGGCCACGGCCCGCAGGCAGGCGTCCCAGCTCGCCGCGAAGAACTCGGCAAACTCGGCGTTGTCTCGGCTCACACCCCTTAACCCGCCAGCGACCGGAAACGCTTACCTCGACCGGCAAGATTCGCATCGACTGCCCCGGCAACATCTAGCCGATCGGCCTTAGGACAGGAACTGTCCGCATATCAATATACGGTGAGGTAAATGACCGACACCCTGGCTCCCGATCCCCGACGTTGGCGTGCCCTCGGCGTCATCGCCCTGGTGCAATTCATGCTGGTGCTCGACATCACCGTCGTGAACGTCGCCTTGCCCCACATCCAGACCGACCTTCACTTCAGCCGGGCCGGCCTGGCCTGGGTGGTGGACGGCTACGTCCTGACCGCAGGCGGTCTACTCCTACTGGGCGGCCGCCTTGGCGACCTACTGGGCCGGCGCCGGCTGTTCATCGGCGGCGTTCTGCTGTTCGCCGCCGCCTCGGCCGCCAGCGGAGCGTCCGCCGACGCGGGGATGCTGGTCGCCAGCCGGTTCGTTCAAGGCATGGGCGAGGCCATTGCTTCACCAGCCGCCTTCGGCCTGGTCGCCCTGCTGTTCACCGACGCCAAGGAGCGGGCCCAGGCCATCGGCATCTTCGGTGGGGTGGCCGGGCTCGGCGGGACCCTGGGGCCCGTCATCTCCGGCGTCTTGATCAGCGTCGCCTCGTGGCGCTGGATCTTCTACGTCAATGTCCCAGTGGGCATCTTCGCCGCTTTGGTCACCCTTCGGCTGGTGTCGGAGAGCCGGGCCGAACGGGCCCGGAACGCGCCGCGGCCCGACTTCGAGGGGGCCATCCTGGGCACGGCCGGGCTGGTCGGCATCGTCTACGGGTTGATCTCCGCCGGCGATCATCCCTGGGGATCGACCCAGGTGGTCGTCTCGATGGTCGCCGGTGTCGCCGCCCTGGCCGCCTTCGTGGCGCGGGAGCGGACGGCGAGCGATCCCCTGGTACCGGTCGGCTTCCTGCACAACCGGACGCGGGTGAGCGCCAACATCGCCAACCTGTTCTTCGCCAGCGTGTTCTTTACGGTGTTCTACCTGCTCACCCTGTACCTGCAGGACGTGGAGCACTATTCGACCATCGAGACCGGCGTCGCCTACCTCCCATTCGGGATCGTCATCGGCCTCGGTATAGCCACCTCCAGCGCTCTTGTAACGAGAATCGGCCTCAAGCCGCTCCTCAGCGCCGGGTCCCTCCTCACCGCCGTCGGCGTCCTGCTGCTCTCCCGCATCGCCGTCCACGGCTCCTACGTCGACGACACGCTGCCGGCCCTGATAGTCACGGCCTTCGGCTCCGGCCTTAGTTTCGCCGCCTTCGGCAACGCGTCGATGCACGACGTGTCCGGCCAGGACGCCAGCCTGGCGGCGGGCGTCCAGTCCACCTCGCAGCAGGTGGGCGGCGCCGTCGGCCTGGCCGTGCTGGCCACGATGGCCCTGCGCCACGCCCGCTCGGCCGTTGCCCACGGAACCAACGCCGCGGCGGCTAGCACACAGGGTGCGGTGCTGGCCTTCCGGATCGGCGCCCTGGTCGCCCTGGCCGGCGCCATCTTCATTGCCTTCGCTCCCATCGCCGCCCCCGGGTCGGTGGCCGCGGTCGCTGACCCGGCCGCCGGACCGGCGACGGACCAAGCAGCCGAACCGCCGGCTATCTGACAGCAGTGGCGACGGTCAGCTGATGGGCACGTCCCGTCGGCCGGCCAGCCCTACAAAAGCGCCGGCGCGGTGGCTTTCCACGCCCCCAGGATCTCCCGCTCGCGCCGGGTCCGGCCCCGGCCGACGCCGACGCCGGTATAGCGAGCCAGCGAGAGGCCGCTGAGCATGGCCAGGGTCATCTCGATGAAGAGAGCGGCCTCCTTGTCGCCGGGTTCGGCGCCAAACAGCTCGAGGCTTTGCTGGCGGATGACGGTTGTCAGCCGGCCCCGCACGCCGCCCAGCAGACTATCGAGCTCGGGGTCGGTGTGAGCTGCCACGTTGAGCTCCAGCCAGGCCACGAACAACGGCCGCGAGGAGCTGGCCCACCAGGCGTCGATCGCGGCCGCGATCCGATCGCCGCCCGATGTGGATCGGAGCCGCTCAGCCGCCTGATGCATCTCCGCGCTGAGCCGGTCGACGAGGCGCTCGACCGCAGCGGCGACCAGTTCGCTCTTGGTGCGGAAGTGGTACTGCATCGCACCCCTCGAAACCCCGGCCCGGTCCGCAACCAGGGCGGCTGTCGTGTTGGTATGCCCGAGTTCGAGCAGGCAATCGACGGCCGCATCGAGCACCTTGGCCCGGGTGGTCGAGCTGCGCTCCTGCTGAGGCGTCCGCCCGACCCCTGCCCGACGCTGCCCTTGGCCGCCGCCCACTACCGCCCTACGCCGCGGCCGAGGGCGCCTTGTACACGCCGACAACGGCTGCCCCACCCAAGCCGAGGTTGTGCTGCAACGCCACCTTGGCGCCGTCGACCTGCCGCGCTTCCGCCAGGCCTCGGAGCTGCCAGTTGAGCTCGGCGCATTGCGCCAGCCCGGTCGCACCCAGCGGATGGCCCTTGGAAATGAGCCCACCCGACGGGTTGACCACCCAGGAGCCCCCGAAGGTGACCGCACCGGAGTCGATCAGCTCGCCGGCCTTGCCCTCGGGGCACAACCCGAGCGCCTCGTAGGTCACCAACTCGTTGGCCGAGAAGCAATCGTGCAGCTCGATGACGTCGACGTCCTCTGGGCCGACGCCCGATTGCTCGTAGACCCGCTGCGCGGCGGCCCGCGTCATGTCGGACCCGATCAGCTTGATCGAGCTCTTCTCGTCGAAGGTCGACGGGAAGTCGGTGGTCATGGCCATGCCGGCGATCTCCACCGCCTGCGCCTCCAGCCCGTGGCGGCGCACCACATCCTCGCTGCAGAGGATGGCTGCCGCGGCGCCGTCGGATGTCGGGCAGCACTGCAGCTTGGTCAGCGGCGCGTACACCATCGGCGCGGCCTGGATCTGCTCCAGCGTGTACTCGTCCCGGAACTGCGAGTAGGGGTTGTTGACCGAGTGGGTGTGGTTCTTGTGGGCGATCTTGGCCAGTTGCTCGGCTGTGGTGCCGTAGCGCTCCATGTGCTCCCGACCGGCGTTGCCGAAGAACTGGGCCGCCGGCGGGGCCGCCTCGAACCCGCGCAGCTCGACCATGAGCGTGGCATGGCGGTCCATGGGCATGGTGCGGTCGGCGAAGGTCGTCGAAAGCGAGCCCTTCTGCATCTTCTCGAAGCCCAGGGCAAGGACGCAGTCAGCCAGACCGCCCTCCACGAACTGCTTGGCCATGAAGAGGGCGGTGGAGCCGGTGGCGCAGTTGTTGTTGACGTTGTACACGGGGATGCCGGTGAGGCCCAGCTGGTACACCGCCCGCTGCCCGCAGGTCGAGTCGCCGTACACGTAGCCGACGCACGCCTGCTCGATATCTCCGTAGGGAATGCCGGCGTCGGCGAGGGCCTTGGTCCCAGCCTCCTCGGCCATTTGCGGGTAGTCCCAACCTTCTCGGGAACCGGGCTTTTCGAACTTCGTCATCCCGACCCCTACGACGTAGACCTTGCGGCCCATGCTGGCCTCCTAGCGTTTCTGATGGATGATGGCGACTGGGGGGTTGGTGATCACCGGTGTCCTCAGCCCTTGAGGGCGGTGTACAGACTCGCAATCTCGTCGGTAGCCGAGGACGGGATCGTGAACCCATCGGTGGCCCGGATCTGATCGAGATGGTCCCGCACGTCCTCGGGGCTGGGCACCACGTCTTTGCCCGCGAACCAACCCGGGCTGAGCCCGACGAACACCCGGGCGATGCGCCCCCCACCGACGCTGAATACCTCATGGGTCAGGGTGCACTCCTTCGAGGCCAGGAACGTCACCAGAGGGGTGACGTGTTCGGGGGCCAGGGCATCGGCGAGAGGTCCGAGCAGGCTCTCTGTCAAACGGGTCCGGGCCAGAGGGGCGATGACATTGGAGGTGATACCGGCCTTCGCCCCTTCTACCGCCAGCACGTTGGATAGGCCGACCAGGCCCATCTTGGCGGCCCCATAGTTGGTCTGGCCGAAATTGCCGAACACCCCCGCCCCGGACGTGGTGTGGATGAAGCGGCCGTAGCCCTTCTCTTTCATCACCCGGAAGGCCGGCTGACTGACGTTGAACGCCCCCTTGAGGTGCACGGCGATAACCGCGTCCAGGTCGGCCGGGTCGAGCTTGGCGAAGCTCTTGTCGCGAAGAATGCCAGCGTTGTTGATGACGATGTCGACGGTCCCGTAGGCGTCCAGCGCGGTCTGCACGATGGCCGCGCCCCCCTCCGGCGTGGCTACAGACTCGTGGTTGGCGACGGCCTCGCCACCCGCCTCGACGATCTCCTTGACCACCTGCTCGGCTGGGCTGTCGCTAGCGCCAGTCCCGTCGGGATTCCCCCCCAGGTCGTTGACCACGACCCTCGCTCCCCGCTCCGCTAAAGCCAACGCGTGGCAACGACCCAAGCCCCCGCCGGCTCCGGTCACGATCGCCACCTCACCATCGAAGGTCACAGCTGACACGTCGTCTCTTCCTTCCGTCGCCTCGGGCCGGTCGACTCTAACCGGACGCCGACAAAACAAGCAAGCGCGCTTGCTTTCTGGTGCGGTAACAGCCTCGTCCCTAGATCGGGGCGCGCGGGACTATGACCTTGCCGAAGGGGAACAGGACCATGGGAATGAGTTTAAAATTTCCCAGTCCCAGCGGGATCCCGATCACCGTCAGGCATAACGCCACGCCCGTAAAGAGGTGGGCGATCGCCATCCACAGCCCGACGAGCACGAACCACACCACGTTGCCGAGAAAGGTCAGGCCGGTGTCGCCACCTGAGCGAGTCATCACGACCCGGCCGAACGGCCAGAACGCGAACCGCGCCAGCTTGAAGCATTGCAGCCCGAATGGGATCCCGATCAGGGTGCAGCACAGCGCGAACCCGACTACTGAGTAGACCAGAGCAAGCCAGAATCCGGAGAGCACCAGCCAGATGATGTTGAGGAGGAGGCTCCCCGCCCCTGGTGCGCCCCTTCCGTACGGGCCGGCGCCGGCGGGCGTCGAACCACCCGGCTGAGCCTCCGGCGGGTACCAGCGGTCGTCCGATGCCTGCCACCACCCGGGCCCCTGCGACACGTTGCTCATGACACCACTTTGCCTCAGGTCACCCCGTGGTGGGATCAGCGCCGCACCGAGTGGGCCGAATGCAGTTCCGTCCAGTCGACGATTACCTGGCGGCTAGTCATACGCCAACGTCCGTCGTCATCGCAGGCGAAGCGGTCGTGGTAGCGGATCATCATCACCAGATCGGTCGGCCCGCTGCGGCTTCGATCGTAATGGTGGGCGAGACAGTGGGCCCGGCCCGTCGCGGCACCGCCGTCAGCCAGGTCGAACAACGCTCCGCCGACGTGATGGAACGTGCGGTGGTAACCGGCGACGGTATCGAGGAGATCACCGATCTGCTCGCCGCGCCAGGACTGCTCAACGGGCCCGTCCTCGGTCTGGACGCGAACCTCGGCGTCATCGGTAAACAGGGCCAGCAGGGCGCCCCGGTCCCTCCGGTCCACGCTGTCGGCGTAGGCGTCGACGAGCTGGCGGAGAGAAGCCAGATCCTCAGCCGAAAGCGACGCGCTCGCCACCCCTCAACCGCCCCTAACCCATGATGCGCCCGAGATGGCTCGCGCCGCGGTGGCGAAGAAGTCCGCCAACCCGTCTTCCGAGGTGACGAACACGCTCATCGGCACGTCGATGTCGGTAACCCCAGCTTCGATCAACACGGGCGCACCCTCGATGGTGGCCGCCAGGTCGGGCCGCGCGCCGCCGGAGTGGCCCGCCGAAGTCCGCCCGATGCGAGCCGCCGACCGCACCCGCAGCCCGGCCGGGTCACGACCCGCGGCAGTCAACAACTCCCGCAGCTTGGCGACCCCCTCGGCGATCCCGGTCCGCCGTTCCCCCATGATCGGGATCCAGCCGTCACCCAGTTCGACGATGCGCCGTTGGTTTCGCGGCGTGAGGGTGCCCGAGAAGAGCACCGGCGGGCCGCCGGGCCGGACCGGTTTCGGCTCACACCAGACCTGGGCGAATGACACGGTCGCAGACGTAAAGCTCGCCGGCGAGGCCGACCACAGAGCCCGGCAGGCCGCGATCCCGTCCGTTAGAGCCTGACCCCGACTGGCGTAGTCGACACCCACCGCCTCGAACTCCTCCTGCTGCCAACCCGTGCCCACGCCTAGCTCGAGGCGGCCTCCTGAGACGGCGTCAATCGTCGCCGCCCACTTGGCCAGTAGGGCGGCGGGACGCAGGGGGACGATGAGAATCCCCGTCGTCAGCCGGATCTGCGTGGTCACCGCGGCGATCGCCGTCAGCACCGTGAGAGGCTCGACCCACGGCGCCGCCGGTGAAAACGGAAACTCACCCCACGGATAGCGATCCACCCGTGGTCCCATGACGACGTGGTCCGAGAGGGACACCCCGCTGAAGCCGGCGTCCTCGGCTCGTCGGGCCAACTCGACCAGGCTCCGGGCATTCGAACCCGGCTCCGATCCCACCGGAAGTCGCAGGGTGATCTCGGCGGCGGTCACCGGCCGGCGGGCGTAATCGGAACGCGGAGGTGCTGGGACACGTCGCCCACCATGTCGACCAGGGTGTAGTCGCGCTCGGAGAAGCGCCACCTTCCGTTGACCCGTTCGAAGCGATCGTGATAGCGGCCGCAAACAATGGCCTGTAGAGGGAGCGTGTCGGTCTGCTGGAAGACGGTGTGATAGGACCGGCATGTCGCGGTGTCGGCCGCCTCGTCCACCTCGACGATTGGGTTGGTGATCACGTGCTTGGTGCGAAGGGTGCCGTCGGCGTGCCTGATGACCATGCGGTTGAGTACAGCCAGCATGGCGTCGGCGTCGATCTTCGGCGTTCCTTCCGGGCCCATCACGAACTGGGCGTGGACGAAGAGCTCGTCGGCGACGTCCTCGAACCGGCCCTCGTCCATCAACTCGGCGTAGCGGTAGACCAAGTTGCACACGGCGACCTCGCTCCGAACGTCAACGCTGTCCAAGCCCACCTTCCTCCCCTCCCGTTGCGCGCCGATCGACTCTAGAATACGGTTTCACTTTACGACAGTCTGCAGGAGGCGCCGGCCGTGCGATCGTTCACCCATCCCGCCATCGACGCCGTCCGCGAAGCCGGGCCGGAGTTGCGCACCGAAGCGGCCCGATCGGCTGAGGAGCGCCGCCTGTCCGAGGCGACCGTCAAGATCCTGCGCGAAACCGGCGTCATGCGCCTGTGCCAACCTAGCCGTCACGGCGGATTCGAGGCTGACCCGCGGGTCTTCGTCGAGGCCATGATGATCACCAGCGAGTACGACGGCGCGGCCGGATGGGTGCTCGGCGTCGTCGGCGTGCACAACTGGCACATTGGCTTGTATCCCGACGAGGTGCAGGCCCAAGTCTGGGATGAGGATCCTGACACCTGGATCAGCTCCTCCTATAACTACGTCGGCAAGGCTCGCCGGGTCGAGGGAGGGTTCCAGCTCACCGGACGCTGGTCTTTTTCCTCGGGATGCGAGCATGCCCAGTGGGTGTTCGTGGGCGGCTTCGTCTACGACGACGACGGCAAACCAGTCGAGATGCGCCACTTCCTTCTCCCCCGAACCGACTACGAGATCGTCGACGTGTGGCACGTGGCCGGACTGTGCGGGACGGGCAGCAACGACATCACCGTCGACGACGCCTTCGTCCCGGACGCTCGCAGCATGAGCTGGCCCGACCTCCAAGCCCACCGCTGCCCGGGCGTCGAGGTCAACACCTCGCCGCTGTTTCAGGTCCCGTGGGGCTCGATGTTCCTCAATGCGGTGACGGCGCCGATGGTCGGCATGGCACGGGGCATGCTCAGCGACGCCCTCGGTCTCATCAAACACCGGGTCAGCGGGTACGTGCCGCCCGGGCCTACGACCGGTCCTTTCGACGCCAAGCGGATCTGGCCCGCGGTGACGATGGCGAAGCTGGCCGAGGCCTCGGGCGAGATCGACGCCGCCCGGGTGCAAATGCTCGACAACCTGGGCGAGATCTACGCCCACGCCGTCGCCGGCGAGCCGATCCCGCTGGCGGTCCGGGCCCGAGCTCGGCGCGACCAGGTCATGGCGGTCAAGCGGGCCACTGACGCGGCCAACACCATCTTCTCCCTCGCCGGCGGCCGCGGCTTGTCGCTCAGGAGCCCGATCCAACACCTGTGGCGAGACGTGCACGCCGGCTCGCACCACGTGGTCAACGGGGCCGACCAGGCCCTCACCAGTTACGGCGCCTACCTGATGGGCGAGCCGATCGAGGACGCGCTGGTCTGAGTGCCCCGGCGCTAAAGGTGAAGCTCAAGCTGGATCTCCACGAGATCTACAACCGGGGCGGGGAGATCGACGCGGCCCTGCGGGCGGTGATCGATGAGGCGGTGGCGAAGAAGGCATCGGTGGTGGAGATCATCCCGGGCAAAGGCAGCGGGCAGCTCAAGAAACACGTCCTGCGCTTCCTGGACCAGAAGGAGATCAAGGCGCTGTACCACCGGGTCGAGAAGGACTCCCACAATTTCGGGAGGGTATTCGTGCATTTCCGCTGGAAGTAGCCCGCGGGTACCGCCCATTTACCAGGCGGACCGCTGGATGACAGTCGGGAGGGCATCGGGCGGCAGGGGCCGGGCGAAGAGATAGCCCTGGGCCTGGTCGCAGCCGAGCTCGCGCAGACGATCGAGTTGGCCCCCCGTCTCGACCCCCTCGGCGATGGATCGCAGACCCAGGCTGGCAGCCAGGTTCACCACGGCGGAGACGATGCGATCGTCCTCCTGGTCGGTCTCGAGACCTCGGACGAATGATCTGTCTATCTTGACGAAGGTCAGGGGCAGCCGGCGAAGGTGGGTAAGCGAGGCGTACCCGGTCCCAAAGTCGTCGAGTCCGATCTCGGCGCCGAGATCGCGGATGCGCGCCAGTTGCTGCACGATGTGAGGTCGCAGGTCGATGATCGCCGTCTCGGTGAGCTCGAGGTGCAAGCGTTGCGGGTCGAGCCCAGTCTGGGCGAGTGTCTCTCCCACGAATGTGGTCAGGTCGTAGCGGTCGAGTTGGTGGGAAGAGATGTTGACGGCGATCGTCAAGCGGCTCTCCGGAGGTCCTGGCAGGTGCCAGCTACACGCCTCGTGGCAGGCCATTTCGAGTACTCGCTCGCCGAGCGGAACGATGAGCCCGCTGTCTTCTGCAGAGGGGATGAAGGCCGCTGGGAGCACGATGGAGCCGTCGAGTTCGGCGAGCCGGGCGAGCGCCTCGAAGCCGGTAACGCCCCCACTACGAAGGTCAATGATGGGTTGGTAGTGGACGATGACCCGTCCGGCGTCCAACGCCGATTGGAGGGCGCGTTGCTCCGCTGATCGCTGTCGGACTTTGCGGCCGAGCGCGCTGTCGAAGACCTCCACACGCGCGCCACCAAGCCCTTTGGCGTGGTACATGGCCGTATCCGCCTCAGTGAGCAGCGTCTCGGCCGTCGCTCTTCCGCCAACAGCCATCGAGATGCCGACGCTCGCGGTGACCGGTTCAGTGTCCTTTCGGTCGTGCGGCCCGCGAAACGCGGTGACAAGGCGATTGGCGATAGATACCGCGTGCACCTGGCTATCGACATCCGGCGCGAGGACGGCGAACTCGTCGCCGCCGATTCGGGCGACAGTGTCCATCGGTCGCAGGGCTGCTCTCATCTGTTCGGCAACCCGCCGCAACACCGCGTCACCCGCGGCGTGCCCGTGTGTGTCGTTGACCTGCTTGAAGTCATCGAGGTCGACGAAGAGGACGGCGACAAACCGACGGGAGCGCTGAGAATGCGATAGGGCTTGGGCGATGCGATCGACAAGGAGGTTCCGGTTGGGCAGCCCGGTCAGCGCGTCATGGGTTGCCTGCTCGGTGAGTGCAGCCTGGGCATCCTGGAGTTCGGCCATCCTCTCGGCCTGATCCCGCCCGAGCCGAGCGATCTCTCGATCCTGGGCCTTTCGGGCGGTGAGGTCGGTGAACGTGAGGCAGATGAGCTGGTCGCTGTCCACTTCGAGGGGGGAGCTTCCGACCAGGACCGGCACTACCGCACCATCGCCGTCGAGCAGATCGAACTCGACGGTGGTGCCGACCCCCCCAGGACCCCGGATCTCGTCCAATCCGATCGGGACGTCGGCCGCCATGAACCTGGCCAGAGGTGACCCGACAATCGTCTCTCTCGAGCACGACAGCAACTCAGCCAGTCGTCGATTGGCATACAGGATGAGCCCGCTCGACGAGACTGTCGCGGCCCCGTCCCGCATGTTCTCAACGAACATCCGGTAGGGCCGGTCGGCGGTAGACAACGTGAACACGCGCTGCTCACTTCCACCATCGGAGATGACAAACGCATCGACCTCGCCCGCGCCGATGGCCCGAAGAATGTCTTCGGTCTCTGCCAGTCGGACCAGCGCATCGGAGAGTGTCGTCGGCCCTCCGGCTACTTCATCTGTCATGGCGGCGCGCTCGACGGGCTTGGCCTCTAGCATTTGAGCCGGCAGTTGGGCCGGACCGAGCGCGTGTCCCGACCGAGGCAGCCGCGGCGGAAGCGGGAACGTTCGGGCATGCGGTTCTAGTCAGCGTGTTCTGGAAACGTCAGTGGGGGCCCGAATGCCCAGCCCTAGGAGCACCCTGTCAGTGTCCGACAGATCGCCAACTACCCTCCGGACCGGCAAAGGCCGATACTGGACCAGGGTGGGTGCAGCGCGCACCCGGCTGGTGCGGACAGCTGCCGGATCTTCGTGTATATCGACGATCGATAGGTGATACCGGCCGTCCAGGTGCATCTCGCACAATCGTCTGGCGTTGGCAATGGCTCGAGCCGAGAGATCCGAGCCCCCACTGACAAACAATGTCAGCTGATGGGACCCGTCACCGGAGCCGACGAACTCCGGTGCCGCCACTCCCTCGCTCACGGCGTCGCTCGCGGTTGCAGCCGGAGTCCGACCAGAACACTTTCGGTGTTGGAAAGGTCACCGATCATCTTCCGTAGGGGTAGGGGAAGCCGGCGGACGAGGGTTGGGATGGCGACTACATCATCCTCCTGAGCCGCAGACGGGTTCTCGACCAGGTCCACGATCTCAATCTCGTAACGCCCGGCCAAGTGGCGTTCGCACAGTTTCCTCAGATTGCTGAGCGCGTCCAACGACTTCGGCGACTGGCCGGCGATGTACAAGCGGAAGTACCAAATCTCCTCTTCGTCGGCGATGGGCAAAAAGGTGGCACTCACGACGAACGGACGTTCCCGTCAAGTACAGGAGCAGTGCCCTCGGGCTCATCAGCATCGGCCTGGCGGAGCCGGCCCTGCTCGACGCGCTGCGAGGCCCGATTCTCGTCGCCGGTGGAGCCTTGGCTCACTGAGCGCCCCACGATGTCGGCTTCGTCTTGGAGTTCACGCCACAGAGTTGCAGTTTGAGCCTCGACCGATTCGCGGCGCCGCGCCAGTTTGCCTCGAAGCTGCTCGAGGTCCTGTAGCCGTACCGTTTCGTCGGACCGTTCCCGGGCCTCCTGGGCTTCGCGAGCGGAGCCGGTGAGCACCCCATGGGGACCGACGTAGACGTCGGTCAACTCGACGCCGTGACTCGTGAGGAGGAACTCGCGGATCTGGTTGGAGTGGGCCATCCCACGGGACTTGAGGAGGGACAAGGTGCGGTTGCGCTCCCCGTTGCCGGCCGCGGTCTCGATGAGGAGCCAGGTATCGACGAGAGACGCGATCTGGTGGTCTGTCTGGTTTGCTTGGGCGTCGGAGTTCAGACTGGTGAACAGGCCGGTCACGCCTCTGGCCTTCAAGAAGTCCACCTGGCGGGTCAGCATGGCCGCCACGTTGGGCTCAGTGGCGATGCGCAGGAGATCTGAAACCGGGTCCAAGATGACCACGGCCGGGTCGAACTCGCCGACGAGTTTCTGCATGGCAAAGAGGTGGGCTTCGAGGCCGAGGAGGTTAGGACGGGTGCACTGGAAGCGCAGCAGGCCGGCGTCCACCCATTGCTTGAGGTCGATGCCGACCGAAGCCATGTTCCGCAGGATCTCCCCCTCAGACTCTTCGAAAGCGAAGTACAGGGCTCGGTCCCCTAGTGCGCAGGTGGCGTCGCAGAAGTGCGCAGCCAAAGTCGACTTCCCGGTGCCGGCCGTGCCGCTGACGAGGACGGTGCTCCCCTTGTAGAAGCCCCCATCGCCGAGCATGGCATCGAGGCGGGCCACGCCTGTCGATACCCGCTCCGTCGACACGATGTGCAGCAGGGCTGGTGAGGTGATCGGCAGGACGGATATCCCCGTCTCGGCGATCAGGAACGGGTACTCGTTGGTCCCGTGCAGCGAGCCTCGGTACTTGAGGATTCGCAACCGTCGGGTCGAGGTCTGCTCGGTCACGCGGTGGTCGAGGACAATCACGCAGTCCGAGACGTACTCTTCGATGCCATAGCGGGTGAGGGTCCCATCGCCGCGTTCGCCGGTGATCACCGTGGTGACCCCTCGGTCTTTCAGCCAGCCGAACAACCTTCGCAGTTCGAAGCGCAGAACGGCCGTGTTGGAGAACGCGCCGAACAACGTCTCGATGGTATCGATCACGACCCGTTTGGCGCCCACCTTGTCGATGGCGGCTCCGAGGCGCAGGAACAGCCCGTCGAGGTCCCACTCCCCCGTTTCTTTCGTGCCCGTCGCATCTACCTTGATGTGGTCGATCACCAGCTGACCATCGGCCGTGAACTGGTTGAGGTCGAAGCCGAGCGACGCCACGTTGGCGATGAGGTCCTCGGCCGATTCTTCGAACGCCACCATCACGCCGGGCTCGTCAAACTCGGTGATGCCGCGAACGAGGAATTCCAGGGCTAGGAGCGTCTTGCCGCATCCCGCCGGGCCACAGACAAGTGTCGGTCGCCCCCTTGGCAGACCGCCGCGGGTCACCTCGTCCAAACCGCTGATGCCCGTCGGCGTCTTAGGGAGCTCACCCCTTCGGACAGCTGACTCGATGGTGGCGCCCGACCTCTTAGTAACAGTCGCCTGCGTCGTAACCATGGCTCGTGTCCTCTCGTCTGGGAGGCGTCGAGCCGGTCACCGGGGCCGGCGACATCTGGTCATCCGTACCCGAACCTGGCGTCTCTCTAGAATTCTGCCACGACCAGTAATCGTCGCGTCACCCATAGTAACAGTTCGGTGTCCGTCGCGCCCCTGGGACTCCGGTCCTCTCCTACTGAGCCGGGACGCTGGTGACGAGCCA
>Ga0302324_100007377_pt1 | contig 23400 bp, 23 predicted proteins | sample Palsa_T0_1_FD_201949 | JGI IMG/M metagenome (GOLD analysis project Ga0302324, IMG submission 201949) | Peat permafrost microbial communities from Stordalen Mire near Abisko, Sweden - Palsa_T0_1 | ecosystem: Environmental > Terrestrial > Soil > Palsa > Peat permafrost | place: Sweden: Abisko... | reverse complement strand
CATAGCATTCGCTCGTGGGGGCATTCGCGGCTGACCCTCTGGATCGGCGACGCTATCTTCCCGCTCTGCCACACCTGCTACTGTGATCTGGTATGTCCACGGACCGGCTCGCCGCTAACCGATTGGCCGAAGTGCGGCGCCGTCACGCCAATGCCGAGGCCGGCGGCGGCGAAGAGCGCATGGCGCGGCAGCACAAGGAAGGCAAGCTTTCTGCGCGAGAGCGTATCGATCTGCTGCTGGACGCGGGCACATTCGAAGAGATGGACAAACTGGTCCGGCATCGCACTACCGACTTCGGCATGGACCAGCAGGTAGTGGACGGCGACGGATTCGTCACCGGCTACGGGCAGATCCACGGGCGGCTGGTCTACGTGTTCGCGCAGGATTTCACGGTGCTGGGCGGATCGCTTTCGGAAGCGAATGCCCTGAAGATTTGCAAGATAATGGACCTGGCGCTGAAGACCGGCGCGCCGGTAATAGGCCTGAACGACTCCGGTGGTGCGCGCATTCAAGAGGGTGTGGCGTCGCTGGCCGGGTACGCCGATATCTTCCTGCGCAACACGCTGGCGAGCGGCGTGATCCCGCAAATCTCCGCCATCATGGGGCCCTGCGCGGGCGGCGCGGTCTATTCGCCGGCGCTCACCGACTTCGTCTTCATGGTGGAGGGCACCAGCCACATGTTCATCACCGGGCCGGAAGTGATCAGGACTGTGACCCACGAAGATGTCTCCAAGGAAAAGTTGGGCGGCGCGGAAACCCACAACAGCATCAGCGGCGTGGCGCATTTTCTGGCGCACAACGACGCCGAATGTCTGCGGATGATTCGCGAGCTGGTGTCGTACGTCCCCGGCAACAATCTGGATGGCGTGCCCGCTGAATCGTCGAACGATCCGATCGATCGCGCCGACCCGGCGCTCGATACTCTGGTGCCCACCGATCCGCAGGTGCCTTACGACATCAAAGACATCGTCCATCGCGTCGTAGACGGCGGCCGGTTCTTCGAGATCCATGAGCACTGGGCTAAGAACATAGTGATCGGCTTCGCTCGCATGGACGGCAAAAGCGTCGGCATCGTGGCGAATCAGCCCGCCTTCCTGGCCGGGTGCCTGGACATCGATTCATCCATCAAGGGCGCTCGCTTCGTGCGATTTTGCGATGCGTTCAACATTCCAATTCTCACGTTCGAAGACGTGCCTGGATTTCTGCCGGGGACTGAACAGGAGTTCGGCGGCATTATCCGGCACGGCGCGAAGCTGCTGTATGCCTATGCCGAGGCCACCGTGCCGAAAATCACTGTGATTACGCGCAAGGCTTACGGCGGCGCGTATTGCGTGATGGGATCGAAGCATCTGCGAACCGATGTGAACTTCGCCTATCCGACAGCCGAGATCGCGGTGATGGGTCCGGAAGGCGCCGTCAACATCGTTTACCGGCGCGAACTGCTGGCGGCCGCCGATCCCGAAGCGCTGCGCAAGCAGAAGATCGATGAATTTCGCGACCGTTTTGCGAGCCCGTTCGTCGCGGCCGAACGCGGTTTTATCGACGACGTCATCGAGCCGCGCGAAACACGGCCGAAAGTGATCCGCGCCCTGCGGATGCTCCAGAACAAAGTGGACACCATGCCGCGCAAGAAGCACGGCAATCCGCCGCTCTAGCAGGCTGTGTCGAAAGTCCGAAAAGACCGCCCACTCACGCGATCGCTCAGTAGATTCCGCGCGTTACAGAGCCGCGACCTACAGAGCCGCGACCTACAGAGCCGCGACCTACAGAGCCGCGACCTACAGAGCCGCGACCGTAAGGGAGCGGTGAGGCCGCCCATGGCGGCGCAAGGCGATAAGACCAGGTTGTTGATTCCAGGCGCGACCAATCGGAAGCCGGTTTCGACACAGCCCGCTAACCAAGTCGTGGGCGCGTCCCGGGCTGGCGCGCCTGTCCGGAGCAACGCCTTCTCGCGCGGTGAACGGCTACAAACTCCGCACGCCCATCGCGGTGATGTCGTCCACGCGCAGCGTCTCTTTGATCACGAACGGTTCGCCGTATTTCACGCCAATCAGGTTGCCGTAGAAACGCGCGATGGACCCCAGGCGGTCGCCAATCTCTTGCCGATCGGGAAAAAGCTCCGACGCCTCCGCCGAAGGCCCGTATTGCGACTCATAGCAGAACAGCGCGGACATGCGGCGCTCGAACTGACCGGAAATATCCACCACGAAAGACGGCGTCACATTGGCGTAAAGCGACGAGTAAAGAATTTTGTGCGGACGATGCGGCGCGGTCTGTTCATCCAGCTTCTTCAGGCCCGCTAGAAAGCAGGCTTCGAAGGCGATCTCCGACGCCCGGTAGTGATCCGGATGCCGCGCTTCCCAATAGGGCAGGATCACCACGCGCGGCCGCAGATTGCGAATCTCCACCGAAAGGGTCATGCGCACGCTGACGGTGTTCTCCAGACGCGCATCCGGTAGCCGAAGATTGCCGCGCCAGGCCAGACCCAGCGCGCCGGCAGCCGCTTCCGATTCCCGGAGGCGGATCTCGGACGTTCCCCGGCTGCCCATATCGCCCGCCGTCAGATCGAGAACGCCGGTGCGGTAGCCTTGTTCGGCCATCCGTATGAGCGTGCCGCCGCAGGTTTGCTCCACGTCGTCGGGGTGAGCGGCGATAGCCAGAATATCGAGCGGTTTCTCAATGGCCGCCGATCCGGTATCGACTTCCCGCCACATGGCTAATACCAGGGCCGCGCGCGCTGCTTGACAGGCATCAGCGCAATCAGCGCCATCCCCGCGAGAAAGCCGCCCACGTGCGCAAACCAAGCCACATCGCCGTTCGAGGATGTCGAAAAGCCCACCGAGCCGACACCGCTGAAAAACTGAATCGCGAACCAATAGAGGAGCAGGAAAAACGCCGGGATGTCGATGGTGGTGATGAAAATCACGATGAACACCAGGGTGACGATGTGCGCGCGCGGAAACTTGATCAAATAAGCGCCCATGACGCCGGCAATGGCGCCGCTTGCGCCGATGGTGGGCACCGTTGAATTCGGACTGAGCAGGACAAACAACAAAGCGCCGGCAATTCCGGTAGCAAAATATAGAAACAGATATTTCCCGTGGCCCAGCAGATCCTCCACGCCCCGGCCGAAGATCCACAGAAACCACATGTTCCCGGCGATATGCAAAAACCCGCCGTGAATGAACATCGAAGTGATAATGGACGAATAGTGCAATTCATCCGGCACGATGCCATAGTGCAGCATGAAGCGCCTCAGAGCGTAGCTGGACATTCCGAGGCTGAGTTCATATAAGAAAACGACTACGTTGATCGCGATGATGGCAAGCGTGGCCGTGGGTCGGGTATAGTGCGGCTCGGAGGATCGAAGAGGGATCATGGAAGATTAGCCGCGGCGCTCGAGGTCTGGATTCACGCGCCGCTCGGCTCCCCGCGCGAAAGCTTGTGCCTCCAGCAGGCTGGCGATATGCCCGCGCGCGCCCAATGCAGTGCAGTTCAGGGCAGCCATGGCATTGGCGAACTCGAGCGCTTCGCGCACCGGCATGCTTTCGATCACAGCATAACAGAACGCGCCATGAAACACGTCGCCGGCGCCGGTGGTATCCACGCAATCCACCACCCAGCCGGGCGTATAGATAAAACGGCCTTCCACACGGGCCAGCGAACCGTCGGCGCCCAGCGTCATAGCGGCCACCCGCATACGGTATTCATCCTGAATCATGGCGAGGGCCCGAAACGGATCCGGCTCCCTGGTCCAGCGCGAGGGGAATTCGGAGCTGGCGATAAGATAATCGACGTTCGGTAGCACCTGCTCGAATCCTGGATAGATTGTATCGACATCTACGCTCACCGGGATTTGATGCCGGCGCGCGATTTCCGCTGCGCGCGAAACGGCGGGACTGTCGTGCCCGTCAATGTGCAAAAGACGCGCGCAGGCAATCTTCTCGGGAGCCAGGCTGCTAGGATCGATGCGCAGGCACTCCTCGCGATGCCACAGCACGGTGCGCTCGCCCGAAGTCTGGTCGATCAGGATATAAGCGCTCTGGTTAGGACAGTCCAGCCGGACTTCGATGTCGTCCAGGTTCACTCCGCTCGCGCGCAGGCTTTCCAGTTGGACGGCGCCGCGTTGATCGTCGCCTAGCGTTCCGATATATTTGGCGCGCAATCCCAGTTTGGCGCAGGTGACCATGGCGCTCGCCACTTGTCCGCCGGGGCTCAAAACCTCCCTCTCGAAAGGGACTTTGCCGCCATACGACGGGAAGCGGGGGAGCAAGATCAGGGTGTCGGTTGCGTTCAGTCCGACTCCGACCACGTCGAACGGCGGCGGCGCGGAAGAGGGCAACTGGCGGTCACTTCTTCTTGGGAGGCATCTGGTACAGAAAGATGGTGTGACCGTGCCGCTCCGGGTCTTTATCCACCAATTTCGGCTTCCATCCCGGCACCGCGTACTCATGCGAAACCACGCGCGAGCCGTTTCTGAGGTACTTTTCCAGATTCGGACGGAGCAGCTCGTTCGCGTCGGTGGCCAAGTAGAGCGTGACCACGTCGGCCGGGCTTAGGTCGACATCCAGGAAGTTGCCGTGGATCACATGCGCATCGTTGTCCAAACCAAGCCGGTGAATACGGTCGTTGGCGCTGACCGCCAAGTCGTCGGAGATCTCAATGCCAACCGCTTTGGCCTTGAACCGGACAACAGCGGTGATCAGGATGCGTCCGTCGCCGCTGCCCAAGTCGTAGAGTTTTTCGCCAGGCTTCAGGTCGGCCAACTCCAGCATGCGATCCACGATTTCCTGCGGCGAAACAACATACGGCGCCAGACTGTTGGCGTAATGTCTGGCGTGTTGCTGGCCGTACAGCGGACCCTGGGCAAACCCCTTACCTACCGGGAGTGAGAACACCCCCAGTACTAAAGCCAAAGCTCTTGTGCGCATGGAACCCCTACTGGCTTGAGATGGACGATGCCGGTCTTCCGTTCCTTGATTTTACGATCTTCGAGACCATTTCGGTGACGGCAAACCACAAATCCCGAGGACGCGAAATAGTGTACTCGTAACCCCGGAAAAAGTGTACCGTGTGGCTAATGGCGTCCTTCCATGGCGCCGCCTGCGGATTGAGGTTGTAGTTCATGTAGAACACGGGAAAATCGATCTCGGACGCGTCCTTAAGCGCCTCTTCCGGAGGATTGGCATCCAGCAGGATCTTAGGACCGGCAAAAACGAGTGCATCCGGGTGATCCTGAGGAGCCGGCGTTATCTCCTTGCGTACCAGGCTGGTCAAGAAGTCGGTATCCCCGTGTTTGTCGCTCAGACGCTTCAGATCCACAGTGCCCAGATTCAGCGTCGTGAGCGCCGTCCCCAGGGCTGGGAAGTCGATCCGGCTGGCGCCATCCTGGCGATAAAGCACCTTTTGTTCCTGCATGTTAAAGGCTACGACGGAGAATTTCCCGATGCGGGGATCGCGCGAGATCGTTCTTAAGATGGACACCAGCGCTGTAGTGTCGAGCGGCTGCAGAGCGTGCGACAAGGAATTTTGTGGAGCGAAATTCACCAGCACCTTCACATTGAGGGGCGGTTCAGAGGTGGCGCGCTGGACCGGTGGTTCTTCTTTAAAATCCTCACCGCCGGCGCGCTGGACGGTGTCGGGGGCGATCGCCAGACTCATCGGGCGATCTTTGGTACCCAGCGTGGCTTCGGAATCCCAGTTGGAGGAACAAACCCGCTCGGACCGGTCCCGCATGAGCCAGTCTATATGGTAGGACCCTTCGCCGACATCAAAACCGCCCTGCAGGTAAGCGTCACCTTTCGCGGCCTCCTCAATGGGCGGTACGCGCAGGCGCTGCGTGAAATAAGCCGGCTCATCGCGGCGGCTCTCCGGCGCGACGCGAAAAACGATGCTCAGCGAGTTCTCCGTGCCCGACAGTTCTTTCAACGGTACCGTGACCTGGTATCCCGCGTGGAACTTGAGATCGAATCCGAGCGTAGGCTTACTGGGAGTAACGGTACAGGGCAGATCCTTGCGCTGTTCCGCATCTTCCAGCACTGCCAGATCCGTGTTGAAGATGTTGGCGCGCTGGTGCGGCCCGGAGCCATGCATCAAGATCTGGCCCGGAACCCGCGCGGTGCTGACGATGAGAACCGCTAGCAACCGTTGGAGCAACCATCGACCGCCGAGTTGAACGAACAAACAGGGTCTCTTCATACCCCTCTTCACTCAGTTGTTTCACCCAGCTCCGGTGAGCAACCCGCCCCTTACTCTGCGCTCACCCGTCTGGATTGCTCCCTATTGTACATCCAGACTACGCGTCTGCAAGCAAAAAATTCGACCAAAGCACCCGCTAAGAAGTAATCGGGCGTTGTAGTATTTCTCAAGAGATCGGACGCGGCAATATTCAACCCACCCCGTAAGACTCCGCCGTCGAATAACCTGAGACAGGAATTTATATGATACAGTGCATGGATTATGGCATCGCGCAGCGTTAACAAAGTCATTCTGGTCGGGCACCTGGGCAGAGACGCCGAGACCAAGTTCACTCCGGCGGGTGTGGCCGTTACCAAATTTTCCGTGGCTACCAATCGCCGCTGGAAAGATCAGCAGAGCGGTGAATGGAAAGAAGAGACGGACTGGGCGAACATCGTTTTGTGGCGCCAGGAGAATCTTGCGAACTACCTGACCAAGGGCAAACAAGTATACGTCGAGGGGCGGCTGCAGACCCGCAGCTACGACGACAAAGACGGCAAGAAGCAGTATATGACGGAAGTAATAGCCGAGGATGTCATCCTGCTGGGCGGCCGGGGTGGTGATGCCGGCGAGGATTCGGGCCGCGGCGCTCCGGTGTCCATGCCGCGTAGCGCGCCGCGTCCCGCCGTGGCGACCGCCGAGCCAATGGATCACGGCATCACAGACGACGACGTACCGTTTTAAGGTCGGGCTGTCTCACTATTGGCAGCAATCCGCCTTCGTTCCGGGCGCTGCTGCACGGTCTTCATCTCTATGAAGGCTGGTTCCATTTCGTAGGGGAAATGGTCGCCTGGGTGAGCGAAGCTCGAATGCGCGGGTGATAGTTTTGAGTTCTGGTTGGCTTCAGGCGGCTCCGGTGGCGCCGCATTTCGAGGCGTACCCAGGTTGAGCCCGTGTCGGAAGTCCGAAAAGTCCGTCGCGGCAGGGATGGCCGTTACCGGCCCCCCCCCGAGGGCGGCTTTGCCGCCCGAGCGCGGCTGGCGTCGAAAGGGCACATTTCTCGGACAGGCCATTCGAGCGCAACCTGACCATTCGCTCTCGTGATGGCCCGCTGGCGCCACCGGATTTCTTCCATTTCATCCAGAATGCCGGAGGCTCCAGCGGAACTTCAGCTTCAAGATGGCTGGCAATGGTGCTGCCGACGTGCAAGCCTCTGAGCGAAATATCGGACATCCTTCAAATCCCTTCAGAATTGCACGCCCTACTGGCGAAGCGCCGTAATAGCCTTCGGGGGCGAGGCTCATTCAAAGGAGCGCCAAGGCGGATCCGCTCGGCCAGATCGGGGTTCGCGATATAGTCTCTGGCAAGTGCGATTAGATCCGCTGCGTCTTCGGCCAGGAGGCGATTGCCGCGTTCGTTTCCTGACTCATTCGTGCGAAAAACTGTGCAAATTTCTGGGCTCGGACAACATCTAATCCGCGCCAGTGAGATGCTCAGAAATGCCGGATGTCCGGCTTGCAGCCGATTGACGCTGTCTTTATGATGGAGAAGTTAGAGATGGTCGGCTGATTGCCTTCATGGGACGCACTGGTAGCAGGGGATTGGAGGAATCCACGTGAATGTAACAAGAAGGACATTTGTCCGGTCTGCCACTGGCGTAGTGGTGGCTTCTGCTCTTGGCTTCGATCTTCGAACGGCCTACGCGCAGTCCCAGGAACTGAAGATCTCGAAGACCACCGAGACCCGTTCCACCTGCCCCTACTGCGCAGTGGCCTGCGGCGTGATCATTCACACACTGGGCGACAAAGCCAAAAACGTCACCGCGCAGGTGGTTCACGTCGAAGGCGATCCCGACTGCCCTACCAATCGTGGCACGCTCTGTCCCAAGGGATCGTCTCTTTATCACGACATTCTTAACGACCGCCGCCTGCTGAGGCCTGAAGTCCGGCGGGCCGGGTCCGACCGCTGGGAACCCATCCCGTGGGATCAGGCGTTCGAAGAAATTGGACGCCATATCAAGCGCGCTCGCGACGAATCGTTCGTCGCCACCGATGCGCAGGGCCGAACGGTCAACCGTTGCGAGAACGTCGCCTTCATTGGCGGCTGCACGGATACGAACGAGTTTAATTACCTGGTTGTCAAAACCATGCGCGGCATGGGAGTGACGTATATAGAGAATCAGGCCAGGGTTTGACACGGCCCCACGGTCTCCAGTTTGGGGCCAACGTTCGGAAGAGGGGCCATGACCAATGGCTGGGTCGACATCAAGAACACCGACATGATGTTGATCATGGGAGGCAATCCGGCTGAAAATCACCCGTGCGGTTTCAAATGGGCGATTGAAGCCAAGCGCGAGCGTAATGCCAAAATGATCGTCGTCGATCCGCGGTACACCCGTACCGCCGCCACCGCGGATATGCACGTCCAGATCCGAGCCGGCGCCGATATTGCGTTCCTCGGCGGACTGATTCATTACGCCATAGAGAATCGGCGCATCGCTAAAGAGTACCTGGTAAATTTCACCAATGCGGCGTTCCTGGTCCAGGAAGGTTTTAAACTTCCCGAAGACGGCCTTTATTCAGGCTTCGATGAAGAATCGAAAAGCTACGACCGTTCCAGTTGGAATTATGAATCCGGCGACGGCCGCGCAACGCCGAACGCGCTCCCGGGAAATGTAGCCGCCGACCTGACGCTCGAACATCCCCGCTGCGTGTATCAACAACTCCAGCGGCAGTATTCGCGCTACACACCGGAGATGGTCGAACGCATTACAGGCGTGCCCAAAGAACAGTTCCTGAAGGCGGCCGATCTGTTCACCTCGGTCCGCAAAGACGGCGACATGAAAAATGTCGCAACCATCATTTACGCCGTCGGCTGGACCCAGCACAGCTTCGGGACGCAGATTATCCGCACTGCCGCGATGCTTCAACTGCTGCTCGGCAACGTCGGCCGCGCCGGCGGAGGCGTCAACGCGCTTCGCGGGCATTCCAACATTCAGGGCGCGACCGACATGGCGGGGCTCTTTGACAGCTTACCGGGCTACCTGAAGATTCCGAGCGTCGACGATAAGGATTTCGATTCCTGGATCAAGCGGACTACTCCAACCTCATCGAAACCCGCCGAATGGGACTCGTGGAATTACTACTCGAATACCTCTAAGTTCGCCGTTTCACTTCTCAAGGCGCTATACGGCTCCGCAGCCAAGAAAGAAAACGGATGGGCGTTCGATTACCTGCCGAAAATAGACCGCGAATATTCCTGGACCCACATTTTTAACGAAATGTACGAAGGGAAGCTCCAAGGGCTGCTCGCGTTCGGCATGAACGCGGTGGCCATCGGCCCGAATTCGCAAAAGAACATCGATGCGCTGAAAAAGGCGAAGTTCCTGGTGGTCTGCGACATATATCCGGAAGAAACCAGCGATTTCTGGCGAGCGCCCGGCATTACGCCTGAGGAAACCAAGGCGATCCAGACCGAAGTGTACCGCCTGCCCGGAGCGGGCTTCGCCGAGAAGGACGGAACGTTTGTAAACTCCGCTCGCTGGCTGCAATGGAAATGGGCCGCCGTCCCCACGCCCGGCGACGCCAAGCTCGACCAGGAAATCCTTGCGCGCATTTTCTTGAAAGTCCGCGAGCTGTACCGGAAAGAAGGCGGAGCCTTCCCGGATCCGATTCTGAACCTGAGCTGGAACTACTCCGTTGCCGAGAATCCCTCTCTATCGGAGGTCGCCAGGGAATTGAACGGACGCGCGCTTGACACCGGTCAGCAACTGCCCGGCTTTGCCGCGCTGAAAGACGACGGCTCGACATCCTGCGGCAACTGGATCTGGTGCGGGTCCTGGACCGAAGCCGGCTCCCAGGCGCAGCGCCGCGACAACGCCGACCCCTCCGGGCTCGGACTCCACCCGAACTGGGGATGGGCGTGGCCCATGAACCGCCGCGTGCTCTACAATCGCGCTTCCTGTGACGTGTCCGGCAAACCTTGGGACCCGTCCCGCGCCCTGGTTTGGTGGAACGAGGACCAAAAGAAATGGGTGGGCAACGATGTGGTGGATTTCAAAGCCGACTCGCCTCCCAAGGATCACATGGGTCCGTTCATCATGAACGCCGAAGGCGTAGGCCGCATTTTCGCTCCCCTGGCAGCGTTCGCCGACGGACCATTTCCTGAATTCTACGAGCCTACCGAAAGCCCGGTCGAAAATGCTCTGCATCCGAAGCGCTCCAAGAATCCAGTTGCCCAGCGCTTCAGCACATCAATGGATAAATACGGCACGCCAGCGGAAGGGTTTACCATCGTCTGCACCACCTATCGGCTGACGGAGCACTATCATTACTGGACCAAGAACAATCCAATGAACGTGCAACTGGTGCCCGAGCCTTTCGTCGAAATCCCGATGGAACTGGCCGCCGACCTCGGAATCAAAGGCGGCGACAAAGTCAAGGTAACCAGCGCGCGCACCAGTTACCAGGCCAAGGCCATGGTCACGCATCGCATCAAGCCCATGACCATCGACGGCAAGAAAGTCTATCAGATCGGCATTCCCATTCATTATGGCTACCGAGGGATTCAGGAGGACGCCGGAAGAACTGCGCGCTCTCTCACCAACTCTCTTACGCCCACTGTGACCGATCCAAACGCCCACACGCCCGAATTTAAGGGCTTTCTCGTCAAGCTGGAGAAAGCGTAATGAGCAACGGAACCCTCCAGATTAAAGCGATTTCCGGACACGCCGGTCCGGTTGCCGGCCTCGATACTTCGCGCGATTACAGCGTCGCCAAGCTGATCGACGTCACCACCTGCATCGGTTGTAAGGCCTGCGAGGTCGCTTGCCTGGAATGGAACGGTTATCCATTCCGCGAAACCGTTTTCGACAACACCTACCAGACCATGCCGGACACGGAATGGAATTACTACAATCTGATCCGTTTCAACGAGCATGTAAATGAAGATGGCACTCTGAGCTGGCTGATGCGCAAAGACGGCTGCATGCACTGCGCCGATCCAGGCTGTCTGCGCGCTTGTCCTGCCGATGGCGCGATCGTACAGTATGCCAACGGTATCGTCGATTTCAATCAGGAGCATTGCATCGGCTGCCAATACTGCGTTACGGGCTGCCCGTTCAACATTCCGAAGTTCAATTCAGAAACGAAAAAAGTTCACAAATGCACTTTGTGCTCCGATCGAGTGGGTGCTGGTCTAGAACCGGCTTGCATCAAAGCGTGCCCCACCGGCTGTCTGCACTTCGGAACCAAAGAGGACATGAAGGACCTCGGCGAGAAGCGCGCCCTTCAGCTTCGCGAACACACCAGTCATACCAACGCGGGTGTCTATGATCCCGCCGGTGTCGGCGGAACGCACGTCATGTATGTGTTGCACGACATCGAGCATCCCGAACGCTACGGGGGCCTTCCCAAAAATCCGACGATTCCGCTGCTGGTCCGCATCTGGAAGGGACCGATGAAGTGGATCGGCAATCTGGCGATGGTCGGCGGCATCCTGGGCGTCGCCCTGCATTTTCTGCGCTTCGGCCCGAAGAACGAGCAATGATCGAGCGTTATCCATTTCACGAGCGGATCTGCCATTGGCTCACGGGCTTCGCCTATTTGTACTGCTTTGGGACCGGGCTGGCGTTTTACTCTCCTTATCTTTTCTGGCTCGCTGCAATGCTCGGCGGCGGGCCCACTTCGCGATTCTGGCATCCGGTTGTAGGTCTCGTTTTCTTCGGGGCCCAAATGTGGATGCACCACATCTGGCGGGCGGACGTAAGCATAGGTCCAGCCGACACGGAGTGGCTCGAGAAGGCGAAATATTATGTGTCGAATCAGGACGAAAAGGTTCCCGCGCAGGGGAAATACAATGCCGGGCAAAAGCTCTACTACTGGGCCATGTTCTACGGCGCATTTCTGCTGCTGTTGTCCGGAGCGTTCATGTGGTTTCCCGAATACATCTCCTTCGACTGGCGCTGGGTCCGCCCGGTGGTCGTTTTCATTCACGAAGGCGCGGCTCTCATCACGATTGGAGCCTTCATCATCCATGTCTATATGAGTGTTTTCATGGTTCCGGGCAGCGTCGCGGCGATGGTGCACGGGTCCGTTTCGAAGGATTGGGCCAGAGCGCACCATCGGCTATGGTTTCATCAGAAGACCGGCGAATGAGAATCGACCGGGCAAAACTGCTCGCCAAGAGGCATCCGGAGAGTGCGCACCTTCTTGAGTTGTACATCCAAATCGCTGTGTTGCGAGACGATGTCGGGGAGGTTTTTCTGAGGGGTAACATCTGAAGCACGCCCAAATGTTCCGATCACGCTTCCAATCGGTGAGATAGGCCCGTTTGGATCGGCTGACTCGAACTCAGCCGATCACAGGCGGGCACAAACTCTCCGCCGTCCATGATTCGCACGATCGGTTAGAGACTAGCCGAGGGACCTTTGTCTTCTATCTCTTCAAATGAAATGCACGAAGAACTGTGTGCAGGATGTGTGCATGATCGCAAAACTGCCACCTCGCTGCGTCAAAGGCTGACGTTCAGATGAAACATGGGCCACATTGAATCCCAGAACAGGCGTGTACGCCGGTCCTTGCTAAACATTCGAAGTCATTGTCGCTTGAAACGATACCAAGCACGTCGAGGCGTGGGGCAAACGGGGCCCAATCCTCCGAAGTATCGTGCCTGCCTTGACCCGTCTCTGCCATAAGCAACGATAGTAATGCCGCTGAGTTGTGAAGGCATGGCTTACTTTGAGACGAGAACCGTTTGGAAATCCATTCCGGTTCTGTCTTCGCACGGCTAGATCCCCATCCATCCAGCTATACTTGGGGCATCCCTTCATGTTGTTGACTAGCGCGGCCTATTTCAGTTTTCTGGCGGCCGTTTTCTTCGCCTACTGGTTCGCCGCGCGTTACCGCCTGGGCGCGCTCGCCGTGGTGCTTTTTGCCAACTATTTCTTCTATGCGCGCTGGGATCTGGTTTATCTCGCCATCATACCCACGGCGTCTTCGTGCGATTTCCTGATCGGCCTGGCGCTTCATCGCTCTTCGCACAACGTACGGCGGCGCTTGCTCGTTACGCTCAGCATTGCGCTCAACCTGGGGCTCATCGCTTCGGTAAAATACCTTCCCGTACTGCCGTGGGTATTGCCTCTCGCGCTTTCTTTCTACGCCTTCCAATCGCTCACCTACACCATCGAAATCTATCGCCGCGACACGAAGCCTGCTGAAAGCTATCTGGCGTATCTTGCCTCCGCGAGTTTCTTCCCCACTACCGTGGCAGGGCCCATCACCCGCATCTCCACGCTGTTGCCGCAATGGTCCAAGCGCGAAATGCTCAACTCACAGGACGGGGGCAGGGCTTTGTTCCTGATCGGTCTCGGCCTGGTGAAGAAGCTGCTGATCGCCGATTTCCTGGCCGAAAACCTGGTGAATCGCGTCTTCGATCTGCCCAAGCTGTACTCCGGCGCCGAAGTCCTGGCGGGCGTCTATGGCTACGCGCTGCAGCTTTACTACGATTTCTCCGGCTATACCGATATCGCCATCGGCTCAGCTCTGCTGCTGGGCATCGCGCTCCCGCGCAATTTCAATCGCCCCTACGCCGCCCAAAACATTTCCGACTTTTGGCGTCGCTGGCACATCACCTTCTCCAACTGGCTCCGCGACTACCTGTATTTTTCGCTGCCCGGCCTGCGCTCCCGCTGGAAAATCTTCGCGTATGTGAATCTTGTGATCACTATGGCGCTCGGCGGCTTGTGGCACGGCGCGGCCTGGACCTTCATCGTGTGGGGCGTCTGGCACGGCGTCGGCCTGGCGGCGCATCGCTGGTGGCGAGCCTTGCACGGCAATCCGAGATTGTCGTTGACGCCCGGCGCGCGCTTTCTATGTGGCCTGGCGACGTTTCACTTCGTCCTGATCGGCTGGATCTTCTTCCGCGCTTCCAGTCTTAGCGTCGCGCGCGACATTCTCTATCAAATCTCCTCCGGGACGATTTCTTTTGCCAACATAACTCCGGCGTTCGTCGCGGTGATGATGGTCGCCGCAGCCGCGCATTATGTCCCGCAACGCTGGTACGACGGCGGTCTTCAGCTCTATTGCCAATTTCCCTATTACGCGCAGGCCGCGGCCATCGCCGCGCTTGCAGTCGCCATTCGGTACGTGGCCGGTTCGGGATCCGCCCCGTTCATCTATTCGCGGTTCTGACCATGCCGACCCCCATATTCCCAAGGAAGACATCGTTCGCCATCGCGACCCTGGGCGCGCTTTTATTGCTCCTGGAAACTGCAAAATTGGCCAGGCCTTTTACGCTCGCCGAGGTCATTGACTTTCGTCCGCGCGACCTTCCGAACGTCGAGCCGCTTCCGCCCATGCCGCCACTCACAACTCCGGCCGGCGCACGGAAGCGCCCCATTATCGAAGCCAATTTGATCGATCCGCACGACAATCTCAGGGCGTTCTACCTGGCCTTGTGGCGCACCGAACTGGGCGCGCCCGGCGCAATCACGCGCGTGCTGCACTATGGCGATTCTCCGGTGACTGCCGATTCCATCACGGCCGACGTACGTTCGCTCTTGCAGCAGCACTTCGGCGACGCCGGCCACGGCTTCGTCCTGATCGCGAAACCTTGGGCCTGGTACGGACATCGCGGCGTCGAGGTAAAAGGGACAGGCTGGCGCATCAATGCCGCCACGCAGGTCCGCGCTCGAGACGGTTTCCATGGCCTGGGCGGCGTGAGCTTCGAAGGCGACACGGGCGCTTCGTCGCGCCTCACACTCGCCGAGGATCACGCGCGGATGGAAATTCATTTTCTGCGCCAGCCCGGCGGAGGCGCGCTCGCGGTGGAAGCCGGCGGACAAAAGCTCGGCGACGTGGAAACAGAAGGGCCCGCCCTACAGCCCGCCTACCAGACCTTTGCATTGAGCGCCGGCCAGAGAGAGATCAATCTTTCGGTGGAGCGCGGACCGGTCCGACTGTTCGGCGTCATTTTCGAAAGGAACACGCCGGGGGTGATTTACAATAGTCTTGGGCTCAATGGCGGCCAAGTGCAAGTTGTGGTTCGTTATTTCGACAAGCCCCAGTGGACCGAAGAGTTGCAGCACCAGCATCCGGATCTGGTGGTCATCAATTACGGCACCAACGAAAGCATTTATGCCGACTACATCGAGCGTTACTACCCCGGCGAGTTGCGCCAAGTGATCGCCAGCGTCCAGGCAGCGGTTCCGCGGGCATCGGTTCTGATCATGAGTCCCATGGATCGCGGGCAGCGCGATTCCAACTCCCGCGTCACCACGGTTCCCACGCTCCCGCGCCTGGTTGAAATCCAGCGCAAAATAGCAGCGGAGATGGGATGCGCTTTCTTCAATACATTTCAAGCCATGGGAGGCGAAGGAACCATGGCGCGCTGGTACGACAGCACACCGAGACTGGTGAGCGCCGATTTCACTCATCCGTTGCCGGCCGGCGCGCGGAAGGTGGGCGTGCTTCTCGACCAGGCGCTGGAATCCGGCTACCGGCAATTCAAGGCCCGTGAGCAGCGTCCCGCGCTAAGCGCCCCGGTCGCACAGGAGAACCGCTAGTGCGCTGGCCGGCGTGGATCTTCGCGGTCCTTCTGGTGTCCACGCCCGCTCCCGCGGTGACCGCCAGCGCGAAAAAGTCGATTAAGAAGGCAGCCCACAAGAAACGTTCTCAGGTGCCGGTGGTTCATGTTTCACCGCTGGTCCGAGGCGCAGCCTTGCGCGCGGTCAGCGAACGAACCTCCTCGCCGGCCCGAGTTCTCGAGGGCGCCGGAGCGCTGGTACCGTTCTTCGAGCAGCTCTCGCACCCGCCGGAAAATATGTCACTGCATATTTTGCAGTATGGCGATTCGCACACCGCATCCGACGACTGGGCCAATCAGATGCGCCAGGATTTTCAAGCCAGGTTTGGAGCGGGCGGACCTGGATTCACGTTGGCCGGCCACCCCTTCCTCGGCTACCGCCGATTCGACAGCCGAGGCAGCAATTCTCGCGGCTGGTATACCAGCGGCATCGTGACGCGCAAAAGCGACGGCATCGAGGGGCTGGGCGGAGTCAGTCTTACGTCGCAATCCGCGGACGAGACCGTGACGCTGACTGCAGACTGTGAGCAGCTTGAACTGCATTTTTTGCGCCAGCCCGGCGGGGGCCAACTGGAGTTTTCGGTGGATGGCTCCCCCATTGGAACTGTCGATACGGACGGCGAAAAAGGGCTCGGCGTGTACAGCTACGCGGCATCGCCTGGCCCGCATCAATACCTGCTTCGAACACTCAGCTCCGCGCCCGTGCGCCTGTTCGGATGGGTGGCTCAAAATCGCGCCGGCCTGACTTATGAGACGCTGGGCATCAACGGCGCCGAAGCCAGCCGGATGCTCGATTGGAACTCGGCCATCCTGGATCCTGAGCTGACCAGCCGCGATCCAGCCCTCATCGTTCTGGCATACGGAACCAATGAAGCTCTGAGCCGCTCCTGGACCGCGGAAGAATATCGCGCCGGCTTGACGGAGATCATCCAGAGGTTGCGAGCCGCTGTTCCGGTAGCCAGCATTCTCCTCATCGGTCCACCCGATTGCGAATATCTCATTCGTGGCCACCGCATGCCGTTTCCACACCTGGATCGAGTGATCGAGATCCAGCGCGATGTCGCGCAAGCTACGGGCTGCGCTTTTTGGGATTGGCGTGCGGCCATGGGCGGCCCGGGATCGGTGCGCCAATGGGTGCAGGCCGGGCTGGGTCAGGGCGATTACACTCACCTTACAGGCGCCGGTTATCGCATGGAGGGCGGCATGCTCTTCGACGAACTCATGGCCCAATACAGCCGTTTTCTCAGCTCCCGCGCGGAAGGAAGCCACAGTCAATAGAGATGGACAATAAAGACCGTATTCTCGGCATTGTGCGGAAGGTTTCAACCAAAACGGCGCTTCCGGCTCCGGATGAATCGCTATTCGACTCCGGGTTCCTGGATTCGTTCGCGCTGCCGGACATGGTCGGCGAACTCGAGCGCGAGTTCGGAATCAAGATCCCGGATTCGGATCTGAATCCGCGCAAGTTCGAATCCCTCGCTCGAATTCAAAGCTACATCGAGAGCAGGATGTAGCTGGTGGCGGCGATCCGGGGCTTCGGAGCCTATCTGCCGTCGCGCGTCGTCACCAACGAAGAGCTGGCAGCGCAATTGTATTGCGAAGCGGGCTGGATTCTCGATGTGTCGGGAATTGAAGAACGGCGCTACGCGGGTCCCGATGAAACCGTCGCCAGCATGGGCGTCGCCGCTGCCGAACAATGCCTGGAACGCGCGGGAGCCGGCGCGGCAGACATCGGAATGGTTCTGGTTTCCTCCAGTTCGAACGAGCGCCGTTTTCCAGGGCCGGCATCGGGGATTGCCCACGCTTTGAGTGTGGATGGCATTCCCGCCATCGACTTGCCGGTGGCAAGCGCGGGCGGTCTATTCGGCATGGCGCTGGCCGCGTCGCTCTCCGCCATCTACGGAAATATCCTGGTAATCGCGTCCGAAAAGATGTCTGCGATTGTTTCGCGCCATCCACTGGAGCGCGGTGTCGCGCCTCTGTTTGGCGATGGCGCGGGAGCTTGTCTGATCGCTCGCGGCGAAGATGGCCCGGTAGAGATCGTCGATTCGGTGCTCCACTCCGATGGCGCTTTCGCTGAAGACCTGCGGCTGGGATGGGACGCGCCGCTCGAAATGAACGGACGTTCTGTCATCCTGCACGCCTCGCGCAAAATTCCGTCCGCTATCGCCGAGTTGCTGGGAAAACATGGCCAGTCCGCATTGTCGATCCAGGTCTTCCTGATGCACCAGGCCAATCAAAACCTGATGGACCGCGTCGCCCGCGCTCTCGAAGTGGACGCCGGGCGCTTTTATTCCAACATTCGGCGCTACGGCAACACATCGTCGGCGTCCATGCAGATCGCCGCGGCTGAATGGTGGAAAGATCCTGGACCGCGGCCGGGCGACTTGATCTGTTTCGCCGCTTTCGGCGCCGGATTTCATTGGGGCGCGTTGCTGGCGCGGGCCGTCTAACGGAAGGCTTTAGTCGCCGGAGGCTCGGCGTGGCGCGTGGTAGGAGAAATACGATGCGAGCGTCACGCGCACAGCGCTCCAGCGGGTCCGGAGCACGGAGAGTCCAACCATCAACAGAACGACCAGCATCGCCGCAATGCCGCAATAAACATTGCTCAACGATTCTTTGTATGCCCCGAACCAGCGCCCGTACACCAGCTCGATGTGTACCCAATAGACCAAGAGCGACGTTGTGCCAAGCTGCCGCACCCAGCTCCAAGACGCTGCCAGCGGTAACGCGGTCCACAGGTAGGCAAAGCCGATCACCAGCATCACCACGCCTAACTTGATGACGATGAGCCCCGGACTATCCAGCCAAAATTCAGACTTGGGATAAAGCGAGTAAGGCAGGTTGGAGAAATATTGGCCGCCGACGATCAACCCGAAGCCCAGCAGCCCTCCCCACTGCATCACGCGATTCATCTGGTCCGGCTTCACCAGCCGCACAATGCTGCCGATGCTGAGTCCGAAGGCGATGAACGCAGCCCAGGGGAAGAAGGCGAAATATTGGTAGCTTGGCACGAAATATGCGGATACTTGCGGCGGCAGCCAGCGCCAATCGATGGCCGACACCAGCGGCGAGGCGGCGGCGATGGCCACGCCCAGGCCGGCGCATAGACGGACACGCTCGGCGGTGGTGAAGATCGCCATCACGGACATGAGTGCGATGGCGAATCCCATGCAGTTGAGGATATCCACCTTCAGGAGATCGGTCCACGGGCTTTGCCCAAACGCGAAGGCCCAAAGTTGTAATCGGAACAGGAAGGCGAGCGTGAACAAATAGCCGGCTCGTCTCAACGCCGCACCCCAGCGGCCCATTGCGCTCACGCCCTGGCGCTCGCGGCGGTCCATCAGGAACGATAGTGTGATTCCGGTAAGCACCAGGAAGATCGCCGGACCGATGCCGCCAAAGAACTGCGACAGCATGAACGGCCCGTCCGTCCGCAAATCGGTTCGATTGAACGAATGGAAAACGTGACCTTGCAGCATCACCACCACAGCCGCCCCCCGCGCCCAATCCAGAAAAGTGAGGCGGCTGCCGGTGTCGTGGCTGGCGTCGGAATGGTTGGGCGGCGTTGCGGATTCCACTATTTACCTGGATATTCTGTCTTCACGTCGGGCGGCAGCTTCAATTGCAGCGCATCCGGCCGTAGAGGAGGGTTAATCTGCAATTCGCTATACGTGGTGAGACGATAATCGCCCGACGGCTGGTAAATCTTCTCCCGTAGCGGATACGGATCGCCCTGCTCGGGAATCCATAATTCAAGCTTCTGCACGTACTGCCGGGCTTCCGCTGTTTTGGGAATCAGTTGGAGGCGAATGGTGGGTGCGCCTTTCCCGTTGTCCGTTCCAAGCACGCTCACGTCGTAGTCTTTTGCAAGTTCCATGCCGGAGGTGCCGAATCCAATCATAAGGAACTTGTCGAGCTGCTCGCCGTGTTTGGCTAAGTCGAACACCTGCAAGGTCTTGATTTTGGGCAAATACTCCTGGATGCGCCGTTTCTGAAAGGTTATGGTCTTGTGATCCGGCTCGGTAAAATCCACCAGACCCTGCACTTCGCCCGGCTGAACCTTCCGCATTGTCACGGTTCCGCTTTCGGTGCTGTTGTCGTTGAGCACGTCGGTATGGGTTAGATAAGTGACGTGCGCGGTCATCGCCTTGAACTCGTTCGCTGCCTTATCCATGCGGGCGAGAACTTGCTGCACACTATCGTTCGCGGCTGCCATCGCCGCCGACCCGGCCAGAATCAGACACACAACAAATTCGCGCAGTCGCCTATGCATTGATGATTGGATCCTGAAATCGCCCCGCGGCTGCACCGGAGAGCCTTGCGGCTAGGGCGTGGTGAACGCCATGAATCCTTTGATTTCCTGTTCGGAATCGACGATGGGTTCCAAACGAACCACATGGTATTTCTTGCCGGTGCGCGCCTGGAGCAACGCGCCGGCTTCGCCTACTCGCGCTTTTTCCGGGGTATTCGAAAGTTGCCCGGCATCCATCCAGAAAACCGTATCGCCGTGTTCGGAGGGAAGCATCACGATGCTGTTGGCGCGCGGCTGATCGCGAAACCACTCTCTGGGCGTCAGAAAGATGAACGCCAGAATAAGCCCCACCATCACGTCGTATTGCCAACCGGCGCGTGGATAATCCCAGAAAAGAAAGCGCTTGATCCCGCCGATCGGGCTATCCATGTATCCATCAGTTTAACATGCGCAGTTTAATTAACATGGGCCCTGCCGCGTGCCCTGGTTCAAACGACGGGATCGAATGTAAGTGAAGGTAAGCGGTGTCGCTGGAGAGGTTACTTGTACTTTCGAAGGACGGCGAGCACTCGCCCTTGGATTTGCACAGATGCGGCGCTGACAACGATGGGCGGCATGGAAGCGTTGGCCGGTTGCAAACGGATGCGGCCGTCCGGTTCATGATATAAGCGCTTGAGCGTAGCATCGCGCCCATCTACCAGGGCGACGACGATCTCGCCATCGCGCGCCTGCTGCGCGCGTTCCACCAGCACGTAATCGCCGCTCAGAATGTGGTCGTCGATCATGGACTCGCCGCTCACCTCAAGCGCGAAAGTGTCGCCCTTGCCCGTGAAATCGGCGAACTGGAGCGTGTCTTGACCTTCAATGGCCTCCACCGGAACGCCGGCGGCGATGCGGCCAGCGAGCGGAATGCCGCCCGATCGTACTTCGGCACGGCCTTTGCGCCGTTCTTGCGAATACTTCGCGGAGACTTCGAGCGAGCGGCTCTGATTGAACAAACGGCGCAGGTAGCTTCTCGACTCAAGCGCCTGAATATGCTTGTGAACGGTGGCCAGGGACGCCAGATGGAGACCCTGCGCAAGTTCTTCGTAGCTGGGGCTATAGCCGTGTTCCTCCACGAAGTCCGCGATGAAATCGAGCACTTCCTTTTGCCGCTTGGTCAAAGCCATGAATCTATTGTGAGGCGAACAAAAGGAGAAGTCAAGGGTAAGAGGCTGGAAATTGGGATGGGGGATTGAGCGCTTGGACAACGCGTGTGATTGGTTGGTCCTGTAAAATCGCCTTTGCGGAGTCTGACTCAGACAACGCCGCAATGCCTGCCGGTGTGCTCTCGGCGGCGACAGCCAAGCTAGAGCGCCGCCAGTTCGCGCAGGTCCAATCTGCCGGTATAAATAGCCATGCCGAGCGCGGCGTGAATTCCGAGCCTATGCAACTCCTGAATCTCTTCCATGGTCGTGATGCCGCCCGCCGCCGTCAGTTCGTGGCTGGTTATCCTGCGCAGGCGCCGGAACCAATCCAGGTCGGTTCCTTGCAGCATCCCTTCTTTATCGACATAGGTGCACAGAAATCCCGAACAGAACGGTTCCAAGTGCCGGATCACTTCCTCAGCCGCGAAGTTCGTCGCCTCCTGCCAGCCGTGGGTTACCACTTTGCCGCCCTTGGAATCGAGCGCGATCACCAGGCGGTCCGCCCCGACGGCATCGGCAATCTGAGTGAGTTTCTCGAAATTGAAAGCAGCCGTGCCCACGATCACCCGGTACGCCCCTTGCTCGATCAGCGCGCGGGCCCGCTCCGGCGACCGAACTCCGCCGCCGACGCGCGCGATGGACCGCGAAGCAAGCAACTCCACCAGCGTGTCGTTCGAACCTTTGGCCATCGCCGCGTCGAGGTCGATTACCTGTATCTGTGGAAACGCCCGGAACTTTTCCAGCATTTCGAGCGGCGAGCCGGCCTCCAGCGCTTTGTCGCGGCCCTGAATCAGTTGGACTACTTTGCCGCCCATCAAATCGATGCAAGGAATAATCACGGCGCGGGCCTGACCGGGACATCGTGAAGACTGAGATAATCTTTCAAGTCTTTCACCGTATATGTGCCGTAATGAAAGATCGAAGCCGCAAGCGCCGCGTCGGCGCAGCCCGCGGTAAGCACCCGCTCGAAGTCTTCCGGCTTCCCCGCCCCGCCTGAGGCAATCACGGGAATGTGCGTTGTTTCAGAAACAGCGCGAGTCAGCGCGCAATCGAATCCGGTCTGGACACCATCCGTATCCATCGAAGTGAGCAAGATCTCGCCCGCGCCCAACATTTCACCTTGGAGCGCCCATTCAACGGCATCCATGCCTTCATCGTCGCGGCCACCGCGAGTGAAGACATTCCAGGCCCCATTTGTATTTCTTCGCGCATCGATTGCGAGTACCACGGCCTGTGCCCCGAACTCCTCGCTCAATTCCGTAATCAATTTCGGACGACGCACCGCCGCGGTATTGACGCTCACTTTGTCCGCGCCGGACATCAGGATTTTTCGGGCATCGGCGATGGAGCGGATGCCGCCGCCCACCGTAAGCGGGATGAAAACCTTGCGCGCGGTACGCGCCACCACGTCCGCCATGATGTCGCGCGCATCGCTGGACGCGGTGATATCCAGAAAAACCAGCTCGTCGGCGCCCTGCCCGTTGTAGCGTTCGGCCAGTTCCACCGGGTCGCCCGCATCGCGCAGGCCTACAAAATTCACTCCTTTTACCACACGTCCGCCGGTGACATCGAGGCAAGGAATAATGCGCTTGGCCAGCATCGTTACAGCTCGACGAAATTGCGCACGATCCTTAAGCCAATCGGCCCGGACTTCTCCGGGTGAAACTGCACGCCGAAGATGTTTTTGGTTTCAAGCACCGCTGTATAGGGCACGTTGTACTGGCAAGTCGCAGCCGTCGCATCGTTCAGCGGCGCGTAGTAACTGTGCGCGAAATAAAGATAGGGTTGTGGCACAAGATTCCTCAAAAGCCGTGCGCCATTGCGAGGCTCAATCTCGTTCCAGCCCATGTGCGGCACCCGCGCAGTGGCGGGGAAGCGGCGGATCTGGCCGTCGAAAAGCCCCAGGCCGCGCTCCTCCGGCGCTTCTTCGCTCGATTCGAACAATGCCTGAAGCCCCAGGCAAATGCCGAGAAACGGAACCCCCGCGCGGATGCGATCGAGCAACGCCTCACGGACCTGCATCCGATCCAGCGCGCGCATCATCTGTCCAAAATGGCCAACGCCAGGGAGAATAATCTTCGTTGCCCCGCCGAGCCCGTCCGCATCGCGAACCAATTCGTACTCCGCGCCGATTTCGCCGAGCGTGTTCTGCACGGACCGCAGATTGCCGGCGCCGTAATCGAGAATCGTAATCATCGG
>Ga0302324_100007375_pt1 | contig 23410 bp, 18 predicted proteins | sample Palsa_T0_1_FD_201949 | JGI IMG/M metagenome (GOLD analysis project Ga0302324, IMG submission 201949) | Peat permafrost microbial communities from Stordalen Mire near Abisko, Sweden - Palsa_T0_1 | ecosystem: Environmental > Terrestrial > Soil > Palsa > Peat permafrost | place: Sweden: Abisko... | reverse complement strand
GTGTCCTATTAATTTCGTGCCCGCGTCGGCGTTCGGGCTCCCCATTGAAAGCAGTTGATTAAAATAGCGTACCATAAATCCCACCGTATCCATATGGGCAAAAATCGCCGTCCGGGGTTTCCCGAATTTCAGAATGATGCAATCCTGAAAATCTTCTCCAACAATGACCTTCGGTTGCACCGTCCATTTGCTTTTTTCCTTTTCCACGTAATGCAGCAGAAAATCTTTCATCGGACCTTCATGCCCCGAAGGAGCATGGACTTCGCAAAGTTCTTTTAACAGCTTCATGGATGTGCTAAAGCTATTGGCCGTTGGCTTTTGGCCTTTGGCCCTTGGTGATTGTAAGTTTTTCTTTCGCAAAAAGAGGGCACTTGCATAAAAGATTTCAGTATATTAAGCTAACGGCCAAAAGCCAAAGGCCAATAGCTATGCATATTGTTGTTGCCGCACGACTTCATAAATAGCAACTCCGGCGGTCACGGAAACATTAAGGGATTCAATTTTTCCCTTCATGGGGATTTTAACGAGTACGTCGGCAGCCCGCAGCAATTCATCGGAAATACCGTCTTCTTCAGAACCCAGCACAAGCGCCGTGGGACTCTTCAGGTCGATTTCGTATATCGTTTTTTCAGCTTTTTCGATGCAGGCAATAATTTGTATCCCGTTATTTTGAAGAAGCTGGAATGTCTTTTTCAAATCGTGCACTCTGCAAACCGGCAGGTGGTTGAGGGCGCCGGCAGATGTCTTCACCGCATCGCCGGTAATGGGAGCATTTCCTTTTTCCGAAATAATGATTCCGTCAAGCCCTGCACACTCGGCTGTCCTTGCCAAGGCTCCAAAATTGCGAACATCAGTAACCCGATCAAGAATGAGAAAAAAAGGGCTATGGCCTTCCGCATAGGCTTTATCAATTAAATTCTCAATGGGCACGTAACGCACGGCCGAAAGCATGCAGATGACCCCCTGATGATTTTTAGTGGAGAGCGCGTTGAGCTTTTGCTGTGGAATAAACGAATAAGGAACCTCGTTAGCTTTTGCCGTATTGATCAATTCTTTGATCAGATCGTTCGAGAGACCAGCCTGAACGTAGATCTTCTCAATTTCCCGGCCAGCCTTGATGGCTTCCATAACGGCACGTGTCCCATAGATCATCTCTTTTTTATCCATGGTGTATTTAGTAAGGAGTTAAAGGTTCTTAATGCCCGGAAATCCTGAAAGGCTATTGCGTTGAATCAAACTCCTCGTTTTCGCCAGTTATCAATTGTGTTGTACCAGTTTTCCTGGAACCTTCGGTTTCGCAGGAGCGCGTAGTGCTGAGGATCATAAATGCTTCCGCTTCTGAGGAAAATAAATCGTTCTTTTATTTTGTCTTTATAGGTCCAGATTTCATTTAGACCTGTGCGACTAACTTCATCAGGCGCCCCGAAAATAAGATAGAGCATGCCGCGGTCCGTTTTCCAGCCCTCTTTATAGGTACTAAAATAGAGGTTGGCCAATTCCACCTGGCGAAAGTAATTTCTCATAAAACTCCTGGCCCGGTCCGTATCACGGGTAATATCAAGAATGACTTTATCCACTTTTGCTTTGTCATCTTTAGCGGCAATTAATTCGTTGTGTTCGTCCATCGTGCACACGAAGACAAGAGGCGCAGGAATTTCTATTACTTTAGTAAATTTTGGAAATGCATTGCCCACTACCCGGAAACAAAAACCTTCTGCGGCTCCGGTATCCTGCTGCACCAGATACAAGCCGCGCGATTTTAGCAAAGCTTTGGCGCCGTTGTTTAACGAGAAAGTAGAGTCTGCAAACAGAAAACGGTCGACGGAAGACTCCTTATCCGCAAAGGGAGGGGAGGCAGCAGAAAAATCGGTTCTATAAAAATAGACATGCAGCGGTTTGTCGGGTCGGACACCACGCACTACATATTGGCCGGCTTTGACATACGACTCAAAAACAATGCCGTCTTCTCCTTCCAGAAATCCATCCACCGGATATTTGGACTCCATAACCTGATAATAAAACCACCGCTTATTGGTACTTGTATTGGTTACTTTGGCCACCAGAAGCCATGGTTTTTCGGGCACGGGGAATGAAATTTTTCCGGATAACCCTAAAGAATCTCCCGTGTGCAATACGGTTCCGTTGTCCTGGACATACGAATCACGCTTTTCCCAGGAAACAGTATAGTTCTTTATCGCATCCTGGGAATACCTGAGTTGAAGGCGGAAATATACGGTCAGTTGACTTTTTTCATTGATCAACTTCATTGGGAAATCAATCTCGTTTTTTGGATCGTAAAGATACCGGAGGTTAAGGCTGGCAATCGATTGACCGAATCCCGACACGGCTCCGGCGATGTACAGCCACATGAAGAAGCTACGTTTTGGCATTTTTGTTGAATTCGGCTGTTAAAATACGACGTTTACTTTATTTTGCAGCACTTAATCTTTTTCATGAGCAAAATATTTACGACGGAAATCACATCCAACAGCCTGGTATCCGACAACCCCATCCATCAACGGCTATTGAAAGCCTATATGGCTGCCCTGCCGTATGTTCAAAATGATGTTCTGGAAGTCGGTTGTGGAGAGGGCCGGGGTATAGACCTGATCATCGGCAAGGCAAAAACCTACACGGCCATTGATAAAATAGAAGCCATCATTGAAAAGCTTCGAATAAAATTTCCAACCGGAAAATTTTATTCCGGAAATATTCCTCCTCTCACCGATTTCAGCGACAACTCTTTTGATCGGGTGTTGAGTTTTCAGGTCATCGAACATATTAAGGACGACCTGCTTTTTCTGAAAGAGATTTACCGCGTATTAAAACCGGGTGGAAAAGCTTTACTCACGACCCCCAATCGCTCCAAATCGCTGACCCGAAACCCGTGGCATATCCGGGAATACACGTCCACTGAACTTTCTCTTCTGGCGCAACCGATCTTTCGACATCTGGAGATGAAAGGGATTGCCGGAAATGAAAAAGTGATGGACTATTATGAGCGAAATAAAAATTCAGTTGAACGATTTACACGATTTGATATTTTTGATATGCAGCATCGTTTGCCCGCAGTGGCCTTACGAATTCCTTACGAATTATTGAATCGCTGGAACCGGAACAAGCTAAAGGACAAGAGTGATGAGTTAGTAGCAGGCATTCGACACGAAGACTACATCATCACCGAAAATGCAGACGATGCCCTTGATCTCTTTTTGGTAGTTGAGAAATAGCCGGTTTATTGATTCGGCGGCCGTTTACTTTGCAGTCCGCTCATGATTTTTTCATACGTCTCCTCAAATTTCTTTCCGAGTTCGGTTTCTCCGTTTTCATAAAGAGTTTGATATAAATTTCCAAGGATATACAGATTCTTGCGCAGCTCCGTGTTCAGACCCTCGCCCTTATCAATCAGATAGGTAGCCATTTCAGCAGAACGGTTTCCAACCAGGGTGGCCATGCTCACCGCTTTCTCTTTTTCGCCAACTTTGAAAAGTAAATCAACGGTGGACGTCGAGTTGAGGTCATAAGGGATTGCCTTATCAGGCATTTTTTCCAATGAAAATAACAGAACTTTGCGGGCTTTCTCCATCTTGTTTTCCGGCTTGCCCTCGCTATTTATCGTTTCCGTGGTCTTCGCTTTTTCGGCATTGTATTCGTCGATCAGTGCACCGGCAAGCGAATTCAGGCTGCTGCGTTGGTTGAAAACAAATCCACGGTAGTCTTCATTGTAGTATACTTTTGGATTGTCCAGTTCCCGATAATGAAACTTATTAATCATGTTATCGTACGAGATCGCCGTATTGACAAAATCTTTGTCGGTTTTGGCGTGCCGTATGGGAAGTATGCGATAGGCATTTCCTTCCTGAACGGCATACTCATCCAATCCCACATTGAATTGTGCTTTAGAGGTACCATTGACATAGATGGGCCGCTCCCAATTATTGGTGGTCAATAAATCGAGGAAAGCAATATCCTTTTTCTCTAAGGCGCCCTGCTGCAAACGGAGCGGCATCTGGGAAATAACGAGGCTATCCATTCTTTTGGGAATGATGCCTTTGGCGAGCACATCCGCTTTGTCAACGGTTAAGATAAGATTTCGGCTGGGCACAATATTGGCGTCACCGTTTCGCAATTGGGGATAGTCTTTGCTCAGAAGTCCGATGTATTGGCGGAGGTCTATGCTTTTGATCTTAAGGTCTTCATAACGAAGGTAATCGTTGGGTCCTCCTTGCCGGTATTGGTAGAGGGAAAGAGTGTAGGGGAACGGCGCAGATTGATAGGCTTGCTGCATCGTTTGACCGATATACCAATCCGTATTATAATAACTTAGTACCACAACACGTACATCGGTCCGATATCCTTCCACTTCCTGAGCGTACCACAACGGGAATGTGTCGTTATCACCGCCGGTGAACAAGATAGAATTGGGGGCACATGAATCGAGATAGTTCTTAGCGGAATCAACGGAATAAAAACGTTTGGACCGGTTATGATCGTCCCAGCCTTCGTAGGCCATAATCGCAGGCGCTGTAAGTCCAATGAGTGTCGCAGCAAGGGCCGCAATTTTGAGGTTCTTGCTAAACGATTTAAAAAATTCCGCAATTCCTATCACGGCAAATCCTATCCAGAACGTATACGCATAGGTCGAACCTGCATAGATATAGTCGCGCTCCCGGGGTTCAGTGGGGGGTGAGTTCAGATAGACAACAATAGCAACACCCAGCATAATAAACAGCAATGCCACGACCGCGAAGTTCTTCGTATCTTTAGTAAATTGAAATAACATTCCAATCAAGCCCAGGACAAAAGGGATCATAAAGAAATTATTTCGCCCGCGGTTAATGGCGAGTTCGTAAGGCACTTTCTCGAACCATTGGGAAGGAGTAAGCCAACCGGCCCCCTGCTCATCACTTTCCCGGCCGGCAAAATTCCACATAAAGTAGCGCATGTACATGAATCCGATCTGGTGCGTAAACATGTAGTAAAGGTTTTGGCCAAAGGTGGGTTTCTGACCTTCGGGTAAGCCCATGATCCGTCGATAGTCTGCCGCAGACTCGGAATTCCATGCGCGGGGTAAGATGGTTTGCTGGCCCGGCTCGTAGACATAGGAAAACTTTCTTTCGCTGATTTCATATTTGTCTTTGCCTTTGACGTAAACAGGAGCACCGTATTCCACGTCGACCGGCCTCGCGGTGAAGTAAGGGCCATACAAAAGGGGCCGGCTTCCGTATTGTTCCCGTTTAAGGTAGCGCACAAAGCTCATGACATCTTTGGGAGCGTTTTCATTAATGGAGGTATCGAAATTGGATCGGATAACGATCGTAGCATACGAGCAATAACCGATCAGAATAAAAGTCATTGAGAGGAAAAAAGTATTTAGTATGGGCCTGTTGCGTAGCTGGGTATACCGGATCCCGTACACCAAAGCGGCGATAAACAAGCCGCAGAAAATAATTACACCGGAACCAAAGGGCAAACCCAGGGTATTAATAAAAAAAACTTCGAAGCTGCCCGCCACGGTAGGCAACCCGGGTATAATCAAATCATTAATAAACAAAATCAGACCACTGCTGATAATAAGCGTTGCAATGATCCCCCAGGGCGTTGGCTTATATTTCTTAAAATAGAAGATCAGGCCCAAAGCAGGCAAGGTCACCAGGTTCAGCAAGTGTATTCCGATGGAGAGGCCCACCATATAGGCAATGAAGATCAGCCACCGGTTGGCCTTTGCATCTTCTTCGATCACATCCCATTTTAGAATGCCCCAAACAACGAAGGCGGTAAAGAACGAAGACATGGCGTATACTTCCGCTTCAACGGCGGAGAACCAAAAAGAATCAGAGAATGTATAGGCAAGCGATCCGACGACTCCGGCACCCATTAATACCCATATCTTGTCGCCCGTGAGTTGTTCTGCTTTGGTAATGCCCATCATCTTTTTGCCCAAAAGTGTGATGGACCAAAAAAGAAAGAGGATGGTGAAGGCACTGGCCAGTACACTCAGGAAATTAATCCAATAGGCGACCTTGGTCACATCGCCCAGTGCAAGAAAGGAGAAAACCCTTCCCAAAAGCATGAATAACGGCGCCCCGGGTGGGTGGGAAACCTCCAGTTTGTAGGCTACGGCGATAAACTCGCCGCAATCCCAGTAGCTACCTGTTTCTTCAAAGGTTAGCCAATAGGTAACGAGCGCGACGCCAAATATTACCCATCCGGTGAGGTTGTTGATCTTTTGAAAATTCATGTCCAAGATTTAAGGGGCGAAAATAAGGAATAGTCTATAGTCCATAGTCAAACGGATAATAGTAATTTATAGTCTTTACAGCAATGCATCAAAATCAACAGTTTTTGCGATAGGATTAACCTGAGAAAGGGCGGCCAGATAACCGCATACAGGTTATTGATACACGACCATATAGAATACGAGCCAAAGTATAAAAATCATAATATATGAACTTACCACAATGGTCCAGGCGATCTTCATTTTTTTGCGGGCATAAAAATGAATGCCGGAGGCCAGCAGAAACCAATAAATGACCTCAAAAATATTAAGTGCCTTGAGGGGATAGACATATCGTTTGTCGATGGTATAGTAATCAAAAAAATGCATTAAGGACAACGGATAAAATGCCCGGATATCGTAGAGGTTAGGATCGGTCTGTATAAACAGGAACCAGATGATTTTCAAAAACTCGGGGACCAGGAAAATGTATTCGGCTACGATAGTGACGCCCCAACACTGACTGTAGGTGATGCGATAGCCAAACATGAAACACCCGACCCAGATCACAAAACCGATTACTGTGAATTTCCAAAGGTAAACGAACGGGATGGAAAAAAACTGGATAGCACTGATCAATTGGAGGACACCGCCTTCGGGCCGGTCTTCCAGAAACTCGAAAGCCGCTGTTTCATTCTCAATGAAAGTCTTTTTGACATACAACAGCAAAAATGTAACCAAGCAGAGCAGAAGGAAAGTGACTCTTTTCTCGGCGGCGAATAACGATTTTGTTTCCAACGACGTTTGCATCAGGAGGGCTTCTGCTAGAGTGTGTTGAGGTGTTCGATTTTTATAGTTAATTCGTGCGCGCGTATGATTGTGCAAAATCGGAAATTCTGCTTATCCGTCCTGATAATTATCCTCCTGAGCGGTAAATTATTTTCTCAGACCGGTAAAGACACCACCATTATCCTCATAACCGACCTCACTACGCAGATTGAGGCTACCGACGCATTGAATGATATGTACAACTTTAAGTTTGATAAAGCGGAACGGGAAATGAAAGTGTTGAGGAAAAAATACGGATGGCACCCGCTTCCTTACTTTTTATTGGGACTCAACGAATGGTGGAAGATGATGCCCAACATGAAAAGCAACTTGCACGACGAACGTTTTTTCAATTACATGGACAGTTCGATTCTGATCGCCAATAATCTGTATACCAAATACCCGGAATACAAAATCGAAGCCGCATTCTTTTTGGCGGCAGCGTATGCCTTTAAAGGCGAGCTTTATGGGGATGAGGACCGTAAAAACTGGCGCAAAGCAGCAGCGGCCGCGAAGGAGGCATTGAGTTACCTGGAGATTTGTAAACAGAAAAACTACCTGAGTCCTGAATTGCTTTTTGGGGATGCCCTATATAACTATTTTTCGGTGTGGATTCAGGAGAATTACTGGTGGTCGAAAGCACTCTTTTTGGTTTTCAGGAAGGGGGATAAGCAACTTGGGCTAAAGCAGCTGAAGGAAGTTTCTTACAATGCTTTTTATACACGAACAGAGGCGATGTATTGGCTGATGCGCATCTCTACCAGTTTTGAAAATGATCAATCGCGGGCTTTTCAATTAGCCGACTATTTGCATCAGACATATCCGGACAATCCCTTATTCCATCGCTATTATGCCCGGATGCTTTACTACCGGGGTATGTATCCGGAACTGGAGCGTGAGGGCAAGGTGATTCTGGGCAGAATAGACAGCGCGAAGGTAGGGTATGAGGGCCTCACGGGGAGGAACGCGGCATTTTTTCTCGGCCAGGTTTACACGTCGCGAAGAAATTGGGCGGAAGCAAAAAAATATTATCTGCTTTCGGTGAAATACGCCGAAGACAACGACGCCACCGATTCAGGGTACTACTTTTATGCGTTGATTGAATTGGGAGACATTGCCCTGAAACAGGGAAACGAAGCCGAAGCCAAGAGATATTTCAAAGAAGTAAAAAACAAAGCCGGTCGAAAGGAAGACACCTACAAGGACGCCAAAAAAAGGTTGAAAAATTTGGAAAAGGCCGATTAATCCTACTCTCATGCTGTCAAAGAACCACTTTGTTGAAGAAGTCCATAGGCCCGCCCGCCCTCGGAGGGCATTTGGCTCATTTGGGGGTAACATGACAAGTAGGATTAACCAAACTAATTAACCAAACTATGTGATGAATTTGAGAGAAGGTGTAACCAAAAAAATTATTCGCGCCGCAGGGGCGGTGGCACCCTTTTTTGATATTGTTTTTGCCCCGTTAACATTTCTCAGTGTCGTATGGTTTAGGATTGTCCGTTACTGGGGCGTTAAAAGATTACCGGTTACCCGGAAAATATTTCTGAGATTGGGCCTGTTCCCCATCGTTAACCATTATTACGAGCCGCTGTTTGACTACCGGAAAATTCCTTCCACTCCTCCGACCGTGAGTCACTTGGATTTTAACGATGCGACTCAGCTATCGTTTTTGAGAAGTTTGAACTATGGCGGAGAATTGTTGGCTTTGCCGAACCAGAAACAGGGGGCGGGAGAAGAATATTATTACGGCAATGGTTCTTTTAATTCGGGAGACGCTGAATTATACTATTCCATTCTACGCAAAAACAAACCCCGAAAAATCCTTGAAATTGGAAGCGGCTTTTCAACGTTGGCGGCGCTCAAGGCAATTGCCCGTAACACCGCCGAGGATTCAGGGTATAGCTGCGATCTCACCTGTGTTGAACCCTATGAAATGCCCTACCTGGAAAAACTGAATGTACATCTGATCCGTAAAAAGATAGAAGAACTGGATACCGTAATTTTCAACGGCTTGCAGGAAGGAGATGTTTTTTTTGTCGACTCATCACACATTATTCGTCCGGGGGGCGATGTGAATTATTTGATTCTAAAAATGGCACCGTTTATAAAACCGGGAGTCTGGATTCATTTCCATGATATCTTTCTCCCAAAGGAGTATCCGATTGCCTGGTTGCGCGATGAATTCAGAATGTGGAATGAACAATATTTACTGGAAGCTTTCCTGATTGCGAACCATGACTTCGAAATTGTATGTGCTTTGAATTATCTGAATAATAAATACCCGGAGGAGGTGGCAAGGGCGTTCCCGGTTCTTGGACGTGAACCTGATCGTGATCCGGGGTCCTTCTGGATCCGGAAAAAATAGCTATGGAACTGCGCGATTTTATCGTTACTCCGCTGTTGATCGTGATGGTCTACGCGATCGCTTATTTTATCCGTCCATGGGTAACGGATGCGAATTCGCGACGGTATTTCCTCTCTGCGCTGACCGTAAAGATTGTGGGTGCTCTGGCCTTAGGGTTTGTGTATCAATTTTATTATAACGGTGGAGACACCTTCAATTACCATACGTTTGGAAGTCGAGTGATCTGGGATGCGTTCACAGACGATCCCGTCCTGGGATTAAAGCTTATTTTTTTCCCCAACGAAAATCCGACGGGAATATTCACGTATACTTCAAAAATTCTCTTTTTCAGTGATCCAAGTTCTTATTTTGTTATTCGGATTGCGGCTTTTCTTGATTTGTTCACCTTCTCGGCCTACTCAGCTACGGCAGTCCTATTCGGAACCATCAGTTTTATAGGATCGTGGCTTTTTTTTCTAACCTTTTATAAACAGTATCCGCACCTCCATCGGTGGATCGCGATCAGCGCATTTTTCATACCCTCTGTAGCCTTTTGGGGTTCCGGAATTTTGAAAGACACGATTATCCTGGCTTGCCTGGGCGCCTCTACCTATGAGGTGAAAAAAGTTTTTATAGACAGGAAAATTGGGATTGGATCTTTGCTGCTTTTGGTAGTCTTCGGAATGGTAATCTATGCCATTAAGAAATACATTTTACTTTGCTTCCTGCCCGCAGCCCTTTTCTGGATTTACGCAAGCAACCTTTCGAACATCCGATCAGCCATGGTGAAAATATTATTCATTCCATTAGTGATCATAGTAACGGTTTTCTCAGGCTACTTTGCCGTATTAAAAGTGGGTGAAAGCGATCCCCGGTACGCCCTGGATAAATTGGCGAAAACAGCGCGCATTACGGCTTATGATATTGGGTTTTACACCGGTAAGAATGCGGGCAGCGGATATTCGTTAGGCGAATTGGACGACTCGTTTGTCGGCATGGTCAGACTGGCGCCGCAAGCTATTAATGTATCCCTGTTCAGACCTTATTTATGGGAAGTCAAAAACCCATTGATGTTGCTTTCGGCGGTAGAAAGCCTGGTGCTACTCGCAATAACAGCCTATTTATTGCTCCGCACGAATTTGAATTTTTTTAGATCCCTCAGCGATCCGAACGTCCTTTTCTGCATGATTTTTAGTATCACCTTTGCCTTTGCAGTCGGGGTGTCTACATTCAATTTCGGCACACTGGCCAGATACAAAATCCCCCTTCTCCCGTTCTATTTGATAGGGTTAACACTAATCGCCGATTATTCAAATAAAGAGAGAAAATTGGATGTGTTAGAGACCACAGAATAATTGATTTCCACGGTATTTCGTCCTTGTTTTCCAACCCTTTCGCGAACCGCCCGATCATTGATTAACAATTCCAACTTTTCGATCCATTCCTGTTCAGAGCTGCACAGGAATCCATTGACATGGTCGGTAATAATTTCCGCGTTAACGCCCACTCTCGATGCCACGGTTGGAATTTGCAGGGCCATATACTGAAGCGCCTTAAACCCGCATTTTCCTTTTGACCATTCGTCGTCGGGAAGGGGCATTATTCCGATATCGACCACCATCAAATCCTGAATTTCCGAAGCGGTTGACCACGGCCGGTAAATCAGGGATGACAGCGGGAAGTCCGGTTCCCTGTCTGCGATCACGAGAAATTGCAATAGAGGGTATTTTCTTTCCAAATGCTTCAAAACCGGTTCCAACAGCCTCAGGTATTTCACCGTCGAGTACGAGCCTGTCCAGCCGAGAGTGATGGCATTACTTTTTTTTACGTTCGGATAGTCTTCACGCCGGTGAAGATGGAGGGTGTCAATCGTGGTCGGATTCAGGATAACGTGTGAATTGAAGGCAGAAGCAAATTGGCAAAGGAAATGATTCCCACAGGAGACTTTATAACTCCATCGACAAATTGATTTTACTTTGCCCCTCCACCGGATTATCTTTTCCAAACGATTTTCAGTTTGTTTGTCAGTCATCCAAATGGCATCGTCAAAGTCATAAATTATTTTTTTTTGCAGGACGTTGGCAACAAACCACTCGAATAAAGGCGGACCCAACGGAGCTGCTTCGCGGTGGATAAAGATGAAGTGAAATGGAGCGAGCTTGAAAAGGATGAGGAACCTCTTGCCGTATCCCGTCAGGAGCGCCCCTACTTTCCTTCCGATCCCTCCGGGTTTGGGAAACAAAATCCGGGCCTGGGAATTCAGGAAACTTTGAACTTCATAGTGGTGACCGCGGTTAGAAAGAATTTCAAGGTACTGTTCCAGCCGAAAACGTTGAGAAGGGGCTTCTTTAAGCGGATAAGGAAGTAGAAAAAGGATTTTCATAGTAACTTGTGGCAAAGTTGTTGTTTTACCCAAATCAACGTATAGCGCCGGCCGAATTTCTTTTTGGATCGCCGGAGAAGGATTTGAACTTCTGGATTTTGTAGTATGACGATAAGAAATTTTTTTGCCTTTCGAACCCTTCGGCTCATCAAAAAGAGTTTGCCCCCTTTTGTCACTCGTGCTATTGTCGCTCAGCTTCCCATCTCTTTTTTATTGTCTTTATTTGAGATTTTCGGACTTGTTGTGCTGCTTCCGATCATTCAAATTCTTTTGAATCCAAAATTAATCAGTGGCAACCCCATTTTGAAAAGACTCTACGCGATGACCGGGGTCCACAATGAAGTTGAATTTGTCATGATTCTGTTGGCTTTTGTAATTGTCTTTTTCCTGATAAAGACAGCGATTGTTTACTGGGGCACCCGGCTGCAGACGAAATTGACCTACGATATCGGTGCCCGGTTGGCCACCTACAAATTTCAGGAACACCTGCTCCAACCGTATGCCTACCACATTGCCGCCAGCACCGGCGACGTTCAACGGAAAATTATCGAGATCCCTTTCAATTTTGTAAGCGGAATTTTTTTACACCTGGTGTTATTCATTAATGAGGTAATCATTACCGTGGTTATACTGGCGTGGATTTTATGGGTGAGCCCCATGCTGGTCATTTGCCTGATGCTGTTCATTGCTCCCTTTTTTTGGGGATACTCCCGGTTCTATAAAAAAAGACTGAAGAAATTCTCCGCCGATCGAGACGCCGGGCAGGCTGAGATGTTTAAAAGAAGCAAGCAGGTGATCGAGGGTTTTAGAGAAATTCTCCTCTTTCAACGGATCAATTTCTTTGTACCGGCATTTAAGGGTTCCGTTGATCGCTTCTCTGATTCGGTGAGCCGCCTTGTCCTGTTAAATTCCTTTTATCCAAAAGTGGTGGAAGTACTTGCCGTGTTTTGCATTTTTGTGATTTTTCTGATTGGTGTTTTTCTCGGCCTGAATATTCAGGTATTGGCGTCGTTTCTGGCGATGTTTGCCTTGGCTGCCTACCGTTTAATTCCTTCGGTGAACAAAATGATCCTGTGCTACAACAATATCAAATCGCACGACTTTGTTTTCGATTACGTAACGCCGGCCAACGACTTGACTCCGGTTACGACGTCGATGAATGACGAAACGGTGGAGCATTTGAATTTCCAACATTCCATTACCATAGAAAATGTATCGTTCGGGTTTTATGATCAGGCTGACATTCTTCAAAAACTGGAACTTCAAATTGAACGGGGTGAAGTGGTGGGGATTATGGGTCGTTCAGGGAGCGGAAAAACAACACTGATCAATATTCTGCTTGGGCTTTATCCGGTGGATCATGGCAGAATACTTATTGATGATGAGGCCTTGACTCCCGATACAATAAAAAACTGGCATAAAACGGTAAGCCTTGTACCTCAAAACCCGATATTAATTGAAGGTACATTACTTGAGAATATTGTCTTTGGAGTTCCGCGTGACCTTGTGGATCAAAACCGACTGACCGAAGCGATTGAACGCAGCAGCCTGACCGAATTTGTAGCCGGGTTACCGGAAGGATTGGAGGCCAAAATCGGAGATGGAGCGCTGAATATTTCCGGCGGCCAAAAGCAGCGAATTGCCATAGCTCGTGCATTGTACCACAATGGAAAAGTGTTGATTTTTGACGAGGCTACCAGTTCACTGGACAAAGAAACGGAAAGGGATATCACCGAGTCGATCAAAAAATTAGCCGGACAGAGATACACGATTATCATTATTACCCATCAACCCGAAATATTGAAACATTGTACCAAAATATACCGCCTGGAAAGAGGTAATTTGAGTGAGCCTTTGGCGTATCAATCGTTACTAGGATGAGATTTGTTTTAACTCTCCCCGAGTTGGTGGCAAGGTTAGTTTTGTCCGGACAAAAGTATGGGCGTTGATCGCAATACGGCAAAGTTACTACTGTTTGCCAAACAGAAGGGCGTTGACTTCCGCCAGACCCTTATGCTGGGTCGGCAACAGCTTTATGTAACGGCTCAGGACGTTGCAGAACTGAGTACACAGTTTAAGCAGAATGAGCCGGGGGATAGGCTGAATTACACGCCGGGTACGTTTGGAGAACCTTTCTTCTCTTTACTCGGTGCAAAAAGAATTGAGAGTATTGATTATTCGTCCTTTGAAAAGGCGACGGTCATTCACGATATGAATACTCCGTTGCCGCACGAAATGAAAAGTCAATTCACGGTTGTGTTTGACGGTGGAACGCTGGAACATGTGTTTAATTTTCCGATAGCGATTAAAAACTGCATGAATGCCCTGACTCTAAATGGTCATTTTATTTCGGTAACACCGACTAATAATTTCTGCGGCCATGGATTTTATCAGTTTAGTCCGGAACTTTTCTTTTCTCTTTTTTCGCGGCGATTTGGGTTTGAGATGATTTTTGCTGGAGTAACCACTGAAGAGAAGGGACAGACGGATCGCGACTGGTATCAAATCACAGATCCTCATCAATTGAAACGGCGTGTTACAATTGTAAATAATCGCCCTACTTCTTTAATGGTCATTGCTAAAAAGATAACCGACCAGGAAATTGATGTGTTAAACCCATTTCAAAGTGATTATGAATATATCTGGAGTGTTCAAGCCTCGATGGAAGGCAATACGCCTATGGCCGGTGAAGGGAATGCACTTTACATCTATCGCAAATACGTTCCCGAGGTGATTAAGAAAATAGTTCGCCGCCTGGCAAGGCCGGACGGAAAAAATGATTTGAGGGTCGGCGACCTGGGAATGGGTAACCCTGATTTTTTTAAGAAACTGGACATATAACCGGGTTTTCAAAATTTAGCGCAACGCTTTAATGCATTTTTTTTTGGGATGAATCAAGATCAAGACTACGACACCTGGCACCAGTGCCACGAAATTGACGATGATATCAATACCCCGTGGCATCGGTTTGTGACGGGCCATTATGATGTCGAACAAGACATTGCAGGAAAAACCATTCTTGAAATTGGGTGTGGAAGAGGCGGATTCTCCAATCACCTGGCCCGGTTAGTCCCTTCCCCCCGACGGATTTTTGCTTGTGATTTTTCTGAATCGGCATTACGGATGGGAGAGAATAGATACGGTCATCCCGCCATTACGTGGAAAAAGGAGGATATTATGGCGTTAAGTTTTTCAGATAACTCATTTGATACGGCAATTTCTTGTGAGACCATTGAGCATGTCCCCGATTCAAAACAGGCACTCAACGAACTGTACCGGGTCATAAAACCAGGTGGAACTCTTTTTCTTACATGCCCTAATTATTTTAATTTGTTTGGTATTTGGTGTATTTACCGGTGGATGATCGGAAAGCCGTTTACGGAAGGGGGGCAGCCATACGTACATTATTTACTGGCAGCAAACGTGCGCCGATGGTTCCGCCATGCCGGTTTTAAAATGGAAAAATGCCTTTCTTCTGAAATCATTATTCCTGCGCGCGTTCCCAGGCATTTCTATAAGGACAAAGCACCCTCCTGGTTAAACTATTTTGGATTCAGGACATTCTATGTTTTGAAAAAATAAGACAAAGAGATTTGGGTAAGGTCATCCTTTTTTATTCTTCTTTTGCCCATCGTTCCCGTGATACCGAATCCGTGATGATTGCCCTACGCAAAAAAGGTCATCGGGTCATTTCATTAAGTCAGGAATCGGGAATGGATATTCATGAATTCCTTAATACGTTTGATGTTGAAACCTGCACCCATGTTCTTCCGGGGAAAAGAAATACGTTATTTTTTCTGCGTCAACTGATTTTCTTTGTAAAATTCTGCAGAAAACATCATGTCGACAAGGTGTTCAGTCACCTGGAACAAGCTAACTATGTTGCTTCGTTGGGTCAATATTTTATCGGCGCACAGGTTTTTCTTTGCCGGCACCACATCAATGAAGCGGCCTTGTACGGCTTTGATCGGTCTTTCTATTATAAACTTACCTATACACTGGCCAGGAGAATAATTGTGGTATCCGAAAGGGCCAGGCAATACATGATTGATCATGAAAAAATACCGGCCTCAAAAATCATCCATATCAATCTGGCTTATGATTTCTCGCTGTACCGAAAGCCGGACATGTCGGTAGCACGATCCATCCGGAAGCAGTATGAAGCCGAACTGTTAGTGCTTACCATTTGCCGTTTGACAAAATATAAAAGACCTGAATTATCCATACATACACTTCAGCTTCTTGTGGACCGAGGCATTGACGCAAAATTAATTGTGCTGGGGAAAGGTGAACTGGAGAGCGTCCTGATGGACCAGATACGCAATTCAAACCTTTCCCATCGTGTATTTCTATTGGGGCATGTCCCGAATACCCTGGATTACCTCCAGGCAGCTGATTATTTGTTGCATCCTTCCACGCTGGACTCAAGTTGCGTGGTCGTGAAAGAGGCTGGCCTTGTACAGAAACCGGTCATTGTGTGTGAGGGTGTGGGCGATTTTGACGATTACATCGAAAATGATGTCAATGGGGTTCTGGTCAGCCCGGAAAATTATGTGGAGGAGGCAGCACGCGTTATTCAATCAACACGTCAAAACGAACCTTTCCTTCACCAATTAGGCGCCCGTCTCCGGGCCGACGTACTTCGTCGATTTGATATCGCCGGTGTCCTTCCGGAGTATCTGCAAATCGTGGATAATTAACATATGGCATTTATCCGGTTACTCTATAAATACTTGCGGTTCTTTGGAGGGTCTTATTCCTGCATTATCTGCAACCGGCGGGTAAGGAGATTTTTCCCTTTTTCCGAGAACCTTCAACGATCCGCGATCGCTCATGGATTTCCGTATGATTTCAAAAGAATGGAAACGCTGAATTGGGAACAGTGCAATTGTCCATTTTGTCTGTCGAGCGATCGGGAGCGACTATACTTCATTTTTATCGAAGAATACGTTAGCGGAAGTACCCGGGATCATTCCATCCTTGAGTTTGCCCCAAATCCGATTTTTTCAAAACGCATGCGGGAAATTCCCAGGGTTTACTATTCGTCAGCTGATTTATCTCGTGACGATGTCGACATCCGGGTGAACATCTGTAATATGGAGCAGATTACCGACCATCGTTTTGATATTGTTATTTGCTCTCATATTCTGGAACATGTCCCTGATCCGGATATGGCCATGAGAGAGATTTTTCGAGTAATGACGTTTGACGGACTGGCCATCATTATGGTGCCCTTGTTCTGGGATGTCACTCAGACGGAGGAAGACGCGACTCACCTGACCGATGAGGCGAGGATACGGTATTATGGACAATATGATCATGTACGACTTTTTTCCCGTCAGGACTTTCTGAATCGCCTGAAAATGGCTGGATTTGCCATACAGGAAGTTCGCCCCTCCGAACTTAATCGCCAAAAAATTATTCAAAACGCAATCGCCGAAAATAGTATTTTGTATGTCTGTACGAACACTACCAGTTTACGTCCTGGTGAGCTAAACGGACCATGATTTTCTTTTCCGTCGTCATTCCTACCTATAACCGCGCGGAACTGATCGCTCAGGCAATACGTGCTGTGCTGGAACAAACGTTTAGTGATTTTGAAATTATTGTAGTCGATGATGGAAGTACGGACGACACCGCGGATGTGGTCGGACGATTTCAGGACCCGAGGGTTCATTATTTTAAAAAAGAGAACAGTGAACGGGGAGCAGCCCGGAATTTTGGCGCCGTGCGAGCCACAGGAAAATACATTAATTTCTTTGATTCGGACGATCTTATGTATCCGCACCACCTTACTGTTGCCCACGACTTTGCTTTGGCCAACGGTCAACCCGAATTTTTTAATGTAGGCTACGATATCCTGGATGATTCCGGAAAATGTTTAGGGAGGGAGACGAATTTCAATTATGATCTGGCCGACCGGTTAATAGTAACCAATTTTCTAGGATGCGATAGCGTATTCGTCAGGCAGGATATCTTTCGAAATAACCTATTTAATGAAGACCGGCGAATGGCCTCTTCCGAAGATTGGGAACTGTGGCTTCGGATGATTAGCCGGTATCCGTTGCACTCGTGTGATACCATCACGTTGGCATTGAGCAACCATTCCGCCCGCAGCCTTTTTACGATCTCACCCGATAAAATCTTAGAGCGAGACACGATCATGACAAATCACCTTTTGCAGGACAATGCATTTGTTATGAAGTTCCGGAAGCAAATACCGCTTTTCAAAGCGGATCGGTTTACTTTTTTTGCCCTGCACATGGCATTAGCCGGGAACAGGAAGAAGGATACGTTGCATTACCTTGTGCGCTCCCTCATTTCCTCGCCGCGAGTTTTAAAAAGAAAACGATTTTGGGCTTCCCTGAATCTGATGGTTTCAAGTTACTTTAAGAAGTCAGATGGCTGACGATTATGTGAAATCGCCATCCATCAAGATTTAATTCCGGCCGATGTCGTGTGTCAAGGCAGGGTCGGTCAGGACCGAATACGGAAAAACACGAATAGATTCCTAATTTTAAGGTTTAATTGATTCATGTGCGGGATAGCAGGTTTTTATGGGGCTCAGGTAGAGGATGCGGTTATTCGGGATAGCGTTGAGTTGCTAAAACATCGTGGGCCCGACGATCAGGGTTTCTTTAGGCAGGGCGATGTCGGTCTTATTCATACGAGGCTGTCCATTATAGAACTGTCTCCCCTGGGTGCACAGCCCTACCGATTTGAGAATCTCACATTGATTTTCAACGGCGAACTTTACAATTACAAAGAAGTACGATCCATTTTGCAGAGTAGGGGATATTCCTTTGTTTCAAATTCTGATACGGAGGTACTCATAAAGGCATTCCATTGTTGGCGTGAAAAATGTGTTGATCAGTTTATCGGAATGTTTGCTTTTGCCATTTATGATGGAACGTCGGATGAACTATTCCTCTTTCGCGATCGACTGGGTGTTAAACCGCTCTATTATTTCGCCCGTGAGGGTGCACTTTATTTTGCCAGTGAACTCAATGTCCTGGCGAGGTTTGGCCTGCCCCGGACAATCGATCTTGAAGGGGTCGCTGCGTACTTTCGATTTGGATTTATTTCGGACGAAAAAACCGTATTTGAGAACTTTGCAAAAATAAAACCCGGTCATTATCTCGTCATCGGACGGCAGGGAATGGTGACGCATCGATACTGGGACTCCGGAAATATTATTGTACGCGATAACCCCAGAAAGGAATCCGATTGGATTGACGAACTAGAGAACCTGATGATTTCGGCTTTTAGTTACCGGATGGTTTCCGATGTTCCGGTGGGTGTTTTTTTGAGCGGCGGAATCGACAGCTCCTTGCTTACCGCCATTCTCCAAAAGCACTATGGAGGGATTCATTCGTTCACGATCGGTTTTGACGAACCGGCTTTTGACGAGTCGGCCTACGCGGAAAGAGTGGCCTCGCATCTGAAGACAAATCACACGCAAAAAATACTCGCGCTGGAGGAAGCAAAAGATTTATTCTTTAAATTCTACGAATATTACGATGAACCATTTGCCGATACGTCAGGCATTCCGACTTCGTGTGTGACGCAACTGGCCAAACAGGCAGGCATGAAAGTGGTTCTCTCGGCAGACGGCGGAGATGAGCTTTTTGGCGGATACACTCACTATCAGGAGGCGGATGATTTGTATAGAAAATTCAAGGCATTGCCCTATGGTCTTCGAAAGAGAATTAGTAAAACAGCAAAGCAGGCTTTGCCTGCCTCTGTGCGTTCACGGATCGTTCCATTTAACGTTGAACACAAAGCGTACGCTTTTGAAGAACTCCTGGAAGCGGATAGCCCGACAGTTTTTTTTGAAGCATTTGTTGCCAACCAGGCGCACCCTGAAATTGCCAGGCTGATCAATTCTTCGTCTTCGAAAAATAATCATCCCTTGTCCACGGACAGTGCTATTGAGCAGATGATGAATTGGGATTTACACCATTATTTACCGGACGACTTGCTGATGAAAGTAGACCGGGCGACGATGTTCTACAGTCTTGAGTGCCGGGAGCCTTTTTTGGATCATCGCTTGGTAGAATTTTCCTCCCGTTTGCCTGTTGATCTCAAAATCAGAAAGGGCAAAGGAAAGTATATTTTAAGGCAACTCCTGAAGCGGTATCTCCCGGAAGAATACTTCGAGCGAAAGAAGCAAGGGTTTAGCATTCCTATCTTCTCGTGGTTCAGTAAAGAGTTGGATTCCTTATTTACCCACTATTTGTCCCCGGAAAATCTTCGGAGTGTGCCGTTTCTCAACGCGGGAGAAATTCAAAAGGAATGGACAAAGTATAACGTTTACAAAAAACGGAATAAGCCTTACAATATTGAAAAGATGTGGCGGATTCTGAGTTTTATGATGTGGTGGGAAAAATATGGTGAGCATGGGGCCTAAGCGGATTCTGTTCATCATCCCGGAAATGAGTGTAGGCGGAGCTCAACGATCCCTGGCCAAGATCAGCTTTGAGATGGCAAAAGACCATTTGGTGTGGGTCGTTGTTTTTGACCAAGACTCCCGCACAGCCTATGATTGCGGAGGCGAGATGATCAGTCTGGACGTTCGCGGAGGAAAAAATTGGCTGGGCAAAGCCATTTCAATGGTGAACCGGGTGACGAAACTGCGGGCCGTTAAACGCCGATTGAACATTGACGTGGCGATCAGTTTTCTGGAAGGTGCCGACTACATCAATATTCTATCCCAACGAAAGGAGCGGGTTGTTCTGAGCATTCGTGGCTCCAAACTGCACGATGAAAATATGCACCGCCGTTTTTTTTTTCTAAGGCGATATATTCTCATTCCATTTCTCTACCGGAAGGCGAATCTGATCATTGCTGTGAATCATGGGATTGCCTTGGAATTAACGATTCACTTCGGCATAAACGTTCCCATCAGGGTTATTTTTAATTACTACGACCTTCCGGAAATCAAAACTCTGGCTTCGGCGTCGTTGGATCGCCCGTTCGAATTCCTTTACAAATCACCCGTATTGATTACCACGGGGAGATTGGCGATTGAAAAGAGAATTTCTTTTTTAATCAGAGTTTTTCATAGGCTGAAGTACTCCGTGCCCGACGCTCGCCTGATGATTGTGGGGGACGGTCCGGAGTATGAGAATCTTGTTTCTTTAGGTCGGGAGTTAGGACTTCGCGTTCAAGAAAAAGGAAAAGAAGAACCCCGTGCCGAATTGATTTTTGCTGGAAATCAGACGAATGTTTATCCTTTTATACAAAGGTCTGTACTTTATCTTATGGCTTCTACTTCCGAGGGTTTCCCGAATGGAGTTGCGGAGGCCATGGTTTGTGGTCTTCCCGTCATCTCTACCGACTGCCCGTACGGTCCACGTGAGATACTGGCGCCGGGAACTGAATTGACGACGCTGGAAGAACCTGAATTTGCTCCCTTTGGAATATTAATGCCGCTGGCAACGGACAGCGATGGCGCCATCGACTCCTGGACAAAAACCATTGAAAAGCTAATCAACGACAATCATTTGCGAAAAGAATATGCACAAAAGTCCTTTGTCCGGGCGGGTGATTTTTCCAAAGAGACTTCTCTTCGACAATGGATTGAAGCAATTGGAGGACAAGGATGATGAAAAAGACAACTTTTGTGATCATCGAAAATTCGATCGACGTCACCGGAAGTTTGAAATCGGCTATGGCCAGCAGCTATGCTTTTCATGATATACTCGAATTTATTTTCATTCTTCCTTCCGGAAGCCAGGCACGGAAATATGTGGAAGAACGCGGATATAAAGTTTATGAACTTCCTCTGCATGAATTGAAGAGGAATTGGGGATCCTGGATAATTTATTTTCCATGGCTGATCGTCAACGTAGTCAAACTTCGTCGGCTCCTTCGAAAAATGGATGTTCAGGCGATTGTGGTCAACGATTTTTATAACCTTCTTCCGGCAGCCTATCGATGGTCGGGAGGCAAGTTGCCCTATGTTTGTTATGTTCGTTTCAGACCGACACGGTTTCCGGCCATTTTAGTCAACCTGTGGTTCTCAATACAGGCCCGGTTTGCACAGCGGATTATTGCCGTTTCGCAAACGGTGCTCGAAGAGCTACCCGCCCATGAAAAAATTATTCAAATATCCGACCCGCTCCCAACACTGGAAATCCAGACTCATTTTTCGTATGATCGGGATTCCAGGATCATTCTTTACCTCGCGAACTACAGTCAGGGAAAAGGGCAGGAATATGCACTGACCGCCTTCTCCCAAATCGTTCAAGTGCATCCCGAGTGGAGACTTCGGTTTGTCGGTAGCGATATGGGGTTGCCAAAAAACAAGAAGTTCAAACGCTCCCTGCAAATGTTGAGCGAGTCCTTAGGGATGAAGGAAAAAGTAGAATGGAATGATTTTAGTACGGACGTTGCAAAAGAATATCGTGCATCTGCTCTGGTACTTAATTTTTCAGATTCCGAATCCTTTTCTCTTACTTGCATGGAGGCGCTGTACGCCGGAAGGCCTGTGGTTGCCACTCGAAGTGGAGGGCCATCTGAAATCATTGAGGACGGCGTATCGGGAGTATTGGTGCCCGTTAAGAATGTCGGGGAGATGAAAGATGCAATGGACAAATTGATCAGGGAACCGGCTTTACGTCAGCAAATGGGAGCCCAGGGATATGCCCGGGTGAGAGAGAAATTTGACCGTGCTAAAACCATTCAAAAATTATCGACTGTTTACTTTCCTCTGGTGACAGAGAATAAAGAGGGATGAACTATTTTGTCAAAGGTGTTCTGACACTGTGTGTAGGGACTTGTACAATTCAAAAATTGTCGGCGCAATGCCCTGTCGCCAACTTTGCAGTTTCATCTTCTGCTTGTCGTCAGGAAAGGATTACTATTCAGAATACAATTTCGGCGGGCGTTTCTTATAACTGGGATTTTTGCAGTGGTGATCTGGCCCAGACGCCCAGTCAGCAAGCGGCGGTCTCCAGTTTTTACATATTGAATCGGGCGAGAACAATTCGTATCGTTCAGGCGGAAGATCAAACTTGGTATGGGTTCGCGCTCGATCAACCGGATAACTACCTTATTCGATTTTCGTTTGGTGGTGATATCACGAGTACACCAACCGTTACCGTTGTCGGCAATCCTTCTTCTTCTTTTTCGACGCCCACCGATATGCGGTTCTGGCAGGAAGGGACTCTATGGTATGCGGTCGTTACCAATTCAGGAAATAACTCATTACTTCTCTTGAGTTTTGGATCCGACCTGACCTCTACGCCAACGGTCACAAACCTGGGTTCCTTCGGGGGTATTATTCAATCCCCTGCCGGTGTTGTTTTAGCACAGCAAGGAAATAATCTCTCGGCGTTTGTGACGAATTACACCACTAACCAAGTGGTTTGCCTGAACTTTGGAAGCTCAATTGTAAATACCCCAACGTCTACCGTTTTTGGTGTGTCTGGAGCATCCGGACTCAAAGCAATTTCTATCGTCAGGCAGTGTAATCAATGGGTTGCGATTGCGACTTCTTACAGCAATAATCAACTCATTTATCTCGATTTTCAAAATGGACTTACACAGCCTCCCGTGATCGGACTACTAACCATTCCTTCTGCGTCCTACAGTTTCCCTACGAACATAGCTTTGGCCGCAGAGGGAGGGCACT
>Ga0302324_100007374_pt1 | contig 23410 bp, 21 predicted proteins | sample Palsa_T0_1_FD_201949 | JGI IMG/M metagenome (GOLD analysis project Ga0302324, IMG submission 201949) | Peat permafrost microbial communities from Stordalen Mire near Abisko, Sweden - Palsa_T0_1 | ecosystem: Environmental > Terrestrial > Soil > Palsa > Peat permafrost | place: Sweden: Abisko... | reverse complement strand
ATAGTGCCGGCGACGCCAATTCCGCGCCGGACCACCCCGGCACTCCGCTCGCGCCCGCTGGCGATCAGCCGGCGAGTCCGCCCGTGCCGGCGGGTGGTGAGCAGCTGGCGAGTCCGCCCGTGCCGGCGGGTGGTGAGCAGCTGGCGAGTCCGCCCGTGCCGGGCGGCGATCAGCAGCCGAGCCCGCCTGTGCCGGGCGGTGAGCAGCCGGCCGGCCCGTCGGCGCCCGCTGACGGGCACCCGGCGGCCGCGGGCGAACCTTCCTGGGCGTCGGTACTCGCCACCACCATCCGGCTCTGGCTGGAGCGGCGAGTGCGGCGCGAGCACGCCAGAACGCCGCAGGAGCGTCGGCCCGCGTCGCGGGCGCTCGGCCTGATCCCCTACGTTGTTGTGGTCATCCTGGCGGGTGCACTGGCGGTCGCGCTGGTCCAGCACACGCGGACCGGCGCGAAGAACGCCGGCTCCGGCCGCGCCGACCCCGCCTCCGCCACGATCGCCCGCGGCGACGCGGCGGGCTGGATTGTCGGGCAGGTCAGCCCCGGCGCGATCGTGGCCTGCGATCCGGTCATGTGCGCCGCGCTCCAGGCTCGCGGATTCCCCGCCGGGAGCCTGCTGATGCTGGGCCCGTCAGCCAGCGATCCGCTGGGCTCCGCCGTGGTGGTGGCGACCGCAGCCGTCCGCGGTCAGTTTGGCCGCCGCCTGGCCAGCGTGTACGCACCCGTCGTCCTCGCCAGCTTCGGCTCGGGATCGGCGCTGGTCCAGGTGCTGGTGACGGCCCCGGATGGCGCCGCGGCCTACCGGATGGCTCAGCAGGCCGATCTGCGGGCCCGGCGGGCAGCCGGCCGGCAGCTGGTTGAGAACCCCCGGATCGCCTGCCCGGCGCGGGCCAGGAGCGAGCTCGTCGCCGGTGACGTCGACGCGCGGCTGCTGATCACGCTGGCTGCCCTGGCCGCCGAGCATCCGGTGAGCATCCTGTCGTTCGGCGACCGGGGTCCCGGCGCCAGCCCCGGCGTCCCGCTGCGAGCCGCCGAGCTGGCCGGCCCGGACAGCCCGGACGGCGCTGCGTACCTGTCCTCGTCGCTGGCCTTCCTGCGCGCTCAGCGCGCCCCTTTCCTTGCCTCGACTATTTCGACGGCAAGGCTGGCCAGCGGCAAGACCGTGCTGCGCGTCGGATTCGCCGCACCGAGCCCGCTGGGGCTGCTGGGCGCCCTGTCGTCGGCCCGGCATGCAGGGCAGCCAGAGTTCGGGAAGCAGTCAGTGTCGGCCGCGTGACGGATAGGTAAGGCGGCAGGTCACCCCGGCCTGCCGCGGGAGGCGCGGCAGATCACCCCCGGCCTGCCGCGGGAGGAAAGAGGAACCATGAGACGCCGCACCCGGATCGCCCGGCGGGCCAGTGCCGCCCGGACAGGCTGGATAACCCGGCTGGCCGGCGTTCCGCGGCCGGGCGGAGTCGCCCGCCCGGCCCGGCTGGCCGCGGTCCTCGGGCTTGCCCTCGGCCTGATCGGGCTTGCTGCCCCGGCCGCGTCAGCCGCCGCGTCCGCGTCCGCGGCCGGCTCGGCGGCCGGGTCAGCCGCTGCGCCCGCCGGGACGCACCTGGGCTGGCTGCGGCTCGCCCATCTGTCACCGAACACTCCGGCGGTGGACGTCTACCTTTACTCGTTCGGCGACCCCAGCGCAATGATCGTGCTGAAGCACGTGACCTACGGCACGGTATCGGGCTATCAGGCCGTTCCCAGCGGCGAGTACACCGTCGCCATGCGCGGGGCCGGCGCGCCGGCTGGCTCCAAGCCGGTGCTGTCCACCACCGTCAACGTGGTCGCGGGCAAGGCTTACACCGTGGCCGGCATGGGACCGGCTTCCGGCCTCCGGCTGCAGATCCTCAAGGACGCACTCGTCACCCCGCCCGGCAAGGCGCTGGTCCGGATCATCCAGGCATCGCTGCAGGAACACAAGGTCACGGTGACCGCAGCCGGCAAGACGCTCGCGCGCGGACTCCCGTTCGCGGCGGTCACCGCCTACCAGGCGGTCAGCCCGGGAACCTGGAACGTGCACGTGGCCGGCCCGACGGAAAGCGCTGACCAGCGCATTGCTCTGGCCGCCGGCACCATCCACACCCTCGTCGTGCTAGACGACCCCGGCCGCCTGACGATCGACAACCTGATGGACGCGGCCGGCAGCCGGCTGCTCCCGGCCGGGGCGGCGGCCACCGGCCTCGGCGGTACCGCGGCTGTTCCTGGCTCCTCGCCGTTGCCGTGGCTGGTCACGCTCGCGGCGGGGCTGCTGGTCAGCTGCGCCGGGGTCACCCTGCTGCGGCGGTCCCGGGCCGGCCGCGCCTGAGCTGAGACGAGGAAGCCGGCCGTGCCCTGGCGCCCGCGCAGACGCCTGCCGCGCCCCGTCAGCCGGCGCCCTGTCAGCCGGCGGTCCGTCAGCCGGCGGTCCGCGGTGGCCGTGCTGGCATGCGGGCTGCTCGCGATCGCGACTGGCGCGTGCGGCCTGATCATCGCGCGCCACACCGGTCGGGCCGCGGTGCCGGTAGGCAGGCCGACGCTGATCCCCGTCCCCCGCGGGGACGCGGCCCCGGTGCCCCGGCCCTCCGACGGCGAGGCGGTCGCCCGGCCCGCCAGCCTGATCATTCCGGCCATCGGGGTCCGGACCAGCCTGGTCAGGCTCGGCCTCACCTCATCGGGCGCCCTGCAGGTGCCGGCCAGCACGGCGGTGGCCGGCTGGTACACCTTCAGCCCGCGGCCGGGAGCGATCGGATCCTCGGTCATCGCCGGCCACATCGATTCGCTGACCGGGCCCGGAATCTTCTTCCGGCTGCGACTGATGAGACCGGGCGAACGGGTTTACGTGCGGCGGACCGACGGATCGCTCGCCGTCTTCCGGGTCACGGCGAGGCACATGTACCTGAAGGCCGATTTCCCCACCATGGCCGTGTACGGGCCGGTCCCGACGCCGCAGCTGCGCCTGATCACCTGCGGCGGCACCTTCGACCCGGCCACCGGCCACTACCTCAGCAACGTGATCGTTTTCGCTACCCTGATCCGGTGACACTGGGGGGCGTGGGCCGACGGCGGCAATGACGTGGTTGGGACTGCACTGCAGTATCAGCTGCAGTGCAGTCCCAACCACGCTGTTGGAGCGACCCGGGAGCGAGATGCGGGAGCGAGATGCCGCGGGCGAGATGCCGCGGGCGGGCGCGGCGATGAGCGGTCGCTGCGGACGCTCAGGAGGTGAAGCGGCCGACCGCGAAGCGGGCCGGCGGCAGATCAGCAGACTCGCCGACTGCCAGGCTGGCCAGCCAGCCGCCGAGCAGCGGCCCGAACTTGAATCCGTGTCCCGACGTGCCGCTGCCGATCGTGATCCGGCCGGACCGGTCCAGGATGAAGTCGTCGTCCGGGGTGTTGTCGTAGACGCACCGCTCGGTGCGGACCGGCCGCGGGTCGAGGGCCGGCAGGTACCCGCGTACCGCGTCAGCCAGCCGGCGGCTCAGGCTGGCGTCAGGCTCGCGGTCCTGACGCCCGGGGTCGGTCAGCGGGCCGCTGTGGTGGACGCCCAACTTGTAGAGCGGCGAGCCCGGCACCGGCAGCCCGTACGGCATCTCGTCGCCGTACTTGATGATGATCGGCATGTCCGGCATCGGTCCATGAGCCGGCCCGAGGTAGGCGACCTGCTCCAGCGTGGCGGCCGTGGGCACCGTGATCCCGGCGGTGGCCAGCAGGCCGCCCGTCCACGGACCGGCGCAGACGATGGCGTGCCGTGCGACGAGCACGGAGCCGTCGCCTGCCTGCAGCGTGACCCGCCTGCCGTCATCCCGCAGGGACGTCACACGGAACCCGGTGCGGACCGGCGGCCCCGCGGCGGCCAGCGCGCGCAATGCCACGTCGGCGGCGATCACGCAGGACTCGGGCTCCAGCAGCGCGGGGCCGCCGGTGGCGACCCCGGGAAACCTGGCCGCCGCCTCGTCCGCCGTGAGCAGCTTGCTGGGCGCGCCCGCACGGCGCATCCCGTCCTGGACAGCGGCCAGCCCGGCGCCGAAACTCAGCTGCGGCGTCGGCAGCAGGATCTGCTCGCCCGAGGCGTCCTCCAGCTCGTGCCAGAGGCCCCGGGCCCGGCTGGCCATGGCGACATAGCCGGGATCGTCATACCCGAGCCGGAAGATGCGGCAACTGCCCTGCGACCCGCCGTCCGGATGACCGATGGTGGCCTGTTCCAGGACGAGGACGTCCCGGCCGCGGCCGGCCAGCGCGCGCGCCGCGGCGAGGCCCAGCAGGCCGGCTCCGACGACAACGAACTCATGTTCACTGCTCATCGCCCGCTCCGGTCATCGCCCGCTCCGGTCATCACCAGCCCCTGGCACGCCATTCCGGCACGTGCGGCCGCTCGGCGCCGATGGTGGTGTCCGCGCCATGGCCCGGGTAGACCCAGGTGCCGTCCGGCAGTTCACCGAAGATCCGTTCCTCCAGATCCGTGATCAGCTGGCCGAAACGCTGCGGGTCGCCCTCGGTGTTGCCGGGGCCTCCGGGGAACAGCGAGTCGCCGGTGAACAGGTGCGGCGTTGCCGCGAGTGCGCCGTCCGCATCGTAGCTGAGCGCGATGCTGCCGGGCGTATGGCCGCGCAGGTGAATGACAGTCAGCCGGGCATCGCCGACGGCGACCGTGTCGCCGTGCCTGACCAGCTCGGTGACCGGCACGGGCAGCGCGCCGGCGTCATCGGGGTGCGCCGCCGCCGCCGCGCCGGTGGCCTGCTGGACCTCGCGCAGCGCCGCCCAGTGGTCCTGGTGCCGGTGCGTGGTGACAATCGTGCCAGGCGGGGTGCCGCCGATCAGGCGCAGCAGGGTGGCCGCCTCGTTCGCTGCGTCGATCAGCAACAGCTCTCCGGTGCTCGTGCAGCGCAGCAGGTAGGCGTTGTTGTCCAGAGGGCCGACGGCCACTTTCGTGATGGTGAGCCCGGGAAGCTCCCTGGTGTCGGCCGGCCCGCCGACGCTGACGTCTCCGGTGTAGCTCATGCTGGCCCTCGACAGCTCATGCTGGGCTCTCGGTATCTCATGCGCAATTCCTACCACGCAGGCAGCGCGGGCAGCGGCCCGGCGGGGTCAGCGGCCAGCCCGGCGCCCGCGCTGCGGCCGATCAGCCACGCGAGCAGCAGCCAGCCGGGCCCGCTGATCGTGACGCCCGGCAGCCCGATGCCCTCGCCGTCGGCCGCCGCCTTGCCGATCCTGTACTCCCCGCTGCCGGTGGCACTTGCGCCCGCGGCGGCAGTGTCGCGGAGCAGCGCGGCCGGTACATCGCCCCGCCCGGCGAAGTCGGCCGTGACGGATTCCAGGCGCTCCCTGACAAACCAGGCCGGCCAGTCCTCCGGCAGGTATCCGGCTGCCAGGTCGACGTGGTGGATCTCCACCTCCGACAGTCGCCGCTGCAGCGTGTACCAGGCCGGATGCCCGGCCCCGCGGATGCCGTGCACGCTCACCTGCCACCCGGGCTCCGGCATGCTGGCCGCTTCCGCCAGGAACGCAGCCGCCGACTCGCGCAGATCCGCGACCAGATCGGCGGCCGCCCGGCCCGCGCCGGCCTCGATGGCTGCATCGCGCGCCTGGGCGCTCGGATACTGCGGGGTCACCACGCCGGTCCTTGCCCAGATGAGCAGGTTGCGCAGCCCGTCGGCATTGCGGCCGAGATGCGTCAGGACGTGCCCGCGGCTCCAGCCCGGTAGCAGCGAGGGCTCCCTGGCCTGGTCGTCCGTGAGGACGGCTAGAGTGGCCTGCAGGCGGTCCGTCGACCCGGCTATCCGGCCGGTCAGCTCGGCGATCCGACTCTGCGTCCCGCCCGGTTCATCACGCACAGCGTTCCTATCCTCGCCCGTCCCGGTCATCCTCGCCCGTCCCGGCCATCCTCGCCCGTCCCGGTCATCCTCGCCCGTCCCGGTCCAGCCGGAAACCCCGGGGCCGGCCGCGGGTGCGGGGAATGCGCGGGCTCGCGCGGGCGTTGCCGCATCGGTGCGGAATGCAGCAGGGACCCGGTAAACCGGCGCCCCGTCGCGAAGCGCCGCGCGCTGTCAGACCCCCTGGATACCATGAGCGCGTCCTGTGTTTCGCGGGGACGTCCTGTGTTTCGCGGGGATCTGCCTCCATGACCCGGAGATACCTTCCTTCCCGACCCCGGAGAACTGAGCGGAAGTGGCTGATCGTCTCGTTGTTCGCGGCGCCCGCGAGCACAACCTCAAGGACGTCTCGCTCGACCTGCCCAGGAACTCGCTGATCGTCTTCACCGGGCTGTCCGGCTCGGGCAAGTCCAGCCTCGCCTTCGACACCATCTTCGCCGAGGGCCAGCGCCGCTACGTCGAGTCGCTGTCTGCTTACGCACGGCAGTTCCTCGGCCAGATGGACAAGCCCGACGTGGACTTCATCGACGGGCTGTCCCCGGCGGTCTCGATCGACCAGAAGGCGGCCGGGCGGAACCCGCGCTCTACCGTCGGCACGATCACCGAGGTCTACGACTACCTGCGGCTGCTGTACGCCCGGGTGGGCAAGCCGCACTGCCCGATCTGCGGCAGGCCGATCGCCCGGCAGAGCCCGCAGCAGATCGTGGACCGGGTGCTCGAGCTGGAGCAGGGCACCAGGTTCCAGGTGCTCGCCCCGGTCGTCCGCGGCCGCAAGGGAGAGTACGGCGAGCTGCTGCGCGAGCTGCAGGCGAAGGGATACTCGCGGGCCCGGGTGGACGGCACGGTCATCCGGCTGGACGGCGGCGACGCCGACGGACCAGGCGGGCCCGGCGGACCCGGCGGATCAGGCGTATCAGGCGGGCCAGGCGGGGGCGGGCCTGGCGGCTTCCCGGCGCTGAAGAAGTACGAGAAGCACAACATCGAGGTGGTGGTCGACCGGCTGGACGTCAAGGCGTCCGCGCGGCGGCGGCTGACCGACTCGGTGGAGACCGCGCTGGGGCTGTCCGGCGGGGTCGTGGTGCTCGACTTCGTTGACCTGCCGGACACCGACCCGCACCGGGAGCGGATGTACTCCGAGCACCTGGCCTGCCTTTACGACGACCTGTCGTTCGAGGAGCTGGAGCCGCGGTCGTTCTCGTTCAACTCGCCGTGGGGCGCCTGCCCGTCCTGCACCGGGCTGGGCACCCGGATGGAGGTCGATCCCGAGCTGGTGGTGTCCGATCCCGCCAGGACACTGGCCGACGGGGCGATCGGCCCGTGGAGCGGCGGGCACGTCAGCGACTACTTCCTCCGGCTGATCGAGGCGCTGGGCGATTCGCTTGGCTTCGACATCGGCACCCCGTGGCGCAAGCTGCCGGCCGCCGCGCAGCGCGCGCTGCTGCATGGTCATGACCAGCAGGTGCATGTCAGGTACAAGAACCGGTACGGCAGGGAACGGTCGTACTACACGAACTTCGAGGGTGCGATCCCGTACATCGAGCGCAGGCACGCCGAGGCGGAGAGCGACTCCAGCCGGGAGCGGTTCGCCGGCTTCATGCGCGAGGTGCCGTGCCCGGTCTGCCACGGAACGCGGCTCAAGCCGATCGCCCTGGCCGTGACGGTGGACGGCAGGTCCATCGCGGAGTACTGCGCGCTGCCGATCGGCGAGCTGGCCAAGCTGCTGCTCGGCCTGGAGCTGTCCGAGCGGGACCAGCAGATCGCCGGCCGGATACTCAAGGAGGTCAACGCCAGGCTCGGCTTCCTGCTCGACGTCGGCCTCGACTACCTGGCGCTCGACCGGGCATCCGCCACGCTGGCCGGGGGAGAGGCGCAGCGGATCCGGCTGGCCACCCAGATCGGCTCCGGCCTCGTCGGCGTGCTGTACGTGCTGGACGAGCCGTCGATCGGGCTGCACCAGCGGGACAACCACCGGCTGCTGGAGACGCTGATCAGGCTCCGCGACCTCGGCAACACGCTGATCGTGGTCGAGCACGACGAGGACACCATCCGGGCCGCCGACTGGGTGGTCGACATCGGCCCGCGGGCCGGCGAGCACGGCGGCAACATTGTCGTCTCGGGTTCCCTGGAGGACCTGCTGGCCAGCCAGGAGTCACTGACCGGCGCCTACCTGACCGGCCGCGAGTCGATCCCGCTGCCAGCGACGCGCAGGAAGCGGATCCGCGGCCGGGAGATCACGGTCAAGGGCGCGAGCGAGCACAACCTGCGCGACGTCGACGTGACGTTCCCGCTCGGCTGCTTCATCGCGGTCACCGGCGTGTCGGGGTCGGGCAAGTCCACGCTGGTCAACGACATCCTGTACAGCGCGCTCGCGAAGGAACTGCACGGCGCCCGCACGGTGCCCGGCAGGCACACCCGGGTCACCGGCATGCAGAACCTCGACAAGGTGGTGCATGTCGACCAGGGGCCGATCGGCCGGACCCCGCGGTCCAACCCGGCGACCTACACGGGCGTGTTCGACCACGTCCGCCGGCTGTTCGCGCAGACGACCGAGGCGAAGGTGCGCGGCTACCAGCCGGGCAGGTTCTCCTTCAACGTCAAGGGCGGCCGGTGCGAGGCATGCGCCGGAGACGGCACGATCAAGATCGAGATGCAGTTCCTGCCGGACGTCTACGTGCCCTGCGAGGTCTGCCACGGCGCCCGGTACAACACCGACACGCTGCAGGTGCATTACAAGGGCAAGACGATCTCCGACGTGCTGCAGATGCCGATCGAGGAGGCGGCCGGGTTCTTCGAGCCGGTGCCCGCCATCCACCGGCACCTGGCGACGCTGGTCGACGTCGGCCTCGGCTACGTGCGGCTCGGCCAGCCGGCGCCGACGCTGTCCGGCGGCGAGGCACAGCGGGTCAAGCTGGCCTCCGAACTGCAGCGCCGCTCCACCGGGCGGACCATCTACGTGCTCGACGAGCCCACCACCGGCCTGCATTTCGACGACATCCGCAAGTTGCTCGGCGTGCTCGGCCGGCTGGTCGACGGCGGCAACACGGTGATCGTGATCGAGCACAACCTGGACGTGATCAAGACGGCGGACTGGGTGATCGACCTGGGCCCGGAGGGCGGCTCGCGCGGCGGCAGCGTGCTCGCGACCGGCACCCCTGAGCAGGTCGCGGCCGTCGAGGAAAGCTACACCGGCCAGTTCCTGAAGAAACTGCTGAACAGATAGCCGCTGCTCACGGGAAGTGACCGCCGGCGTCCGGCTCATCGCCCATATTCTGAACGGATGAAAGCGCTGACTGTCGTCTTATCGGCGACTGTCGTCGTGCTGGCCGGAAGGCCGGCCCTGCCCTGACTGCGGTCCTGAGCGCGATCAGGCCTGGGCGAAACGGAGGCTGAGCCCGAGCCTGCGCAGCACGGAGAGGAACCACAGCGCGGACGCGCCGATGCCGGCGGCGACGAGCCCGACGGTCACCACCGTCGAGAGCATCATGAACGTCGCGGTCGGCTCGGTCATCATCAGCACTGCCAGGCCCGCCGTGAGCAGCAGGAAGATTCCGGCCCAGAGCCAGGTCGCCCCCTGGAAGAAGCGGTGCAGGCCCGGGTGATGAGTGGCCGGCTGGCGTAGCGCGACCACTTCAGCCGCCAGCCGGGCAACGAGCGGATTCGGGCCGCCCGCCGTCCGGGCGAACAGGATGCACATGCAGAAATTCGCGAGCGGGAACTGCAGCAGGAAGAGCCAGAGCTCGCCGGTGGCGAGCACCACGGCGGTCTGCAGGGTCAGCACTACCGCGGAAATCATCAGCAGGCTGGGCACCGACCGGGTCACCAGCTTGCGGATGATCGCGGTGAGCCAGATGACTGCCAGCCCCGCCACCAGGCCCGCGTCGCGGCCGTCGAGCCAGGCGGCGAGCACGTAGGCCGCCACTGGCAGGCCGACGGACTCGCCCAGGTTCCAGCCCGCCGTCAGGAGCAGCCGCAGCGGCCTGGGAAGTTCCAGGTCTCCGGGCCTGCGGTCAGCCGGGCCGCATCCGGCGCCGTCACTGCGTGCTCTCACGTTCACTCCCGCATCGCGGAGCCAGGAAAGTGCAGCCAGCGGACCTCGGGACCGGCGCTTGGTCTGGGCCCCGCCGCGAGCTCGCTGGCTGCCTGAGCAGTTGCTAGGCCGAGCATACGTGCACCCTCGGGGACTGCTGCCAGGCCCGGGGCCGCCAGTACGCTGCGGACGTGGAGATCGGCACCGAATACGGCCCGGCGCTGGCTGAGCTTGACGAGCCCGCCAGGCCCGCGTTCCTGCTCGTGCTCACGCACGGCGCGGGCGGCGGCGCGGGCACGCCGGACCTGCTGGCGGTCCGTGACGCGGGGATGCAGCTCGGCGGGACGGTGGCCCGGGTGACTCAGCCGTACCGGGTGCGCGGCGCCCGGGCGCCCGGCTCGGTGATCCGCCAGGACAGCGCGTGGCTGGAGATCATCGCGGCGCTGCGGGCCAGGTTTCCCGGGATCGCGCTGGTCCAGGGCGGCCGCAGCAATGGCGCCCGGGTCGCCTGCCGCACCGCGCGCGCAGCCGGAGCGCTCGCCGTCATGGCGCTGGCGTTCCCGCTGCACCCGCCGGGGCGCCCGGAGCACTCGCGCGCCGCGGAGTTGCGGGCGGCCGGGGTGCGGGTGCTGGTGATCAACGGCGACCGGGACCCCTTCGGGGTTCCCGGGCCGGCCGATGCCAGTGACGTCGTCATCATCCCCGGCGAGGCGCATTCCCTGTCGCGAGACCCGGCCGCGATTGCCGTCGCGGCGCGCCGGTGGCTGGGTGAGATCCTGGGCCGCCCGTGAGCGCTGCGGGCCGGCCGCCACGGCTGGCGCCGCTACGCTGCCGGCGAGCGCGGCATGGCCACCCGCGGCTGGAACAGGTCGGTCGGCCGGTGCGGTGCGATCGTGTCCCCGTCCGGCAGCAGCTCACCGGTGTCCTCGAAGCTGACGACTCCGTTGCAGAGCAGGCTCCAGCCCTGCTCGGGATGGCTGATGAGTGTTCGGGCCGCCTCACGGTCCGGAGCTCTCGCTTCCGGGCAGGGCGGCGTATGCGGGCACATCGTGTGCCTCCAGATCATTCCTCGTTGTGGTATTGATCACATTGTACTGTGCCATCTGCGCGGCCACTGCGGCATAGCTCATCGTGACTGTTTTGGGGCCAGTCCTTTGTAGCTTTCATTGGTGCACGTACTGGTACTTATTCACTACCGATAGCAGCACGTCATGGCACAACCTGCACCATCGTAACGTCTCGCATGCTACGGCGCGCCGACGACGGGCCGAACGCCGCATAACGGGCAGATGAATCCCGCGCTCACGCGGCGTAGGTGCGCGGAACTGGCGGGATGCCGGTCAGCCGGTGGGTCTCGCGCAGCGTCAGCAGCCGCTCGGCCTCGTCGGTCAGCGCATGCACCGCGGGCGTGGCCATCGCCTTGCGGCGGAAGATCCGGTCGTCGTAGCCGCGCGGGCCGATCTCGGCGCGCTCGGCGGCATAGGCTGCCTGCATCACGCCGGTCAGCGCAGCGTCCAGGTCCAGGGCCAGGGCATGCTGCTCGCGCAGTGGCGCGCCTGTCGCCTGCGCCAGCCGGAACGCCTGCTCGGCGGTGCGCGCGGCGTCCAGCAGCTCGCCGAATCTGCTGGCCAGCGCGACGTCGGCCGCGTGCTCGGCGGCTGCCTTCTCACTGACCTGCTGCCTGCTCCTGATCACGCGGCCAAGCTTAGCGGACGGCGGACGGCGGACGGCCCTGGCATGCCCGGCGGGCTAGCGGGCGAAGTAGTGCCAGCCGAGCCAGAGCCAGCCGAGCAGGACCCCCGCCCGGCCTGCCCGCCCGCGCATGAGATACCCGAGCCACTCGCCAAGGGTCGGCACCCGATTCGTCCGCCGCCGCCCGGCGATCTCGAGCCCTGATAGCGCGGTGATGACGCAGGCGAAGCCGATGATGGTGATCACGCGGGTTGCCATGGCGCGTCACCGCCTCACCAGGGCCCACCCGGCTAGCAGCCAGAGCAGGAAAGCGGCGCTTTTCAGCGGATGCGGCGTAATCAGCGGATTAATGAGGTCCGTCAGTGACGGATGCCATGTGTGTGAATCGTCCCTGAATGCCGATGCTTCCCATTCGAAAAGGGCGGCGAGGCTTATCGCCCAATACGAGAAGCCCGCGACATCCAGTTCGTCCGGCGGGCAAATGCGGGCGGGCGGCCGCCAGATCGCGATGGCCGCGAGTACGGCACCAGGCAGCAGCACGGACACCAGGGCGGACCTGGTGAACGGGGCAGTGCTCGCTGCCATCCAGGAATAGACGGCCAGCCCGGTGCCGATCACAAGAGTCCCGGCCAGCCGCCCGCGGCGTCCTGGCAGCCCGAGCGGGGGACGCGCGCGGCCAAGCCGGCCAGATGTGGGGGAGATGTCTTCAGCCGCCATCAGACCTCCGCGGCCATGATCTCACCGCCCGCTTCCGCCGGCAACGCCTATCCGCGGGCAGGGTCGGGGCCATCTGCGGGCAGAGAATCCGGGTCGTCCGCGGGCGGAGTCATCCGCCGGCGGCGGGATCAGGCCAGGCTGTCCTGCCAGCTTGCGTGCAGCGCGGAGTACTCGCCGCCGTCGGCCAGCAGCCGTCCGGGCGGGCCGTCCTCGACGATGCGGCCCTGGTCGATGACCAGTACCCGGTCGGCGATCCCGACCGTGGACAGCCGGTGCGCGATGATCAGCGCGGTCCGGCCGGCCAGGATGGTCCGCAGCGCATCCTGCACGAGCCGCTCGCCCGGTATGTCCAGCAGGGATGTCGCCTCGTCGAGAACGAGCACGGCGGGCGCGGCGATGAAGGCGCGCGCGAAGGAGATGAGCTGCCGCTGGCCGGCCGACAGCCTGCCGCCGCGCTTGCCGACTTGCTCGTCGTAGCCGTCTGGCAGCGCGGCGATGAACTCATGCGCGCCGATCGCGACGGCCGACGCCTGCACGTCGGCGCGGGACGCGCCCGGCTTGCCAAGCTCGATGTTCTCCGCGATGGTGCCGCTGAACAGGAAGTTCTCCTGAGTAATCAGGATGATCTCGGCGCGCAGCGCTGGCTCGGACAGATCCCGCAGGTCGACGCCGTCAAGCCGGACGTGCCCCTGCACCGGGTCGTAGAACCGGGCAAGCAGCCGGGCGATGGTGGTCTTCCCCGCGCCCGTGGCGCCGACCAGGGCAACGGTCTGGCCGGCCGGGATGCTCAGGTCGAGCCCGGGCAGCACCGTCTCGTGGCGGTAGCCGAACCGGACGGACTCGAACGTGACCGACCGGCCGCGGCTCCCCGCGGCGGGCAGCGGCAGCGGCACCGGGTTCGCTGGCTCGGCCACCAGGGGCTCCTCGTCGAGCACCCCGGAGACCTTCTCCAGCGCCGCCGCCGCAGACTGGAAGGTGTTATAGAACTGCGACAGGTCCTGCAGCGGGTCAAAGAAGCGCTGCAGGTAAAGCAGGAAAGTGACCAGGACGCCGAGCTTCATGTCACCGTCGATGACCCGCAGCCCGCCGTAGAGCAGGACCGCGCCGACGGCGAGGTTCCCGACCAGGGTGATGCCCGGCGAGTAGATGGCGATCAGCCGCGACGAGCGCAGGCTCGCGTCCGCGTATCCCTGGTTGAGCTGGCCGAAGATCTCCTCGTTCCGCTGCTCCCTGCGGAAGGCCTGCACCGCCTGGATGCCGCCGAGGGTCTCCACGAACTGGACGATGACGCGGGCGATGGTGTCCCTGGTACGCCGGTAGGCGATGGCCGACTCACGCCGGAACCAGTGGGTCATCCAGATCAGCGGGACGAATCCGGCCAGCACCACCAGGGCCAGCTGCCAGTCGAGCAGCAGCATCCCCGCGCCGACGAGCAGCAGCGAGAAGACCGCGAAGACCAGCGAGTCCAGGCCCTCGTCGAACAGATCGGATATCGAGTCGATGTCGGAGACCTGGCGGGAGATGACGCGGCCCGTCGTGTAGCGCTCGTGAAAGGCGACCGGCAGCCGCTGGAAATGGGCGAAGAGCCTGCGGCGGAGCTCGAGCACGACCACGCCGCCGATGCGGCCCATCGCGGCGATGAACGCGCGGGTGGTGACGGCCTGGACGATCACCGCGACGGCGAAGGCCACGATGATGACGATCAGCGGCGCCAGATCCCCGGTGCGAGTGACCTGAGGTACCCGGTCGACGCCGATGCCGACCAGCCACGGCCCGGCCAGCGCGGCCAGGTTGGCGGCCAGGATCAGCGCGAGGATGGCGGCCACGTCGCGGCGGTGCGGCCGGAGCAGGTCCTCCAGCAGGCGCCTGCCCCGCCGGCGCAGTAGCGCGGCGAGGCTGGCGGTGATGTCGTCGTTGTCCTCGGCCGCGATGCCGCGCCAGGCCTCGGCGGGCGGCGGGCTCACCGGCGCGCCCCGGTCAGGTCCTGCCCGGCGGCATCGCCGGGCAGCGGGGCGGCGCTCATCAGGTCCCGGTACCGCGGCTCGCGCGCGAGCAGTTCCCGGTGCGTGCCGAGCGCGCTGATCACGCCGTCGCTGAGTAGCGCCACCCGGTCGGCCAGCAGCACGGTGGACGGCCGGTGTGCGACCACCAGGGCGGTCGACGCGGCGAGCACGCGGCTGAGCGCCTCGGTGACCCTCGCCTCGGTATGCACGTCCAGCGCGGATAGCGGGTCGTCGAGGACCAGGACGGCCGGCCTGGCCAGGATCGCGCGGGCCAGCGCGACGCGCTGCCGCTGGCCGCCGGACAGCGCCATGCCCTGCTCGCCGATCCGGGTGTCGATGCCCCAGGGTAGGTCGTGAACGAAATCCGCCTGGGCGGCGGCGAGCGCCGCCTCGATCTCGGCCTCGCTGGCGTCGGCCGCGCCGAAGCTGACGTTCTCCCGCACGCTCGCGGAGAACAGGGTGGCATCCTCGAACGCGCAGCCGACCAGGGACCGCAGCCGCGGCAGGGGGATCTCGCGGATGTCCGTCCCGTCCAGCCGGATGGCGCCGGCGGTCACGTCGGCCAGCCTCGGGACCAGCTGGAGGAGCGTCGACTTGCCGGCCCCGGTTGCCCCCACCAGTGCCAGCGTCTCGCCGGGCTCGAGTTCCAGGCGGATGTCACGCAGCACCGGCCGCTGCGCGCCCGGGTAGCGGAAGGCGACGTGGTCGAAAACCAGCCGTCCCCGGCCGGGCGGCGCCGGTGCGCCCCCTGGCGCGGCGCGCCGGGGCGCAGCGCGCCGGGGCGTGGCGGCGCCTGGCGTGACGGGCCGGGGCGTGGCGTCGCCGGGGTCGGCTATCGAAGGCTCCGTGTCGAGGATCTCGTAGATCCGCTGCGCCGCGGTGGCTGCTTCCTGGCCGGAGGCGAGGATGTATCCCATCGACTCGATCGGCCAGACCAGCTGCAAGGTGAGCGTGATGAACGCGACAAGCCCGCCGAGGCTCAGCTCGTGCCTGCTGGCGGCGAGGGCGCCGAGCAGCAGGACCAGGCCGATGACCGCGTTGGGTATCAGGTCGAGGCCTGCCCAGAACGTGCCGCGGAGCCTGGCCATGTCGAGCTGCGTCCGGTACACCCTGGTGGCCTGGGCGCCGTGCCGCGCCGCTGCCTCGTCACGCCGGCCAAGCGCCTTGAGCACCCGGATCCCGGCGGCTGCGTCCTCCACATAGGTAGCCAGGTCGCCCTGCTGGTCCTGGGCGCGCCGGGACAGCACGCGGTACCGTCGCTCGAACCGGAAGCACGCCACGGTCACGGGCAGGAACACGCAGCCGGTCACCAGGCCGAGCCACCAGTTCAGGCTGATCAGCAGCCCGATCACGGTGAAGAACGTCACCACATTGGTGACGAAGAAGATGGTGCCGAAGCCGGCGAACCGGCGGATCGCGGACAGGTCCGTGGTGGCCCGCGACAGCAGCTGCCCGGACTGCCAGGAGCCATGGAAACCCGAGTCCAGCCGCTGCAGGTGCGCGTAGATGTCGTCCCGCATGGCAAGCTCCATGCCGGTGACCGCGCTGGCCTGCACCCATCGCCGGATGAAGCTCAGCGCCGCCTGCGCCGCGCCAAGGCCGATCGCGGCCAGGCCGATCGGCAGCAGCAGCCGCCGCTCCCCGTGCGCGATCGGCCCGTCGATCAGCGCCATGATGAGCAGCGGGATCACGATCTCCGCAGCGACCGCCGCGAGTGCGGTCGCCAGCATCAGGGCGAGCTGCCAGCGGTAGGCGCGGAGGTACTCGCGGGTGCGCCACAGCGCCTCGAACGGCGTCTGGGCCTCGGATGGCGCCTGGCCGCCTGGGGCATGCGGAAGCTGGCCAGCTGGCTCGGAAGGCATTTGCTGGAGGCTAACCCGCAGGCCGCCGGGCTGTCACCTCATTTTCGCTCTGGGCGGGACCGCCGGCCGCCGGGCCTGGCGCTCAGATCCGGGTGCGCTGATGTGCTCGCCGGGACGGCCGGCCGCCGGGCCGGGCGACCAGATCCGGATGCCATGATGTGCTCGGCGGGACCGGCCGCCCGGCGGGCGGAGGGAACACGATGGCGTTCGACGTGAGCACGGTGCGGTCCGCCTACCCGGCCCTGGCCGACGGCTACGCCTACCTGGACGGCGCGGCGGGCACCCAGGTGCCCGCCGCCGTCATCGAGGCGATCGGCCACGCGTACCGGGCGGGCCTCGGCAACTCCGGCGGCGCGTTCCCGGCGAGCCGCCGCTCCGCGGCGATCACGGCCGGCTGCCGCCAGGCGGTTGCCGACCTGACCGGCGGCGACGCGGCCGGGGTGATACTCGGCCCGAACATGACCACGCTGACCTTCCGCCTCGCGAACGCCCTGGCCGCCGGATGGGGACCCGGCGACGAAGTGATCGTCAGCAGGCTGGACCACGACGCCAACATCCGGCCGTGGGTGACGGCGGCGGCCAGGGCGGGGGCGACGATCCGCTGGGCCGATGTCGAGCTGCCGGCCGGCGAGCTGCCGGCCGGGCAGTTCAGTGAGCTGATCGGCGAACGCACCCGGCTGGTCGCCGTCACTGCCGCGAGCAACGTGATCGGCACCAGGCCGGACGTGCCGGTGATCACGGCGCTCGCTCGCGCCGCCGGAGCGCTGACCTACGTCGACGGCGTGCACGCCACCCCGCACGGCCCGACGGACGTCCGGGCGCTCGGTGCTGACTTCTACGCCACCAGCGCTTACAAGTGGTCCGGGCCGCACATCGGGGCCGTGGTCGCCGATCCCGCGCTGCTGGAGTCCATCCGGCCGGACAAGCTGGTGCCATCGCCGGATACGGTGCCGGAGCGCTTCGAGCAGGGCACCCTGCCGTTCGCCGACCTAGCGGGCGTGACCGCGGCGGTCGACCACCTGGCCGGGCTGGCAGGGGCGGCGGCGGGCACCAGGCGCGAGCGGCTGCTCGCCGCGATGACGGCGGCGGCGCAGCACGAGGAGCAGCTCTTCGGGGTGCTGCTCGGCGGGCTGGCGGATCTGCCAGCGGTGACCAGGTTCGGCTGCCCGCGCGACCGCACGGCGACCGCTTACTTCACGATCGCCGGCCGGACTCCGCGCCAGGTCGCCGATCACCTCGCCGCGCGCAGGATCAACGTGTGGGATGGCCACAACTACGCGTGGGAGCTCACCGGCGCGCTCGGCATCCGCGACGCTGGCAGCGCGGTCCGGGCCGGGCTGGTTCACTACAACGACCGCGATGATGTCGACCGGCTGCTCGAAGCCGTGGCGGAGCTCGCCGGTTAGGCCAACGGCGGGGCCCGGAGCTACCCGCCGCCCTGCTCATCGGGCGGCTGCGTCAACCCCGGCCTCGTCGAGGGCGTAGCGGTACAGCCGGGTCTGGCGCACGGTGAAGCCGATCCGCTCGTACAGCCTGCCCGCCGCCTCCCGGGACGGCCGTGAGGTAAGGTCCACGGTCCTGGCCCCGGCTGCCCGCGCATGCCGCAGCGCGGTCGTCGTCAGTGCCTCGCCGACGCCCTGGCCCCTGGCCGACGTGTCGACGACCACGTCCTCGATCCAAGCCCGGACCCCGGTCGGGGCGGGGAACATCGCCAGCGTCAGCGTGCCGGCGATACCCAGGGACGTGCGGGCGATCAGCACGGTGACCGCAGGGTGGGAGACGACGTCCCGCAGGGCGGCCTGGCTGAGCGGCGGCGCGCTGCCGGACAGCTGCGGCATCAGCCGGCCGAACGCCTCGACTACTTCGCCGGTTACCTCGCTGAGCACCTCTACCTCGACTGTCACGCGGGGCAGACTACCGCGCCAGGGCCCGGCTCTCGCGGTCAGCTCACGCCGAGCGCGCGCAGCGCGGCCGCGGTGCCGGCGGCCGCCACGATGACCACGAGGAACGGCGCGCGGGCCAGCAGCGCGGCCACGGCGGCGCCCATCCCGGCCAGCCGGGCCGGATCGGCCCGCAGCGCGTGGCCGTCGGCGAACGTCTCCGCCACGGCGAGCGCGGCGAGCAGCGCGACCGGGACAAGCTCGGCGAACCGGCGAGTTACCGGGTGGCCCAGCAGGCGCTGCGGCACGGTCAGGCCGGCCAGCTTCAGCGCGTAGCAGCCGGCCGCGGTGGCCAGCACGGCGATCCATGTCCCGGTCATGGGGATCCACCCTTCGGCGCCGCAAGTGCCCCCGCCAGCGCTGCCGACGCCGCGAGGATCACCGGCACCCCCGGCGGGCAGAACGGCGTGGCCGCGAGCGCCATCGCCGCGCCGAGCAGGCCGACGCCGCGCTCCGCCGCGCCGGAGCGCAGCCGCGGCCAGATCAGCGCGAGGAACGCCGCCGGGGCGACCACGTCAAGCCCGAGCGACTGCGGCGAGCCGAGCCTGCCCGCGCCGATGGCGCCCGCCGCGGTGGCGAGATTCCAGGTGATATAGAGGCTGCCGAAGGTCGCGCGGAAACCCATGCGGGCCTGCGCGGCGCCAGGCTGGGCGAGTGCGAGAGCCGTCGACTCGTCGGTCACGCCCAGGGCCGTCAGGAGCCTGGCCGGGCCCCGCACCTGGAGCAGGCCGGCCAGCCGCAGCCCGTACAGCGTGTTCCGGCTGCCGAGCAGGATCGCGCTGGCACAGCCGGCCAGCAGGCCGCCGCCCGCCGCGACTGCGCCGATCAGGGCGAACTGCGAGGCACCGGTATAGGCCAGCAGGCTCAGCGCGCACGCCTGCGGCACGCTCAGCCCGGAGCTGACCGCGGCCGCGCCGAAGGCCAGCCCTGAGGTCCCGACGGCCAGCCCGAGCACCAGGCCGTCACGCGTTGGACTCGATCGCTTCCGGCTCGCCTGGCCGGCCTGCGCGCTGCCGGGTCCGGCTTGCCCGTCCGCCCGGTCCGCCACGATCGCAGGCTAGCTGGCCACGCCCGGCCGGTCTTGTACGTTCCTGCGCGCCAGCCCGGCGCTGCCGCCTGCCGCGTGCCCGCGCTCACGCTGATAGGCCCCGGGGGGCACGCCGACGACGCGCTTGAAATGCCGGGTGAGATGGGCCTGGTCGGCGAAGCCGGCTTCTGCGGCAACCGCCGCAGGCGCCAGGCCGCCGTCGAGGAGCTGGCGGGCCAGCCGCACCCGCAGCTGATTGAGGTAGGCGTGCGGCGGGAGGCCGGTCTCGCAGCGGAACGCCCGGAGCAGCGCGAACGGGGTCATCCCGGTGGCCTGGGCAAGATCGCCCAGGCTGGGCGGATCTGCCAGCCGCCCGGCGAGCAGCTCCCTGGCGGCGGCGACGGCACCGGGAGCCCGGCAGGGCGCCGCCCGCTGCCCGGCGGCCTGCGGCACGGGCCGGGCATGGGCCCGCAGCAGCCCGGCGAGTGCGGTCTGCAGCAGGCTGGATGAAGCGAGCCGGTCGCCGCGCTCCGCGGCGACATGGGCCGCGAGCAGCAGCCTGGCGCTGCGCTCGTCATACACGACGGTCTGCGGGAAGGACGGCGTCCCCGGCGGCCAGCCAATCTCGGCGGCCACCGCGGCCATCACCTCGACGGGAGGGTAGAGCACCCGGTAGGCCCAGCCGGCCGGGCCCGCTGCCTGGCCTGTGTGCACGATCTCCGGGTTCAGCAGCGCCACCCCGCCCTTTCCGGCGCGCATCAGGCTCCCGCCATAGTCGAACTCCTCCACCCCGGCCTCGATCAGGCCGAGCGTGAACGTCTCGTGCGCGTGCCGGTTGTAACGGTGGGTCAGGAACCTGGCGCGCAGCAGGTCCACGCCGGGGACGGCCGCGTGCTGCCAGTAGCGCGCCGTCTCTGCCGCCGGAACGCTGGCCGCCATAACGCCATGTGTACCCGATACCGTCGGCAGCGCCTGCCATTTGTTGCTGACAGCATTCCTGGACCACCTGGAAACCAAGGGAACCGCGACGCCATGAAGGTCATGCCCATCCGCTATTCCGCCGGCATGGCCGCCTCCGCGCGCTTCTACGCAGCCCTCGGGCTGCTCCAGGGCGACAGCTCGCGGTCGGGAAACTGGATCGAGCTGAGCGGCTCAGGCGGCATGCTGGCCCTGCACGCGGCCGGGACGTCGCGGCAGGACGTTCCTGGATGCGTCGAGCTGTCCTTCGAGACCGAGGAGCCGCTCGAGGATCTCGCCGCGCGGCTGGCCGCGGCGGGCTTCGTGCCCGAGGCGATCGTGGACGAGAACTTCGGCCGCAGCCTGCGCGTGGTGGACCCGGATGAGGTGCTCGTCTAGGTCAACGAGAACGACCGGGACCTGTACACATGACATGCGCCGGCCCGGCACGATGTTACGGGTGGCCAGCGTTGGGTTGTACACGCGGCAGATCGCGGCCATCTGAGCATCCGCCGTGTTCATGGGTTGCGTCAGCGAGCTGGACCTTCGAAGGACGGCCTGCCTGAAGTGATCCGTCTAGCTGGCGTAGTCCAGCAACGGCTGGGCCCGGCTGGGGTGGCGCAGCTTGGACAGCGACTGCTTCTCCAGCTGCCGGATCCGCTCCCTGGTCAGGCCAAGGACCTTGCCGATCTCGTCGAGCGTGTGCGGGTTACCGTCATACAGGCCGAACCGCATCGCCATGATCGTCGCCTCGCGCGGGGTAAGCGCGTCGAGCGCGTGCCGAAGCTGGTCGGCCATCAGCTGGCGGTCGACGAGCTCGGACGCGGCGGGAGCGTCCACGTCCTCGATCAGGTCCCCGATGCTCGTCTCGCCATCCTCGCCGATGGTGGAGTCGAGGCTGATCGGCTGGCGGCTGGTGCGCAGCAGTTCCTCGATCTGATCCGGCGTCCGGTCGAGCTCGACGGCCAGCTCCTCCGGGGTCGGGTCCCTGCCCAGCCGCTGATGCATGTCCCGCTCGACCCGGCTCAGCTTGCTGAGCATCTCCAGCACGTGCACTGGCAGCCGGATCGTCCGGGCGGAGTCAGCGAACCCGCGCTGGATCGCCTGCCGGATCCACCACATCGCGTAGGTGGAGAACTTGTAGCCCTTGGTGTAGTCGAACTTCTCGACTGCCCGGATCAGGCCGAGGTTGCCCTCCTGCACGACATCGAGCAGGGACAGGCCGCGGTCGCTGTACTTCTTGGCCACCGACACGACCAGCCGCAGGTTGGCCTCGAGCATGTGCGCCTTGGCACGCCTGCCGTCCGCCGCTACCTCCTCGAGGTCGCGGCGGTAGTCCTTGCGCAGGCCCTTCTCGGTGGCGAGCTTGTGCTCGGCGTACAGGCCGGCCTCGATCCGCTTGGCCAGGTTGACCTCCTGCTCGGCGGTGAGCAGGCTGGTCCGCCCGATGGACTTGAGGTAGGTGTGCACCGAGTCGCCCATCACGGACGTGTGGTCGTCGAGATCAACCTCGACGGCGTTGCTCTGCGCGGCAACCGCGCCCGCCTCGGCCGCCGCGTGGTCGATCACATCAGCGTCGTCGGTGCCGGTGCCGGTGCCGGTGCCGGTGCCGGTGGCAGGCGCATCCGGCCGCCCGGCGGCAGGGCCGTCCGGCTCGTTACCCAGCCGCACCCCCGCCTCGGAGAGCTCGCGGAGGATCGACCCGGCCTCGGTGGCGGCGATTCCGGCCCGTCCGAAGGCAGCACGCAGCTCGGGCAGCGACAGGTAGCCCTGGCCGCGGCCGCGCTGGATCAGCTCGTCCACGTGAGTCATGGTCGCCTCGTCGTCGTGTCTCGGGGACCCGGCAACCACAGTCCTCGCTGCAACCGCAGTCCTCGGCATGAGACACCTCCCTCGTGGCGCGCATTGCGCGTGTACTGCTCACTACGCCGCCTGGCGCGGCCTATCCGCGGGGGCCCGCGGCATCGTTACCGCGCATCACGGGCACTATGTAGTAACGCTCTGGGAGCCAGAATGTTCCCGTGTCATGCCCGCGTGCCCGGGTGCGCTGCCCGGTCGCGCAGCTGGCCGAGATCGGGCTTACCCGAGCGCAGCAGCGGGATCCTGGCGACGAGGACCAGTTCCCGCGGCGCGGCGTGGCGCGGCAGCGGGCCGCGCGCATGGGTGCGCAGCGCGTCCAATGTCGGCGGGCGTGCCGGGTCGGCGGGCACCACGACGGCCGTCACGACCTCGCCCCATTCCCGGTCGGGACGTCCCACGACCACCACCTCGCGCACCCCCGGGCAGGTCTCGAGCCCGGCGGCCACCTCGGCGGCGACCACGTTCTCGCCGCCCGTGACGATCACGTCGTCAGCCCGGCCGCGGACGAGCAGCCGGCCGGACGCGCTGATCGAGCCCAGGTCGGAGGTGATGAACCAGCGGCCGTCACGCACCCGGGCGGTGAGGTCCGGCCGCAGCCGGTAGCCGGAGAACAGCACCGGCCCGGCGATCCTGATCAGGCCGTCACCGCCGGTTTCGACGGACACCCCGTCCAGCGGCACCCCGTCGTAGACGCAGCCGCCGCAGGTCTCGCTCATCCCGTAGGTCGTGATGACCCGCCCGCCCGCCGCGCTCGCGGCGGCCAGCAGTCCGTCCGGGATCGCGGCGCCGCCGAGCAGTATCGCCTGCGTCGCCGACAGGTCGGCGCCCGCGTCGACCAGCCGCCGCAGCTGAGTCGGCACCAGCGAGACGTACGCGCAGCCGCTGGCCGCGAGCGTCCCGGCCGTCAGCCGCCCGATGACCGCTGGCGCCGCGCCGGCCACCAGCGAGCGCACGAGCACACCGAGGCCGGCCACGTGACTGGCCGGCAGGCAGCACAGCCACCGCTCACCGGGCCGCGCGCCGATCCGGCGCAGTGAGGCACGGGCGGAGGCGAGCATCGCGGCGGCGGACAGCTCCGTCCCCTTCGGCTGCCCGGTCGATCCCGAGGTGGCGATGACGGCGGCGACCTCCGGCCGGACGCCTGGCCGGGGCGCCGTTCCCGGCCCGGCCCGCCCTAGCCGCGTGGTGCCGTCCGGGGTCTCGATGGTGCCCGGGGCGAATGCCTCGACGAGCGAGTCAAGCCGCTCCCGCGGCAGGCCGGGGTCCAGCGGCAGGATGGCCGGGCCGGTCCCGTCCAAGGCGGCGGACAGGGCCTCCAGCAAGCGTCCGCCGGCCGCCTCGGCGGGCAGCATGACCGCGTGCAGGGGCCGGGACGTCACGGTCGTAAGGTTAATCCGGGCAGATCAGGCAGCGAACGGGAGGGCGGCGCGTGATCGACTGGCAGG
>Ga0302324_100007372_pt1 | contig 23413 bp, 20 predicted proteins | sample Palsa_T0_1_FD_201949 | JGI IMG/M metagenome (GOLD analysis project Ga0302324, IMG submission 201949) | Peat permafrost microbial communities from Stordalen Mire near Abisko, Sweden - Palsa_T0_1 | ecosystem: Environmental > Terrestrial > Soil > Palsa > Peat permafrost | place: Sweden: Abisko... | reverse complement strand
AAGATTTCGCTGGTGTTATCGATGTTCTTGCTGTGGGTGAAGGCAAAGGTCGCGGTCACGCCGCGATAGTTGCGCGTGGTAAGGCTGGTCTGGACGGAGTTGTATTGAGAGAAGGCGGTGTTGGTTATCGCGCTCACCAGACTAGAACCGCAGTTTAAGCGACCGATATCGGCACCGTCTGGAAGCGTGCTGTTGGCGGCCGTGCACAGGCTCGAAGGATTGACCACATTGGGGAAGGCGGCAGCGACGTTGCCCAGAAAAGGATTGGCATTAATATCCTGGAATTGGCTGCTGGTGTGATTGCCGACATAGCGGACTTCTATGACAGCCGAGTTGCGGATCTGGTATTGCACACCCAAGCTGTAGGTCTGACCTTGGGGGTTGTGGAAGTTATTACCGACCAAGGATTGAGTGAGATCGCCCGGGCTTCCGCCAGTCGGGAGGAGCTTATTCGTCTGCGCCTGAACGGTAGCGAAGGTCGCGCCGCCGGTGGGGATGCACTGGACGGTGCCTCCGGTGCAGTTGACGCTGCCAGAACTGACGAGGGGCGCATTTGCAGCGACGTTCAAGTTGATGTTGTAGAAAGCGGGTTCGACGTTGATCGCATAGCCGCCGCGAATGACCAACTTCTTATTGAAGTCGGGGTTCCAGGCGAAGCCGAAGCGGGGTTCGATGTTCTTGTAGTAGTTGGGGATAGCCAGCAAAGTTGTGACGGAGAGGGGCAGAGCGGTATTCCATAAGGGATTAGGACCCGTCTGGTTCGCCACGCTTTCCCTATGCAGCAGGTTGATCGCCTGCTGGAAGAACTCCCAGCGTAGGCCAAGGTTTACAGTGAGGCTGGGAGTAACCTTCCAGTCGTCCTGGAAGTAGAGCGCAACGTCCTGTTCCTTGAAGGGAATGGTGGGGTTGCCAATTGCCAGACTTGCGGAGCAGGCACCTGCGGGGCAACCACCGGCGATGAAGTCGTTCAGGTTGTCATAGCCGAAGGTGGCTGATGCGTTAGGGAGGAAGACGTTGGGCGAGTTGTTGTAGTCGAACTCACCTCCGAAGGTGATGGCATGTTGACCGAAGGTCCAGGTGGCGTTGTCCTGCACCTGGCCGACTTTGACGATACGACCCTGGGGCAAGTTAGAGGGGAGGCCCAGGCCACTGAAGGCGGTGTTGCTGAAGGTTATGTTGGAGGGACAGGTGGCAAAGCTAGTGATGCCGCAGTTGGTGAAACCGCCGCCTTCGAAGGCGAGGGTGCTCTGCTGGAAGCTATAGCGGACTTGATTAACCCAGCGAGGGCTGAAGGTGTGGGTGAGATCGGCACCGACTGAGTGGACTGCGTCCTCGACGTTGACGAAGCCGCCGTTGGCTGTGGCCCCATCAGGAGACGTGGGGTTCTTCTGGTAGTAGTAGCGGACGTAGAAGCGATCCCTGGAAGTGGCCTGCCAGTCGATGCGACCAAGGTCTTCCTGGTCGGTAGAGAGGAAGGGAACCTGACGACCGAAGTTGGAGAACGGAATTTGTATCGATTTTCCGCCACTGGCCACGGTCTCAAGGCATGTGCCGTTAGCAGCGTTGAAGGCGCCGACGGAGGTCGGGCAGCTTGAGGCAGAGGTTGGAAGCTGACGAGGGTTGCCGGTGGTCACAGCATAAGGGTTGAGTTGCTGGAGAACAACGACACCAGGATTGCCTGGGAACTCTGCCGCAAGGGCCGTGAGACCTGTCTGCGTGGGGAAGAGCGAGGATGGGCTGGAGGCGAGAGCACCAAACTGGGTCTCCCGGTTCCAATAGGTAGAGCCAAACGCCCAGAGCTTGTCCTTGATGATCGGGACGCCCAGGGTTCCACCGTACCAGTTGCTCACAAAGCGAGGAACGACCGTTGGGGTGCAGCCAGTACTGGGGTTTTGCCCTGGGGCGCAGAAGCCGAATTGCGCTCCTTTGGAGACGCCGGTATCGAGCGAGCTGGTGAAGTCTCCGGAGTACTTATAGATGACCGAGCCATGAATGGAGTTGGTGCCGGACTTGGTGATGTAGTTGACCACCGAACCGGCGTTGCGGCCATACTGGGCAGCGAAGTTATCGGTGACGATCTGGACCTGGGCGAGCGCCTCGTCGTTGCCGAAGAAGACCTGTGGGCCGCCTATAGAGTTGTCGTTATTGGACTGGCCGTCGAGCTCGAAGTTGTTGGCACGGCCACGCTCGCCGTTGACTGAGAAGCCGACTCCGTTCGAGTTGGAGAAGTTGTCGGCATGTACATCGATAACGCCGGGGATGAGCAGAGCCAACTCATCGAAGCCTCCCGCGGTGGGAAGATTGGTAAGCTGCTGAGTGTCAAAGGTAGTGGTGACCTGAGACTGTGTAGTTTCAATCTGAGCACCAGCCTGGGACTCGACGGTGACCGTCGTAGATGCGCCAACACCAAGCACCTGCTTGCCGACCGAGTGATCAACACCCGTTACGACACTTACTGCTGGGATCTGGGTGCTCGCGAAGCCGTTGCTGGTAATCGTGAGGCTGTAGGTGCCGATTGGAAGCGCCTGGAACGCGAAGTTGCCATCGGCCTGCGCCTTGGTATTGAAGCTGGTGCCCTTCGCTAAATCAGTGACTATAACAGAGGCAGAGGGAATCACAGCGCCTGTCGAATCCAAGACTGTACCGGAGATGGAGCCCGTGATAATTCCCTGTCCCCGTGCGACACTTCCAACGAAAAGGATGCTTAGGCAGATAACTGCGGTGAGCGCTATTCGATGCCAGATAGAAACTAGTTTCATAAAGATCCCCTTATACCCTTGTCTACATCTATATCTATGGCTAGGCTGAAACTATTAGCACGCGAGGGGCCAAATTAGATATCCTATATATCACCGCGTTTTCAGTTTCTCAAAGGAATTTCTATGAAATGTTGGATAAGTGCATATGAAAATTTACGAAAAACCGAAGTTGCCGGACGCGAATGAAGATTTCACTGGCTGCAATCGCCCCTCGGCGCACACGAGCCAAATCCGAGGCGACCGACTGCCTGCTGACCGACTATATTGACCGCGCAGCGCGCTATATTCCCTGCGAGTCCCTGGCATTTGAGTCCGAAACCGCGTTGCTAGACTGGCTGGACCGACACCCCAGCCGCATCCCAGCCCAGGCGATTCTGCTTGATAGCCGCGGTGAGCAGCTTACCTCTGAGGAGTTTGCCGCCCACATTGGCCGGCTGCGTGACGGCGGCTCGCAGCGCCTGGTGCTCGCCATTGGTCCGGCGGACGGCTGGTCCGCCACCGGCCGGCAGCGCGCCAATCGCCTCTTCTCCCTCGGTCGCATTACACTGCCACATCAACTCGCCCGTGTTGTGCTCGCTGAACAGGTGTATCGCGCGCTGACCATCCTCGCAGGCCACCCGTACCATTCCGGTCACTAGACCCCCTCCGCAAGGCATCTTCTTTTATGCGATCAATCCAAACGCCGGATCTTGACTTGCGAAGGCATGCGCTGCATGTTCCTCTATTTCTATGACCGAAACATCTCGTCGCGGACTGATCCTGATCAACACGGGCCCCGGCAAAGGTAAGACGACAGCCGCTCTGGGGACTGCGTTCCGCGCTGCCGGCAATGGGATGCGGGTGCTGATCCTGCAGTTCCTGAAGGGCTCGTGGCACTACGGCGAGCTTGATTCGGCGGCGGCGATGGGCGATGACTTTGTGATCAAGCAGCTTGGCCGGGGCTTCGTGAAGGTCGGCGGCGCGGAGACCGATCCGGAGGATCTTCGGATGGTCGAAGAGGCGTGGAGTGAGGCGGAGGCGGCTATTCTGTCGGGGGAGTGGGACCTGATCGTTCTCGACGAGATCAACTATGCGATCGGTTACAAGATGCTCGACCCAGAGAAGGTGGCCGAGGTGCTGCGACAGAAGCCGGAGATGATGCATGTCATCCTCACGGGACGCAATGCTCACCCAACTCTGGTCGAACTGGCGGATACCGTCACCGAGATGCGCGAGGTGAAGCATGCCTACGAAAAGGGAATTCTCGCTCAGCGCGGCATCGAGTTCTGATCACCCAAACGCCGACCATACTTCGAGCGAAGTTAGCGCAAACCTAACTTTTCGGGCGTAGACAGAGATAACTTCCGAATTGATGCCGCTCAGGAACAAATCGCTGACTGCGCAAGCCTGCCCTTAATCAGCCTTCCAGCGATGTCGCCCAGTTCGTGCGATGACGATCTACGTAAAGATATTGACAATCACGCCGACGTTCGCATATTTTACCCATAAGATGTTTAGGGAAGAAAATATCGAGGCAGGCGATCTAATCCAAGGCACGCTGGAGATGCTGGTGCTGAAGGCGCTGACTCGTGGTCCACTGCATGGGTACGCCGTGGCCGAATGGATTCATCAAACATCGCAGCAGTTGCTGAAGGTGGAGGAAGGTGCGCTCTATCCGGCGCTTCACCGGTTGGAGTTGCGGGGGCTGTTGCAAGCCGAGTGGGGTGCATCGGAGAACAATCGCCGTGCCAAGTTTTATGAACTTACGGTCGAAGGCAAGAAGCGTCTGAATGGCGAATCGCAGCGCTGGGCGCGGCTCTCGGCTGCGGTCGCGTTCGTAATGCAAGCATCGTGAGGAGGCTCCTTTTGGTCCCCAAGCTGCATGAATTTGTAGAACGAATGAAATCGCTGTTTCGCACACGACGCGTGGATCGCGAGATGGCCGAAGAGTTGGAGTTTCACCAGACACTGCTACGCGAGAAGCTGCTGCGCCAGGGTGTGCCTCAGTCGGAGGTAGAAGTGGCGACGCGGCGAACTTTCGGCAATGCAGGCCGATGGCAGGAGCGGCTTCGAGAACTTCGGCAGTTTCGAGCGTTGGAGAATTTTCTACGCGACGTAAACTTTTCTTCGCGACTGCTGAGGAAGTCGCCTGGGTTCACCGCGGTAGCGCTGCTCACGCTTGCTCTTGGAGTTGGCGCGAACACTGCGGTCTTTTCGTTGATCAATGGGCTGTTATTGCGACCGTTGCCTGTACCAAATGCAGGGCAGTTGACGGTGCTTCGCCTGGAAGAGGGTGGTCCTCAGCCCAATTACAGTTTCTGCACGCCACTGTTCCGAGGCCTAGAAAGCAGACACGATCTCTTCGCAAATGTCTTCGCCTACAACACGGACACCCTTCAGGTACAGGGACGGTCCGGGAACGAAACCGTTCATGGCGCGCTGGTGAGCGGTCAATTCTTCCAGGCGCTTCAGACGCCACCCTTGATGGGCCGCTATCTGACGCCAGAGGATGATCAGCCGGGTGGTAATCCTGCGGGACTGGCGGTCGTCATCAGTGAAAGCTTCTGGAGGAGCTGGTTCAATCGTGCTCCGGATGTGGTGGGACGAAAGCTGGTAATCGCCAATGTGCCGTTTACTGTAGTAGGGGTGATGCCTAAGCGGTTTGTAGGTGCCGATCCGACACAGAAGCCTGCGATCTTTGCTCCGCTCTCGGCCGACCCGATCATCGACGCGCCAAGGAACCATATCGACGCCGGAATCCATGCATGGTGGCTGAACGTGATCGCGCGGCTGCGACCCGATGTCAGCGTGGAACAGGCAAATATGGGACTGCTCACGGCCTCCGGACCGATTCTGCATGAGGCATCGAGCGACCCAAGTTTCATTACAGACGAGGAGCACGGGCATTTCCATTTCGCAGCCGAGCCGGGGTCCCGTGGTTTCACTTATGCTCGCATCTTCTTTCGCAAACCGTTGGTGGCGATGTTCGCCATGTGCGGGGGCATCCTGCTACTGGCCTGCTTAAATCTGACGAGCCTGCTGATGGCGCGGAGTGCAGCTCGGGAGCGGGAGTTGGCGACGCGGTTGGCGCTGGGTGCTACCCGCCAGGGGCTGATTCATCAGCTACTGGTGGAGAGTTTGTTGATCGCAACGATGGGGACGGCTTTGGGGCTGACCTTGGCGCCACTCATAAGCCAGTCGCTCGCGACAATGTTGATGAGCGGTGCCGGTTCAGAGGGCGTGATGATCGACACTTCGCTGGATGTACGGGTCTTTCTGTTCGCCGCGTTGATCGCAGTCACGGCGGCGGTACTGATCGGCCTGGTTCCGGCGTTGCAGGCTACAGGGGGCGATCTGAACGAACACATTAAGGAAGGCCAACACACGAGCAGGGCGCATGAGCGGAGAAAGGTACTGCCACGTGTGCTGATGGCATCGCAGGTAGCACTCGCTCTGGTGCTGGTCGCTGGTGCGGGGCTTCTCGCGACGAGCCTAGTGAAGCTTTACAAGTCTGGGGCAGGGTTTGATCCCAGGGACGTAGTGAACATTGCCTTCAGCATGGACAAACAGCAACTCGAAGGCGATCCACTGATGCACATCTATCAGCAGTTGGGCGACGGCTTGAGCCGCCAGCCGGGCGTGAAGAGTGTGAGCTTCGAGTTCATTGTGCCGCTATCCCACCGAGGCTGGAACGGAGATTACTCTGCGCCGGGTGGGAGCTCGCATCTGATCTGGTTAAACAGTGTGGGACCGAACTACTTCAAGACGATGCGGATTCCCATGCATCTCGGGCGGGAGTTCGAATGGCGCGATACGACAGCCTCCGGGCTGAAGATCATCCTGAATCAGTCGGCGGCGAAGTTGATGTTCCCTGACAGAGATGCCGTGGGGCAACAGGTTGTCGACGTTCATGAGAAGACTTCGTATGAGGTGGTCGCGGTCGTGGGCGATACGAAATATAGAGATATGCGTACCCCTGCATCGGCAGCAGGCTATGTGCCGATTATGCAGGATCCACAGAAGAAGCCATCGTTGAACGCGGTGATTCGTGTGGATGGGCCACAGGGACCGCTAGTGGGAGCGGCACGCTCCATGGCATCTCGCATGGCACCGACGATTCCAGCGCCGGTGATGACGACCATGGACGAGGTGATGAACGATTCGATGAGCGCGGAGCGGATGATGGCTGTGTTGGCTCTGTTCTTTGCCGGATGTGCGCTTCTCGTAACGGCAATTGGGCTGTATGGAACGCTGGCCTACGCGACGGCACGGCGGACCAGCGAGATCGGCATCCGCATGGCGCTGGGAGCACGACGCGCAGGAGTGATGGCGATGATCTTTCGGGAGAATATTTTGGTTGCGTGCATTGGTTCAGGAGCTGGACTCATCGCAGCGGTGCTCGCGTCGCGGGCGCTGGCCAGCTTTCTTTACGAGACCTCACCGCGTGATCCCTGGGTTCTCGTAGGATCGGTAGTGGCGCTGACCGTCATAGCCAGCGTGGCCTCTCTTCTGCCAGCGTTGCGAGCGGCGCGCATCGAGCCGATAACAGCAATCCGGTGTGAGTAGCGAGTGGAGTGCGAGTCGCCAAGTAGGGGTCTCGATGGGCCATTGAGGTAGACGACAGAGTTACTCAGTCTACAGTCGGTATAAGTTCATTCAGCTATTCGTCGACGCGGGCTTCCTTCGCTTTGCGTGGCTTAGATGTCATGGTTTCGGCGACGCACTTCTCGGAGACCCGCTGGGGGGTTGCACACTTTCCAGCGGCAGCTCGGGTAAAGGCGCGATAGAGCCGGTCGACGTCTACCTGGCCCTTGCGGCCCTGCGTCTCCAGTGCGGAGTGCATCGCAGAGAGCAGCTCTGACCGCAGCTCGTGAAATATCCTGTCGATGTAGATGTACGGCAATCAACCCTCCGGTTCGCTCTTCTGGAAACGATACATGGCCACCGCGCGGCACACGGCAGGCTTCTGTGTGCGGCCTCCTCCTCGATAACATGATGGCTTAGGGAGGCATCGACGAGATTGTGGGTAAAACCGATGGTTTTCGCAAGAGACTTGCACCTGATGGCGACTTTGTATATCGTTTCAGAGAATTTCGGAGAACGTTTACTTAATGACACCGAACTCGACCTCGCGCCGCTCTTTCCTGAAGTCCTCCACTTTGACAGCCTCCGCCCTTGCACTTCGTGGAAGCACTTTGCTTGCTCAGACGACCCACGCGGACGCGCATATCAATATTCTTCCGACAGAAACAATCGCTACGATTTCTCCTGAGATCTACTCACACTTCATCGAGCAACTTGGTGGTGTGATCTACGACGGTGTGTGGGTGGGCGCGGGCTCAAAGATTCCTAACGAGAACGGTATCCGCAAGGCCTTCATCGATGCCATGCGCACGGTGAAGGCTCCTGTGCTGCGCTGGCCTGGGGGCTGCTTCGCTGACAGTTACGACTGGCGCGATGGTATTGGCCCGGCGGACAAGCGCCCGGCACGCGCGGGGTTCTGGGACCAGCAGGACAGCAATCAGTACGGTCTGCACGAGTTCATGCGCACCTGCCGCGCGATCGGCTGCAAGCCCTACCTCGCCGCCGACCTTCGCTCGCTGCCTGCTCGCGACTTCTACCAGGAGATCGAGTACTGCAACGCGCCGGCTGGGGATGTTCCTTCGAACTCCGCTGCCTGGGCGGTTCCGGACGCGCTCGCTGCGCAGCGTGCGGCTAATGGCGATAAAGAGCCCTTCGACGTCGACCTGTGGGGCGTCGGCAATGAGAGCTGGGGATGCGGCGGCAACCAGACACCTGAGGAGTACGCAGGGGAGTTCCGCCGTTACACTGCATGGACGCCTAGCTATAGCAAAAAACCTCTACGCTTCGTGGCTGTGGGACCTAACGGAGACGACGTTGATTGGACCACTCGTCTCTTTAAATCGCTCTACGGCAACCCCGAGCGCCGTCACATGTGGGGGCTGTCGATCCACTACTACACCTCGGGAAGCGCATCCAAGTTCGCCGCCGGGGATGCTCTGGACTTCAACAACGACGGCTTTTACGACCTACTGACGCGCGGCAGCATTATGGAGCGCGTGGTCACCGACCATTGGCGCGCCATGCACGACGATCAGCCCAACTCCGAAGGCCAGCCGACCGTAAAGCTGGTCGTAGACGAGTGGGGCGCGTGGTATGGCAAGGGTACTGAGCTCGGGTCGGTATACAACCTCTCGCAGCAGTCGACCATGCGCGACGCTCTGCTTACAGGCATTACGCTGGATATCTTCCAGCGCCATGCGGATAAGGTCGCCGTCGCAGCGGTCGCTCAGTCAATCAACTGCCTCCACTCGCTGATGCTTGCGCAGGGTGACAAGTTCACAGTGACGCCGGCGTTTCACGTCTTCAAGATGTATCTTCCTCACAGCGGCGCGCAGGCCGTCCGCGCGGAGTTCAACGCACCCAGCATTCGCAATCCGCTTGGCAACGCAGCTATTCCCGTTGGCGGCAACAGCCACCGGGGTTCGCTTGAGGCTGTGAAGACGCTTGCTGGGCTTAGCGGTTCGGCCTCCATCTCGACCAGCGGTAACGGCAAGCTGCTGACCCTCACCGTCGTCAACCCACACCTCGACCAATCCCTTACCACCGAGATTGCGGTTAGTGGAGCGTCTATCGCCAGTTACACGGGTACTGTGTTGAGTGAAGCCGACGTGCACGCGCATAACGACTTCGATCACCCCAACGCGGTCCATCCGCGGGCCGCGGCCACAACGCAGCCTGCTGGCGGCCGAGTGCTCCACACCTTTCCCGCTGCGAGTGTAACCACATTGGAGCTGACGCTCTCCTAACGAGGAGCAAGCTGGTGGATCCCGTGCTTGTCCTTCGTGTGAAACGATGCGATCGTTCGCGGCGTCCCACAACGTCGCCCTTAAGACACCCCTGAAGTGTTCTCAACCGATACAATGGATGAGCAGCGCTTTAGAGGGCATTAAGAGCAATGACCTGGTTCAAACGCGAAGACAACGAGATCGTTAACGACTCGGAGAAGACGGTCCGTACGGAGGGTCTGTGGACCCGCTGCCCGGACTGCGGTAAGACGCTCTTCAAGGCTGAGCTCGAGGCCAACCAGCAGGTGTGTCCGCACTGCGGGCACCACTTCCGCATCGACGCGCGTGCTCGTATCGAAAACCTGCTCGAACCAGGCTACGAGCTCGTCGACCTCGAACTGCTCTCCACAGATCCGCTGACCTTTACCGACCTCAAGCCTTATAAGAGACGCCTCGCCGAGGCCCGGCAGAAGACCGGGCTCAACGATGCGATTGTGAACGCCCTCGGCATGCTCGGCCCGCACAATGTTGTGCTGAGCGTGATGGAGTACAGCTTTATTGGCGGCAGCATGGGCGCGGTGGTGGGCGAGACGATCGCGCGTGCAGTGGACCGCTCGCTCGCTACACGTCATCCGCTTATCATCGTCTCGGCCTCTGGCGGAGCGCGCATGATGGAGGGTATCGCTTCGCTGATGCAGCTGGCCAAGGTCTCGGCTGGCCTCGCACGGATGGACGATGCGAAGATTCCTTACATCTCCGTAATGACTGACCCCACGACAGGTGGAGTCACCGCCAGCTTTGCCATGCTTGGCGACCTGAACATCGCAGAGCCGAATGCGCTGATCGGGTTTGCCGGGCCGCGCGTGATCGAGCAGACGATTCGCCAGAAGCTGCCGCCGGGCTTCCAGCGCTCGGAGTTCCTCCTTGAGCATGGCTTCCTCGACGCCATCGTTCCGCGTAAAGAGATGAAGCAGTACCTTTCGCAGACACTGAGCTGGATGACGGCTTAGTGTAAGCAATCTTAAGAGTTACAGTTCGTACTCGTCGTTGTTCTCGCGCTTGAAGAGAAAATCGTCCCCATCCGCAAGCGAGATCGTCTCCCCATGGAGCCAGCCGTACCCTCAAAAACCGCACTTCGGGTAGCTTTGCGCCGAGCCGCGCATCAGCTCTATGATGCCCACCCGCTTGTTCTCGATGATCCTATCGCAGTGCCTATCCTTGGCGACACGTATGCTGAAGAGCTTCGTCGTACTCCCACTCGACCGGACCGGCCGTTCTCTGTTGGGCTTCGTGCGTTTATGGTCGCCCGCAGCCGCTACGCCGAAGATAATCTGGCGCAGGCGGTAGCAGCAGGCGTGACGCAGTATGTGCTGCTTGGCGCGGGGCTGGATACGTTTGCCCATCGCAACCCGTATTCACAAGTTCGAGTCTTTGAGGTCGACCATCCTGCTACACAACAGTGGAAGCGCGAGCTGCTGCAGACCAGCAGGATTTCGTCGCCGGCGAATCTAACTTATGCTGCTGTGGACTTCGAGCGCGAATCGCTCCACGAGCGCCTGCAGACGGTGGGCTTCGATGCCAAAGCACCTGCGTTCTTTGCCTGGCTGGGAGTGGTCCCTTACCTTACGCTGCCTGCGTTCCGCTCCACAGTTTCATTCATCGCGTCGCAGCCTGTGGGCAGCGGCCTAGTCCTGGACTATGGCCAACCGCGCTCGGCGCTTCCATTCTTCGAACAACTCGCCCATGACTCCATCGCGTCGCGCGTTCAGCAGGCCGGCGAACCCTTCCAGCTCTTCTTTACGCCGCCGGAGATCGCAGCCGAGTTCACTGCATTTCGCACTCTGGAAGACCTGGGCACGCCCGAGATTAACAAACGTTATTTCACCGACCGCTCGGATTCGCTTAAACTACTGGGCACAGCGATTCGTCTGCTTAGGGTGTGGCTCTGAGCTAATCTTCGAACAAAATCAACTTATCTGGAGCGGATCGAACATGACCAAAACGAAAGGCGTACTCCATCGTTGCTCATGGGCCGAGAGCGACCCGCTGATGCGTGCCTATCACGATGAGGAGTGGGGCGTACCGGAGTATGACAGCCGCGCGCTCTGGGAGTCGCTGATGCTGGACGGCTTTCAAGCCGGCCTCTCCTGGATTACCATCCTGCGTAAGCGCGAGGCGTTTCGCAAAGCCTTTCGAAAGTTTGATCCTAAGGCGGTAGCGCGGATGGGCGAGGCTGATATCGCACGCTTGCTTGAGAATGCAGGAATTGTGCGAAGTCGCGCCAAGATCGAGGCGACGATCAGCGGAGCGCGCATCTATCTTGCGATGGCAGAGGCTGGAGAAGACTTCTCCACAACCATCTGGAAGATGGCTGGCGATAAGCCGATTCGAAATCGCGGCCCCATTCCGGCGAAGACTCCGCTGTCGGAGGAGATTTCAGCGGCGCTAAAGACGCGCGGGTTCAAGTTTGTTGGCCCGGTGATCGTCTATGCGTGGATGCAGGCTACTGGCATTGTCAACGACCATAGCCCTGATTGCTTCCGGCGCAATGCGGTTTAGGCGAGACCCGAAGGTTAGGCCCGACGAAACTGCCGTCGCACCCACAGCGTGCCCAGGTAAAGGAGCGCCGCCACCAGCACCAGCAGACCTACCGGCAACCCAACGCGCCGGTAGGTCAGCGCGAAGTCCACCGCGTGGTGGGTTGCTGTGTTGTAGAAGAGGATGCCGATGATGGCACAGAATGTGGCCGCAAAGAACGACGCAAACCCCAACGCAAAGCTCATCAGGAGAGTGGTAAACCAGCCGAGATCGGCCAGCGGAACGCCAAACAGGTAGCCTGCGCCCACGGTATGGGGAGTAGTCGAGCCGTCGCTCTGCGATGCTTGCGCCATACCAGTAGAATACTGCTTTATGGCAGATAGCGTTCAGAACGGACTGGTCCAGGCGGCACAAGTCATTCAAGAGGCAGCAGTGCGTCAGGCTCCGAACGGTGTCCACTACGGCGCTTTCGGCGATAACACGCTCGATGACAAGGACCTTGAGCGCATGGTGCAGGCGGTCCCGGTGCTTATCGCCGGCGCACTCAGTCGCAAGACCTATTACTTCGTCCCGCTCGCTCTCAGCGAATCCCGCGGCAGCGAATCCACGGTCGTCGCTCCGGCTTATAGTGCCGAGATCGCCGACCAAGCAATCTGCCATCGCAACGTCGTCCTCGGCGAAACCGACGGCGTCTTCATCTCCACCCGGCTTCTCGGTGACCGCTTCGCCCTGGCCTTCGAGTTCTTCATCAACGTAGGCCACGCCTTCGTCGACGCTGTCGGAGTTCCCGAGGCGTTCAACCAACTCGTCTGGGCGCAGGCGCTGGCGGATGTTCGCGGCGAAACCAGCCAGGACGCCTGGGAGAGCCGCAGTCTGGCCCTGAGCACCAATGGGAAGGCAGAAAAAATCGATGGCAAACCCATCGTAGACGAGAAGGCCAAGAGTAGCTTTCTCGAGTCAGCCTTCTCCGACGCTGTAGCCATCTACCAGCTCTCGCTCTCGGTCGACTTCGACTACTCCGAGCTTCGCGAGCGCGAGTATCCGCTGCTCGCCGCGCAGGCCCTGGCCGAGCGCCTTCGCCTTGTAGCCAAACTCTTTCCCCCCAATTCCACGTATGAGTTCTCGATTCGCTACCGTCGGCGCGCGTAGAACATCTACTCGGGACAGCTGGTGATATCCATGAAATGGATGAGAAGAAGCGGATGAAGACCCGAGGCAACAAGCCCACGAAACCGAATCGTTGAAAGCTCATCTGATGGTGTGAAGAGACGGATTTGATTGGAGATGACGATGCCTGCCATTCGTAGCTGTAAACAATGTGGTCAGAAAAATCGTGTCGGTGCGAAGCATCTTGCGGATACAGGTCGTTGCGGCGCCTGCAAGGCTTCGCTGCCCCCGATTGATGAACCTCTGCAAGCGAACGAAGAGCTGTTCGACGAGGTCATTCAGAGTGCGCAGGTTCCGGTTCTTGTCGATTTCTGGGCTGAGTGGTGCGGGCCCTGCCGGGCAGCGGCTCCAGAGGTCGCCCGCACGGCCACCGACATGGCCGGCCGTGCCATCGTCCTCAAAGTCGACACTGACAAGCACCAGCAACTGGCGGCTCGATTCAACATTCGCGGAATTCCAAACTTCGCCGTCTTCTCTGCCGGCAAGCTCGTCAGCCAGCAGGCAGGAGTCGTTGGTCATGCGGTGATGGAAGGCTGGTTGAGGTCGGCCGCAGGCACTCAATCCGCCTGATTCGCCCGCCTGCGCGTTACGGATATCGCCTTAATGAGTGTGTAGCCCCAGCGGTCCAAGGAGATTGAAGGTCTGCAACAACCACACAATTACGGCGATGATGACTACGACACGGATGATCTGTTTGATGGTGCCATCCATAGGAATCAACCCGATGAGGTATAGCAGTAGACCAACAACAATCAGGGTCACGATGACGGTAATGAGCACAGGAGTCAGCATAGGTTAGTTTCCTCGTTCTGAATATCTAGTTATTGTGATGCGTAATCTTCACCACAGGCCTAGACGAAGAGGGATCATTCCTGCAAAAAAGCGTGCTGGACAGCGCACGATATGTGGGTACGGAACCAGTTACAAATAGAGGATGACCCACCTCAGCCGGTGATTACACCCATTGCGAAGACCGCACATAGGATTGCGCTTGCGTCTTCGACGAGTGCCACGTGCCAATCCTTGCACCCCAGTCGCGCTACGATCTCGCGCCTAATCAAAAAGCCACCGAAGGCGCCCACTACTACTCCCAATACACTCAGAATGACACCCTCTACTCCAGATCCATCCAGACCCACCGCCACAATTGCGCCGATTAGTCCGCCAAACAACAACCTCGCGACCAGTGGCCCCGGGGTGATCCGCGCAGGTATCTTTGGCAACTTGTCGCCAATGTATTCCCCTAGCGCCAAGACGGTAAACACGATGGCAGTGCCTAGCTTCGCGGTCCAGGATGCCCACGTCCCATCCACCGGCAGATATCCCGCGTAGACAAACCAACAGAGCACCGCCATCGGCGTGAACGCTCGCATCCCCGTTACCAGGCCGAGTAAGGGAATCGCTATCAGCCACGTCATCATCTGCATCGCCATCGCCGTTCCCCTATCGCAGCCGCTCCGTCTGAACAAGCGACCACAAACAGACCCAATCACTACCGGTACAGTCAGCGATCAGGCCAGTACGCAAGCCTGCTCTCCTCATTTGAAGGCAAGTTTGCGTGCGACCAAGGTACACCAAGTGGCCCGCAGAAGAAGATATCTTTGACGACGTTCTGCAGCATTCTCGGCATCCGGCCGCGCCAGCCTGAGTGAAGCCGGAACAGATCCATGCTGGGCAACAAGGTTGACTTCTTAGTTGTTCCGCAGCCAACCGTATAACGGGAAGTTTTCCGCCATCTCCCGTACCTGACCGCGAATCTGCTGGAGCTTTGCGGCGTCCGACCGATGATCCAGCGCCTGTGCGATCCATCCAGCAATGACGAGCATCTCCGGCTCTTTCATACCGCGCGTGGTTAGCGCCGGCGTGCCGATGCGTATCCCGCTTGGCTTCATGGGAGGATTGGTGTCGTATGGAATCGCGTTCTTGTTCACTGTGATTCCGGCGTCGCCAAGCGCGGTCTCTGCTTCGGAGCCAAACATCCCCTTTTGAAACACGTCAACCAGCATCAGATGCGTGTCCGTTCCTCCGGAGACGATGCGATATCCCTCTGCGGCGATTGCCTGTGCGAGCACCTTTGCGTTGGTGACGACCTGTTGCGCGTACGCTACAAACTCCGGTGCCAGCGCCTCTTTGAGGGCCACAGCCTTAGCTGCGACGACATGCATCAAGGGACCGCCCTGCTGGCCGGGGAAGACGCTGCGGTCGATGCCAGCGGCAAACTCCTGCTGGCACAGAATCATGCCGCTACGTGGCCCACGCAGGGTTTTGTGGGTGGTTGTGGTGACTACGTGGGCGTGGGGTACGGGCGAGGGATGGGCTCTGCCAGCGACGAGGCCGGCGAAGTGGGCCATGTCGACCATGAGGTAGGCTCCGGCTTTGTCTGCGATGGCGCGCATACGAGGGAAGTCGAACTGGCGTGGGTAGGCGCTGCCTCCGCCTACGATGACCTTGGGTTTTTCGCGGAGGGCGAGGGCTTCGAGTTCATCGTAGTCAATGGTTTCGGTATCTTTGCGGACCTGATAGCCGACGATGCGATAGAGCTTGCCGGAGAAGTTGAGTTTGTGGCCGTGGGTGAGGTGTCCGCCATGGGCGAGATCGAGGCCGAGGATGCAGTCTCCGGGGGCGAGGAGCGTCATGTAGGCGGCGGCGTTTGCCTGTGAGCCGGAGTGGGGCTGGACGTTGGCGTGGTCGGCCCCGAAGAGCTGTTTGGCGCGGTCGCGGGCTACATTCTCGACGATATCGGCGTACTCGCAGCCGCCGTAGTAGCGCTTGCCGGGGTAGCCCTCCGCGTATTTGTTGGTGAATACTGTGCCCGCTGCTTCGAGCACCGCGCGGCTTACGAAGTTCTCGGAGGCGATCATCTCCAGGCCCTCATGCTGGCGGGCAACTTCGTTCTGAATCTGTGTTGCGATCTCTGGGTCTGCCTGTGCGAGGGGTGCATTCAAATCAATGGGCATCCCGCTATTTTATGTCAGCTAATTGCCAAAAAAATGTTGGGTGGTGGCGAGGGTGGGTTTTCTCTGGTTTGCTCGCGTTTTTGAGGGGGGTTTTAGAAAACAGCGGTGGCTCTCGTGGTGTTTTTGTGGTCAGTTTGTGGTGGATTGCGTGGTAAACGTGGACATCTCGCAGTCAGTTTTTTGAGTGCGAAGAATAGGACAGGTTTATCAACTTTATTTCTGATGTTGAGCACAATTTTCCCTTTCTGGGGTGCAAAGGATCGAATTGCTTCACGCCAAGCTTAGGGTTTGATTGCGACTCTCAACTATAAGGTTCTGCCTAGGCATCCATTCGACTGCGGATGGCGTTCTTACTAAACAGATGCAGGCAAGAAGAACTTGAAAGGAGTCGCCCTATGCAGACCCTATATGTTGGACTCGCGTTTTTGATGATGGTGATTCTCCCGCTTCTTGTTGCAAAACGTAGCGGGAAGAGCAAGGACGAACTCTATTCTTTTGGGAGCAAGGATCTTTAGACTCTTTTCAGGTGGCGTCTAGCTTGCCGTGAGTTTTTGCTGGGCGAGCCGCTTGAATGAGCTGTAGATGAACGATCCCAGATACCAGCCGTCGATGTACTTGTAGGGTGTCTCCCCTGTGGTGTAGTGGCCACAGGGGAGGACCTTGGAGACATAGTCGATGTTGAGGGCGTCGAAGTTTTTGAGGACGTCGAGGGAGTATTCGAGGGGGAAGGTAAGGTCGTAGGTGGCGTGGACGACGAGGGCTCGCTTGGGGTGGGCGGCGAATCGGTCCATGTAGGACATGGGGCTGACGATGGAGAAGATCTGGCGGACCTGGTCCTGAGTGAGTCCGGCCTGCTCGAAGGCGGCGCGGATGTGGCGGGTGCTTTGACCGGCCCAGGTGACATCTCCGAACCAGGTGGAGGCGTGGTTGAAGGCGCAGACCTTGAGGCGCGGGTCGAAGGCGGCGGCGATGAAGGCGTAGCAGCTGCCGAGCGAGGTGCCGAGGACGCCGAAGTGCTCGTAGCCCTGCTGCTCAAGCCAGTCGATGCAGCTGCGGATGTCGACGACGGCCTGACGGCAGGCTTCGGTGGTGCGACCTACGTTGGAGCTGACGGCGTAGTCGGAGCGCTCAAGCTCTGCGGGGCGGCGGATGTCGTGGTAGGGCTTGGAGAGACGGAGGCAGGAGATGCCGAAGCTGTTGAAGAGGGTGCAGAGGGCGTTGTGGCTGAAGGCGTCTGCGTTCCACTGGGGCATGATGATCATGGCCTGTTTGGATTTACCTGCCTGAGCCTCGGTGCGGGCGGGGTACCAGCGGGCGTTGACGATGTCGTTCTCTGGGTAGCGGGTGCGGATGGGTGAGGTGAAGCGGAGGAACTCGGCCTCATCCATCTCGCCGGTCTCGGCCTGACGCTTTAGCTCGGCGTCTTCCTGCAGGGTCTCGGGGCGGACGTTGGTGGGGAAGAGCTGGGGGTGACGTCGTTCGAGGCGGAAGTCGGTGGGGGTGATGTAGCCGAAGAATTCGTCGGCGCGAGCTACGATGTCAGCGTTGACGGCGATCATGCGGTCGTAGTCGTCTGCTGCGGTCGGAGCGAGAGACGATGGAGATACTGCGGCAGCGGCGAGGGGGCTGAAGTCCTGGAGCCAGTCGAAGCCCCACTCGAGGGGGCGGACGATGCGGTTGGTATCGCGAGTGGTGAGCGCGGTCTCCCACGAGTACATCCACTTCGCGTAAAGCTTTGAGAGCATCTCTCAAGTTTAGAGCAGAATCAGAGCAGGTGTAGCGGTTGGGGCTAGCGTACTATTCTCTGGCGAATCTTTGGAGGGTTTTCAAGATGGTTATGCTGCGAGTGAGATTGATTCTGGCCGGAGTTGCTGTGGTGGGTTTGATGGGTGTGGGTGTTAACGCTGGGGCTCAGCAGACATCTGGTGCGGCTTCGCCGTTGGCGGCATGTGGACCGGATGGTACGCAGTTCAAGATCATGCCCAATGCGGTGGGTGGTACGACTGCGCCAGAGCCTGCCGATAAGGCTACGGTGTATGTCATCGAACTCGACGACGCGCGGCATGGACTTATCTTCAGCCGACCTCCAGTCCGGATTGGGATGGATGGCGACTGGGTTGGAGCACTGAAGGAGTACAGCTATCTACGGTTCTCCGCGGAGCCGGGGACACAACACCTGTGTGCGCGTTGGAGCCATCATGGAATTACCGCCCTGGATGCCTCCCTACTCAACTTCGATGCTGAGGCGGGAAAGACATACTATCTGCGGGTGCGCATCACGACCACATTCAAAGGTCCAGATTTCTCGGTCGATCTGCAGCCTGTGTCGTCTGACGAGGGGCGCTTTCTGGTCAGCGAGACGGTCCCCAGCGTCAGCCAGCCGAAGTGAGGCTTTTGAGGAAAAGTTTTTGCGATTCTCTCTCTGGATGAACTACGAGTGTAGGGCTCGTTTGGATTGGGACGCGAACAGCAACGGTTTCTTCAATAAACATCCCATCGCGTGGTCCCTTTAAAGCATCTATTGATTACAACGAGAGTTCGATGGGTTGGTGTTTTCGAGCCTGTTTTTCTCTAAGTTGCTCAATTATTGGGATGTGTCAGTGGCAGTCGGAATTGGATGGGTTGCTTCTTTGATCCGCCGCTGTTTTTATGGCTCGTTTTGTGAAAAATAGGAAAAGTTTTTCACACTAGAGAACGCTTCAAGACACCAAAAGCATCCTACTGTTGAGGCACCAAAGCTTGCAGTGTTGAAACGAATGGGGATAGTGATTCGAACCGGAAACGGCACCCTACGTGCAACTATGCAAGATGTAGCACACACCCCGCAGGACTGCGGAGGAGAGGGGAGGAAATTTTATGGCAATGACAAGACTTTATACGTGCGTTTGCGGGATGCAAAAGAAGACCAGTAACCATTGGGTGCTGGCTAAGGTAACCTCACGCGGCATCACGTTTATGCCGTGGGATAGCGACCTTGCGATGAATCGAGATATCGTCATTTTGTGCGGCGAGGGCTGCGCAGCATCTTTGCTTAGCCGATCGCTTGGTGATTGGAAACGACCTGCTTTAGCGACGAGCGCAACAGAGCCAGTAAGTGTGACCAAAGCTGTAAGCGTGGCTGCACCGGTAAGAGTGAATGAAGAGGAACATGAGTTTGCGGCGGCTTAGAAGAGAGGTCTCCGCTCAGCGGGGGATGGGTCTTCTGCAGAGCGCGGTGAACCAAAGGCCGCGGCCACAGTCGCTGGCATAGACCAGGATCTGCGAATCCGCAGACCAGGCGGGCTGAATATTGTTGCATGCTGCATTTGTGAGTCTGCTGGAGTGGCCGTTGTTGAGGTCGTGCAGCCAGAGGTTCCAGTTTCCGGCGTGGAGTTGGCTGTAGGCGAGCCAGTGGCCGTCGGGAGAGATGGCGGGATACCTCGCACCGTCGATGTCGAGAGACTTGATATTCCCTGACTGATCGGTGATGAATAGACGTGGGCCGCCTGTAGATGTGGCGGAGAAGATGAGTTGTCCGTTCGGTGAGAACGACATCTCGAGCACGTTGAGCTCGGACGGGGTGAGTAGGCGATCTGCTTTGGTTGGTTGAAGCAGATCGCGCAGCCAGATGCGCGCGCGGCCATGATCTTCGCGGAGGAAGGCGAGCTGATTGCCATCGGAGGATGCTGCCGGTGACTCAGCCTGGTGGATGCTGCTTCTTTCCGGAAGGGTGGAGATGACGGTGGATTCTTGTCCGGTTTGCTCTATCCAGAGCTCATCTTTTGCGGCAGTGAGAGAGAGATGATCGTCGTGGCTTGAGGCACTGAGCTGAACTGCGCCGTCGTGGTCGACTGCGGAGTGATATCCGTCGTGCAGCAGTGCAATGAACGAGAGTGCAGTATCTTGAACGGCTGGGTCGGCGGCCATGAAGATCTGTCTGGGGGCGGGAATTCTCCATTGATAGTCGGCGTAGAGACCTTGCTGATGACGAAGGCCTGAGGCGATGTTGAACGCAAGCAGGATTGAGAGGACGAGTGCCCATGTGCGGCGGTCGAGTGACCATATTCGGCGGTCGAGTGCCGCGCCTTCGCGCTGCTGTTGCCGGATGAGAAGGGCGTAGGTGAAGACGCAGAGGAGAATCAGAGCGTAGAGCCTTGGCACGCCAAAGAGCGCGAGCCAACCTTCCCTTCCATTGCTCGTGCCGTGGAGATATCCTGCCGCTGCGTAGAGGAGCAGAAGAGCTGCGGTCCAGAGGTAGGGCTTCTCGCGGTGGAAGGACGAGAGGATGAGGCAGACGGGAAGAATGAGAAGAGTGTAGAGGTAGGATGCGGGTGAGGTGGAGATGGTGAGGCTGGCTAGTATGATCGCCGCCCACTCAAGACGGAGCTGCCGGGGGCGAGTTTCGCTGGGGACTGCGAGCAGCAGTGCGGGTGCGACGATCGCCATCTGCAAGAGTGGATGCAGGACCGCGAAGAGCCAGGGAGCGTTGATGGCAGGATGCGGATTCAACTGCGGCTCGTAGACGAAGAGGCTATTTAAGAGAGAGCCGAAGGACGCGAGTTGAAGGTTGTAGGGAGAGAGGGCTTCGCCACGGAGGGTGGCTGGCAGCACCTGGAAGAGATAGGTGCGATGCAGCTCCCAGCCAAAGGTAAGGATGGAGACGATGGCCGCGAACAACGAGCCGGCGACGCCACCGATGAAGGCCCGCAGGTCTCTTTTTCGCAGGAAGTACAGCAGATAGAGAATGGGGAAGATCTTGAGGCCTGCGGCAAGTCCAATGACGACGCCGGCGAGGAGTCGCCGCTGATGAAGGTAGAGCCAGAACGACAGAGCTAAAAGGAAGAGCAATAAGACGTAGAACTGCCCGAAGGCGAAGTTGACCGTAAGCGGAAAACTGAGCGCAGCTACGAGTGCGATTCTTCGCCAGGGAAGCTGCGTCAAGGCACGCAGAAGATATAAGGTCGCGAAGAGCAGTGCGACGTTGATGATGATCCAGCAGTGCTTGGCAGCTAAGGGCGGCAGCGACGTGAGTGGATAGACGACGAGGGTGGAGAACGGTGTGATGGGCACCATGCCGACGGTCCGCTGATCGATGTCGCGATGGTCTTTCTGGCGCTGCAGCCAGATCCACTCATAGATGCGCGAGGTGTCGTAGTGCTCGCGTACGAGATGCGCGGTGAGGTAGTAGTTGGGGAAGTCAGTGTTGAGGGTATGCCACGCCTTGGGCAGGGTACGCACAGCGAGGTGCGCCGCCAGCAGTGCGAAGAGCAGCCACTCGACCATGCGGAGCCAGTGACGAGTTTCGTGAGTGTGGCCGGGTTTGGAGGACACTGAGTCTTGCAAGGTATGTGCTTTTCGGGCGAGGCGGCTATCGCGGTTCGAAGCTCCTGCCGTCCTGCTAAGACTACCCTCGATCGCGTGACAACCGCAAGCTTTCACGAGCGATCGTACGAGCAGATTATTCGTAGCGTAGAGCGATCTGGGGATCTACTTTTGCGGCGCGTCTTGCTGGAATCCAGCAGGCGATGAGCGCGACGATGGCTAAGAAGAGTGGCACGGTGAGGAAGGTTACGGTGTCGTGCGGGCGTACACCGTAGAGGAGGCTGCTGGAGAGTTTTGCTGCTGCCCATGCGACGGGAAGGCCAATGGCTATAGCGATGGCTGCTAGGACCATGCCCTGGCGGACGATGAGTTGCTGGACGGCGTTGAGCTGCGCTCCTAACGCGATGCGGATGCCGATTTCGTGGGTACGGCGGCTGACGGAGAAGCTCATGACGCCGTAGAGGCCGACGGCGGCGAGGACGAGACCGATGAAGCCGAAGATGCCGAAGAGCGTGCCAGCGAGACGGGGAAGGAAGAGCGCTTTGCGGAGGTGCTCCTGCATGGTTTCGGTGTCGTAGACGGCCATGGTGGGATCGAGCTGATGGATGCGCTCGCGTACGGTGCTCGCGATGGCTGCGGAGTCCCCGGCGGTGTGGATGATGAGCTGATAGCCGAGGTCGGATGGATCGCTGCCGGTGCTTTGCGCGAGGGAGCGGAAGAGGACGTAGCGGGTGTCTTCGCCGAGGCTGCGGGACTTGATGTTTTTGACGACGCCGATGATCTGGTAGGGGACGCCAGCTCCGTTGACGGTGTGACCGATGGGGTTGGCTTTGCCGAAGAAGTGTTCTGCAAAGGCTTCATTGACGATGGCAACTTTGGGACCTGTGGGACTTTCGTTGGCGAAGTCGCGGCCAGACAGGCGGGGGATGCCCAAGGTCTCGAAGTAACCGGAGGTGGCCATGTAGAGTTCTACGCTGGCATCCGGGGTCGACTTGGGTTGGCCTTCAGCGTGGAAGCCGTCGCTGCGGTGGCCGCCGGTGAGGGGAACACTGTCGGTTGCGGCGGCGGAGACGACACCGGGAATTGATGCGACGTTGGCTTGTAGCTGCGTGAGGAACTGCGTGGTGCGCTCGGGGGAGTAGCCGTGGACGCGCGGATCGACGGACAGCATGAGGACATTGTTGTGACGGAAGCCAATCTCGATGGCGGAGGCTCCTTCGAGGCTACGGAGGAAGAGGCCGGTGGCGCAGAGGAGGACGAGGGACATGGCGATCTGGGAGACGACGAGGATGTTGCGCAGAGTAAAGCGGCGACCGGGTCGAGCGAGGGCGTCTTCGCCTTTGAGGGCGCTGGTGAGGACAGGGCGCGAGGCGATCCATGAGGGTATGAGGCCGCAGAGAAGACCGGCGCCAACGCTGAGAGCGAAGGTGTAGAGGAGGACGCGCCAGTCGACGGTGACGCTGACGTCGAGCGGGACGGGTGCGGGAATGCGAAAGGCGGAGAGCGCTGAGGTTGCCCATAGAGAGAGCAAGGTGCCGAGTAGGCCACCGGCGAGAGAGAGCATCGTGCTTTCCAACAACATCTGTCGCAGCAACTGACCGCGAGTGGCACCGAGGGCCAGGCGAACCGCCATCTCGCGCTGGCGGGTTGCAGCCTGGGCGAGGAGGAGATTCGCGACGTTGGCGCAGGCTATGCCGAGGACGAGAAGGACGACGACCAGGAGTGAAGCGAAGAAGAGGAGGATAGCGTTGTGATCTCGGCCGGGGGGAAGTGAGCCTGCTTGATCGAAGAGAAAGCCATTGCCTTTGTCGGTGTCGGGATAGGTTTTTGCGAGGCGTTGCGCGATGGTGGCGAGCTCTGCGGAGGCTTGTGAGCTAGAGGCTTCGGGAGCGAGACGACCTAC
>Ga0302324_100007371_pt1 | contig 23415 bp, 14 predicted proteins | sample Palsa_T0_1_FD_201949 | JGI IMG/M metagenome (GOLD analysis project Ga0302324, IMG submission 201949) | Peat permafrost microbial communities from Stordalen Mire near Abisko, Sweden - Palsa_T0_1 | ecosystem: Environmental > Terrestrial > Soil > Palsa > Peat permafrost | place: Sweden: Abisko... | reverse complement strand
GTCGTTGTTCGTAGAGACGTCCGATTCCGAGTGGACGTGACGTGGCCAGGTAGCTCAGGTGGTAGAGCGCAGCCCTGAAAAGGCTGGCGTCGGCGGTTCAACTCCGTCCCTGGCCACCAAAATCCTTAAAATCATTCATTTACCTTTCATTTTTAGTTTATTACATTGAACTAGAGTCTCAAAGATCGACAAATGCTGCCGTGGACGAATGCCTCTTTGCCCCAACCGCCGTTGTACGCCAGGCGAAAACCTGCGGCGAGGTCGGCGGGGTCCTAGAATTCCACGCGCAGGGCAAGTTGGCCGGTACGATTTCCGGCGTTCTCTGCCGTTTGCGGCGCGCTGAGGACGCCGAAGGTGGCCGGGACATCGATCTGCGTAGCGGGAGGAGCAAAATTAGTGTGGTTGAGCACGTTCGTAAATGTTGATTCAAAGCGCAGTCTCACTCTCTCGGTAACCGGGAAGATCTTGGCAAGGCCGAGACTGACCGCAGCCGTGCCTGGCCCCTGCAGGATGCCGACTCCGGCATTGCCGAAGCGTCCAGCTCCGACTGGGGTTGGCGAAAACGCAGCCAGATTGAAGTACTGCGCGTGTGACTTCCCACTGTAGAGATTCGCCGAAACCTGGTCGGGACGCAAGTAAGCGCCACGATTGACCACGTCGGTGTTGGACTGGTCGTAGGAATCGCTGATGCTCGGTGTGAGCCAAGGGCCGGTTTCTAGCAAAGTCACCGTGGTCAGTTCCCAACCACCCAAGGCAGCGTTCTTCCAGCTGCCGGTATCGAGAAACGTTCGTCCCTGACCAATGGGCAACTGGTAGAGACCCGTCAAGAGGAAGCGATTGCGACGAGTCCCTTCGACATTGCCATAGTCACTGTGGACATTGAAACGGTTGTCAATCGGGACGCCATAATTAACTTCACCGGCGAAAGCCGTAGGAGTATCGCCCTGATTGTCAGCGAGATTCTTCGCCAAGGTGTAGTTGGCTCCGAAGTAGAGGCCGTGCGACAGCTTATGGCTTTCCTCAACTTCGAGAGCATTGTAGTTTGCTTCGCCGGCGTTGAAGGTGCTGTAGAGCGTGAACCAGTTGTGGTAAGGCGCGCGCGGATCGACATACGGGCTGGCCACCGTAGTCTGATACAGCGTCGCGCTTGCCGGAATTTGGTTCAGATCTTCGGTGATGCTGAGCCGATAGCTGTGCATGCCGAGATAGCTGACGCGCAAACTGTCGTTGTTTCCCACTTGATGCTCGACGGTGAGGTTCCATTGATTCGCCTGCGGATCGCGGTAGTTCGGATCAACTCCTTGGTCGAGACCACCGCCGCCATACTGCACACCCACCGTAGGGGGTGCTGTATTGGGAAATTGAATCAACGGAGTGCCGCTCGCAGTCGCCGTATTCGTGTAGGTGTGCAACGCCGAAGTCGGATTTCCACTGTTATTGAAGGATAAAGGACCCAGATTGGTCATGGTGAAGATGCCGAATCCTGCTCGAACAACTGTTTTAGTATCGTTAAACGGGCGCCAGGCAATCGATAAGCGCGGCTGGAAGTTCCGCATATAAACGTTGCGCAGCGACTGCGGCAAGCGGTCCTGGCTAGCAGTAACGTAGTTCGTGCATGGCAGGGCCGTGGATCCCAGGTTGCAGGCGTTGAACGACTGCTGGAATGCGAGATTCGACGCCTGAATATTTTGCTGCTGCAGATAGGCCGAGAGCCCGTTGGGCACGACAATCGAATTGTTTCTCTGGTCGAAGTTCGCCAGATTGCCCCCATCTTCGTGAAAACCCGGCAGAATCTGCCAGCGCAGGCCGTAGCTGAGCGTGAGGCGGCTGTTGATCTGGTATTCGTCCTGGCCGTACACGCCATATTGCCACGCCGTCCCGCCCACATCCGGACTCGACACGGCAAAGAAAAGAGAGCTCGGTGTTCCTTCAAGGAAATCGCCGAAAGCATTGCCGGTGAACGTACCCTGGAAGATGAAATCACCGAAATCGTCTGAGTTAAACACGGGTGCAAAACTTTCGAGATCGAAGTACCTCACCCTTCGCGCATCCAGGCCCATCTTTATGGTGTGTTTACCACGCGTCCAGCTCAGATTGTCGGTGAACTGGATTGTCTTCGACTGCGTCACGCCGGTCTTGTCGCGGCTAATGGGAGTGAATCCGGTGCCGGCGCTGAAATTGAACGTCGGAAAGGCGTGCGTGGTGGGGTGCTGGCTGATGTTTACGCCGGTCAGATCGAGTTGCGAGAGCGCGTCTGCGCCCTCGATCGGAAAGCCCACGCTGGTTGTTACATTGGTGAAACCAAACCGAAACTCATTCAGGAGGCGCGGTGTGAGAATCCAGGTATGCGAGACCAGCAGACTGCGGTTGTGCACGCTGTCTGAGTCGTCCGGCAAAAGGGGGTTGGCGTAATCCTCGGTGATGTTTTTGCGGCTGAAGCGCGCGTAAACCGATTGCTTCGAATTGATGGTGTGGTCGATGCGAAGATCGGCTCCGTCAGTGCGCGCAGGGGTGGATTGGAAATTTTCGTAATTGTAGTTCGACTGGCCCGTCACATTAGGAAGTGGATAGTAGCTCAGCAGCGCCGTAGCTGTGGGATTGATGTTTTTAATCGGCGTGGTGACGCCGAGCGCGGCCAGGTTGCCGTTGCGTTCGTCTTGCGTAGGAACCAGGAACTGCTCGGCCACTGCAGTAGAGCGGCGGTTTCCCTCGTAATCGAAAAAGAAGAACGTTTTGTCCTTGCCGTTGTAGAGATGCGGAATGCCCAGTGGGCCGCCGAGCGATCCGCCAAAGGTGTTGAAATGTTTGGGAGCTTTGCCACTGAAGCCATAAGGGTCCGCATCGAACGCGTCGTTTTGCAGATACTCAAAGAGGCTGCCGTGGTACTGACTTGTGCCGCTTTTGGTGGTGAAAGTGACATCGCCTACCTGCGAAAACTCTGCGCTGTTGTTAGACGACGTTACTCTTACCGCAGAGATTCCCTCCTGCGATGGGTAGGCGTCCTGCAGCGCACCGTTCTGCCGCACGTTCGCGGTAGAGATGCCGTCGACAGAAAAGTTCACCATCGCCGAGCTCGCACCCCCCAAAGCGATGTTTCCCGAACTATCCTGCTGCACATTCGGCGAAAGCGACAGCGCCGCCAACGGACTCGTTGTGGTGGCGCGATTGTTCAGTGGAAGTTGCGTAATCTGCGAATTGTCCTTCGAATCGCTGATCACCGCGTTGTCGGTGTTAATCACGGCTACGGTGTCAGAAACCTCCACCGTCTGCGATTGACTTTTGATTCCTAAAGTGGCTTCAATCCTTAGCGTTTGTCTGGAAGTCAGTTCAGCGGATGGAACTTGGAACTCGGCAAATCCCTCAGCCTGAGCAGAAAGGGCGTAGTTGCCCGGCTTGAGGTTCACAAACTCAAACGATCCGTTTTGGTCCGATGTAGTGGAGCGAATGCTGTTGTCTTCCAAACGCCGTATCTTGACTGACGCGCCGGGCACAACAGCCTGTGTCGTGTCATGCACGACACCCACGATATTGCCGAACGTCGACTGCGCTTTTACAGAAACGCTGACCCCAAGAACACATAGAACGAGCAGTCCTGCCGCGATCCTTGGATGGACGACTTCTTTGGTCACTTCACTAACCTCCGCTGGGACGATGCACCGGAGATCGAATCTGCCGATTGTTTCTTGAGTTCACGCCCAGCGTTCCGAAACTAGCAGGGAGGACATAAAGAAGGTGTGTATTGGCGATAAAGGAATCGTAAAGTTCGGCAGCAAAGAAACGATAGCCCGCATCAGGAATTCTGATAAGGTGAATTGATCGCTGATGTCGTGTTCGGATTCCAGCGGCTTGACCAACTGCAAAACAGACTTTCGTCTAAGAGTGTGTTCAACGACGAGGACGCCGCGCCCCAGCTATCCATTCTCCGAGCCCCGCTAGTTTTTGAACGAGAGGTGTGACAACTGTGGAGATTTAACTGCAATACCTTACTGCGCAAGAGTTTCGTGTCGAGTGCATGGCGCCGGCAAGATAAACGAGGGGGCCAACCGATCACACCCGAAACAACAAAGAGATGCGCTGCACAGTTATGCACCGATATTGTTTTCTCTCATAGCAATCCCAGATGGTCCGGGTATTTAGCCTGCAAAGCAGAGATCAGAAGTTCGAACTCGGGAAGACTTCTCAAACTGGCGAGGTTGGGATCTTTCAGGAAGTAAGGCCAGCATGCAAATCCGGTGCTGACGCTTCGCTCCAGCCACTCAAAGGCAGTTTCGCGCCTTCCGGTCAGGGCGAGCGTGCCGGCGATCTGATAGTACGTATGGTGCGAGTGCCCGAAGGATTTGGGGCTCGAGCAGGCTCTGGTCACACATTCGATGGCCGCATCTCGATTTCCCATCAACGCGTGGAGCAGGGCTTGTAAGCTGATGATGAGCGGTTCATTCGGCTCGATCTGCAGCGCTTCCTCCATCAGTCGGCTCGCCTCTTGCCAATCCCCAGTCATCATTGCAGGGTAGGGAGCAAAATAAAGCGCGTACTTGTTGGTGGGACTCTCCGTCCGCCAGGTTTGAATCTGCTGACGCGCCAGGTCGTATTCCTGGTTCCAAACATAAACTTGTACGACGCTCGGGCTAACCGCCTTCCGGGGTTGAAAAGGCCGTCCCCTTTCAAACATCGCACGCGAGTGATCGAGGAGTCCGATATGTGCCAGGATGCTACCCAAACGGTTGTAGGCATGAGGCAGATTGTTCTGCAGAGCCAGAGCCCGCTTGAGATCGGCAATCGCCTCCAGATGCTGGAAGTTTTTCGACGGTCCCCAGAGCAGAAACGCGCGCGCGACGTGGCCTTCGGGAAGACTCGCGTCAATTTCGAGCGCCCGCCGGCAGTGAAATTCGGCTCTCTCCAGCCACACGCTGGCCGGGTCGAATTCGAAATGGCGGGTTGTGCAGGCGAACGAGAGGGTCGCGTGAGCGAGGGCAAACATCGGATCGCGAGTCACCGCATTGGTGAGATGGTGGCTCGCTTGATCCATCATCGACGCATCGCCGGAGGCCGTGATCCGATAGCCGCGCATGAATTCCGAATATGCCATCGGATCCCTGCTATAGCGTGGGCGCTGCTCGACCGCCACCGGACTATACGGCCGGTTCAGTGCGCGGCTGATCTGCTTCGCAATATCGCCTTCGAGACCCGCAAGGCGATCCATGTCGATGTCGCACTTCTTCGTGAAGCTGGGGCGCTGCAGGTGGGTGTCGAGCATCTCCAGCGAAAGCCGCCACTGCCCTTTTGATGTCTGAATGCCGCCGTGGACAACAAATCGCACCCCTAGTCGAGAGGCGGTTTCCGAGGGCGTTAGTTCAAGAGGCAAGTTCAGAACCGCCGAAGTGGGCAGTACGTCCACGCCCGATAGATTGCCGAGAAGGGACACCAGCGCGTCCGCGAACCCGAGACACAAGCCTTGATCGTCCGCCGCTTTCTCCAGCAGCAACAGCGGCAACACGGCGATCGAAGACCTCTCACCCAATTCGCTCCCATCTTTCCGGAAGTCGGTGCGCACAGAGTTTCGTCCAGGATCGGAGAGCGAATATTTCGCGTCGATCACCCGTACCGGGCCGACGAAGCGATATCCTTTGCCGACTACCGTTTCAAGAAAGCGTGGCTTTTCGGCGTTGTCACCCAGCGCGGTGCGAAGCTTCCGCACAATGTTGTTGACGTTCTTTTCGGTATCGATAAACAGGTCGGAGCGCCACAGCTTCTTGACAATGTCCTCCCGGTTCACCATCTGCTCGCGGCGCTCAAGCAGAAAGATCAGCAAGTCCATGGGCTTCTTCTCAATCTTGATACGGCGTCCGGAACGCCGCAGTTCGTAGCGCCCTAAGTCGACTTCGACTTCGCCGGTACCCTGCTTGGAATGCCTCATGAAGAACCTTGGCCCAGCATTATCCAATAAAACTCAATAACTTGCGACGATATAAAGAAGATATCCAAAGGCTATCTCGGCTGCATTGCTAAACCCTCCCGCTCACGAGATCATGCCCCATCAAGAATCTTGGAGGAGACTTACATGAAAAAAACCGTGTTCATCGCCCTGGCAATCGTCGGGATGTTGTGCATCGCAGGCCAGTTCTTCACCACCGCCGCAAATCCCGGCGCTCATGACAAGAACGCATTCACCCCGGACACAATTCCGTGGGGTCCGCCGCCGCCTTTCGTCGCCCCGGGCGCGCAACTCGCCGTAATCGAAGGCAATCCTGCTGCTTCCACCGGCGACTACACCGTCCGCCTGAAAATGCCGGACGGTTATCGCATCGCACCCCACTGGCATCCCCAGCGCGAAAACGTAACGGTCATCTCAGGGACGTTCAAGGTCGGTATGGGCGACACGTTCGACAAGGACAAGATGGGATCGTTCCCCGCCGGCAGTTTCGCCTATCTCGATCCCGACATGCATCACTACGCGATGGCTTCCGGCGAAGTCATCGTGCAGGTCCACGGAAGCGCGCCCTTGCAGTTTAACTATGTCAATCCCGCAGACGACCCGAGCAAGAAGTAAATTTTGGCTCTTCAAATCGATTTGGAGGAACCATGGCTGTGGATACGAAAAAGCTGGAGCAGTTCTTAGGACAGTTCGTGAACGATCTGGGAGCCACCGTTCACGCCGGGATGGTCGTGATCGGAGACCGTCTTGGACTCTACAAGGCCCTCGCGGCCGGACCGCTCAGCGCTCCCGAACTGGCTGCCATAACCCGCACGGATGAGCGCTACGTGCGTGAGTGGCTGGCTTCTCAGGCGGCGGGCGCTTATATCACGTATGACCCGCAAACCCACAAATTCGGAATGACCGAAGAGCAGGCGCTCACCCTGGCGAATGAAGATGGTCCGGCTTATTTGCCAGGAGCGTTTGAACTTGCGCTGGGATCATTGGCCGCTGTCCCGCGCATCACAGAGGCGTTCCGTTCCGGCGCCGGGATGGGCTGGGGCGAGCACGAGGACCGGGTGTTTCACGGATGCGAGAAGTTCTTTCGTCCGGGCTACGCCGCGAATCTAGTCAGTTCCTGGATTCCTGCTCTCGATGGGGTCCAGGACAAACTCGCGCACGGAGCGAAGGTCGCCGACGTGGGCTGCGGGAAAGGCTCTTCCACCGTCCTGATGGCGAAAGCCTTCCCCAAGTCCCACATATATGGATTTGACTATCATGACAAGTCCATTGAAGCGGCGCGGGAATCCGCCAAGCGTCAGGGCGTGGCGGATCGGGTCACGTTCGAGGTGGCGAAAGCCAAGGAGTTCCCAGGTAAAGACTATGACTTCGTGGCGGTCTTCGACTGTCTCCACGACATGGGAGACCCAGTCGGCGCCGCCGCGCACGTCCGCGCTGCCCTGAGCGACGACGGTTCCTGGATGATCGTCGAGCCGTTCGCCAATGATGACCTTCAAGACAATCTGAATCCGGTGGGCCGAGTCTATTATTCGTTTTCGACTTTGCTGTGCACGCCTTGTTCCCGATCGCAGGAAGTGGGAATGTGTCTGGGCGCTCAGGCAGGTGAGAAACGAATGCAAAAAGTCGTGACCTCTGCCGGCTTCAGCCGCTTCCGGCGGGCCACGCAAACCCCGTTCAACCTGGTCTATGAGGCTAGGCCATAGCCGGAACAGACTGTCAATGGCTGCTGGGATGGGCCGACCGACTCAATGGACCGCTATCGTGTCGGCTCATTCCCAAATGTTCCTATTCGCCCCCACAACCTACACACGCACAGACGGGACTGTGACTCGTCTGTAGGTTGTGACCGGGTGACGGGCAACCCTTCCATAATCCGGTAAGGGAAGGGTTGCCGACCGACCGGACGGAGCCCGAAACAACCCGTCGCGAAGCGTCGTGTGCCGCGGAAATTGCGTCGAGGCGCCAGTGGTCAAGCTGGTCAGATCTGGGTCATGCCGCCATCGACGACCAGTTCAATGCCGGTGATATAGCTACTTTCGTCAGAGGCGAGAAACGACACCACTTTGGCAATTTCGTCCAAGGTTCCGGTACGACCGAGGGGTATATTGCCCACGACGCTGTCTGCGTACTGCTTGACTTGTTCTTCCGTCATCCCCAGCGAATTGCGATAGCCCGGTGAGGGAATTACGCCAGGACTAACAGCGTTCACGCGGATTTTACGGTCTTTAAGATCCGTAGTGAAGGTACGCGCGAAAGAACGCACGGCGGCTTTGGATGCGCTGTAGACACCCATCGCGGGCGCTCCAGTACTGGCAACGATTGACGCATTCAGAATGACGGAGCTTCCATCCTTAAGGAGCGGAAGCGCCTTTTGCACAGTGAATAGAAGACCCTTGACGTTCGCGTTGAAAGTTTTGTCGAAGTGCTCTTCGGTGATTGCGGCGAGCGGGGCGAATTGTCCGGTGCCGGCGTTGGCGAATAGAATGTCGATGTGCCCCTTCTGCTGCTTCACAGTGGCGTACAAGCGATCGAGATCGGCAAGATTTGAGACGTCGCCCTGCACGGCGGTAATATTCTTACCGATCTGCTTCACTGCCGCGTCGAGTTCGCCCTGACGGCGGCCCGTGATAAAGACGTACGCGCCCTCCGCAACGAAGCGTTGTGCCGTAGCAAGACCGATTCCGCTATTGCCTCCGGTGATGACTGCTACTTTTCCTTCCAGCTTACTCATGAGCTCTCTCCTGTTTGATTTATTGTTTCTTATTCCATATTTCCGTACCGCCTAGTACAGATGTCACGGGCGACTGAACGGTTGCAATATTTGTACCGATAGGTATGGAAAAGGTATCATGGACAGGTATGGAACGAAACAAATCACCAAAACGAATGGGACGTCCCCGCTCCTTCGATATCGACCGAGCGTTGGACCGCGCGCTGGTGGTGTTCTGGCGAAAGGGATACGAGGGCGCGTCTCTGTCAGACCTGACCAAAGCAGTGGGCGTCAATCGTCCGAGTCTGTATGCCGCCTTTGGCGACAAAGAAGCGCTGTTCCGCAAAGCGCTCGACCGGTACTTGAAGGGGCCCGCGGCCTACACCCAGGAAGCATTGAGGGAGCCGACCGCCCGCGCAGTCGTGGAACGATTGTTGCTGGGTGCGGCCGATTTGAATACAGCCCGGCGCAATCCCGGTGGGTGCCTCATGGTGCAAGGTGCGCTTGCGTGTGGCGAGGCGGCCGATTCCATCCGGCAGGAACTGACCGCCTGCCGCGCGGCGGGTGAGGCTGCCATGCGCCGGCGTTTCGAGCGTGCGAAATCAGAAGGTGACCTACCGGCCAATGTAAACCCTGCTGATCTTGCTCGCTACATCGCGACGGTCCTCTACGGAATGGCAGTTCAGGCAGCGGGCGGCGCAAGCCGAAGTAAATTACAGCGCGTAGTCGAGATGGCGTTGCGAACATTGCCGATGTGAGACAGCCCGTGGTCCGCTTTTGTCGGAAGCGACACCCACTGACGCTTGTCTCTGAATCGAGACCGGGCTTAGCCGAGGAGACACAACTCTATCGACCGGATATGACTGCGCGAGGCGCAGGATTGTTCCTGAAATGTCCCGCTGTATTTGCACTAGAACGGCCGGGCCTGCAACTCCTCCCGTAAGTCTTCGGTGACAAACGTCGTCGCAACGTTCTCTACGTCCTATTCCTCAACCGCCTTTTCAGCGCGACCGATCCATTGTTTGAACTTTGCCCGCTTTCTTTTCCGCGTCGCGAGCAGCGAGGGCGTTGAGAGCGGCATCGTCGTCAAACTTGGGATGGGCGCAATTTTTACAAGAGTGAGCTGTTCTGCACAGCGCAGCCGTGGCGCTGTGAGCGAACGTATGAGTTGTACCAAAAAGTAGAAATTGCTCATTCTTCCGAATCCACTCTAGATCCGATCAAAGGAAAAACGTGAAAACCTTGAAATTGTTCCTTGGCACACTTACATTGCTCGCCGCCGGGATTATGGCTGGATGCTCAACCACGGCCGCCAAGTCGCCGGATGTTTCCGACAATATCCGCAAATCGCTCGATCAGGCCGGATTCAAAGATGTTTCCGTCAGTCAAGACCGTGACAAGGGCGTCGTAACCCTCGGCGGACAAGTCGCCAGCCAGAACGCCAAGTCGGATGCCGAATCCCTGGCAAAGTCTCTCGCCGGCGCTCAGGTTGTCGCGGATCAGATTGCCGTGGTTCCCGTGGGAAACGAAAAAGAGGCAAAGGCGGTGAACTCCGACCTGGATAAAGGCATTGAGGAGAATCTGGACGCTGCGCTCATCCAGACCAAGATGCACTCCAATGTGAAATACGACGTGAAGAGCGGCGTAATCACTCTGACTGGAGAAGTAAACTCGGAGGACAAACGCGCCCGCGCCGGGCAGGTAGCTACCGGGGTGCCAAACGTTCAGCAAGTCGTAAACGATCTGCAGGTTAAGAATCAGAAGGCCAGTTCGTCGGCGTCACAGTAGGCGTGAGGAGTTAACGCTCGTCGACTGAAGGGCTGCCAGCGGGGCAGTTGCATTCTGGCTGCCGTGCGGCAAAGGTTATTCGTCGACTTCTTAAGTCTAACCGGCCGCGCTTGTCGATAAAGGAGATGCGATGTCATTCGGACTTTACGCGATGGGGTTCGCAGTCTTGATCGGCGGACTGATTTATGGCGCGCGTCTGTTGCACATGCCGGCGCACTGGATTGTCGCGGGTGCGGTCGTAATGTTAGGCATAGGCATTCTGTCGGGCGTGAAGGCCACGCGGCAGAAGGACCCTGCGAAATAGCCTTACTGTAGAGGGATTTTGGGCAGGTTTTAAGAGTCGCCGAACGTTGCGCCTGGGGGCTATAGCCTGGCTAATGCGGAGTCCTGACCTGGGTCGCAAACAGGCTTGAAGAAACGGAAAGAACCGCGCGTTCCAAAGGGTTTCGAGCTTATCGCGAAAAAAACAGGCGCAGCAAAACAAGCAGCACGGTAACATCGCTGCTTCTGCATCGTCGAGCTTTCCCTGTTGCAGAAGCGACCACGACAAGAGGGCTTCGGACTGAATCTCTGGGTCGGGTTCCCGTTCTGCTCGAAATTCCTCTATAGCCAACCGCGCGAGCGTCTGTGCTTCGGCGGTTTGGCCGATGTCGCAGTCCAATTCTCCCAAAGCCACCTGGACTGCAGCCACTTCGCCCTTTTCCCCTGGTTGCCGGCACACGGCAAGGGCCTCTTCATAGATTTTCCTGGCCCCGTCACTGTCTCCTTTCTGCCGCCGCAGTCTTAAAATCGACATTAGCGAAGCCGCGTAGTAGCTCCTGTCTTCAATCAAGCGTTGCTATGCCCCAGACTGGACTGGGCCCGGCATTGGAAGGCTCTGCCCCCGAGCAATCAGGAGCTTTGCTCCCAAGTGTTCGCGTCCAATTTCTTACGGGCGGCTCTTCCCCTCGAATTGCGTTTCATTTCAAGACAGGAGTGGGGATCGACACTAGCGAGCGGGATCGGCGAGAACACTTAAGAGGCTTCCGTCTTCTTGACACTGGTGTCGGCGGAAGAGTAAGTTTCTCCGCGGCCTACAATCACATTACGGCGAGACTGGTTGCTGGGCTCTACGAGGAAAACGTTTTACTTAACATTGTTCGTTTGTCTGCAAATACCCGCTGCTGAAGAGGAGAATTCATGAGTCGGTGCCTTCTGGGTCTTGTAGTGGCGTTCGGTTTGTTTTGCGTGACGCTCGCTTTAGTGCCGAACGCCGGCGCCCAAGCTACGGCCGGGTCCATCGTCGGCCGAGTGACGGACCCATCCAGGGCTGTGGTCGTCGGAGCGGAGGCCACTGCGCTGAACCTAGCCACCGGCGTGAGCTACAGCAGCAAATCGAACGGAGACGGCGAATTTAACATACAGAGGGTACCGCCCGGCATCTACAGCGTCACTGTGACCAGGCAGGGTTTTGATACGGCGGTTGCGAAAAATCTCGAACTCGTGATCGACCAGAACCTAGTCATCGAATTTGAGTTGAAAGTTGGCACGGCCTCTACGGTGGAGACGGTGACCGCAGTGGCGCCGCTTTTGCAGACGGAGAGTGTGGAAACAGGCGCAGTCATTGGATCTCAGCAAATTCTCGATCTTCCCCTGTTAGGCCGCAATTTTCTCCAACTCCCGCTGCTCGCGCCGGGAGTTGTAAGCGGTCTGGGAGGAAATACTCTTAACCTCTCGGTGAATGGGCAGAGAGAATTCGCAAATTCAGTGCTGATCGACGGCGTCGAGGCGACTGCCAACCGCAACAACGACACGAACCTCACACCAAGTGTGGATGCCGTGGAAGAATTCAAAGTTGCAACCTCTGACTATTCGGCCCAGTTTGGCCACGCCGCTGGCGGAGTCATCTCCATTCAGACAAAGTCTGGTACGAACCGCTACCACGGAAGTGTTTATGAGTTTTATCGGCCTAGCGCAACTGCGGCCGAGAATTACGCATTCCCGACACAGACTCCTACCGCATCTCAGTTGAGCCAGCATAATTTCGGGGCTACCTTTGGCGGACCGATTATCAAGAATAAAATGTTCTTCTTCACTTCCTACGAGCAGACACGTAATCGCAACGCCTTCAACTACATCGATTCCGTACCGCCGGTCAACCAGATTAATTTCCTGCCGAATGGTGACGTTGATCTAACAAATCTAAAAGACCCGGGCGATGGGAACACGATGATACCGCTTTTCGACCCCGCTATCAGTTATGCGAATTACGGTTATTACGCTCAGCAGTACAGCCCCCCTTACATCATTCCCGCAAGCGAGGTGAGTGCGGGCGGCCTGGCGATTCTACAAAAGTTCTTCCCCGCTCCCAATATTGCGATCACTCCCGGTCCAAATAACGGATATGGGTGGTACGACAATTTTCAAGTGAATGCGCCTTATCAATACAACGGCAAGAACGGCGATGCTAAGGTCGACTTCCCCGAAATTTCGTCCAAGGACCACATTTCCGTCGCTTATCACTACAGCGATTTCAACTCGCTCCTAGGCGATCCGTTTTGGGGAGCGATCCCGGTCCTAGGCGGAGGCGATGCTGACCAAGGGGGTAAAGAAGACGCGCGAAGCCAGGAAATCTCTGCGACGGAAACCCACATTTTCTCCGACCGGTTGCTGAATGAATTTCGATTCGGTTATACGCGCTATCACCTGAATGACTTCAGCCTTCTGAATGGCGAGAATTTGGCTGACCAAAATAACATTAGCAATGTTAATTTGCCTGGTGTTCCAGCGACTTCGGGATTTCCCTACATTTATCTCGGCTCCGGCTACGAAACCGGCGGTTCGACGTACAGGCCGCTGTATTTCACCGACTCAAACTTTCAATTTGTCGACAATATAACCCTCATCCATTCAACTCATGAATTTCGTTTCGGCACAGATTATCGCCGACTGAACTCGCACCCAATTTTCTCCCTTTATCCTACCGGTTTTCAGTATTACTCAGGCGCCTATTCGTACAGCCAGCAAACGGGCGATCCGACCTTCAATGATTACTCATACGTGCCTTATGATCCGAATCCACTGTCCGCATTTCCCTACGGCGGATCGGACATCGCGGATCTGCTAACGGGGCTTCCCCAGTCGGTTCAGATCGGACTGCAACTCACGACTCCGCACACCCAGAGCTGGGAGCTGCATTTCTACGGCGAGGACGTTTGGAAGGTTACTCCGCGCCTGACGCTCACCTATGGCGTCCGCTATGAGTACCAGAACCCGTTCACGGAAGCATCCAATAACCTTTCCAACTACGATCCTTCCACCAATACGATTCTGATTGCAGGACGCGGCGGGAATTCCAACGCCTTGATTAACTCACGCAAGAACGACTTCTCGCCACGACTGGGTCTTGCCTATAAAATCAGCCCGCGCACCGTGATTCGCGCGGGGTATGGACTCTTCTACACGCCTGAAAATGACGCTCGCGAAGATGTTCTGACCAAGAACTACCCGTTCGCGGTGCAGCAATATTTTTACAACGGATTTTATAATGGTGCCCCTTTATACGCCCTGGACTCGGGCGTGCCTCGCAGTACCACGATTCCCGTTGGATCTAATGTATCTTCCATTAACCCCGCAAACATACTCGATCCGGTTACGGGTCTTCCCGACGGCAATGTGCAAACTATCTACTATGTAGACCCCAATCTAAAAACCGGCTACTCGGAAATGTTCAATCTCACATTGCAGCAAGAACTAACCCCATCCCTGACGGTTGAGGCCGGATATGTCGGATCGCTTGCCCACCAGTTGCCGTATGCCATCGGAGACATCAACCAAGCCAGCCGCATCACCACGGAGCTGGGATCGATCGAAGCGCAGGAATCGCTGGGATGGTCGAAGTTTAATTCTTTACAGGTCAAAGCGACTAAGCGCCTTTCCAACAATCTGAATTTTCTCGCATCGTACACCTATGGACACAGCATGGACGATGGACCTGCGCCGTTTAATCTGGGGAAAAATCACAATCAGCCACAAAGCCCATTCAACCTCAATACTGAAGTAGCCGATTCCGACAACGATGTCCGGCACAATTTTGTTTTCAGTTCGGTGTATCATTTGCCCTTCGGACACGGCCAACGCTTTCTCGGGGATTGGCAGGGAACTCGTCAGTTGATCCTCGGCGGCTGGCAGATTAACGGCATTTTATTTGCCCGCACGGGTACGCCGGTGAACATTGTCCGCGACGGCAATGGCGTTAATGGAGTTAAGGATACTCAGGGCTTGCGTCCGAACCTGGTGGGTAATCCGGTTTTGCCCGGCGATCAGCGTTCGCTATCCCACTATTTCAGTACGGCGGCGTTTTCTGAAGCCGGCTTCGATTGCACGCCGACATCGAATCCCCTCTGCTATGCTCCCGGGAGTGCGGGCCGAAACCTGGTGCGCGGACCGGGATATGTCAACGAGGACTTTTCACTCTTCAAAGATTTCGGTTTTAAGGAATTCATGAAATTGCAATTGCGATTCGAGTTTTTCAATCTCGCAAACACTCCTCACTTCGGCAATCCTGGAGGAGATGAAAGTGAAGGCGGTACTTTCGGTAAGATAACGCAGACTAGCGGTAACCCGCGCGTCGTTCAGTTCGCGGCTAAGTTCCTCTTCTAGTTTTCGGGGAGCGTCGTGGAAGTGTGTAAGAAAAGGGCCGAGTTGTGAACCGCGTCAACTCCGCGATCGAGCTCTATCCCCTTTTCCGCTTCAGGGCCGCGCTGGGTGCTGCTGGTGGATCTGGTTTGGGCAGCGCTTCCGGTTTCGGCTCAGGAATTCGCCGCTTTGCTCCACTCTCCCTTGTGAGTAGTAAAACACCCCACTATCAGTCTCTTCCCCCAGGTCATCGCGGCCGTCTAACCGGCCAGTGAGTATCACCTGAAACCGGCCAACGAAAGTAGCGTCCGGGAATGGAGAGAACGTAATATGCAGCAGTCCAGGGTTGCCAAGCTGTCCCCGCTCATCAGCGCTTGGTGCATAGCAGCCCTGGTCTGTTCGTCCGTTTCATTGTGGGCCGCGGCCAATGGCAGCTTCTCAGGAACGCTGGTGGATCCGAGCGGCGCGGTGGTCCCGGGCGCTAAGGTCACTGTAGTCAACACTGCACTCAAGTCGGAGTACAAAGCGATTTCGAACGGACGAGGATTCTATTCCTTCCCTACCCTTCCAGTGGGTCACTACGATCTGGCGATCGAAGCCACCGGATTCAAGACCCAGAAAAAAACGAACCTGACAATCGATACGGACGCAGCGCTCCGGCTGGACATGATGCTCGCGGTGGGCCAGCAATCCGAGACCGTCAGTGTGGTGGCCGCAGGGGCCGAGGCGCAAGTCGATGCGGCCGCAACTCACCTGGGCGAACTGGTAACCGGCTCACAGATGACGGCACTCCCCTTGAACGGACGGAGCTATACCGATCTTCTGCCAATCCAGCCCGGAGTCGCCCCGGTCTCAACGTTGCTGCCTAATTCAGTCATCATGGCAGGAGTCACGGGAGGTCTTTCGCCCTCCGGCGATTTGAATCCAGGGAACTTGTCGATTGATGGACAAAGAGAATCATCCAACGGCTTTCTGGTGAACGGAATTGACGTGCAGGAGCATATGAACGGCGGAACTTCCATCGTGGCAAACCTCGATTCGATCGATGAATTCCGCGTTCTGACCAATAATTTCGATCCGGAGTATGGGAACTACAACGGCGGCATAGTGACCGTCATCACGAAGTCGGGTAGCGATTCGTTCCACGGCAATGCATTCGAATTCCTGCGCAACACCGCCTTGGATGCCCGCGGCTACCTCGATCCAAGCCGCCCTGTCTTCCGGCAGAATCAGTTTGGCGGTACCCTTGGCGGTCCAATCAGGCCTAACAAGGCTTATTTCTTCGCAGAGTATCAAGGCACACGAACCAATGAAGGCGTCGAGACGGGAGATATCTCAGTTCCGTCCTTGCAAGATCGCGCCGGCAATCTATCCGATCAGGCTGCGTCATTCGTAACCACAGATGTCAATGGCAACACGATCCCCACGACCGTGAGCGGTCCATATCTAGCGGGCATCCTCTCGACACAACTCCATCACACAGTTTTCTCCGGTGAGCCTTACTACACACCGAGTTGTACGACGAGTTCGTCCTGTGTATTCCCGAATGCCGTGATTCCCACGAACGCATGGTCCGCTCCGGCCCTCGCGCTGGTGCAATACATTCCCTCACCAAACGTTGGCGCTGATCAATTCTCTACATCGGCATGTCCACAGAAGGTGCGTGACGATAAGTCTTCCGGGAGAATCGACGCCAACGTAGGACGGTGGGGCCAGCTTTCCTTGTACTACTTCATTGACGACTACCGCCTCGACAATCCTTATCCGGGGCAGCAAGGCGGAGCCAGCATCCCCGGCTTTGACGCACTGACTTTCGGACGCGCTCAGCTGGCCAGCCTGGAAGACGCGAAAGTTTTCGGTAGCGGCACGGTCAACGAGTTCCACGCGGGCTATCTTCGTAATGCCAATGTGATTGGGCATCCGCATGGTGGCCTCGGAGTAAGCCAGGCAGCGCAGGGCTTCTCGACCAGTCCGGCGGATGGGGGATTTACGGTGCAGGCGCCGCAATTTGAAGGCGTGGAAAACATTGTTTTCCCGTCCTTCGTAATGGGCGTTCCCATTACCAATGAAACGCAGATCAACAACACGCTATATCTGAGCAACACCCTTTCGAAGGTGATCGGAACACAGACGCTGAAATTTGGCGGACAGTTTCATTGGGATCAGGTGAATGAGCATCCGAACGCCACGTTCAACGGAACTTTCGACATTGACGGAACCGAAACCGGCTCGGCATTTGCCGACTTCCTGATCGGTGTACCCAGTAATTTCACGCAATCCTCAGGCCAGCCTTTCTACTTGCGGAACCGTTATGCGGGACTGTTTGCCCAGGACAACTGGCGGGCCCGAAGCGATTTGACCATCAACGTCGGTCTGCGCTGGGATTACATCATGCCGTTCTGGGAGAAGTACAACAATATTCAGACCATCATCCCAGGAAGGCAGTCGGTCCTCTATCCGGGCGCGCCCGAAGATCTATTGGTGCCCGGCGATCCCGGAATCTCGAGCACGATTTCGCCCTCGAGGGGCGACAACTTTGCCCCGCGAATTGGTATTGCATACGCGCCGAGATTTGATCACGGAATTCTGAAAGCAGTTTTCGGAGGTAGCGAAAAAAGCAGCCTTCGTGCGAGCTATGGGATCTTCTATACGGCGTTTCCCGGGCTGTCGGCCGGCGTCATGTATGCCGTGCCCCCCTTTGGTTACAACTACCTCACTCCGGAGCCGCCACTGTTTGCGACGCCCTTCATCAATGCCGCGGATGGCGGGCAGAATACGAATCCATTTCCACTGACGTTTCCTCCACACAACGTTTCAGCCAGCAATCCGGACACTACGTTCAACTGGCAGCGCGTAATCCCTATCGCCGCCGATCCTTACTTTTACTACCGGAACGCGGTTCCCTACACCGAGAATTACATGCTTTCGTTCGAACGGCAGATCACGACAAGCACGCTGCTGACCATGAGTTATGTGGGAAATGAAGGCCACCATATTCTCGCCGTGGTGTCGACGAACCCCAGCAATCAGGCTCTTTGCCTCAGCCTGAGCCAACCAGGTGAGGTCGCACCCAATAGCCCGACCTGTGGCCCGTTTGGCGAAGATGCCGTTGTTACCAGCCGCAGCGGCCAGGTGTATCACGGAACACGAGTGGGCCTTGGCCCCAACTACGGGGAAGATACCGCTCAAAGGACAATTGAGAATTCGAGTTACAACGCGCTGGAGACCAATCTGCGCTACATTGGCAACAGGTCGGATTTCCTGCTTGCCTATACCTACAGCAAGTCGATCGATCAAGGTTCGAATCTGGGCGAACAACTCAATCCCTTGAACCTGGCGGCGACTCGCGCGATTTCGGCTTGGGACATGCGACACAACTTTGTGGGGAGCTTCAAGGTGACCCTGCCTTTTGATCTCCTGCTAAAGCGATCGGATCGCTTGACGAATGGATGGAGCATAGCTGGCACCGCCCGCTTCAGCACCGGCCTGCCAGTGACGCTGTCAGATGACTCGGATAATTCCCTGCTCGGAACGCTGGGCAATGGCATTAACAATTACCTGCTGGATACGCCGGAGTATCACGCGGCACCGCTCGATATCAATACCAATCCGAGGAATGGACGGCCCGAGTTCAATAATTCGCCGGCAGCGTTCACCACCGAGGCGCCTGGGCAATTGGGGAATGTGCCTCGACGGTTTTTCTACGGTCCGGGGATCAATAACTTTGACATGACGCTTTCAAAGCTGCTGCAGGTAACCGAATCGAAATCGTTTGAATTCCGCATCGAGGCATTCAATGTATTCAACCATGCCCAGTTCTATGGCGCAGCCGCGGTGGATGGGGAAGTGAATAATGATCCCCATTTTGGACAAGTCGTCAGCGCCGCCGCTCCACGTCTGGTCCAGATTGCGGTGAAATTCGCGTTTTAGACTGAGCTCTGCGAGGGATGTCACTTCTAAGGTCCGGTGGAGAGACGGGCGCCCTCGCCCGTTCATACAACCCACGCTCAACCCACTAAACAAGTTTGTGTGGCGCGGACACTCCTGTCCGCGAAAAGTCCGAGCACATGGAAAAGGTTGCCACGGCTGCGGTGTACGCAGCAATCGATGCGGGAAGCTGTGATGCTTCCCGCATTTTTTGTTACCGAATATTCGGCGCCGGAGTCGGAGCCTGGAATCGACGTCCTGAAGAACTCCCCAGCGTCCGCATCCACCAATGCAATTTGCTGAAACCTCGGGTGGTAATCCGCTCCTATAATGATCATTGTTTAATGATCGTTGTTTAAGATCATTGTTTTAATGTTCAAGGTTCGGCTACCTTCTCCCGGGCCTCGGTTGGTGGGCGCCAAGAAAGTCTAATCGGTTGTGAGAGCCGGCATTGTTACGGAACCTGTTACATCGTCAGAGGAAAATACATGGACAAACCACCACGCACCTTCTGGCAGATTTGGAACATGAGCTTCGGTTTCCTCGGCATTCAGTTTGGTTGGGGATTGCAGATGGCGAACATGAGCGCCATTTACGAATACCTCGGCGCGCGGGCGGATCAGATCCCGATTCTCTGGCTGGCCGCTCCGCTGACCGGATTAATCGTCCAGCCGATCATCGGCCACGCCAGCGACCGCACGTGGGGCCCGATGGGGCGGCGGCGTCCCTACTTTCTAGCCGGCGCAATTCTGAGTTCGTGCGCGCTCATTCTAATGCCGCGCAGTTCCACACTCTGGATGGCAGCCGGTCTGCTATGGATTCTCGACGCGAGCATCAACATCAGCATGGAGCCCTTTCGCGCATTTGTGGCCGACCTGCTGCCGGAATTTCAGCGCACCCGCGGCTTTGCCATGCAGAGCCTCTTCATCGGGCTGGGGGCGGTGATCGCCTCGGCATTGCCCTACCTGCTCACCCATGCTTTCCATGTGGCGGGAAATACGGCTGCGGGGACGATTCCCTTCACCGTGCGGCTTTCTTTCTACATCGGCGCCGCGGCGTTTCTGGGTGCTGTGCTTTGGACTGTTTTCACCACGAAGGAGTACCCGCCGGACAATCTGGCTGAATTTCAAAGAGAGAAGTCCGAACACAAGGGCATCGGCGCGAGCGCGCGCGAAATCCTGTCCTCAATCCGCGAGATGCCCCGCACCATGCGGCAGCTCTCCTGGGTTCAAATCTGCACATGGATGGGGCTGTTCTGCATGTGGCTTTACTTTCCGGTGGCGGTGGCGCGCAATGTCTTTGGAGCTGCCGACACGAGTTCCCCGCTGTATTCCGCGGGAGTGGAGTGGGCAGGCATTTGTTTCGGAATGTACTCGTTGGTGTGTTTCGGATTTTCCTTCCTGCTGCCCGCACTTGCGCGGCGGTATGGGCGCAAGGCAACCCATACCTTTTGCCTGGTATGCGGCGGCCTGGGACTGCTTTCCGTCGCCGTGATTCACAATAAGTATCTGCTGTTGCTCTCCATGACAGGGGTTGGGATTGCGTGGGCGAGCACGCTCTCGATGCCCTACTCGATGCTTGCCGGATCGCTGCCCCACGGAAAAACAGGAGTTTACATGGGGATTTTCAACTTCTTCATCGTGATTCCGGAGATCATCGCATCGCTTGGATTTGGATGGGTGATGGGCCATCTTCTGAACAACGATCGGATTGCCGCCGTGGTGGCGGGAGGAATCTTCTTTATCCTCGCGGCGATGCTGACGCAGCGGGTGGAGGATCTCTACGATCTGCGGCAGCCAAGCAGTTCGCTTCCGGGCAAGGCCGTCGCGGCAAAATCGTGAATCTTACCTGGATGACGAGTGTCCTCAATTATTATTGGCCGTCATGCATTCAGGCGGCCGGGCGAGGGCGCCCGGCTCTCCACGAGCAGCGGCTCACCGAGCGCGCACGGCGACGAGTTCGGATCCGACCGGCACACCGCGAGCGATCTTCACGCGGACTAAAGCTTCGAAGGGCCGTGCTTGCCCCGCACCAGATCCCGGAATCTCGCGCAGCAATTTCTCCACCGACTCCTGACGGCAGGCAAACTCCACCACGCCTTGCGTACCGAAGGTGGTCGTTCCCGCCAGGATCATCACGAACCGGCCGGAACCCATACCCGGCACCAGCCCAACCACCGCAAAGTCTTCTGTCATCGGGACATTGGAAGGACTCGCCAGGTAGGTGGCGGCTTCGCCCGGCCCTGGATGCCGGTTCATGATCGAAAGATCGCCTCGGCGCGGCCCCGACGTCACTCTTTGGAAAACGAATTCCTGTGTTCCCGGAATGTCGAGCAGGGAGAGATTTTCTGAAGGAGAACCCACAAAGATCAGGTTGTTATTCTTTACGTCGTCGAGCGAGAACAAGCTCCCACGCTTTACGCGGATCTTCTGTCCCAGCGCGCCGAATGCATCATCGAGCGCGTGAATGGCCAGCACCTCTCCCACGCCCGTATAGTGGTCATAGACGACGCCTTTTGAATCCTGGCTGGAATTGTAGTAGCGCATGCCGGTCTCCGGTCGTCCGACGAACGCCGCATTGCTGAAGATGACCCAGGGCTCCTCCACTCCAGAAGTGAAGGGTCGCCAAAACGCAGCTAGAGGACCAGAGGCTTGCATCAGGCTGGGCGCCGCCGTCCCGGGCTGGGGCAGTTTCCGGTTCCAAAGCAGGCTTCCCAAAACGATCAGCGAGCCGATGAGGCCGACCGCGAGCAGGACCACGGCAATCCGCCAGCGTGCGGGTACGGTTTCAACCGTGATCGTGCGGGGCGCCTCGCGCAGAGGCACGGCCTGAGGCTGATCGACCGGTTTGGCCTCGAATGTAAGGTGATAACTTCCCTTGGGGATTCGAACCAGGATCGGATCGGAGCCGCCCTCGCCGGCGTAATACTCCGCTAATTTCAGACGGAGACGCCCGGCCTGGACGCGGATCGTAGAGTCCAATTGCGGATCAAAATCCGCTGGCCGCCCATAAACCTCGGTGGCAATCTGATATTCCTTCACCGGCGCGTCGGGATGATCCAGCGCTTGTTTCGCAAGATATTGCAGCAGTTTGCAAAGAGATTCCGAGCTGCGTAGGCTATGACTTTTAATAATGTTATCTATTTGTTGGTAGAACTGCTCAGGACCAGGGGCGAGAGTGCGTGTCACAGCCATTTAACACCGGTGTAACAGTGGATCGTATCCTCGTGTAACAGCGGCATTTTACTCCTGTAACCGTTTAAAAACCTAGTGAAACCTACCTCGATTCCCATTTTTGCACTAGAACTTGCAAGTTCTATCATTAACAGTGCGTCCCAGTAAACTCCCAACGTCCCCGTGGGTGTCCTCGAAGACATCCCCGAAATTGGAGGAAACATGTCGAGCAAAACCCTTCTGGTTCTGGTCCTGGTGTTCTGCCTGGCCGGATTCGCACTCGCGCAGACCGATACAGCCCGCCTCATCGGAACCATCACAGACGCTACCGGCGCGGTCGTACCGAACGCCACCGTCACCGTGACCGACACCGGGACAGGGCGAATCGTGACCACCCAAACCAGTGCATCCGGCGAATACACCGAGAACGCGCTGAGCGCTGGAAAATATCACATTGAGGTGAAGCTCGCCGGCTTCAAGACCGCGACCGCCGATTTTACGCTCGAAGTCTCGCAGGTCAAAGAGATCAGCCTGAAGATGGAAGCGGGCGCGACCTCCACCACGGTTGACGTTACAGCCGACGTGCCCCTTGTCGACACTGCTACCTCGAACATGGGCGAAGTCATTCAGGGACGGGAAGTGACCGAGCTCCCGTTGAACGGCCGCAACTTCACTCAACTCGCCCTGCTCGCGCCTGGCGTGACTCGCGGCGCGTATGGCGACGAGGCGTCTGGCGGCGGCTCGGGAACAAACTCTGAAACCTTCCGTAACTCTGAAACCGGTGGCGCGGCGCTCTCCGCCAACGGTCTGCGCCCACAAGCGGACAACTACATTCTTGACGGAGTAGACAACAACGACGCGTTGGTCAACACCATCATCTTTTTCCCGCCGGCGGAAGCGATCCAGGAATTCCGTATTACCACCAGCGTGGCGACCGCCGAATACGGACGAGGCGGCGGCGTGATCCTGGAGTCGAGCACCAAGTCTGGTACGAATGCGTTGCATGGGTCGGCCTTCTTGTTCCGCCGCAGCGGTTTTGGTGAGGCCCATGACTACGATGCCACCGGACCGATCGTATTCCGGCAAGGCCAATTTGGCGGCACGCTCGGTGGGGCCGTCTGGAAAAACAAACTGTTTGCATTCGGCGATTACCAGGGGCGCCGTCAGGATCAGCCGAACGGCGTCGAAACTGACACTGTTCCCACCGCCAAGATGCGCACTGGAGACTTCAGCGAGTTCCTCGGCACGACTTTGACCACGCTTCCCGC
>Ga0302324_100007368_pt1 | contig 23417 bp, 20 predicted proteins | sample Palsa_T0_1_FD_201949 | JGI IMG/M metagenome (GOLD analysis project Ga0302324, IMG submission 201949) | Peat permafrost microbial communities from Stordalen Mire near Abisko, Sweden - Palsa_T0_1 | ecosystem: Environmental > Terrestrial > Soil > Palsa > Peat permafrost | place: Sweden: Abisko... | reverse complement strand
GCAAACACGTTCGATGCGCATCGCGCCATCGCGTTTGCGCGCCGGACCGAGCTCGACCGCGAACTCGAGAAGCAACTCTTCCAAGCCTATTTCACCGATGGGCTCGACGTGAGCGATCGCGCGGTGCTCGCCGATGCGGGCGCGCGTTTGGGTCTGGATCGCGAGGAGTTGGCGGCCTACCTCGAGAGCGATGACGGTGTCGATGAGGTGCGGCGCGAGCTAAACGGCGCATTCGAGCGCGGGATCACGGCCGTGCCGACGTTTCTTTTTGAAGACGAGTTTGCGGTTCCGGGCGCGGTCGATACCGCGAGCTTCGGACGGATCCTCGAGCAGATGCGCGCGCTGCGGTGACGGCGCGCACGCGCCGCGCGCTCGTGACCGGCGGCGGCGGCGGCCTCTCTTCCGGAATTGCCGCCGCGCTGGCCTCCGATGGATTCGATCGCGTGGCAATCACCTATCGCGCGAGCGATCCAACCGCGACATGCAACGCGATCGAAGGCGCCGGCGCGCATTCCAGCGCAACGCGCATCGATTTCGGCGGCGATGCCGGTCAGGTCGCTTCCACGTTGCAGAAGCTGGTGGAGGATGAAGGACCGTTCGACACGCTGGTGCACGGCGTCGGCGTACTGACGGTCAAGCGCTTCCTCAACCTGACGATCGGCGACTACGCCAATGTGTTCGATGCAAATGTGCGCAGTGCCGTGCTTGCGGCGCAGGCAGTGCTGCCGGCGATGCGCGAAGCGCGCTTTGGCCGCATCGTCGTGTTTGGCGGGAACGGTTCGAGCGAAACGCGTCCCTACCGCGGGTTCAGTTTGTATCAGGCGTCGAAGAGCGCGCTCGTCGCGTTCGCTCGCGCGCTTGCGATCGAGGAAGCGCAATTCGGTGTGACCGTCAACGTGATCGAGCCGGGCGACATTCGCGACAAGCGCCAGAGCCGCGAGGCAGCGCGCGCCCAGGAAAGTCCCATCCCGCGCGGGAGGCCGGGCAGCTTCGAGGACGTGGCCGACGTGGTGCGTTTCTTAATTGCGCCCGAACGCGATTTTATCACCGGCGCCGTGATCGGGGTGACCGGGGGGTTGACGCAGGCTGACGGGCGAAACGCGACCCACTCATGAGTTTCCGCGATGATTCGGGGACGCACCGCGCGTTTGCGCTCCCCGGCGCCCGCTCGCAGTACGGCCCCGACAAGATCGTTGACGTCGAACATATCGAGCTCTATCTCGAGCCCGATCTCGAGCGCCATACGCTCGAGGGCGTCTGCACGACGACCGTTCGGCCCTTCGACGAACCGGTGGGCCGGCTCGAACTTGATGCCGTCGATCTCGAGATCAGCTCGGTACAGCGCGATGGCAAACCCTGCCCCTTCGCGCAGCGCGACAACCGGCTCGCGATTACATTCGATCCGCCGCTCGTTCCGAATCAAAGTGCCGCATTCCGCATTGCGTACCGCACAACGCGGCCGCGTCACGGCCTGTTCTTCGTCGCGCCGACGCCCGAGTATCCCGATAAGATGCGCCATGCCTGGACCCAGAGTCAGGACGAAAACGCGCGATACTGGTTTCCCTCGTTCGACTATCCGCACGAAAAGCAAACCACGCAAACCACGATCGCCGTAAGCAAGGGGCTCTTTGCGCTCGCCAATGGCAAACTGGTGGAACGCCGCGATGAGGGCGAGCGCACGATCTACACGTATCGCCAGGAGATTCCGCACAGCACGTATCTGATGACGATGGTCGCCGGCCCCTTTGTGGAGGCGCGTCAAGCCGATGCGGGCTCGCGCGCGGTTCCGGTCTATTACTACGTGCTGCCTGGGCGCGAGGCCGACGGCGAGCGCGCTTTCGGCAATACGCCGCGGATGATTGCCGCGTTCGAAGAGCGGATCGGTACGCCGTACCCATACGCTCGCTATTCACAAATCGCGGTGACCGATTTCATTTTCGGTGGAATGGAAAACACGTCGGCGACGACGCAGACCGAGCGCACCCTCCACGATCAGCGCGCGCACCTCGACTTTTCGAGCGATCCGCTGGTCTCGCACGAACTCGCGCACCAGTGGTTCGGCGATCTTCTCACCTGCCGTGATTGGTCGCAGGCATGGCTCAACGAAGGCTTCGCGACCTACTTCGAGTGCGTTTGGCGCGAGGCCGATCTCGGTTACGACGAATATCTCTACGACGTCTTCGGATGCATCGCGCGATACTTGCACGAGGATGCCGAGCGCTATCGCCGCCCAATCGTCTGCAATCGCTTCCGCGATCCGATCGAGATCTTCGATCGCCATCTCTACGAGAAGGCTGGAGCGGTTCTGCACATGCTGCGCGGCGAACTCGATGACAAGCGCTTCTGGCGGTCGATCGCGCACTACGTACGGCAAAATGCCGAGCGCAACGTCGAGACGATCGACCTGATCCGCGCGATCGAGGAAGCGACCGGGCGGAACATGCGCAGCTTTTTCGATCAGTGGATTTTCCGCGGTGGCCATCCCGAAGTCGAGGTGAGCGTCGCATGGGATGCGCAGCGTAAGGCCGCGACGGTGACGATCGATCAGAAGCAAGCCGTCGAGCAGGAGCACCCGGCGTACCGCTTTGAGGTAAACTTGGGCTTTTGCGCCGACGTGCCGAGCGTCGCGGCGAGCAACGCCGGTCCTGGTGCTCTCGCAGGTGAAAAGCGCATTCGCGTCGTTGCCAAGCGCGCTCACGAAACGGTCACGGTGCCGCTCGATTTCGAACCGAAGCTGGTGCGTTTCGATCCGGGTGCCTGGCTCCTCGGCGACATCACCTACAAACTGGGAGCGACGTTCGCTGCGGCAACCCTACAGGGCGACCCCGATCCGGTCGCGCGCATTCGCGCCGCGCGCGAGCTAGCCAAAGACGGATGGCAGGCGGCGCAGCAGGCATTGCGTGCGGCGTTCGAGCGCGAACCATTCTGGGGCGTCTTGGAGGAAGCGGCTGCGGCGGTCGGTGCGACGCGCGCGCCATGGGCTCGCGATCTGCTCGTTCTCGCGCTGCGGCACACGCATCCAAAAGTGCGCCGGGCCGTCGCGGCCGCGCTCGGAAACTTTCGCGATGCCGAAGTGGCCGCGGCCCTGCTCGATGCATCACGCGACGACGAATCCTATTTCGTGCGCGCCGCGGCGTTCGAATCGTTGGGCAAAACGCGCGATGCTCGCGCGTTCGATGCGCTGGTCGCCGCGGTACGCACGCGCTCGTGGAACGGCACGGTCGAAGCCGGAGCGGCACGCGGGCTTGCCGAACTCGGCGACGCGCGCGCGATCGATGCGCTCGTTGATGCGATACGGCTCGGGGTCGACGAGGGTCTGCGTCGCGCCGCGGCCGGAGCGCTCGCGCGGATGGGCGCGCTCGTTTTCCCGGAGCGATCGCGCATCATCGAGGCGATCGTGCAACTGCTCGACGACCCGATGTTCCTCGTGCAACTGGCCGCGATCGCCGCGGCCGAATCGCTCGAGGACGCTCGTGCGCTGGCGGCTCTCGATCGGCTTGCAACCAGCGGTTTCGACGGCCGCATCCGTCGCGACGCAGCGGAAGCCGCGATTCGGATCCGCGAAGCCCAAAAAGTTCCCTCCCAAGTGAGCGCTCTGCGCTCGGATCTCGATACTCTGCGTGAAGAACAGCGTACGTTACAAGAAAAAGTCGAAGCGCTCCAGCGCCACTAAACGCCGGCTCGTCCTCGTCGCTCTCGTCGCCGTGGTCGCGTTCGCGATCTGGTCGATCGTGCGCGGCGTGTTTGCGCCAGCCCCCGGCTCACGAATAAGCGAACATATTGCGGTGCGCCCCACGCCGGTACCGGCTCCTTGGACGGCAACGCAGATTGCGCAGTTGCGCCACGCGCTCGATGCGGCCTTTGCACCCGCGCGCTCGGATCGCTACAGTCTTGCCGTTATTGACGCGACCGGTCGCGTGATCTACGCCGATCGCGAGCGAACCGCGGTCACGCCGGCATCGGTGCAAAAGCTCATCGTCGCGGACGCGGCCCTCAATCTCCTTGGCCCGCGGTATCGCTTTCATACCGTGCTTGCCGCGACGCGTGCACCCGCGGACGGAACCCTCGAGAGCAATCTTTGGCTCGTCGGGTCGGGCGATCCATCGCTGCGCAGCGATGACCTGCGGGGCGCCGTGCGGATGCTCGAGCGCGGAGGCCTGCGTCGGATCGACGGTGCGGTAAGCGTTGACGCGAGCGCGATGCGCGGACCGGAAATCAACCCGCACTGGGACCCGAGCGACGCCAATGAGGACTTTCAGGTGCCGACCAGCGCCGTCTCGCTGGACGATGGTACGGCGGAGTTCCGCGTCTACGGGCGATCGCCGGGCGAGCCCGCCCGCGTCGCTGTCGTGCCGTCGAGCCGCAACATCCGGTTGACCGGTGCGATTCGGACCAGCACAAGCGCCGATGGCGTCGTCATTGCGGCCGCGGCGCCGAACCTCTTTGCCCTCGGGGGCGATATTCCGCAGGATACCGAGGAAAAATTTTGGCTGCCGGTACACAATATGCCAAACTACGTCGGGGATGTGATCGAGCGCATGCTGCATCAGGCGGGAATCGTGACGACGCAGCGCGCGGTCCCCTCGACCGCTCCGCTCGATTCAATCGTCCTCTGGGATCACCGGTCGCTGCCGCTGCGCTCGCTCATCGGCCACATGCTGTACGTCTCCGACAATCACTATGCCGAACAACTCATGCGCTCACTTGCCGTCGATGCGGGAGAGGAAGGAACGGATGAACATGGGCTCGCCGTCGAGCGATCGTTCTTGAATTCGCGCAGCATCCCAACCGATGGATTACGCGCCCTCGATGGTAGCGGTCTTGCTGAAGGCGACCGCGTTTCGGCTTTCACGCTTGCGCGCATACTCAGCGATGCGGAGTTGCGCGATCATGGCGCCGAGCTGTATCTCTTGCTTCCAGCCGGAGGACGCGATGGCACGCTGCGTCACTATGATTTCACGACGGCGCTCGGCCGGGTCCGCGCGAAAACCGGGCATTTGAGTGACGCAAGTTCGCTCGCAGGGTACGTCAACACGATGCACCATGGCCGCGTCATCTTTGCTTTCATGATCAACAATTCACCCGGTGATCCCGAGAGCGCCTACGTGCGTGCGGTCGATCGGATTGCGAGCTTTTGATGATCGATCGGGATGTCTTCACGCGCCTGCTGTCCCGGGCGCTGCGCTACGGCGGCGACTACGCCGACATTTTTTGCGAGAGGCGCCGTTCGTACGCGTTTCGTTTGCAGGACGGACACATTCACGATGGTGCGACCTCGATCGTGCAAGGCGTAGGAATCCGAGTCGTGGTGGGTGAGTCGGCAGGCTATGCCTATTCCGACGACCTTTCAACGGAGGCGCTGATGCGCGCGGCCGAGGCCGCCTCGCTGATCGCGCGGAACGCCCCCGCGCGAGCGAACGGGAGTATCGACCTCACGACAGCAATCGTCGTGCCGCTGTACGACCAATCTCGCAAGGATCATGCCCCTGCGGCGCGCTACGTCGATCTGCTCGAGCGCGCAGATCGCTCCGCTCGCGCGTACGATCCGCGCATCGTCGCCGTCAACGCTCATGTGAGTGACGAATTGCAAGACGTGTGGATCGCGACCAGCGACGGACGCTTTGCGCACGATCACCGTCCCATGATCACCCTTGGCGTTCAAGCGGTCGCGAGCTCGCGCGGTGAGCGCGGTTCCGGATATGCCGCCGATGGCGGCCGTACGGCCGTTGAGTACTTCGACGCACATTCGCCCGAGGAACTCGGGTCTGATGCCGCACGTATCGCCACGACCAATCTGGATGCTGAACCGGCGCCTGCCGGCGAGATGGAAATGGTGGTCGGTGCGGGCGGCGGCGGCGTGCTGCTGCACGAAGCGGTCGGCCACGGCTTGGAAAGTGATTTCAATCGTCGGGGCACCTCACTCTACAGCGGTCGTGTCGGCGAGCGCGTAGCGAGCGAACTCGTAACGATTTACGATGACGGCAACTTGCCCGAAGAGCGCGGAAGCATCGCCATCGACGACGAGGGTGTTCCGGGTCAGCATAAAGTGCTGGTGGAACGCGGCGTGCTGCGCGGCTACATGCAAGACACGCTTAACGCGCGGCTCATGGGCGCAATGCCGACCGGAAGCGGGCGGCGACAATCGTATCGATTTCTGCCGCAGCCCCGCATGTGCAATACGTATATGCCGTCGGGCGAAGGGACACCGGAGGAAATCATTGCTTCGACCAAACGCGGATTGTACGCGAAATCTTTTGCGGGCGGCCAAGTGGAGATCAGTAAAGGCGATTTTGTTTTCATGGTAGCCGAGGGCTATCTGATCGAGAACGGCAAGGTGACCGCGCCGGTCAAGAATGCAACGATCGTCGGGAACGGCCCAGACGCGATGACGAAGGTCGTCGCGGTCGGTAACGATGCGCGACTCGCGCGTCGTCACTACACCTGCGGTAAGGGCGGCCAACACGTGCCGGTCGGTGTTGGGATGCCGACAGTCAAGATATCGTCGATTACCGTTGGGGGCACCGCGGATGACGAATGATGATGCGATCGAGATTGCGGCTCGCGCGGTCGACCTCGCGATCGGGGCGGGGGCGCAAAACGCCCAAGCCACATTTTCTGTCTCGCAGCGCTTTCATGTCGAGGCGCGCGATGCGACGGTTAGCAAACTCGAGCGCTCGGCTGGATCGAACGTGCATCTTCGTCTGTGGAAGGATGGCCGGCGCGTAGCCGTCTCGAGCTCCGATCTCAACTCACAGCACCTGCGGGCCGCGATCGTCGGCGCGCTCGATCAACTGCGTTATGTTGCTCAAGATCCGTTTGCAGGGCCCCCAGACGAATTCGGACGATTCGCCGGCGACCTTTCGCTCGTCGATCCCGCCGTTTCTTCCCGCGACGATGCGGAGAGGATCGAGGACGTTCTTGCCCTCGAGCGGGCGATCCGCGCCGCCGATCCGCGCATCGTCAATTCGAGCGGGTCGCACTACAGCGATGCGGTGAGCACGATCGGGCTCGCGAGCTCGAACGATTTCCGCGGCGCCTATACCGCGACACGAGCCTCGCGCTCGACCGCTCCGCTCGCGGAAGAGAGCGGCTCGAAGCGAACCGCGCACTACGGTACCGCGGGGTGCTTCATGCGCGATTTGGAGGACCCGGCCGTCGTGGGGGCTGTTGCAGCTCGGCGCGCGGTCGAGATGTTCGGGGCGCGCAAGCCGCCGACAATGCGCGCCCCGGTGATCTTCGAACGCGACGTCGCCGCAGCCGTGCTCGACGATGTATTTTCGGCGGTTGCCGCCTCGAACGTCGCGGTTGGGAACTCGTGGCTCGCCGAGCGGATCGGCGAGCGCGTCGGGAGCGAGCTGGTCACCATCATCGACGACGGCACATTGCCGGGGCGCTTGGGCAGCGCGCCATTTGACGGCGAAGGCATCGCGACGCGGCGCACGCCCGTCTTCGAGAGCGGGGTGCTGCGCACGTTCCTGTACGATACCTACTATGCACGCAAGCTGGGGGCCCGGACCACCGGAAATTCGGCCGGCGGCGGTATCGGAGCCAATAACTTTTATTTGGAGCCCGGGAGAGGTTCACTGGCCGAGCTGATCGGGTCGACCCGGCGCGGTGTGCTGGTGCTGGATACGATCGGGTTTGCTACCGAACATGCGACTGGCACCTATAGCCGGGGAGCGCGCGGGTTCATGATCGAAAACGGCGAGCTGGCCTATCCGATCGACGAATTCACCGTGGCAGGGGACTTCGCGGAAATGCTGTCGGGCGTCGACGGGGTGGCAAGCGATCTGCGCTTCGACAGCACGACGGTCGCTCCGTCGTTTCGCGTGGCGGAGATGACCATCAGCGGGAATTGATGAGAAGATGCCCCAGGTAGCTATAAGCTTCACTCTGATCATGCGCCTTGAGATGCCGAACGAGAACGGCGCGTTCGGCACGCTTGCAAATGCGATCGGCGATGCGGGCGGACAGGTCGCCGCGGTCGATATGCGCTCGGTCACGCGCTCGAAAGTCGTGCGCGATGTGACGATCAACGTGAGCTCCGACGTGATCGCTAACGAGGTGCGGCGTGCCGTCGAAAAGCTCGACGGCGTGCGCATAATCTCGGTTTCCGATCCGACATTCCTGGCCCACCTCGGCGGCAAGATCCGGATCGAACCGAAGATGCCGGTTAAGACACGTCAGGACCTTTCGGTGGTGTACACCCCCGGCGTGGCGCGCGTTTCCATGGCGATCGCAGCCGATCCGAGCAAGGCGTTTGCGCTCTCGATCAAACGCAACACGGTTGCCGTCGTCACCGACGGAACCGCCGTCCTCGGCTTGGGCGATATCGGCCCGCTCGGCGCGCTACCGGTGATGGAAGGCAAGTCGATGCTTTTCAAGCAGTTCGCCGGCATCGATGCGTTCCCGATTTGCCTGGACACCAAGGACGTCGATGAAATCGTCGAGACCATCGTGCGAATTGCGCCCGTATTTGGGGGGATCAACCTCGAGGACATCTCGGCGCCCCGCTGCTTTGAGGTGGAACAGCGCCTGATCGAACGACTCGACATTCCGGTGATGCACGACGATCAGCACGGAACGGCCGTCGTGATCCTCGCCGCACTGATCAATGCGGCCAAAGTCGTAGGCAAAGATTTGCGTGACTTGCAGATCGTCGTCTCGGGCAGCGGCGCGGCTGGAACCGCGACCATCAAGATGCTGCTCGAAGTCGGCGTGCGCGACGTTATCCCGGTCGATCGCAATGGCGCGATCAATCGGGAGGATCGCTACGATAACGCCCATTGGCGCTGGCTTGCCGAGCACACCAACCGGGAAAATCGGCGGGGCACGGTCGGCGACGTCCTGCGCGGGGCCGACGTCTTCATCGGTGTCTCGGCGCCGGGAATCCTCAAGCCGCAGGACATTGCGGGGATGGCACGTGATCCGATCGTCTTTGCGATGGCCAACCCGACGCCCGAGATCATGCCCGACGTCGCGGCTCCGGTGGCGGCGGTTGTCGCGACCGGACGGTCGGACTTCCCCAACCAAGTCAACAACCTGCTGGCGTTTCCGGGTATCTTCCGGGGCGCGCTGGACGTTCGCGCGAGCCGGATCACCGAAAAGATGAAGATCGCGGCGGCCTACGCGATCGCCTCGATGGTGACCGATGAGGAGCGTGGCTCCGAATACATCATTCCGAGCGTTTTTGACCCACGAGTGGTCGACGCGGTCGCGAAGGCGGTCGGCAGCGCGGCGGTCGACGAAGGCGTTGCCCGACGGACGCTGGTAAAGTCTGAGGAAGAAGAGATCGAATCTAAGGTATAGGGGAATACCGTTTCCCTTTGGTTGTGTGGAGGTGACTCGGTGGCGCTAGCCCGGATGTTGGTTATCGAAGACGACGAGGACGTCGCCCGTTTGGAGCAGACGGTCCTTGAACGCGCGGGTTACGAGGTGAAGGTAACCGCCAGCGGCGCCGAGGGCCTGGAGCTCGCCGATACCTATAAGCCCGACGTTGTCGTGCTCGATGTCGGATTGCCCGACATCTCGGGGCTGGACGTTTGCACCTCGCTGTCCAACTCGAACAACTGCTTCATCCTGATGGTCAGCGGCCACTCGCGCGAACAGGATATTCTGCTCGGGTTGGGTCTAGGCGCCGACGACTACATCACCAAGCCCTTTTCCGGCAACGAGTTGGTCGCGCGCATCGCCTCGTTCTTGCGCCGTCGTGAAAAGTCCACGGCGAAGAAAGAGGGCAACAACATCCTCGCGCTCGGGAGCGCGCAGCTCGATCGTGACTTTCACACGCTGCTCAACGACACCACGAACGTTTCGCTGACTGCGCTTGAATTTCGTCTGCTCTGGTTCTTGGGTGAGGCTGAGGGCCGGCTGCTGACGCGGGCGCAGATTCTCGAACACGTGTGGAACGATACGTCCGGAGTGCCGACGCGCGTCGTCGACGTGCACGTTGCGGCGTTGCGCAAGAAGCTGCTCGAGGTCGACGCTCCGCTCGAGATCTCGAGCGTACGTGGCATCGGCTATCGTCTCGACAAGCGTTGATCTGGGTCTCGATAAACGAGACCCGCGTCCCCTCTACGTTCAACTAGCCGACCAGTTTGCACAGGCAATAGAATCGGGTGCGCTTGCGCCGGGAGCTCGTTTACCGGCAATGCGCGACCTCGCGCGCACTTTGGGCTGCGCGCTCGTCACCGTTTCGCAAGCCTACGAACTCTTAGCCGCGCGCGGTCGCGTCATCTCGCGCGTCGGCAAAGGGACCTTCGTAGCGCCGCCCGCACAAGTTGAATCACCGTTCGCGCGGCGTTGGGAGCCCGACGTCTCGCGCTTCGCGCGGGCGCAGCGCCTTGACGGCGTCATGGAGCAGCTGACGCGGGCAACCCATCCAGGTGCGATCTCCCTGGCCACCGGACATCCGGCACCCGAGACATTTCCACTGCAAGATTTCGGCCGGGCTGTGCATCGCACGCTGCTCGACGATCCGCCCGAAGCGATGCAATATCGCTCCTCGACCGGTGATCCCGACCTTTGTGAAACGCTTGCCGACCTCTTACACGCTCGCGGCGTGCGCGCGGCGAAGAGTGACATGATCGTTTGCAGCGGCGCTCAACAAGCGGCGGATCTGATTGCGACGGTCCTTCTCGATGATCGCAGCGTCGTCGCGAGTGAAAGCCCAACCTACTCGGGAACGCTCGGCGTCTTTGATGCGCGCGGCGTTACCTACGTGGAGGTGCGCAGCGATGACGACGGCGTGCGCGTGGATGACGTCGAGCGCGTCTTCGCCGAGTACCGTCCGCGATTGTTCTATGTCAATCCGATCGCGCAGAATCCGACCGGCGTGGTCTTGCCCGCGCGTCGCGCGAAGCAGATCGTCGCGCTCGCGCGCCGCTATGACGTGATGGTTCTCGAAGATCAGACCGGCTGGCAGGTAACGTATGACGCCCCCGCGCCGCAGCCGCTCGCCGCCTTCGACACCGACGGCCGCGTGATCGTGATGGAGAGTCTCTCGAAATCGATTTTCCCGGCGTTGCGCATCGGCTATCTCTACGCTCGCGGTGCGATCGCCGAAGCGCTCGAGGTTGCCAAAGTGCGCGCCGATGTCTTCACCTCCACATTGACGCAACGCGCGCTCTGGAGATTCATGAACTCGCCGGCGTATGCGCGCCACCTGCGAAGTTCGCGCGCGCTCTACCGCGAACGGCGAGACGCGTTCGTGGATGCGCTCGCGACCCACGTGCCGTGGGCGCAGGTGCGGCCGCCGGCCGCAGGCGTCAACGTGTGGCTCGCGCTACCGTCGCGCATCTCTACCCAAGCCGCATTTGACGCGTGTGCCCGCGAAGGCGTGCTGGTGATGCCGGCCGATCCGTTCTACCCAACCCGCACCGGTCCGCCGGCGCTGCGCCTTTCGTTCGGACACATCGATATCGCGACGGCGCGCGAGGGCGCACGCCGCATCGGTCAAGCGCTCGGCGAATTCAAGAATTGATAATTGCTGTAGGTCTCGTGCAAGTGCACCTGTAGCCACGACATAACACCCGTTCCCGATACGTCGACCTTTATCGATGACGGCACGACGTGGCCATCGAACGTCGCGAAGCGCTCGTCAACGCTTACGCTGACGTTGTTACTGTTCGAGCCGGACAAGATCGTTCCGTTCGCGTCGATTGGCGCAAGCGTCTGCGGATTGACGTAGAGGGTCCGCAGCGCATAGTCGTGATCGCCCGGATGCTTCTCGCGACAGGTCGCGATCAGATCGAATTTTACTGCCGGTTCGCCTTCGAAGGTCGTTTGCGTCTCGGCCGTCGCGCGATAACACGTGGGATCGAAGATCGGGCTCGTGATGTCGGAGTGGCCGGCGACGACCTTTCCGTCGCTGACGCGAACGACGACCCGATCGGTTTGCGACGCGTTGCCCAGGCCATTTACGCTATCGCGCGCGACGTAGGCGACGTATGGCGTGAGGTGCGCGCGCGAAAGATGGGCGACGGCGCGAGCGTAATCGGTATCAGCATTGAGCATGCCTTATTTACCGGGCTGCTCCGCTTCGGGTTTCAGGCTTACGCGACCCAATGGAAATGGGCGAATTGGACCGCGTCGTAGGCAAGCAGGGAGAGCAAAGCCGCTAGCACAGCCACCCCGGCCGCAACGGGTATGCGCGCAAGAACGCGGCCATAAACCATGAGCACCGGCACCACGGCGAAGGCGTATCGGTCTGCCGAAATCGGTTCGCCGGCAATAAGAATCAGCGCGATGGCGAGCAGACCATAGAGGGTGACCAGCCGGCCCAGGTCCTCGCGCTGCGCGACGATTGCTACTGCCGCGAGCGGAACGAGGACGATCACCATGATGTTTGCGAGGAGGCCGTCCCACGAAGTCACGCTCAACAGCACGCGCAACCACGCTCGCGCATCAAAGCCGGCGGTGCGCCAACCGTGCTCCGAGTGAACAAACGCAAGCGGATCGCCGAAGCGCAGGTAGCAAAAGAGCGCAAAGAATCCGATGCCGGCAAACGCGAGGGCGGCGTACGCGACGTCGCGTGCATCGCGGCGGCGCACAATCGTGTCAATGACGAGCGCGCCGCCGAGGGCAATGCCCATCGCGCTAGTTGCGCTTGCAGCCGCAGCGGCTAGGCCGCTCGCTGCGCGTCGGGAGTGTAGCGCGCACCAGAGCGCGAGCGCGCTAAAAAAGAGATAGACGCCCTCGTGATACGCCACGCTTGCGAAGAGCGAGAGTGGACAGGCGCAGGCGAATGCCACCGACCAGCGTGCTGTTTCAGCGTTCCAGCGCCTGCGCGCTATCGAATAAAGAAGCAGGAGCGCGCCGAAGAATGCAATGTTGTTCACCAACAGGCCGGCGAGCGGCCATCCGATGCCGATGCGCAAAGCAACCGATGCAAGCATGGGAAAGAGCGGAAAGAATGCGATGTCGCGCTGCGCATCGATGTGTGCAAAGCCGTATCCGTGCTGCGCGATCGAACCGTACCACGCGCCATCCCAATTGCCGGCGCTCGCGAGCGGATGCGCGCTCGCAACAAAAAACATCGCAACCATCAGAGCGCGGGTAGTAAGCCAAGCAGCGAGTATAAAGCGCACGCAGGTTTAGTCTTCGCTGGGACTGCAGGTTCCCCGGGGCCCCCGTCCGTAGCCTAAGCGGGTGAACTTCCGAGGACCCCTCGCGGCGGCTTTGGCCGCCGTTTTGCTGGGCGCGGCCCCGCGTCCGGCAACCTATCCCATCTATGATGCTCCAGCCGGTGTGCGGCCCGCCGGCGCCTCTGCGCAACGGGCGACGGACGCAGTGCTCCCTGACGGACGCATCGCCGCACCGCTCGGCGTCGCGGCCTTCGTCGGGACGGATCCGCTCGGGCTCGCGATCTCGCCTGACGGTCGCTTCGCGATCGTCGGCAACGCGGAACAGAATTCCGCGCTCGGTGCACCACCGCCGTCCGCGCCCAACGTGGTTGCCGGCTACAGTTTGGCAGTGGTTGACACCAGCTCGATGCGCGTCGTAAGCGTCTATCGCGACGCCGCGCTGATGCTCTTTCGCGGTCTTGCGGCAACGAGCGATCCGGCCGATCCATCGCGCACGCTCGTGCTGGCGTCGGATGGCGAGCACGGCCTCGTGCGCAGTTTCGATCTCGGCGTCGACGGCACACTGACGCCCGATCGAGCCATTGCGGTTCCAGGATTTCCCGATGCGATCACCCTTGGGGCGGGTGGCCGCGTCGCATACGTCGCGAGCAGTCTTGCGGGACGCGTGACCGCGATCGATCTCGGGGCACGGCGCGTGATAGGTAGCGAGCGTACGGGATATTTTCCGGCGGGCATCGCGGCAACGGGCGACCGTCTCTTTGTCGCCAACGGTGGGCTTTCGACCTATGCCCCGCTCGCGCAGCCGGTAGCCGCGCCCAAATTCTCCGGTCCGACCGTCGATCAATTGCTATCTTCGTCGCTCTCGGTCTTGGCGTTAGGCGCGGCGGGTGCGCTCGATTCATCTGCGCAGGCCTCCAACGTGCCGATGGATCCTATTCCCGATGGAATGGAAAACATCGGCGGCGCGCGACCCGACGCGATCGTCGCGCGTCATGCCGGGGGCTACGCCTACGTCACGCTGGCCAATGTCGATCGGGTGGCGGCGGTGGAGCTGGACCCCGAACCGCATGTCGTTCCCGGTTTGGATCTGCGTCTTTTCGTTACCACGAAGTTCAACGCGCCATACGGTACGCAGCCAAGTGCCGAGGCGCTCTCGCGCGATGATAAACGCCTGTACGTGGCGCTTGCTGGGCTCAACGCCGTTGCCGTGCTCGACGCAAGCATTCCGGCACATTTGCATCGTTTGGGATTGATTCCAACGGCGTGCTACCCGTCGGCGCTGGCACTTTCGCCGGATGGTCGCTATTTATACATTGCCGCGGCGAAGGGTGTGGACGGCTGGGGCGAATTGCAGCGGGTCGATCTGCAGAATATGCCGCTCGAAGCGGCGACGCTTTCGGCGCTGCGCTACAATCGCACGGCGATTGCGCCCAAGCGCAACAGCGTCGTGCCGGCGCTCCGCACGGGAAGGCGTAGCAGCGTCATCGATCACGTCATCTACATCGCGGTCGGCGATGAAAGCTACGACGCGATCTTCGGCGATCTCGGGCGCGGCAACGGCGATCCGTCCTACGTGACCGACGGCGCCGGTGCGACACCGAACTTGCACGCGCTCGCGAATGCGTATGGCATCGCGGACAATTTTTACGTTGCGAATTCGAATCTCGATGCGAACGCCCAAGCGTCGCTCGCCGGTGCCGCCACGCTCTACACCCAACGCGTGCTGCACGTGAATACCGCGCGACTTCCGCTCGACGATCGCGGCGACGACCCGGAAGACTATCCGCGCGCCGGCTATCTTTTCAACGCGTGCTCGCGCGCGGGACTCTCGTATCGGGATTACGGCGCACTGTTGACGCTTTCGGGCTATCGGGCCCAACTGCCCGAGGGAGCGGGAGGCCGCAGCCGCGGACGCAGCTCGCAGCCGGCGGCGGCCTCAGGCTTGGGTGGCACCTATACCCTCGATGTCCCGGCGCTAGCCGCGCTCGACGGTCAGGTCGATCTGAACTACGCGGGCTGGAATCCCGAAATCGGCGACGATGTTCGGGTTGCCGAGTTCATCGCCGATATGGGGCGCCTGGTCCAAAACGATCAGGAGCCGACGTTCACCTATCTCTGGCTTCCGGCCGGCGCTACCGGTGGCATGGCGGCTGCCGACCGCGCGCTTGGGCAAGCGGTGGCATTCCTGAGCCGCACGCCGCACTGGTCGTCGACCGCGATCTTTGTGGTTGGGGAGGGCGTCGCCGGTCCGCGCGATCACGTCAACCGGGCCCGAAGCTACGCACTCGTGGTCTCGCCGCTCGCGCACCCGGGGTACGTGGGGCACGTGCATCTCTCGGTCGCGAGCGTGTTCAAGACGGAGGAGGAGCTACTGGGCCTCTCGCCACTCTCGCTAGCCGACCTGCTCTCGAGCGATATGGCGGATTTCTTCGGGCAAGTCCCGTATCCGACGACATACCAAGCCCTACCCTAAATTAAGGAACCGATGACGACGATCGACTTTGGTCCTCGCCTGGTGGGTACTCCCACCGGGAGATTGCGCGCCGTGATGCTGATGAAGCCGACGGCGACACTGGAGAACGCGAGGCCCTTGCCCGGCGAACCGGGTGCCGTGTACGCGCGCGCGCTCGAGCAGCACGAGATTTTGCGCAAGACGCTCGCGTACTTCGGAGTCGAGACGATCGTGCTGGAACCGCGCGGCGAAGACCCGTATGAAACCGCAATCGGTGACGCTGCAGTCGTGTTCGAAGATGGTGCGCTCGTGATGCGGCCGAGTGCGATGTCGCGCCGCGCCGAAGCCGACCGCTTCGAGAGCGAGTGCTCGCGACTGGACATCCCGATTGCCGGAACCATTGCGGCACCGGGCCTGCTCGACGGTGGCGATGTGCTACTCGTCGGGCACACGGCATTTCTCGGCGTGGGCACGCGCGGCAATGCGATCGGGCGTAGCGGTTTTACTTCCGTTGCCCGCGCGCACGGATTCGACGTTGTCGAAGTTGCGCTTGCAGCGGATGCACCCTCGTTACGTTCGGTCGCGTCGGCACTCGCGCGCGATACGGTGCTCATCGCGCCCGAGAAAGTCGATGCTCGTGCATTCGCCGGATTTCGAACGATCGAACTCGATCTGGGTGAAGAGCGCGCTGCCGGCGTTATTTGCCTGGGCGAGCATCACGTGATTGCCGATGTGCGCTATCGCACGGCGCTTGCGCGGATGCGCAAGGCGGGCATCGTGGTTGAGGGCATCGATGTCTACGATTTTGAAAAGGTAGGCGTCACGCCGTCGCTGCTCGCACTTGCACTGAAGCGCGATTAGTTCCACGATGCGCGTCGCGGTTCTCTCCGACATTCACGGAAATCTCGTTGGGCTCGACGCCTGTTTGGCGGATCTGCACGCGCAGGGCGGAGCCGACGCGATTATTGCGGCGGGAGATCTGTGTCTGGACGGTCCTAAGCCGAAAAAGGTGCTGCAGCGTCTCGAGGAAGTTGGCGCGCAGTCGATACGCGGCAACACCGAACGCTATCTTTCAGCGCCGGGAGCCGAGCGCTTCGAAACGCCCGAACACGCGCAGCTCGAATGGGCGCGCCGCGACGTGGGCGAGAAGTACCTTCTGTGGATGAATGAACTTCCGTTTGCAATCCGCATCGGCGACGATGAGAATCAATTGCTCGTCGTGCATGCCAATCCGGTCAATGATGACGAACATTTATGGCCCGACGCCGATGATGCGATGTTGGAACGGCTGATCGGCGATGAGCGCGCGACGGCGATCGCGTTCGGACACCTGCACCTCCCCTACGTGCGGGTCTGGCGCGGAAGGATGCTCGTCAACGTTGCATCTGCAGGATTGCCGAAGGACGGTGATGCGCGTGCTTGCTACGCGATTTTCACCGAGCGCGTTGGCGGCTGGGAGGTCAAGCACCGTCGCGTCGAGTTCGATGTCAAGAAAGTTGCAACCCAGCTCGCCGATTGTGGGATTCCGGGGAGTGGCGAGCTGATCGCCACGCTGCGCCGCCACCGTTATCGGCGCCTCAAAGGATTCGTACCGTAGAACCTGCGATTGTCATCGATCATCTCGTGAAACGTTACGGGGACTTCACGGCCGTCAACGATGTGTCACTGCGCGTCGAATCGGGTGAGTTCTTCGGATTTCTCGGTCCCAACGGTGCGGGCAAGACGACGACGATCAACGCCATTGTCGGACTCGCGCGGCCCGACGCCGGATCGATTAGCGTCTTCGGCTACGACAATCGCGAGCAATGGCGACAAGCACGCCGCGCGATCGGCCTCGCGCCGCAAGAGTATAATTTCGATCGCTACTTGTCGATCCGCGACGTCTTGATTTTTCAGGCTGGGTACTTCGGGTTGCGTGGTCCGGCCGTGCGCGCGCGCGCCGACATGCTGCTCGAGCGCTTCGGCCTCACATCGAAAGCGAACCTCGAATATACGAAGCTTTCGGGCGGCATGAAGCGCCGTCTTACGCTCGCCCGAGCATTGATCCACGAACCGCAACTCCTGATTCTCGACGAGCCGACCGCCGGTGTCGACGTTGAGCTGCGCCTCGAGCTATGGGACCTGCTGCGCGAACTCAACGGCGACGGCCTGACGATCTTTCTTACCACGCATTATTTGGAAGAAGCCGAGGAGCTGTGTAAGGACATCGCGATCATCCGCCAGGGCCGCATCGTGGCACAGAAGCCGACGCGAGAGCTGATCGCCGACGGGGCGAGTCTGCAGGACGTGTTCTTGGAACTCACGCGCGCATGATCGCCGTCGCTCGCTTCAACAATGTCGCGCTGTGGACGCTGATCAAGCGCGAGATGATTCGCAGCCTCAAGATCATCAACCAGGTGATTTGGCCGCCGATCATTTCGACACTGCTGTACGTGTTTGTCTTTGGCCTTGCGATCGGCAGCAGCATCAAGAGCGTGCAGGGCGTCAGCTACGCCCAGTTCCTGATTCCCGGTCTGATCATGCTGCAGACGATCGACTCCTCGTACGGCGAGTGCTCGAGCTCGGTGTTCCAAGGGCGCTTCATGAATTCGATTCAGGAAATGCTTATCGCGCCGATGGGCGCAATCGAAATCGTCTTCGGCTACGTGCTTGGCTCGCTTGTCCGCGCGTATTTCATCGCGGCGCTGATCACGCTGCTTGGCGCGGTGCTGGTGCACACGTGGCCGCGGGATTGGCTGCTCTATTTCGTGGTCTTAACGCTGGTCTCGATCCTGTTCTCGTCGATGGGACTGATCTTCGGGTTGATGGCCGAGAAATTCGATCATCTCGCGGTGCTTACCACCTTTGTCATCACGCCGCTCACGTTTGTCGGAGGCGTCTTTACCTCGGCGGAGATGTTGCCGCCGGTGCTGCGGAGGCTCGAACTCTTCAATCCGATTTTTTACACGATCGACGCCTTCCGGTATAGTTATACGGGCAACAGCTATCTAGCGCTGCCGGTAGCGCTCGGCGCGATCGCGGTGCTGGCGGCGGTTGCGCTCGCGGTCGCGTTACGCATGATGGCTGTCGGGTATAAACTGCGCACCTAGGCGAAAGGACTGCATGCTGATACTCATTCTGGCTGCAATAGGCATTGCGCCGTGGAGCGGAGGCGATCTGCCGACGGCGACGCAGGCTGCCGCCAAATATCGCCTGACGCTTTCGGGGACGCCGGGCACGACGATTCACTTGAATACCAGCGGCGTCGCGCAAGGGTGGATCGCAGCGTTTTGCGACATGCGCGTGTGCTCGCCGATGAAGGTTTCGGAGGTGATTCCGAAGTCCGGTAGTGTCATCGTGCAGTTCGAATTGATCCGCGAGACCGAGGATGCTCCGCATCGCAGCGGTGCGGTCATCACGGGGAGCGACGGCTCACGGCTAGTCGTACCGCAAGCCTCACGCTAAGCAGTTTTAAAAGAACGGGTTGTGTTCGCGCTCGAGCTGGATTGTTGACGGTGGTCCGTGCCCGGGCATGATCACGGTGTCTTGCGGTAGGGTGAAAAGTTTCGAGCGGACACTGTTCAGCAGATCGTCGTAGGTGCTGACCTCGGCGAAAACGCCGCCGACGCTGCCTGCGAAGAGCGTGTCCCCGGTGAAGACCGTCGACGCAAACAGATACGAGACCGAGCCGTCGGTATGGCCCGGCGTATGGATCATACGAATCTCGGCGTCGTTGCCAAAGGGCAACGGGTCACTATCGGCGACGGAAATTGCTTTGCTCGCGAGCGAGCCGATCGCATGCGCGTCAAGCTTGTGCATCACGATCTGCGCTTGCGGGAAGGCGGCTGCAACATCCGCCGTCGCGTCGCAGTGGTCGGAATGTTGATGCGTGATGAGGATGTACTGCAGATGATACGGGCCTTCGCGCACAGCGCGTAACAGGTTCGCCGGAATACCCGCGGGATCGACCAGCGCCGCGCGTTTCCCGCCGTCAAGGAAGAAGATATAGCCATTGCTTGGGTGCGGATCTTGCGGATGATGGCGCACGTTGGGCACGTCGATCGCGGGCGGATGCCACGCATCGGCCGCGCGGTCGGCAAGCTTTCCCGGGTCGAGTCGCAGAATGCGCGCGATCGCGCGCGCTTGGCCGTCGTCGGCCGTGCCGCGGTCGCGCCGCCATTCCTCGATCGCGTGCGCGGCGATGCCGGTTTGCGACGCGAGCGTCGGCACGTCGATCCGGTTGCCACGCATCGCCTTGCGTAGCACGTCGCCGAACGTGTCCTCGAGCGGGATATCCGGCCAGCGGCTCATGGCGGCCACTTCGCCGCGCAACCGGGAGCCACTGCCGACGGGTCGAAGCCCAAGCAACCATGGAACGAGTCCTCATCATTGGGTCCGGCCCCGCCGGCCTCACTGCCGCCGTCTACGCGGCTCGCGCAAATCTTGCGCCCCTGGTCCTGGCGGGCGGTCTCTACGGCGGGCAGTTGATGCTCACCACCGAGGTCGAGAACTACCCCGGTTTTCCGGACGGCATCTTGGGTCCCGATCTCATGATCAAATTTCGCGAACAAGCCGAACGCTTCGGTGCGCGGATCGAGAATGTCGACGCAACGTCGGTCGATTTTTCGAAGAAGCCGTTCGTCGTGCGCACGGCCGATGAAGAGTTCCACGCGAAGACCGTCATCGTCGCCACCGGGGCGAGCGCGCGCTGGCTGGAGATTCCGGGCGAAGAAAAACTGCGTGGCCGCGGCGTTTCGACCTGCGCGACCTGCGACGGCGCCTTCTTTCGCGAGAAGCACATCGTGGTTGTCGGCGGCGGCGACTCGGCGATGGAAGAGGCACTCTTCCTCACGCGCTTCGGTCGCAAGGTGACGGTGATTCACCGCCGCGAGGGCTTGCGCGCCAGCAAGATCATGGCCGAACGCGCGCGCTCGCACGAGAAGATCGACTTCATTTGGAACACCATCGTGGACGAAGTGCTGGGTGAGCATCACATGACGGGACTGAAGCTGCGCAACGTGCACGACAATAGCGTCATGGAATATGAAGCTGATGCGCTCTTTATTGCGATCGGCCATACACCGAACACGGCGATCTTCAAAGGGCAGCTCGATCTCGACGAAATGGGCTACATCGACTCGCCGAATGGCACGGAAACCAACATCGACGGTGTCTTTGTGGCAGGCGATGTGAACGACATCCGCTACAAACAGGCGATCACGGCCGCGGGCTCGGGCTGCAAAGCCGCGATGGACGCGGAGCGCTATCTTGAAGCGATGGAGTTCGCGATCAAGGAAACCGTCGCGAGCTAATACAAGCGCGTTCCGTTGGGCACGGGATACTGCGGACGGACGAGGACCACGTTTCCGTCGAGATCGTTCATCCCGAGCACAAGCACTTCGCTCATGAATCCGGCGATACGCTTAGGCTCGAAATTGACGACGCCGCAAACTTGCGTGCCGATCAGTTCGTCGGCTCGATAGACCGCCGTGATCTGCACGGATGAGTTCTTCTCGCCGATCTGGGGCCCGAAATCGACGCGCAGTTTATAGGCCGGTTTGCGCGCGCCCTCGAGCGGCTCCGCAGAAAGAATCGTTCCCGCCCGAATATCGACCTTGGCGAAGTCCTCGTAAGCGATCGTCATGGCAGCAAATTCTGTAGGGCATCTTCCACAGTGGTGAAGCGAAACATATAGCCGCTTTCGAGCGTGTGCGCAGGCAGCACGCGCGCTCCGCCGAGCAAAATCCCGGCGCTTTCGCCCAAAGCCAGGCGTAGCGCGAAGGACGGAACCGCAAGAACGGCTGGGCGATGAAGTGCTGCGCCGAGCGCCTGGGTGAACTGCGCATTGGTCACCGGATGCGGCGCCGTACCATTGAAGATGCCGCTTACTCCATCGAGCACCATGCAGTAGATGCCCGTGATGTCATTGATATGCACCCACGAGATCCACTGCTTGCCGCTCCCGACCACGCCGCCCAGACCCAAGCGAAATGCCGGGAGCATCGCGGCCAGCGCGCCGCCGTCCGAGCCGAGCACGACGCCGGTGCGCACGATAGCAACCCGCATGCCGAGTTCACCGGCGCGCTGCGCTTCACGCTCCCAAGCAACGCAAAGTTCGGCCAGAAAATCATGCCCCGGAGGGCTGTCTTCGGTGTAGGTTTCGCTGTCGCTCGCCGGATAGTAACCGACGGCCGATGCGCTGATGTAGGTTGATGGGCGCCGCTCTTCGCGCGCGAGCCCGTCGAGCAACGCCCGCGTGGCGTTGACGCGGCTGGTACGCAGCCGGTCCTTGGCTGCGGCCGTCCAGCGCTGGGCAATCGGCTCCCCCGCAAGATTCACGACCGCGTCACATCGGCGCACCGTCTCGGCCGCTGCGACTGGATTGCGCAGCGACGCGACCACGACCTCGTCGCCGCGGTCGGTCAGCGCGGTACGCAGATGCCGGCCGATGAAGCCGGAGGCACCCACGAGCCCAACGCGCATGATTTAGCGCCGCGTCGTCGCGTTCGCGATGGCGCTGGAGATATCGTCGAGATCGTGTACGGCACGTCCGACCGCTGCGGAAATCGCCGCTTCGTCGCCGCGTGCGATCGCATCATTGACCATCGGAAGCGGAACCGCGGCATAGCCGCTCCGTCCGTAGGCGAGTTTGTCAAGCCGATGCACGATGCCGATCTCGGCATTGCCGTCGATTCCGCGGTGGTCGGCGGTGGCCGCGCGATTCGCATACCGGTCAACAGCCGCGAAGAAGGGTGCGAGGTCACGCCGATACTGCGTTCCCACCAGCCTTTGCGCATCGTTACGAAGCGTCGCGGCATAGGGCGTCAGACGATAGGGGACGATACCGCTCGCGAGGCGCATGGTCAGCAGCGCGACGAGCTGCGAGATCGCGCGATGATTGACGAAGCCGGGATCGGCCTGCGTCATAACGTAGTTGAGATCGTCGAAGCCCGAGTGATACACGCCGAAGACGCCATGAAAGCCGACCTGCAAGATCGGGATCCCGACGTCGTAGAGGAACGGTTCGAAGTCCGAGCCGCCGCCCGGACCGTGCACGGTGATCCCGCCCGGTTGCGCTTGCCAGCGGTTGTAGAGCGTTTGCGAGGGCGCGGCCGGATCGGAAATGACTTCGGTTGCGGGAAGGATTGCATCGCGCAGCGCATCGACCGCGCTGCCCGCGAAATACTGTCCGGTCGTGATTTCATCTTCGTTGATGTAGGCAAGGCAGCCGCTCTCGAGCTCGCCGTGGTGCATGCGCACGTACGCGTTGGAGCCGAGTTCACCGACCTCTTCGCCATCGAACCCCACGACGACGATCGAGTACTGCGGACGCCAACCACTATGGTACAGGAGGCCGATCGCGCGCGCCGTTTGCAGCACGACCGAGGTGCCCGAGCCATTGTCGGTGACGCCGTAGACCCACGCGTCGCGATGCGCGCCGATCACCACGCTGTGCGTTGGGTCGAGACCTGGCAGCACGCCGACGGTGTTCCACAGTTTTATGTTGTGTTTAACATTCATGTCGACCGTGAGCCGGAACGGCACGTTGCTAATGCCGTTTGAAATCGTCGCGAGAATGCGCTGCGCGTTAAGTGCGTTGATCGGCAACGTCGGAATGTGAATCGCATCCTGATTCAACGCCCCGCGCTGCACCGAGCCGAGCGGACGGTACGGGCCGTTCGGATAAGCCGGGCCGTGCATCGAGCCGTCGGGATCGGCAGGATCGGAGAAGAAGATCACGCCGACGGCGCCGTTATCCTGGGCGCGTTTGGCGAGTGCTCCCCGGAATTCACGCCCATAACGGACGAGCGCTATGCGTGTGCGCACGTCGACGCCGCGCGACGCGAGCGATTGATAGTCTGCGGGCAGCCCGTGTCCGGCATCGATCACGTTCGCGACGG
>Ga0302324_100007366_pt1 | contig 23424 bp, 23 predicted proteins | sample Palsa_T0_1_FD_201949 | JGI IMG/M metagenome (GOLD analysis project Ga0302324, IMG submission 201949) | Peat permafrost microbial communities from Stordalen Mire near Abisko, Sweden - Palsa_T0_1 | ecosystem: Environmental > Terrestrial > Soil > Palsa > Peat permafrost | place: Sweden: Abisko... | reverse complement strand
TTCACCTTGATATTGAAACCGACGACATCGATGCCGAGGTGCGGCGCCTGGAAGCGCTCGGCGCGCGGCGCATTGCAGCGGTCCACACCTGGTGGGTGATGGAAGCGCCCACGGGTCAGCGTTTCTGCGTCGTGCGCGTGCAGACCGCCAACTTTATTGAGTACGCACAGCAGTGGCCTTGAGCGCTCGCCGGCTATTGAGCGGACTCACACTGGCCGTGCTCGGCGCCAACGCGCTCGCACAGCAACCACCGGCCCCATCCCCAGCGCCCGCCGCCAGAGCGCATTTCCCATGGAGCAGCGCCAATGCTCCACCGCCTGTTGCCGGGCTGCATCTTGGGGATACACGAGCCACCGTGGAGGCCAGATTCGGCAACGCGCCCGAGTCGCGACCGGCCGGCGCCGGGCTCGCCCTCGAATATCCTGACCAGGGTGTTTCGATTTTGCTCGGTGCAGGTAGCGATGTGTCGATGATCTATCTGCTGACCCGCGCCGCCGGTAGTATCGATGGCGTGCGCGTTGGGGATGGCCGTGATGAGGTGATTGCGCATTGGGGAGAGCCGCCGCTGGCGCAGGGCGCGCAGGCGATGTACCCGGCCGGTGACTGGGCCGTGGTGGTCGAGCTGGGCGCAGAGCAGCGCGTGGTCTCGATCAGCCTCGGACGCGCCTACGGGAACACGGACCTGCGGTAAATGACAGGAGCGCAGCGGGCATGATTATTGAACACCGAACCTATACCTTTCATCCCGGGAAGATTCCGGAATTCCTAAGCTACTATCTACCCGATGCGCTCGCATTGCAGCGGCGCATCCTTGGCAACCTGCTGGGATATTTTTCGGTCGAGGTTGGCCCGCTCAATCAGTTCGTGCACCTGTGGGGTTACGAGAGCTTCGAGGAACGTGCACGCCGGCGCGCGCTGCTGATGGCCGAGCCGGTGTGGCAGAGCTATCTGGCCCGCGGCATGCCGCTGATCCAGCATCAGGAGTCGAAGATCCTGCTGCCGACGGCATTCTCGCCACTGCAGTAACGCGCAGCAATGTTCCCCTGGCAGGCTTCGATGGCCGGGGATTTGGAGGAGTGAGCCTTGAACGCACAGCTGGTCACCGAGCAACTCATCGCTCTTGAGGAGCAACGCGGCAGGGCGCTAGTGGCGCGCAACCGCTCGCAGCTCGAGGCACTGTTCACACCGGATCTGGTGCATATCCACTCGACCGGCATCCAGATGAACAGGACTGAACTGATCGACTACGTGATGAATGTGCTCGAGTTTCTGAGCGTCACGCGCTCTGAGCTTGCGGTCAAGGTGTGCGGAGATGTCGCCATCATGACCGGTCGCATGCGCAACAGCATGCGCCGCGCTGACAAGCCGGAGCCGATCAGCGCCGATGCGCTCGTGACCCAGGTGTGGATCCATGAGCAGGGCAGCTGGCGCCAGAGCCACTTTCACGCCTGCCGGGCCGCCTGAGTCGCACATGGACTACGCCACGCACTGGGCCTTTGATCCTGCGATCGCCCACCTGAATCACGGCTCCTTCGGGGCGTGTCCGCGCGAGGTGTTGGCAGTGCAGGCTGAGCTGCGCGCGCAGATGGAGTGGGATGCTGGCGACTTTCTCTGGACGACGCTCCCCCGGCGCCTGCGGGAAGCGCTTGGCACCCTGGGCGGGTTTCTCGGGGCCGCGGAAGAGGATCTGGCGTTCGTCACCAACGCCAGCGTTGGGGTTAATGCAATCCTGCGCTCGCTCGATTTCGAGCCTGGGGATGAGCTGCTAGTCACCTCGCACACCTACGCTGCCTGCCATAAGGCCGCTGACTATGTGGCTAAGCGTAGTGGCGCGAGACTGGTGACGGTGTCGCTGCCGTTCCCGGTAGCGAGCGAGCAGCAGATCGTCGATGCGGTGCTGGCCTGCGTTACGCCGCGCACACGCCTGGCGCTGCTGGATCACGTCACCAGTCCGACCGCGCTGGTGCTCCCGATCGCGCGCCTGGTGGATGAGCTCAAGGGCCGTGGCATCGAGACCCTGGTCGATGGGGCACATGGCCCAGGCATGGTGCCGATCGACCTCTCGCGCCTGGGGGCCGCTTACTACACTGGCAATGCGCACAAGTGGCTGTGCGCGCCCAAAGGCTCGGCATTCTTGCATGTGCGGCGCGATCTGCAGCCACTGATCCACCCTTGTGTCATCAGCCACGGCTACGGAGGCGGATTCCGGGCCGAGTTCGACTGGACCGGCACCTGTGATCCGACACCGTGGCTGTGCATACCCAGGGCGCTAGAGTTCATGCAGGGCCTGCTCCCGGGTGGGTGGCCCGCGATCATGGCGCGCAATCATGCCCTGGTGCTCGAGGCTCGGACACTGGTGAACGCGCGCCTGGGCCTGGCGCCCGCGGCGCCGGAAGCAATGATCGGCGCCACGGCCGCGATTCCACTGCCACCGGCCGCGCCGGGATCCGCAGCCGCGCGCCTGCAAGGCGATGCGCTCGGTGAGTGGTTTCACGACCGCGGCGTGCGCAGCATGTTCAGTCCGGTGCCCGTACCGCTGGTGCGCCTGTCGGCGCAGATCTACAATCACCCCGGGCAATACCAGCGGCTCGCTGACCTGCTTATAGAGTCCCTGGCCGCCTGAAATGTAATCTGAAAATGTTCGGACGAGGGCGCATCGAGCAACAAGCTGTAGGCGCGCGAGCTGATGAAGCTCAGCGGCGCGAGAATAATCCTGATTCTGCGCGCTTCCCGAGTAAAACATGGAGGTCGTCTGTGAATGTAGCAAATGGTTTTGTCGGCCGCGCGCGGCTCATCCGTAACGATGCAATAGGACGCCTTTGTGCATATGGAGCCCGAGGCGCGCGCGCTGGCGAACGCGCCCTTGGCAACATCGGTCAGAGCATGCGCCGCTCGCGGATCCTGGCCGCATTCGCAGCCGGCTGCCTCGCCACTTTGACTGCTATGGCCGCATCGGCGCCACCTGCGGCGCCAATCCGTCCGGTCAGCGACACCTACTTCGGTACTGAGGTCGTCGACAACTACCGCTATCTCGAGAATCTCGCGGATCCCGAGGTACAGGCCTGGATGAAGGCGCAGGCTGATTTTACGAGCGCGGGCCTCGCCCGGTTGCCGGGTCGCGCAGCGCTGTTGGCGCGAATTCACGCGCTGGCCGGCGCCGATCAGACTCGTTCGGGCTTCATTCAGCGGGGCCAGCGCTTTTTCTACCAGCGTTTTGATCCCGGCGCCCAATTGCCGAAACTCTTCTATAGGGATGGGTTTGCCGGTGCCGAACACCTGCTGCTCGATCCCGCGACGCTCGGCGAGGGCACCAGGACCCACTACGCACTCGATTTCTACACCCCTTCCTGGGACGGCAATTATGTGGCCTACGGCCTGTCGAAAGGCGGTTCGGAGGAGAGTGTCCTGCACGTGCTCGAGGTCGGGCCCGACAAAGTCCTGGATGAGGCTATCGAGCGGACATCCGGCAGTATCGTGGCGTGGCGATCGGACAATCGTTCCTTCTACTATCTGCGCTACGCCCCGCTCACGCCCGAATTGAAGCCCGAGGAACAGCTCTACAATGCCCGCACCTACCTGCACGTGGTCGGCGGATCGGCCTCAGGGGCCTCCGATGTGGTGGTGTTTGGCCGCGGTGTTTCGCCCACGCTAGATGTCCCGGAGGGCCAGGTCACCTACATACACACCGCGATCGATTCGCCCTACGCGATCGCTGTGGCCAACCATAACGACGATGACAACCCCTCGACGCTGTACGTCGCGCCGCTGTCCGCCATCCACGGTGCAAACACGCCCTGGCGAAAGATTGCGGACGTGGAGGATGGCATCGGCGATTTCATCCTCCAGGGAGAATATCTGTACCTGCTTTCACGACACGACGCCCCCCGTTTCCGGGTGCTGCGCCTTACCTTGCGTGACCCGGTGCTGGCACACGCGACGGTGGTCGTGCCGGAAGGAGCGGGTGTATTGACAGGATTCGCGCTGGCAAGCGATGGCCTGTATGTCAGTGAACGCGATGGCGCGGTCGGCAGGATTCAGCGTATTGCATTGCCGGGCGGGCAGGCGCACACGGTGCCACTGCCATTCGAGGGCAGCATTGGGTATCTGGCGACTGACTCGCGCGAGTCGGGCGTGCTGTTCGGGATGCAGGGTTGGGTCCAGTCGCCGCGCGTGCTGCACTACGATGCGGCGAGCAATCAGAGCCAGGATACCGGACTGATGAGCCCGAGCAGCGTGGACGAATCCGCGTTCGAAGCGACTGAAGCATTTGCTGTGAGCTACGACGGGACGCGAATCCCGGTCTCGATCGTGCACAAGAAAGGCCTGCCGCTCGATGGCAGCCACCCCACGATCCTGACGGGCTACGGCAGTTATGGCGTTTCGCTGGACCCCGCTTTCTCACGGACAGCAGTGGCGTGGCTCGAGCGGGGCAACATCCTGGCCACTGCCCATATCCGTGGCGGTGGGGAGTACGGTGAGGCCTGGCACCTGGCCGGGCAGAAGCTTACAAAAATCAATACCATCCTCGATTTCATTGCTTGTGCGCAGTACTTGATTGACAGCCACTACACCTCCGCCAAGTTCCTGGCAGCCCGCGGCGGCAGCGCTGGCGGCATCACCGCCGGCGGCGCGCTGACCTGGCGCCCTGACCTGTTCGGCGTAGTCCTGGATCAGGTCGGCATCTCCGACGCGCTGCGCATAGAGCTGACGCCCAATGGGCCGCCGAACATTTCCGAGTTCGGATCGGTCAAGACCGAAACAGGCTTCCATGGCCTGTACGCCATGGCGCCCTACGAGCACGTACACGACGGCACGCCCTATCCGGCGGTGGTGTTTACCACCGGCGCCAATGACCCGCGTGTGAGCTCATGGCAGGTACTGAAAATGGCGGCCCGCGTCCAGGCCGCCACCTCGAGCGGCCGACCGGTGTGGGTGCGCATCGACTACGATGCTGGGCACGGCATCGGCTCGACCCTCAGTCAGTACGAGGCCGAATTGGCCGACCTGTGGTCCTTTACGTTGTGGCAAATGGGCGACCCCGCATTCCAGCCCAAAAGCACGCCCTGAAGGCAGCAGCGCCCGCAGCCCGGCAATCCGCCGCCGGGCTGCAGGCTCAACGGCGCCCTGTGCTGCAAAGGGCGGGCGTCCTTATGAGCGTTGGTTTGCGTAGCTGCCAGCTACCAGACGGCGCTCAGTAGCGTATAGACCCGCTGCCACAGCGGACCTGGCCGGCCGCTGCCCACCGGCGCGCCATCGAGCCTCGTCACCGCGACCAGTCCGCGGATCGCGGCGCTCAGCCAGATCTCATCCGCCGAGCGCAGCTCGGCCGCACTTACGGGCACGCTGCGGCAGGCGATGCCATGGGCGCTGGCCAGTTCTTCGATGAAACCGCGGGTGGTTCCGGGCAAGACCTGATGGGTGCGCGGTGGCGTGCGAATCTCCCCGTCGATGATCACGTGCACGGCCGAGGAACTGCCCTCGGTCAGGTAGCCCTCGCGCAGCAGGATGGCTTCGGCTCCGCCCGCTTCGACCGCCGCCTGGCGCAGCAAGACGTTGGCCAGCAGTGCGACTGACTTGATATCGCAGCGTGCCCAGCGCGTGTCCTGAAGCGTCACGCAATGCACGCCCTCGGCGAGCACCTCGGGTGGGGTGGGCGGCAGTGGGGCACAAAAGGCAAACACCGTTGGTTCAAGATCGGGCAGTGGAGCGGCGTTGCGACCAAATTCTGTGCCGCGCGAAACCTGTAGGTAGACATACACGTTGCCGCCACCATTGGCGGCAATCAATTCATTCACGAGTGCGCTCCAGCGCTCGGCCGTGTGCGGGTTGCGGATGCGCACTTCGCCCAGGCTGCGTATCAGCCGCGCGATGTTGGCGGCCAGGCGCGCTGCACGCCCGTTGCGGACCGCGGCCACTTCGTAGACCGCATCGCCAAACAGGCAGCTGCGATCGAGCGGGGAGATGCGCGCTTCGCGCAGCGGCAGTAACTGCCCGTTCAGATGACAGATTGGCAGCGGCTCGGCCACGAGCTTCTCCTAGAGGTTTGGCTCGGCGGTTCAGAGCCAGAGCGAAATCGTATCGACCATGCGCCGCCAGAGGCTCCCCTCACCAACCGGGCTCAGCGCGTACATGGGCACCTTGGCGACCTGCTTGTCCCCGACGTTGACCTCGAGTTCGCCGATGGCGGTGCGTGTGTCGACCGGCGCGATCAGGGGGCGGCGAACGCTCGCCTGGGTTACGACCATGCCACTCTCGCCGCGCGGCACGGTGAGCTGCACATCGCTTGCAGGGCCGACTGCCACGTAGTCGGCAGTACCCTTATAGATGCGCGGCTTGAGCACCGTTTCGCCGGCCTTTTTCAGGCTCACAGTTTCGAAATTGGTGAAGCCGAAGTTCAGCAGCGCCTCGCTGGCATCCTCACGCGCCTTGACGCTAGGTGAGCCCATGACGATGGAGACCAGGCGCATGTTCTGGCGCTTGGCCGAGCTGATCAGGCAGTAGCCGGCAGCATCAGTGTGGCCGGTCTTCATGCCATCGACGCTCGGATCGCGCTCGAGTAGGCCGTTGCGATTTTCCTGCCGGATGTTGTTGTAGGTAAATTCCTTGAGCGAATACAGACCGTAGTACTGCGGGAAATCACGAATGATGGCGCGCGAGAGCGTCGCCAGATCGGTCGGCGTGGTGTAGTGCTGTGGGGAGGGCAGGCCGGTGCTGTCCTCGAAGTGCGAGCTGCTCATGCCCAGGCGCTTGGCATACTCGTTCATCATCTCGACGAAGGCCGGCTCGGTGCCCCCGATCCGCTCGGCCAGTGCAATCGTGGCATCGTTGCCCGATTGCACGATCATGCCCTTGATCAGGGTGTCGACCGGCACGCGTGTGCCCACCTGCACGAAGGTCCGCGAGCCCTCGGCGCGCCAGGCGTGCTCGCTGATGAGGATCTGCTCGTCCATCTTCAGGCGTCCTGAGTGCAGCGCGTCGAACACCACGTAGGTGGTCATCAGCTTGGTCAGGCTTGCCGGCTCGAGTCGCTGGTCGGCATTGGATCCGGCCAGAATCTGCGCGGTGGCAAAATCCATCAGGACATAGCCCTTGGCGTTGACTGCCGGCGGATTGGGAACTGGCGCAGCGGCCAGTGCCGGCAGCGCGGCGATGAGGGTGCTCAGGCACAGCGCGATCAGGACCCGAAACTTCATGGGCGGTACTCTCCGAATGTCGGCAGCACGATCGATGCCTCCGGCAAGTGGCCGGCGGGGCGCAAGTGTACCGCGAGCCACGCTCACTCGGGCGCGAGGCGTGCCCCGGGAAAGCCAATGGCGGCGAGGCGGGCGATCAGCGCGTCGAACTCCGCCACGCTGCTGACCGGACCGACGCGTACGCGCTGCAGCACTTTGCCAGCGCTCACCGCGCTGCTCTCGTAGACATGAGCGATGCCCGCGGCCTGTACCCGTTCAAGGACCTTGCCGGCATTGACCCGGTCGCTGTAGGCACCCACCTGGATATAGAGTGCGACCGGTCGGCCGCCGCTGGCGGCCGCCGTGCCTGGCGCCGCGTTTGGCATCGAGCCATCTGCCGCTTGCGGTGCGGCTGCGGTGGCCGTGGGAGACTCGGGGCCAGCGGCATCTGCTGGGGCAACGCTCGCCGGTTGAGTAGCGCTTGAGGCGGGTGCCACGGGGGCATCGATTTCGGGCACCGCCGGCACGGGCGAGCCCAGGGTGCTGATGGTTCGCAGCTCCACGAAGGCGGTACCTGGGCGGATCATGTCGAGCTTGGCCGCCGCGGTATAGGAGAGGTCGATGATGCGGTTGGAGGCAAAGGGACCGCGATCATTGATGCGCACGATGACACTGCGTCCATTGCTCAGGTTCGTAATGCGGGCGTAGCAGGGGAGCGGCAGCGTGCGATGGGCGGCGGTCATCGCGTACATGTCATAGGGCTCGCCGCTCGAGGTGCTCTTGCCGTGAAAGGTCGGCCCGTACCAGGAGGCCACACCGCGTTCGACAAAGCCCTCGGAGGTGGACAGGACCGTGTAGCGCTGACCGAAGACATCGTAGTAGGGCGGGTTGCCATGGGCGCTGCGCGGCTCGGCGCGCGGCACGGCATCTGGGATGTTATCGATATCCAGCGGTGGCGGCGGCGTGGGCAGAGCGATGGGGGCGGTTGGGGCAGGCTCCGGCGCCGGACGCGGCGGCGGCAGACTCGTGCAACCGCCGAGCAGCAGGAGCAGGACCGCAGCCCCGAGCTGCCTCAAGGTGCGGCCTGAGCGTGAATGCGCTCGAGCAGGGCCTGGGCCAGATCATTGATCGCCATCGCATACAGCCGGCTGCTGTTGTAGCGGGTGATGACATAGAAATTGTTGAAGCCGACTCGGTAGCTCATGCCACTCTGCAGCGGCGCGCCCAGCAGCAGGCACGGGGTGTCATCCGGCAGCCTCGAATCCACATGCACGCCGCGCGCTCGCACGGCGCCGAGGGTATCGCTCAAGCTCAGCGAGGCTGCCAGCGCCAGCTCTGCCGACTCGCTGTACTGCGCCTCTGCCAGCACCGGCTCGCCATAGCGCCAGCCATGCAGCTGCAGGTAGTTGGCGGTACTGGCGAAAATATCGCCCCAGTCGCTCCACAGATTACGCTGCGTCGAGGCGTCCTCGTTCACAGCGAAGTGCCGGTAGCTCGAGGGCATGAATTGCGAGGCGCCCATGGCGCCGGCATACGAGCCCATGGCGGTCAGCGGATCGATCTGCTCCTCGCCAGTCAGCAGCAAGAACTGAGCCAGTTCGGAGCGGAAGAATTCCGCGCGCGGCGGGTAGTCAAAGGCGAGCGTCGCCAGGGCATCGAGCACCCGGTAGTGGCCCATCGTGCGGCCGAAGTAAGTTTCCACGCCTACGATCGCCAGCACGTACTGCGGTTCGACATGCCAGCGCAGCGCCACCTGATCGAGTAGTTCGCGGTGCTCGCGCCACAGGCGCACGCCTGCCTCGATGCGCTCGTTGGTGAGGAAGTGCGCACGGTATTCCCACCAGGCCATGGTCTTTTCGGCCGGCTTGGACATGGACTCGATGATCCGCGGCAGTGGCTCAGCCTGCGCCAGCGTGGCAGCAGCTGCAGCCCGATCCATCCCCTGGGCGCCGAGCTCATCCAGAAAGCGGCTGATCTCGGGACGGCTCAGATCAAAATGTCCGCCGCTTGTCGCGGGCGCGTCGGCCGCGCTGGCCGCGGCGCTGATCAGCGCGAAGGCTATAGCTACGCGCCGCAGCAGCCGCGGCCAGCGCGGCTTCACGAGCCCACCAGTTTACGGTGCGAATGCAGGCCCATCAGGATCCCGAATCCGGCCAGCAACGTCACGACCGAGGTGCCCCCATAGCTCACCAGCGGCAGCGGCACGCCGACCACCGGCACCAGACCGCAGACCATGCCGGCGTTGATGAATACGTACACGAAGAAAGTGAGTGCCAGGCAGGAAGCCAGCAGGCGCGAAAAAGTATCACTGGTCTGGCTCGCCAGGTAAACCGAACGCGAGACGATGAACAGATACATCAGCAGCAGCACCACGGCACCGAGCAATCCGAATTCCTCGCCGATGACGGCGAATATGAAATCGGTCGAACGCTCCGGCAGGAAATCGAGTTGTGCCTGGCTGCCGTTCATCCAGCCCTTGCCAAACAGGCCGCCCGAGCCAATGGCGATCTGCGACTGGTTGATGTGGTAGCTGGCACCCTGCGGGTCACTCTCGGGATTGAGAAAGGTCAGGAGTCGCTCGCGCTGGTAGCCATGCAGGAAGCGCCAGCCGATCAGCGCGGCACCCACGGCCAGCACCAGCAGTATCAGGATGACGCGCACCGGGAGCCCCGCCATCAGGATCAGCAGCGCGCCGCTGGCGAAGATCAGCAGCGCCGTACCGAGGTCCGGCTGCATCGCGACCAGGCCGGCAGGCAGCGCCACCATGCCGGCCAGGATCAGCAGTGCCCGCCAGTCCGGGGGCAGCGGGCGATCGTGCAGGAATGCGGCGCACAGCATCGGCACCGCGAGTTTCATGATCTCGGAGGGCTGGAAGCGGATCAGGCCCAGATCGAGCCAGCGCTGCGCGCCCTTGCCGACGTGGCCCATCACGACCACCACCAGCAGCAGCAGGATGCCGGCCAGATATAGCCAGGGCGCGATGTTGCGCAGGAAGTTCGGCGTGGTGCGCGCGAGGGCCAGCATTACGATGATGCCGAGGCCGACCCGGAACAGGGTCCTTAAGATCGTCGGCAGGTCCTGGCCCGAGGCGCTGAACTGCACGATTAGCGCATAGGTGATCACCAGCCCGAGGCCGACCAGCAAGGCGCCATCGAGCTTAAGCGCGCCCAGCAGACGGGCGCTGGCCGAGAGCGTGCGCCGTGCGGCTGAACTCTGGACTTCCTCGCGGATCATGGTTTGCCACCCGCGATCGGCGGCTCTGCATCCTTGTTGAGCAGGTAAGCATCCATCACGGCGCGCGCGATCGGCGCTGCCGCACTGGCACCGAAACCGCCATTCTCGACCAGCACGGCCACGGCGATCTTGGGATTTTCAGCGGGCGCGAAGGCAATGAACCAGGCGTGATCTCTGAGCCGCTCGGGCTCGTTTTGTGTCAGCTTGGCGCTACGGGAGACGGTAAAGACCTGCGCTGTACCGGTCTTGCCGGCGATCGTGTAGGTCGCACCCTTGCCAATCGCGGCTGCAGTGCCGTAGCTGGCGGCGCCTTCCATGCCGTTCAGTATCAGGGCCCAGTCCGCGTCGGCAACGTTCGTGATATCGGGGTTGGCGATGGGGGTAAAGGGTATGTCGCGGCCCATGCTGTCCTGAAATCCCGTGACCAGCCGCGGCCGGTAGCTCTTGCCACGGGTGGCGAGCTCCGAGGCCACGTGCGCCAGCTGCAGCGGCGTCACCAGCAGGTAGCCTTGGCCGACACCAAAGTTGATGGTCTCGCCCGGGAACCAGACCTGCTCGGCTGGGTTCTTGAAGTAGTGCTTCTTCCATTCCGGCGAGGGCAATACGCCGGGCTTCTCGCCGCTGATGTCGATACCGGTGAGTGCGCCGTAGCCAAACGGGGCCATGAAGGCGGCAATACGATCCACGCCCAGCTCATGAGCGAGACCGTAGAAGTACACATCGCATGATTTTGCGATCGCATGCACCAGATCCACATTCCCGTGCTTGCCGGACTTGCCTTCGCGGAACAGCAGCGCGCTGCCCGGCATGTGGTAGATACCGGCACAGAACTCTTCCTTGTCCGGGTCAACGACCTTGTAGGTCAGGCCTGCGAGGGCGATGACCGGCTTGATCGTGGAGCCCGAAGGGTAGGTGCCGCGCAGCGCGCGATTGAACAGCGGCTTGTCGATGTCATCATTCATCGAAGCGAATTCATCGCGCGTCAGGCCGCGCTCGAACAGGCTTGGATTAAAGCCCGGGTGACTGACCAGCGCGATCACATCGCCATTGTGCGGATCCATCGCGACCACGGCACCGCGATGGCTACCCAGGCCGGTCTCGGCGGCCTGCTGGGTCGCGAGATCGATCGCCAGCTGCAGGTTCGTGCCGGCCGTTGGCGCTTCGGATTTCAGATCCGGGGTGTAGGCGCCCTGCCGTTCGACCGAGCGGCCCTGGGCGTTGACGAGTACTTCGCGATAGCCATTCTTGCCATGCAGCTGGTTTTCGTAGGCGGCCTCGACGCCGAGCTTGCCGATCAGTGTCGTGCCCGCGTACTTGGCCCGATCGATCTTCTCCAGATCCTCTTCGCTGATGGCGGCCACGTAACCCAGCGCGTGGACACCCAATTCCCCGTAGGGGTAGTGGCGGGTCTGGCGCGTGTGCAAGTCGACGCCCTCGAATTCGAAACGATGGGCCGCAAAGCGCCCGATCTCTTCATCAGTCAGGCGCAGCCGGATCGGCACGCTGTCAAAACCGCGATGCGCCAGGATTGTGCGTTTGACCTGGGTGAGATCTTCGGGTGCGAGCATGCCGATGAGGACCAGGCGGTGGAGCGTATCGTCCAGATCCGGTGTCTGCTCGCGAATTAGCTCCAGCTGGTAGGCCGGTTCATTGTCGACCAGCACTTTACCGTTGCGATCGAGGATCAGGCCGCGGCTGGCAGGCACCGGTTCGAGACGCACGCGATTGCCCTGCGAGGCTTCAAGATAATAGTCGTGACGGATAATCTGCAGGTAGACCAGCTTGCCAATCAGCGCCAGGCTCAACAGGCCCACGATCGTCATCGCCGCTACGGTGCGGCTGAGGAAGATGCGTTGCTCGTTCCACAGATCCTTGATGCGTACCCGGCTGTTCATGCGCCTCTGCAGTTATTGCGGCGTGTGGAAGCGCCCGAGGAACCCGACGATCACCGGCCACATCAAGCCGCCGCTGACGGTATGGACCCAGCGGGCGGGACCGGTCGTGGGATGGCCACTCCAGCCATCGATCACCCACAGCAGGAACTCATAGACCACCAGCCCGGCAAATACAAAGATTGATTGCTCAAATAGAGGCTTGGCGCGCATCAGCAGGTGTAATCGCACTGCAAGGTAGGTCACGAAGGCGAGCGCCAGCGCGTGCTCGCCCAGGAGCGAGCCCTCGAATACATCGAGGGCCAGGCCGCTGACAAAACCAAGGCCGATGCCAGCCGAGAACGGCGCCATCGTTGACCAGTAGAGCACCACCAGCACCAGGAAGGCCGGCCGCGCGATTGCGATCCAGTGCGGCAGCGGCACCAGCGTCAGGATCAGGCCCACCAGCGCCGTCAGCGCCACCAGGACAAAACTGCTGCGGTTGCTCATCAGTCTTCTGCTTCCACCGGAGCAGGATGCTTGGGGCTGGGAGCCGGTGGCACCGGAGCGATCGGCGGATTCGGCGCCGGCGCTGCCGGATGGGCCGGGTCAAACTCGATCAGCATCACTTCGCGCGCGCGCTCCACCTGTGCCAGCGGCGCAGCGCGCACCTGCGCGAGCAGCTGATTCGCCTCGCGGCGCACGCCGATGATCTGCGCCACCGGATAACCGGCCGGGAATACACCACCGAGGCCCGAGCTGACCAGCAGATCGCCACTCTTGACGTCGGAGTTGACGGCCAGATCCCGCAGCAGCAGCTCGCCGGAGTTGCCCGAACCGATCGCGACGGTGCGTAAATTGTTGCGCACCACCTGCACCGAGATCGCGTGTTCCGGGTCCGTGACCAGGATGACTTCGGAACTGAAGGGACCGACGCGCGCGATCTGCCCCAGGATCCCGTGATCATCGACCACCGCCTCGTTCATGAATGCGCCGTCGCGCTTGCCGCGGTTTATCACCAGCCGCTGGCGGAGCGGCGTGGTCTCGATGCTCACGACCTCGGCCAGCTGCCACTTCTTGACCAGCGGCGGCAGCGCCTGGTGCAGATCGCGCAGCTGTGCATTCTCTTGCTCGAGGGCGAGCTCGCGCATCGCCGCCAGTTCCAGTTCCCGCGTGCGCGCCTTGAGCGCCGCGTTCTCTTCACGCAGCGAGGAGCGGGTCTGGAACGTGGAACTCATGCCACGCCACAAGCTCCCCGGGGAACTCACCAGCAGCTGGATCGGGTAGACGATGGCCTGCAGGCCGTAGCGCATGCGCTCGGAGAGCTGGCCGCGCTGATCAAAATACATGATTGTCAGGGCGAGCAGCGCGTAGCCGGTAAAGCGCAGGCCCGGGGAAGGGCCGCGGCCGTAGAGGGGCCGATTAACTGCTGTACCGAATCCTGCCACGTCAGAGTGTCCGAAAAATGGGCTGCTGCCGCCCCAGCGTGCGCATCACCACCCGCCGTGACGGGCGCGCAGCGGCGACAGTGCGTGCCCCGTAGCTCACTCCAGTCCGAAGTGGCCCGGTCCCATCTGATCCATCAGCTCCAGGATCCGGCCGCCGCCGCGAGCCACACAGGTCAGCGGGTCCTCGGCAACCACGACCGGGAGGCCCGTCTCCTCCATCAGCAGCTTGTCGATGTCACGCAGCAGCGCACCACCACCGGTGAGCACGATGCCGCGCTCGGCCACATCGGCGCCCAACTCTGGCGGTGTCTGTTCAAGCGCCTGCTTCACCGCGCTGACGATGCCCTGGAGCGGTTCCTGCAGGGCCTCGAGAATTTCGTTGCTGTTGAGGGTAAAGCTGCGCGGTACACCTTCGGAGAGGTTGCGACCCTTCACCGACAGTTCGCGTACCTGCTGGCCCGGGTAGGCCGAGCCGATTTCGATCTTGATGCGCTCGGCAGTCGCCTCGCCGATCAGGATGCCGTAGTTACGGCGCACGTAGTTCATGATCGCATCATCGAAGCGATCGCCACCGATGCGCGCGGAGTTCGCATACACTATGCCGTTGAGGGAGAGCACCGCCACTTCGCTGGTGCCGCCACCGATATCAAGCACCATCGAGCCGCGTGCTTCCTGCACCGGCAGCCCGGCACCGACTGCCGCAGCCATCGGCTCGCTGACTATCGCCACGTTGCGCGCCCCGGCGCCTTCGGCCGACTCGCGGATTGCGCGACGCTCCACCTGGGTGGAACCGAAGGGCACGCACACCAGCACGCGCGGTGAGGGTTTGAGGAAACGATTGCCGTGCACCTTGTTAATGAAGTACTGCAGCATCTTCTCGGTGTAGGTGAAGTCGGCGATGACGCCATCCTTCATCGGGCGCACGGCATTGATGTGGCCCGGTGTGCGGCCGAGCATGCCCTTGGCCTCGGCACCGACGGCCACAATGATCTTGCCACCGCGACTCGGTTCGTCCTGAACGGCAACCACCGAGGGCTCGTTGAGGACTATGCCTTTGTCGCGAACATAGATGAGCGTATTCGCTGTTCCCAGATCGATCGACAAATCGCTGGAAAAGTAGCCGCGCAAGCGTTTGAACATGGAAGGGGCCGAACCTTTTTGGCAGGCGGAAAAACGTGCGCTAATCTAGCAACCGGGACGACATTGCACAAGGCGACGTGTATGATTTCACGCCGATTTTCCCGCGCCGGAAACAAGCAAAAATGAGCCTGACTCGCAAAGATATCGAGAACGTTGCCCACCTGGCGCGACTGGCCCTGAGTGAGGAGGAAGTGCCCGTCTATGTGACGAGCCTCTCACGCATCATAGGACTGGTTGGCGATCTCGAGCGTGCCGACACCGCGAAGGTCGAACCGATGTCACACCCGCTGCCTGGCCAGAGCCAGCGGCTGCGGGCCGATGTGGTGGCAGAGACCGATCAGCACACCCTCTATCAGGCCAACGCGCCGCAGGTCCAGGCCGGGCTGTACCTCGTCCCACGGGTGATCGAGTAGCCCTGTATGCACTTGCAGACACTTTCACAGATGGCCGAGGGGCTGAAGGCTGGCCGCTACTCGGCCACCGAGCTTACCCGGAGCCTGCTGGCGCGTATCAGCGAGGCACAGCCGCGCCTGAACGCCTTTATTAGCATCGAGTCCGAACGGGCGCTGAGTGCGGCCGCCGCTGCCGATGCGCTGCGGGCGGCCGGCAAGGCCGGCCCGCTGACCGGCCTGCCGATCGCCCACAAGGACATTTTCTGCGCCGCGGGGTCGCGAACCACCTGCGGCTCCCGGATGCTCGCCAATTTCATTTCCCCGTATGACGCCACGGTGGTCGCGAAGCTTAAGCAGGCCGGCGTGGTCGTGCTGGGCAAAACCAATATGGATGAGTTCGCGATGGGCTCGTCCAACGAGACCAGTCACTTTGGCCCGGTGCACAATCCCTGGGATGTGACGCGCGTCCCTGGCGGCTCATCGGGCGGCTCGGCTGCGGCGGTGGCTGCACGGCTGGTGCCGGCGGCGACCGCGACGGACACCGGGGGCTCGATCCGCCAGCCCGCTGCCCTATGTGGTGTCACGGGACTCAAGCCCACCTACGGCCGCGTTTCCCGCTACGGCATGATTGCCTTCGCTTCGAGTCTCGATCAAGCCGGCGTCATCACCGCGAGCGCGGCCGATGCGGCGCTGTTGCTGGGGGCCATGGCCGGGTTCGATGCGCGCGATTCCACCAGCGTTGACCTGCCGGTGCCGGACTACGTTGCGGGCCTCGAGCGACCGATCAAGGGCCTGAAGATCGGCCTGCTCAAGGAGTTCTTCGACAAGGGTCTGGACCCGGCCATCGAAGCCTTGTTGCGGACTGCGATTGCCCAGCTGAAGGGCGCTGGGGCGGAGTTCCGGGAAGTCAGTCTGCCCAACCTGCCGCTCTCCGTGCCTACTTATTATGTGGTCGCGCCGGCCGAGTGCTCTTCCAACCTGGCGCGCTTTGATGGCGTGCGCTATGGGTATCGCTGCGAAAACCCGCGCGATCTGAAGGATCTGTATGAGCGCTCACGCGGCGAGGGGTTTGGTGCCGAGGTCAAACGGCGCATCATGACCGGAACCTACGTGCTCTCGGCCGGTTACTTCGATGCCTTCTATATCAAGGCCCAGAAGGTCCGCCAGCTCATCGCCCAGGACTTTGCGCGTGCTTTCGGTGAAGTCGATCTGCTGCTTGGCCCCACAACGCCGACGCCGGCCTTTGAACTCGGGGCCAAGACCAGCGATCCGGTGACGATGTATCTGAATGACATCTATACAATTGGCGCGAACCTCGCCGGGCTGCCGGCAATCTCGGTGCCCTGCGGGTTCAGCGAACGCTTGCCGGTCGGCCTGCAGCTGATCGGTCCGCACTTCTCGGAGGAGCGACTGCTCAACGTGGCCCACCGCTACCAGAGCGAGAGCGACTGGCACGCACAGATTCCGGATGGGTATCGCTGATGGATTGGGAAACCGTCATCGGCCTTGAGATCCACGCCCAGCTGGCAACGCGCTCGAAGATCTTTTCGGCTTCCGCCACAGCCTTTGGCGCCCCGCCCAACGCCCAGGCGAGCCTGATCGATCTGGGCTACCCCGGCGTGCTGCCGGTGCTCAATGAGCAGGCCGTGCGCATGGCCGTCATGTTCGGTCTGGCCGTGAGCGCGAGCATCACGCGTCGCTCGGTGTTCGCGCGCAAGAATTACTTCTATCCGGACCTGCCCAAGGGCTATCAGATCAGCCAGTACGAACTGCCGATCGTGGCTGGTGGGCACGTCGATATCGTGCTCGAGGATGGCGCCAGTAAGCGTATTGGCGTGACCCGCGCGCATCTGGAGGAGGATGCCGGCAAGTCGCTCCATGAAGGTCTTGCCGGGCTCACCGGCGTCGATCTGAATCGCGCCGGTACGCCGCTGATCGAGATTGTCTCCGAACCTCATATGCGCTCGGCCAAGGAAGCCGTGGCCTATATGAAGAAGGTGCACACGCTGGTGCGCTACCTCGGCATCTGCGATGGCAACATGCAGGAGGGCTCGTTCCGCTGCGACGCCAACGTCTCGGTGCGGATCCGTGGTAGCGAGAAGCTCGGCACCCGGGCCGAGATCAAGAATCTCAACTCGTTCCGCTTTGTCGAGAAGGCCATCAACTACGAGGTGGCCCGCCAGATCGATTTGCTCGAGGGTGGCGGCAAAGTCGTGCAGGAGACGCGCCTGTACGATGCCGATCGCGGCGAGACACGCTCAATGCGATCCAAGGAAGAGGCGAACGATTATCGCTACTTCCCCGATCCGGACCTGCTGCCGGTGATCGTTAGCGAGGAGTTTGTGCAAGCGGTCAAGGGCACGCTGCCGGAGCTGCCAGATGCCAAGGCGCAGCGCTTTGCCACGCAGCACGGATTGTCGGTCTACGATGCCCAGGTGCTGACGGCGAGCGCGGAACTGGCCGATTACTACGAAACCGTGGTGCGCGAGCTCGCTGGCGAGCCCAAACTCGCCGCCAACATGGTCATGGGTGATCTGTCGGGCTTTTTAAATCGCGATAATCTCGAGATCACGGCCAGCCCGGTCTCGGCGCTCGCGCTCGCAGGACTGCTCAAGCGCATCGTGGACAATACGATCTCCGGCAAGATTGCCAAGGATGTGTTCGAGGCGATGTGGTCAGAGAAGCGTAGCGCCGATGACATCATCAAGGACAAGGGCCTGCAGCAGATCACTGATGAATCGGCCATTGAGCAGGTCATCGCGGCGGTGCTGGCCGACAACCCGGGGCAGCTGGCCGACTATCGCTCGGGCAAGGACAAGCTGTTCGGCTTCTTTGTTGGCCAGGTGATGAAGCGCACCCAAGGCAAGGCCAATCCGGCGCGGCTCAACGAGCTGCTGAAGAAGCATCTCAATGCCTGAGGGCACACTGCACGGACCCGGAGAGCTGCGCCGCTTTATGCTCGAGGAGCATCCGGTGCGCGGTCACTGGGTGCTGTTGGGCGAGGCCTGGCGGGAGCTGCGCAGCCTTCAACCCTACCCGCCCGTAGTCGACGAGCTGCTGGGACAGGCGGTCACGGCCGCAGTACTGCTGGCCGCCACATTGAAGTTCGAAGGCAAGCTGACGCTGCAGCTCTCAGGCACCGGCCCGGTCTCACTCCTGGTCGCGCAGTGTACGCACGATTTTCGCATCCGAGCAGTTGCGCAGCATGCCGAGACCCTGGATCCGGATTCCGCATTCCACACGCTGGTCGGTAGCGGCCGGCTGGTCGTCACGATCGAAGCCACCGAGCGAGGCACGCGCTACCAGGGCATCGTGCCACTCGAAGGCGCGAGCATGAGCAGTTGTCTAGAGACCTATTTTGCAACCTCCGAGCAGCTGCCGACGCGCCTGTGCCTGGCATCCGATGCGGAGCACGCTGGGGGCTTGCTGATTCAAAAGCTGCCCGCCGCCGGTGGCGAAGCGGCCGGCGCGGTGACGCAGGAGGCGTGGGAGCAACTGACCCATGGACTTGATGAGCTGGCGCCGGCAGGTCTACTCGAAACACCCATTGATACGCTGTTGCCGCAGCTGTGCGGGCCGTTCGACAGCCGCCTGTTCGCCGCGAGCCAGGTCCAGTTCGAGTGCGGCTGCAGTCGCGAGCGGGTTGCTGCCGTGCTGCGCTCGCTCGGCAAAGCCGAAGTCGATTCGGTACTGGCCGAGCAGGGTAGTGTCACGGTCACTTGCGAATTTTGCCGTCGGCCCTATCGTTTTGATGCGGTGGATGCGGTGAGCCTGTTTGCAGATGCGTCGCTGGCTGAGCCACCGGCGTCCATAAACTAGCGATCAATATCGGGAGCGAATTCTCTATTCGCTCCGATCATGCTTCAGCACTCCAAACACGACAACGATTGCATTAGGGTTGTCGGTGGCTTGGGTCGGTATGGCCGTTATACCAGACGTTGCGAGATCCTCAGCATGAACTCCTAAGAGCGTTTCAATTTGCTCGGGGGCGTTCGGTTGTCCGCCGGTCGTGGCATGGCCCTGGGCGCTCTTGAACACGGTACCGTTACTGTTCAGCACGATCGTCACCTGCACAGAATCAGCCTGCCGCGCTGCACCGAGCACTTCGGGGTAGGACGCGCGAACGGCCAGAAGCACCCGATCTATCCAACGAGATGAGTCAGCCGTTGCAACAGCTGGCAGTGATCGGGCTCCGCCGGTGAACGCCGAGACCTGCGGCGAGTCGTAGTTGCGGACCAATCCGCCACTCACCACAGCCGACGGCGCCGCGCTCGCCGATGCCGCGCTAGCCTGCCGTGCCTGCGAGGATGCGCCGCCCATTGGAAACTGCGTCACTGCGGCGGTCGGAGAACCGGCAGGGGCCGCCACGCGGGGACTCGCCAAAGCGGTTGATTCCGGCTCGGCGGCGCGTCGCCGCGTCGCTGTCGAGGCCACGACGGGCGGCTGAACCGGAGCGTTATCTGGTTTGCGAGCATCTGCGTCTGTTATTGCACCGGGCAACCGCTCGTCATCCACCACTGATCGACTTAGCTGCTGTGGCGCTGACACCGGCGTCGCCACGCGCATTCCATTCCATGCCACTAGACCAACCAATCCCGCGACGGCAATGGCGGCAGCCGCCTTCCATGGCCAATGCGACGCGTTGGTTTGCGGTCGAATCGGACCGAGCCGCTCGGGCATCATGTCCCGCTCGTACTTTTCAGCGGCAAGCTTGGCCTGCGCGTGGATAGCATCGCGCACTGTTGCGCTCGGACGGCTCGGGTCATCGCCACCTAGGCGGCGGTAGACCTGAGCCAGTTCATCAGACGGATCCTCGCCCGGTAGCAGCGTATTCATACCAGCTCCTGCAGCGCGTGCTTGAGTCGCGATCGGGCGTAGCGCAGCCGGCTTTTGGCTGTTTCAAAGGCGACCCCGGTTGTTTGCGCGATCTCTTCGATACTCAGATCTGCTTCGGCCTGCAATAGGAATGCTACTCGCTGCTCCACTGGCAGCTGGTTGAGTGCCGTAGTCAAAGTTGCCAGTTGTTGTGCCGATTCAGTTTGGCGGAGTGGTTCGGAAGCCGCGTCGGCGGTCAGCTGCTCCAACCATGACACGCCCTCGTCATTGGTTGCGTCCAGGCTGCGACAGGGTTTGGTGGAGCGGTGGCGATCAATCAGGCGATTGTGCGCCAGAGTGAATGCCCAAGTGGTGAATCGCGCCACCGGTTGATATCTTGGAGCGGCCTGTACGATGGAAAACCACACGTCCTGCATAAGTTCATCGGCTATCGCCCTATTACCGATGCCGCGGCAGATGAAGCGCCACAATTTCAGCTCGTGGCGTCGATATAGGATCTCAAATGCCCGCACTTCACCCGCCGCGTAGCGCAGCATCAGGGTTTCATCTGAATCCAAAGCGTCGGTCATGTCAGCCTGGATGGCAGCTATATCACCGCAATTGTGGTGGATCCGGCACGTAACGCGCCAGCGGCGAATCCGGGAAGGGATTTGGCGCAGTCATCGGCTGCTGCGGCTGACGGATGACACCCATGGCGACAAGGCTCTGCAGGCTGTCGTAGCGGATGCGGATCACCTCATCCGGAGTTGAATGCAGGCGCTCAAAATCGACATCGTGCACATATGAGTATTCACGCTCTCCGTGCCCGGTACCCAACGCCTGAGGCACTCCGGCGCTGGCCCCGCCCTGGAAGCGGCCCAGTAAAGACCCCGCAGCCGCGGCCGGCGCACTCGGAATTGCGGGCGAATCCTGCCGGAACGCTCGCGCCTGATCCACTGCAATGGGGCTGCGCTCTCTAAACAGCGCCACGCCAACGACGCCGACGTTCTCAGGCCGGCCGGTGCGCGTGGCGTAGGCATTGGGAACGGCGGTGAACTCGAAAGCCGCGACCTCCGAGTTGCTCTTACGCCAGCCGGCAATCTGGTAGTCCTGACCTGGTCCGAGTACATAGCCGGTTTGACTCCAGCTCGCCGTGTCCCCAGAGAGTACGTTTACGCCATCGATCGCGGTTACGGCGAGTATTCGCTCGCCCAGACAATTGCGAATCGAAACGGCGTATCGCGCACCTGGCGTGCCGGCAACCCAGTACTCTCCCCTGTAGTAGTGGGTCGGGATTTCGTTGCCTGATATCCGGTCGACAATGGATATGTCGGCAAGACGACCGACCGCATGGGCATTCAGAGTGATTCCAGCAGCCAGGATGGCAAGGAGGAAACGTTTCATATGGGCTCCTGCTAGGAAGATGCTATAGCTACTTAAACGTATGCTTCGCCAAAACGGGGTTAACTACCCCAAGCACCGCTTTGACTAGCGGCAGTGGCGTCGTCTCAGGGGCATAATCCGGGTGTATGGGACATCGGTAGGCGGCCCAACCGCATGAAGCAACCGGCGAGCAATGCACGGGCGGCTGCGGCTGTCCTGGCAAACCATTAGAAGTGAACTGCCCAAAACTGGAGGTGGCCCATGTCCGATGCCGTTCAGCCTTACAACCTAAGCTCTACCTATCTGCGCCTTCGCAGCGACGTGACGATTGAAGCGCTGCACGGCGATGCCACATTCTGGCCACGCCTGATGAGCGGCCAGCTCGGGAACTTTCACAACGAATATCTGATGACGGTATTCGACTACGCTCAGGCCTGGGCCCACTGGGAGATGCACCCGAATGGTGATGAGCTGGTATGCCTGCTCAGCGGCGCCGCCGTCATGGTCTTCGAGCAGGCGGGGCAAGCGCATCCCATTACGCTCGTGAAGCCCGGTGATTTTGTACTGGTACCGAAGGGTACCTGGCACACTGGGAAAATCAGTGTCGCGTGCCGGATGCTGTTCGTTACCGCCGGCGAAGGCACTCAGATGCGTCCGATTGGATAAGTAACGTTGCGCGGTTTGCGCGACACAGGGGCTCTTTGAGGACGCCCCGTAAGTGGCCGTTCGTAAGCGCTAATTCAGGTCAGCCGAGAAGCGCTCGAAATAGCCCAGGCGGCCAGCGTAGGCCGCACCCATGCTATTGCAAGTATCTGAAGCCACGGCCTGGGCACAGTCGCGGTCCCGATCATAGGACCAATAGTGCAGGCCGACGAGTCCGGTGGCTTTGGCCCAGGCAACCACAGTGTCTACATCCGGCAGCGTAAACTGCTCGTTGGTTACATCGTTGAGGCCGATCATGACCGTAAGCTCGATCTGCGAGTACGGGACGCCCCAGTGATCGTGCAAATTCATCGCCGACTGGATGGCCGATTGCCCCATGTCGCAGCGGCCTCCTGAAATCACACACACCTTCGAGCTGGGCGAACCGTAATCCATGGCCATCAGATTGATGGTGTAGTTCACAAGACCGTACGCCGCGATGGCGCGCATGACCCGATCACCATATTGATTGAAGTTATCCGGAGCAGCGCTACCCCGTGACACGGCTATCTCGCTGTCTAGCACGGATGCAGCGAACGTCGCGAGCGTAAAGCTGAAGCGAAGTTTCGGGAACGCCTGCTGTGCCACCATCACGCGCGCCACCAACGCATTAATCATGGCCTCGGTCTGCCCGGCCTCAACGTCGAAGTCAACGCCTATCAGGTTCGACGATGCCCAGCGGTTGATAAACCGCGTAAACCCGGCATCGGTTCCACAAGTGAATTGCGCTCCCTCACCGCCGGTCGATAGGACGTAGTCGAGGCCAGCGGCTTGCAACAGTCCGAGGTTAGCATTCGCCATCATCACGCCATCGAACCCGCCCCAGTTCTCCGCGCCGCACTCCCCGATTGCGAACGCGAGTGAGGCGGCCGCTCGGGTGCCCTGAAGCGCGTTCGCAAGCGACACGTCTGTGCCACTGACTGTGGTGCCGAGCAGGTGTGCGGCCGTGTGCATACCGACAGGGGCAAATTTGTAGGGACTGAAAATCATTGCGGACTTGCTTACACCGCCAGTCGGCAGCGGTGTTGGCGCGGTCGGGCTCGGCGCACCCGCAGTGCCGCTGGCGCAGCCAGAGAGCGCCGCAGCGATGATTGCTAGCGCTACGCAACCGTAATGTTGCCCCAGTGGTGGCCGAGGGGCCCTCATGGATCAGTACACCTCAGGTCTTGAGCGAGAAAGGAGTGAAGTTGGTGTGCCGGTCATAGAAGTCTTCCTGCTCGGCGCGCTTGAGGAAGCCGACGACCTTATAAGTGACCGGCGTCATGAT
>Ga0302324_100007365_pt1 | contig 23426 bp, 19 predicted proteins | sample Palsa_T0_1_FD_201949 | JGI IMG/M metagenome (GOLD analysis project Ga0302324, IMG submission 201949) | Peat permafrost microbial communities from Stordalen Mire near Abisko, Sweden - Palsa_T0_1 | ecosystem: Environmental > Terrestrial > Soil > Palsa > Peat permafrost | place: Sweden: Abisko... | reverse complement strand
CGCGGGGCTCACGGGTCCCTTCAGCGTGATCCTCCTGCCGCTCTTCCTCGTGCGGGCCCTCGAGCGTGCGAGCCTCGCCTCGTGGGGCGTGGCCGCCGCCGTCCTCCTCGCCGCGGGCGCGCAGGCGGGGCAGATGCTCGCCCATCCCCTCGTTCCCCCGCCGGGGTTCCCGACGGGCCCCTTCAATTTCCCGAACCTGGCCGACGTGATGGCATGCCGCCTCCCGCTGGCCTTCCTCGGCGGCCAGGAGTGGGTGTTCCGCGCGGGCCGGCCCGTCGTCCTCGCCGCAGGCGGCGTGTGCGCCGCGGTGTTCGCATGCTTCGTCCTCGTCCGCGACGATTTCCGCAGGGAGCGCGTGTACCTCGTCCTCGCCGGCGCGCTCGTGTGTGGCGCCACCCTGTCGCGGGTCCGCTGCGACCTGTGGGACTACCGGGACATGGTCAGCGGCGACCGCTACTTCTATATGCCGCGGGTCCTGATGCTGTGGGTGGTGGCCCTGGGATGCCCCCCAATGCCCAGGCGCGCCCAGTGGGGAGCTCCCGCAGCCGCCATGGCTGGGCTGGCGTGCCTGTGGCTCATGCCCTACCGGGAGGGTCCCGCGTTCGTTGTCCGGCACGTGGAGCGTCCATTCTATGCCTGGCAGCCCTATTGCGCCGGCCTTCGGGCGGGGGAAGCGGTCGAGGTGCAGGTCAGCCCGGGATGGAAATTCCGGGTCCCGAACCCGTCCAAGCCATGGTAGGTCCGGGTTTCCGAGGGCCACCCGCGGCCCAAAAATGGTCGGGGCGACAGGATTCGAACCTGCGACCTCCTGGTCCCAAACCAGGCGCTCTACCAGGCTAAGCTACACCCCGGGCCAAGGGGTCAACGCAGGCCGGTTTGAGGGGGGTGTCAAGACTGGTATCTACGTTGGTGCGCAATCTGCTTGCGTGCCTTGGCAATTCCGTCTCTCCTCGCGCCTCTTACCTTACACTCCATGGATACTATTTCTCGTGAAAATAACAGCCTGCTCCCGATGGGCGGCGTCGTTGTCGGCGTTATCGCGCTCATTATCGGCGGCTATGCTGCTGTCAGCCTGAACAAGGTGAAGGCCACGCTGGCCGCCCAGGCCGACAAAGTCGCGAGGATCGACGATATCGCGTCCCAGGTCAGCTCCGCGGCCTCCGCAAGCGACAAGGCCACGAGGGACATACAGACGCTTCAGAACTCCACGCAGGCCGCGGTGAACCAGCTCGGGACCGAGCTCGCCACGATCGACGAGAAGATCAAGCACATGGAGGAGGTCCACGTCGCCCATGCGGCGAAGGGCAGCCACGGCGAGCCGGTTGTTGCCGGTCCGGGCGAATACATTGTCAAGGCCGGTGACACGGGCGCCAAGATCGCCCGCGCGAACGGCTGCTCGATTGCCGACCTCACGGCGGTCAATGCGGGCATCAGCTGGACCCACCTCAAGGTCGGCGAAAAGCTGAAGCTTCCGGACAAGAAGTGACCGCCGGGGAGCCTTCCCGGTGGGTGCGCGAGGGTGAGCGGACGCTCGTCTCGACGCGGATACTCGAGCTCAAGAGCGTCCGATTCCGCCATCCTGTCAGGGGGACCGAGCGCGATTTCACGGTGGCGCACGCGCCCGACTGGGTGAACGTCGTCGCCATCACGCCCGGGGATGAGATCATCCTCGTGCGCCAGTTCCGCTTCGGCTCGAACGAGCTCTCGCTCGAGCTGCCCGGAGGCGTGATCGAGAAGGGCGAGGATCCCGTCACCGCCGGCGTGCGCGAGCTCGGCGAGGAGACCGGATTCGGTGGCGGCGGCGTGAGGCTCCTCGGGAGCGTCAACCCGAACCCGGCCATCCAGGACAACCGCTGCCACTTTGTCCTCGTCGACGGCGCCGTCGCGACGATCCCGATCAACTGGGACGACGACGAGGAGATCCAGGTCTCCAAGGCCCCGGTCGCGCAGGCCCTCGCCTGGGCGAGGTCGGGCGTCATCACCCACAGCCTGTCGGTCGCCGCGCTCATGCTGTACGAGGGCGTCCGGCGCATTTGACTAAACGTAACCTCGGAAGTAGATAGGCGTCTCCCTTTCCTGATCCCCCATCCCCGCACCGGCATGAAACCCTCGGAATTCGCAAACAGCCCCGCCGCGCTCGGCACACCCGGCGCGTCCGGCACGCTGCCCGCGCCTCTCGAGACCGAGATCCGCCGGATATACAAGAGCAGCCCCGTCTACTCGTCCCGCTTCCCGCTCCACCAGGAGGCCCTGCAGTGGGCCTGCTACCGCGAGATCCCGACGCTGTCCAAGCGCGAGATCGTCGAGCGCGGCCACCAGTCGTTCTTCCCGGACTACCGGGAGATCGAGCGCGGCCTCGCCGACCGCCGCTTCGAGTACGAGAACACCTCCGGCACGACGTCGTCGCCGATGACCGTCATCATGGAGGATGGGTGGTGGGCCGCGCAGACGCGCCGGGCCTACCTCGCCTCGCCGATCCTGCGGCAGTTCGCGGACCGGCCGCACCGCAAGTGCGTCCTGGCCCCGGTAGGCTGCTCAAGCAACCTCTGCCCCTACGAGGACCATCCCTTCCCGCACCGCTACTTTGACGGCACCGTCTACCTGAACCTCTCGAGCGACCCGTTCGCGTTCTCCGAGGCCGAGTGGGAGCGGATCGTCGTCGAGCTCCAGGCCACGCAGCCCGAGGTCCTCGAGGGCGAGCCCGTGTACCTCTCGCTGCTCGCGCGCGCCGCGAAGAAGCGCAACGTGAAGGTGCCGAGCATCAAGGCGGTCATCCTCACCTACGGCAAGGCGAGCACCCAGCACGGGCGCAGGATCGCCGAGGCGTTCCCGGCGCCGCAGGTCGACCTGTACGGCTCGACCGAGGCGGGCTACCTCTTTGTCGGCGAGGCGTTCCGCGACGACTCGCGCGTGGTGGACGACAACGCGTTCATCGAGCTGGTGCCCTGGCGCGAGGACGTGGCCGGCGTCTCCCAGATCCATGTCACGACCCGCGGCCGCGAGGCGATGCCGCTCCTGCGCTACCACACCGGCGACATCGTCGAGTCGACGGGCGCGGGCTTCAGGATCCTAGGCCGCGAGCGCGACCTCCATTTCAGGCCCGACGGCTCGCTGGTCACGGCGTCCGACGTGGACGCGGCCCTGCCGGCCGGATTCGCCTGCTGGCACTACATGCTGAGCCAGACGGGCGAGAACCGCTGGGACTTCCACTATGTGGCGGATGTCACCGGAGACCACAGGGGAATCGAGGAGGGGCTTTCCGCCCTGCTTGGGCCCGGCGTGCGGGTGAACGCGTTCCGGCGCAAGTCGATCGCCCCCGCGGCCAGCGGCAAGTTCTCCCTCCTCAAGCCCCTTTCCAGGGCTTGAATCCTTCTCCGAGGGGTAAGTCTCGCTAATTTCGGGGGGCGGGCGGGTGCGGGGCCTTTACTCGTAAGGCTGTCTGGTCTTTTGTTGTAACAAGCGACCCCGCGCGATGGACCTCGTCCAAAACCTCTTCGGCAGCACGATAGGCAGGAAACTGGTGATGGCCGTGACCGGCGTCGTCCTGATATTATTCATCGTCGGGCACCTGGTCGGGAACCTGCAGGTGTTCGAGGACCCGGACAGGATCAACGGCTACGCCCATTTCCTGCAGTCCCTCGGGCCGGCGCTCTGGGCCGCCAGGATTTTCCTGATCATCTGCGTCACGCTCCACATCTGGGCCGCGACGGTGCTCGCGATCGAGGACCGCAGGGCGCGCGGCGACGAGCCCTACGTGGTCAAGCGCTGGATCCAGGCGACGGTGGCCTCCCGCTACATGCGGTGGACGGGGTACATCGTCCTCGCCTTCATCCTCTACCACCTGGCGCAGTTCACGATCGGCGTCGCCCAGCCCGGCACGTTCAAGGAGAACATCGCGCATTACGTGATGAAGGGCGACTACCACGTCCTCGGCGTCACGGTCGTGCGGTCGGGCACCGAGGTGCTCGACGTGCGCTCGATGGTCATCCGGGGCTTCGCGAACCCGGCGGTCTCCATCTTCTACATCGTCGCCATCGGCCTGCTCTCGCTCCACCTCCTGCACGGCGGCGAGAGCCTGTTCCAGACCCTCGGGTGGCGCAACCGCAGCTGGGAGCGGGGCCTGCGGCGCGTCGTGGCGCTCCTCTGCGCGGCCTACTTCATCGGGAACCTCGCCATCCCGGGCGGCGTGCTGCTCGGGTTCCTCCACCAATAGGGCCATGGCTGAACTCAATCCCAGGATTCCGCCGGGCGAGCTCTCCGGAAAATGGCGCAAGCACAAGGCGGACATCCGCCTCGTGAACCCCGCGAACAAGCGCAAGTACGAGGTCATCGTCGTCGGCGCCGGCCTCGCCGGCGCGTCGGCCGCCGCCTCGCTCGCCGAGCTGGGCTACAAGGTCAGCTGCTTCGTCTTCCACGACAGCCCCCGCCGGGCGCACTCGATCGCCGCGCAGGGCGGCATCAACGCGGCCAAGAACTACCAGAACGACGGCGACAGCGTGCACCGTCTCTTCTACGACACGGTGAAGGGCGGCGACTACCGCTCGCGCGAGTCGAACGTCCACCGGCTCGCCGAGGTCTCGGCGAACATCATCGACCAGTGCGTCGCGCAGGGCGTCCCGTTCGCGCGCGAGTACGGCGGCCTGCTCGCCAACCGCTCCTTCGGCGGCGCGCAGGTGTCGCGCACCTTCTACGCGCGGGGGCAGACCGGCCAGCAGCTCCTCCTCGGCGCCTACTCGGCCCTGTCGAGGGGGATAGCGGCGGGCAACATCACGCTCCGCACCCACGCCGAGATGCTCGACCTCGTGGTCGTCGGCGGCCACGCCAAGGGGATCATCGTCAGGAACCTCGTGACGGGCGAGGTCACGCGCCACGCGGCCGACGCCGTCATCATGGCGACGGGCGGCTACGGCAACGTCTTCAACCTCTCGACCTATGCCCGGGGCTCGAACGCGACGGCGATCTGGCGCGCGTACAAGCGCGGCGCCTGTTTCGCCAACCCGTGCTTCACGCAGATCCACCCCACGTGCATCCCGGTGACGGGCGACTACCAGTCCAAGCTGACGCTCATGTCGGAGTCGCTGCGCAACGACGGGCGCATCTGGGTGCCGAAGAGCAAGGAGGACCGGCTGAAGCCGCCGGCATCGGTCGCCGAGGCGGACCGCGACTACTACCTCGAGCGGATCTACCCGAGCTTCGGCAACCTCTGCCCGCGCGACGTGGCCTCGAGGGCGGCCAAGCGCGTGTGCGACGAGGGACGCGGCGTCGGCGCGAGCGGCCTGGGCGTGTACCTCGACTTCTCGGACGCGATCGGCCGCCTGGGCGAGTCCGGGGTGCGCGAGCGCTACGGCAACCTCTTCGACATCTACCACGAGATCACGAACGAGAACGCCTACAAGGCGCCGATGAGGATCTTCCCGGCGGTCCACTACACGATGGGCGGCCTCTGGGTGGACTACAACCTGATGTCCAATGTCCCGGGCCTCTTCGTCCTCGGGGAGGCGAACTTCTCCGACCACGGGGCGAACCGCCTCGGGGCGTCGGCCCTCATGCAGGGCCTCGCCGACGGATACTTCGTCATCCCGTACACCGTGGGGGACTACCTGGCCACGCAGAAGCCCGCCTCCCGGCCCAGGACCGACGCGGCGGAGTTCGCGCAGGCGCAGGCCGGCGTCGAGGCCATGACGGGCCGGCTGCTCTCGGTGAAGGGCAGGGAGCCCGTGAGTCATTTTCACAAGAGGCTCGGCCACGTCATGTGGCACTATTGCGGCATGGCGCGCAACAAGGCGGGCCTCGAGAAGGCCCTGCAGGAGATCCCGGCCCTGCGCGAGGAGTTCTGGGCGAGCGTCAATGTCCCCGGGTCCGCGGCCACGATGAACCAGTCGCTGGAGAAGGCGGGGCGCGTCGCCGACTTCCTCGAGCTGGGCGAACTCATGTGCCGCGACGCCCTGACGCGCGAGGAGAGCTGCGGCTGCCATTTCCGCGAGGAGCACCAGTACCCGGACGGCGAGTGCAAGCGCGACGACGCCAACTTCGCCCACGTGGCCGCCTGGGAATTCGCGGGCGAGGGCAGGGCGCCCGTGCGCAACGTCGAGCCCCTAGTGTACGAGTCCGTCAAGATGAGCGTCCGCAACTACAAGTGATGAGCACCGGCACCTTCAGCGTCACCCTTCGCGTCTGGCGCCAGCCCGGCCCCGGCCAGCCCGGGAGCTTCCACGACTACGCGGCGCACGGCGTGAACCCCGACATGTCCTTCCTCGAGATGCTCGACGTCGTGAACGACGAGCTGACCGTGAAGGGCGGGGAGCCGATCGCGTTCGCGCACGACTGCCGCGAGGGCATTTGTGGCACCTGCTCCCTCACGATCGACGGCAAGCCGCACGGCCCGCGCCACGGCGTCGCCACGTGCCAGACCTACATGCGCGACTACCGCGAGGGCGACGTGATCGTCATCGAGCCCTTCCGCGCGCGGGCGTTCCCGGTCATCAAGGACCTGGTGACGGACCGCAGCGCCTTTGACAGGATCCAGCAGGCGGGCGGGTTCATCACCGCGCGCACCGGCTCGGCTCCCGAGGCCAATGCGTCGCCGATCGCCAAGGGCGTCGCCGACCTGGCGATGGACGCCGCCCAGTGCATCGGCTGCGGGGCCTGCGTCGCCGCCTGCAAGAACTCGAGCGCGATGCTCTTCGTGGCCGCGAAGGTGTCGCACCTGGGGCTGCTCCCGCAGGGACAGCCCGAGCGCGAGAGGCGCGTCCTTGCCATGGTCAAGACGATGGACGAGGCGGGATTCGGCGGGTGCACGAACCAGTTCGAGTGCACGGCCGCGTGCCCCAAGGTGATCTCCTACGACTTCATCGCGCGCATGAACCGGGACTACACGAAGGCCATCTTCAAGTCGGCGTTCAAGTCCGCGCCTTCGGGCGGCGGCGAGGGATAGGCGGGTTCCAGGGCGCGGTTTCATGCCGGACGCCGCCATGAAGAGCTTCGAGACATCCGTCCTTGTCGATGCCCCCACGGAAAAGGCGTGGGGAGTGGTCTCAAATGTGGCCGCGTGGCCCCGATGCCTTGCGACGGTTTCCAAGATTGACGCCCTCGACGGCGCGGCATTGGGCATCGGGTGTCGCTTCGTCGTCCATCAGCCGAAGTTGAAACCGGCCACCTGGAAGATCACACGGCTGGATCCTCCCCGATTGTTTGTCTGGGAGGCGCGTTATCCGGGACTGCGCATCATTGCCGAACACGCGGTCATTGAGGAGACGCCTCGACGCGCGAGGGTGGTGTTGCGGATGACGTTCGCGGGTCTTTTCGGTGGAATGGCCGCAAGACGTCTTCGTTCCGTGACCGAGGATTACTTGGCTCAGGAGGGCGCTTCATTCAAGCGCACCGCTGAGAGCTTGCCTTAAGGGACTCTCCTTGGGGGGCGTTCTCCACTGTTACGAGAGTGCGCCGGAGGTTTTCGAGCTTCGTCAGGCCAATTGTTTTAGGCGCCCCCAGCGCGCCTCCGGTAACTCCGGGTGCGGCGCGGCGCAAAAAACCCGAACTCATGGCGCACGCCTTAGATCCGGCCGGAGTTCAGGCATCGTTGCGGGCGCGAACTCTGGCCTCTGACTCCCTGAACTCTTAAACGCGGAATAAATTGGGCTTCGGTTGACAGAGACTCTTTCGGGATCCAATTATTTGTCGTGTCCTTTCAGGAAAACGTGCCCGGCGTTGGCACCACGGCGGCTCCTTCGTGGACCGTGCATGACGGAAACTCGGTATGGTTGGCGTGGAAGGGTTCCGGCACGGACACGGGCATATATGTCTCATCGGCACCCTCCCTTCAGCCTGGCTCCAACGGCGTATACGCCTTCACAGGGCAGGCTAAGGTCCTCGAAATAGGAACCTCAGCGAGCCCCGCCATAGCCAGTCTGAATGGCACGCTTTATTTGTTTTATAAGGGGGCCTCGGACAACTATATCAATTGGGCTACCATGGCGAGCGGCAGCAGCACATGGGTGGACCAGCACAGGCTTGTGCTTGGCAACAGCGTCATAGCGACGAACAACAATCAGAACCCGCAGACCTCGGCTGGCCCCACCGTGGTCGCCGCCAACAACTGCCTGTACCTGTTCTACAAGGGCGCCGACGATAACATGATCCGCTGGACGGTGACATCCGGTGGCGCAAATCCCGGCCTGTGGGCGTTCGAAACCGTGGTCAACACTCCTAACGGCAACCCCCTGACGACGGTGTCGCCGGCGGTCGCCTTGCAAGGCCAGACCATCAACCTGGTCATCAAAGGCCAGTCCGACGGGAATCTCTATTGGATGACCTACGCCACTCCCGTCAATTCGAGCGACAACAATTTGGACCTTCAGACAAATGGTGCATGGACGGCGCAGACGCAGATCTTTTCGGGTGTCTCCGCTTACGCGCCGGCCCTGGTCTGCGACGGCAACGGCGTGATTTGGCTGGCTTGGACGGGTTCCAACGGCGGCGTCAGCTTCGGTGGAATTCAAAACAACCGGTGGATCGGACCGTCCAACCGTCTCGGCATCGGCAGCAGCGATCGCCCCGCACTCATCTCCACCGGCAACGACAACACGACCATCATGATGGCTTGGAAAGGTGCCGCAGGCGACGGCGGCATCTACTATGGGACGATGATCGGTCCGCAGGTGTCGGCTCCCGGCGGCGGACTCGCCGACGCCTCCAATTACTGGATCTACAGCAACTGCAATCCGATCAAAGGTCTCACGGTCATCATAGAGGTCACCCAGGATATCGTCTACGAGTCCACGAGCGTGGGAACAAGCAAGGGTCTTAGCTTCCAACTGAACGCGTTTTCAAAAGTTGGCCCGAACATCATACCTGGATGGCAGCAATTCATCTACAACATCAACACGGCAAATAGTCCTACGTCGGACTTTAACGGCCAATTCGAAACCTGGCCGGGCCAAACCACCATTATCAATGGCAAGCCGGTATCAACCATCGGTGGTGTCCCCACTAATGGTAGTGACCTGATCAACCTGGCCGCTGATGTGCATTCGCTCCTGACCAATGGGGTCAATGGGATTCCGGCGGGCTATATTCTCGTTATTTCTCTGGGGACTGACGGTGGCTCGAACGTCAACTCCGCAACATTCTCTGTTACGGCCCCGAACCTGAATGGCGGTAAGCCCTATGCGGACACGATAACGCCGATAAATCCCAACCCTCCTCCGGTAAACCAGCTGGATTCGTCGCTTCCACCGGCGTTGCAGGGCCCCATAATCCAGGCCGACCTTGCCCCGATCCTTGCCTTCCAGCTGGTATTGGTGGGACCGGACGGATGCGCTGTGAAGCTCTCATCGGGCGCGGGGACCATCACCTATGAAGCATCAGCAGCGACCCCTCTCACGGCTTTGAACTCTCCGCCCTCCTGCATCAACAATGTCACGACCGGGGAAAGCGCCAACAGCGTCTATGGCACGCTGCCGCAGGGGACCAGCGGCAGCTTCTTGCAGACCTTCAAGGTCTCTTCGTAATTTCGTTCCATCGTCGCGGGACCGCCGCGCTGAGCGGACGCGGTTAAGTTGGAGTCACGCCACTCAAGGGAAACGCTTCATGACCATGTTTTGAGTAGGCACGAGTTCGTGGTGCCACACAGCGCCCGTTCCGGAGCCATCATCGAGTCGTCGTGGCTACCCAGCGGACTCGTGGTAGCCGGGATGGTCGCCCCTGTTGGGGCGTGGATCGGTGTAACTTTCCGGGGGCACCCTGTGTTCTTTAGGCAACATGAAGAACACATCCTTCCTCCTCGCAGCATTCCTGGTCGCCCTTGCGGCGGCCATCATCCTGCCCGTCGGCCCTGCGGCCGTCTGCACCGCGCTTACCGTCACCGGCGTCCTCAGCATCTTCCTCTCCGACTACAGCCGCGAGACGAGGTCCCTGTACGCCGCGGCCTGAGCCGCGATTCCTGTAACTTTTCACGACACATCCGTGTTATCAGGTTAACCACACTAACATGAAGACAACTCTCCTCAACAATCTCTCCATCGTCGCCGTCATGGCGTCGCTCCTCCTGATCCCCGTGAACACCTCCGCGGCGGCCCTTGCCCTCACCTTCACCGGTGTCATCGCCCTGCTCCAGGCCGACTACGGTCGGAAGATCGAGCCCGTCATGGTCCGCGGCGAGGTCCTCTCCTTCAGCCACGCCGGCTCAGAGCGAGTCGCGGTCCGCCAGGCGGCCTAAGCCTAAAACATCGAAAGCGCGTGGGCGCTTTCGAGCAGGATCCAGGCGCCGCCGCAGACAAGGCCGACGAGCAGCGCATAGCGCACCAGCTTGCGGCCCTGAAGCACCGCGTCCTGGAAATCCGTGTTGAGCGACTTCCGGTTGCTCTCGGAAATGAAGCTCACGAACCGGGGGTCCCGGAACTTTCCACGGGGATCCCGGGACAATCCGAATCGGATTACCGGGCGGTGGAAGAGGTTCTTCAACAGGGACATCATCGCGTGTTGCAGGTGACTATCGGTATTTTGAGGTCGTTTTTTCAAGGGGAAACGCGCTACCCTTGGCCTTTCACGGATTTTTATCAGCCACGCCACCATGCACCATTTCCAGTACGCCGGGCAGAACCTCCACTGCGAGTCCGTGGACCTAGCCGAGGTCGCGAGGCTCTATGGGACGCCCACGTACGTCTACAGCGCCGCCACGATCGCCAGCAATTACACGCGCCTGGCCGCGAGCCTGAAGGGCGTCGACGTGCGGGTCTGCTACGCCGTGAAGGCAAATTCCAACCTAGCGGTATTGAGGCACTTGGGTAATCTTGGCTCCTCCTTTGACTTCGCGAGCGCGGGCGAGATGCGCCGTGTCCTCGCCGCGGGGGCGAGCGTCAGGGAGAGCGTCTTTGCGGGCGTCGGAAAGACCGAGACGGAGATCCGCCTGGCGCTCGAGGCCGGCATCTACTCCTTCCACGTGGAGAGCGAGCCGGAGCTCGCGAGGATCAACCACGTGGCCGGAAAACTGGGGGTGAAGGCCTCGATCGCGATACGTATAAATCCTGACGTCGACGCCCACACCCACGCGAAGATCACGACAGGCACGAGCGCGAACAAGTTCGGCATCCCGTTCAAGCAGGCGCCCGCGGCCTACGAGGCGGCGTCCAAGTATCCCCACATCGCCATTCGGGGAATCCAGTCGCACATCGGCTCGCAGATCACCGAGATCGGGCCGTTTGCGGAGACGATGGCCAAGCTGGCGCCCTTCGCCGCGGACCTGAAGGAGCGCTACGGGATCTCCTACATCTCGATCGGCGGCGGGATCGGCGTCGTCTACAAGGACGCCCTGGCGAGCGGGCCCGCCAGCTGGTGGGAGGCGCAGCCCGCCGCCACGAAGCCGCTCACCCCCGAGGCCTACGGCGCGGCGCTCCTGCCGTCGCTCAGGAAGCTCGGCCTCAAGGTCCTCCTCGAGCCCGGCCGCTCGATGGTGGCCAACGCCGGCGTGCTGCTGTCCCGCGTCGAGTACCTCAAGCGCGGGCAGGGAAAGAATTTTCTGATCCTGGACGCCGCGATGAACGACCTCGTGCGCCCCGCCATGTACGATTCGTTCCACGAGATCGTGCCGCTGCGCCGCGACACGACGCGGCGCGCGCTCGTCGCCGACATTGTCGGGCCGATCTGCGAGTCGACGGACTGCTTCGCCAGGGACCGCCAGATCCAGGAGGTGGGCGAGGGCGAGTACGTCGCCCTGATGAGCGCCGGGGCCTACGGCCACGTGATGGCGAGCCGCTACAACACGCGCCCGATCCCGGCCGAGGTGCTGGTCAAGGGGAGCGCCTTCGAGCAGGTGAACGCCCGCGAGACCTTCGAGCAGATGATCGCGAACGAGCGGATTCCCCCGTTTTTGGAGTAGCAACCAGGGGGCTCCGGAGGTAGGAATGGCCCATGAAGTTCTGCGTTGTCGGAGCCGGGGCCTGGGGCACGGCGTTCGCGCTGCACCTTGAAAGGGGTGCCCGTTCCGTCGCCCTCGTCCCGCGCCGCCCGGAACAGGCGCAGGCGATCTCGTCGGCCCGCGAGAACCGAGAATACCTTCCCGGGATCTCGCTTTCCGCGGGCATCCGCGTGACGGCGGACCTGGCCGAGGGCCTGGCCGACGCCGACGTCGTGCTGCTGGCCTGCCCGGCGCAGACGCTCCGGCAGACCTCGGCGAATGTCCGTGCGGCGGCGAAGGAAGGCCTGTCCGCGCGCATCGTCATCAGCCTCGCGAAGGGCCTGGAGCTCGGGAGCCACATGCGGCCCTCCCAGACCATCTCGCAGGAGCTTCCCGGAATCATGGTCGGGGCGCTGTCCGGGCCGACCAACGCGGCGGAGGTGGCCCGCGGGCTTCCGGCGGCGATGGTGCTCGCGGCGAAGGGCGACGACGCGGCGATCCACGAGGTGCAGGCGGCGATCAGCGGCCCGACGCTGCGGGTCTACACGACCGAGGACCTGGCGGGCGTGGAGTTCGGCGGGAGCCTGAAGAATGTCTACGCCATCGCAGCGGGATGCTGCGAGGGACTCGGCCTGGGCGACAACGCGAACGCGGCGCTCCTGACGCGCGCCGTCGCGGAGATGGTCAGGGTGGGCGGCACGCTCGGGGCGCGCCGCGAGACGTTCTACGGCCTGAGCGGCTTCGGGGACCTTGTCGCCACGTGCCACGGGACGTGGAGCCGCAACCGCGAGTTCGGCCAGAAGATCGGGGAGGGCAGGGGAATCCCCGAGCTGCTCCTGGGCAGGCGGACCGTCGTCGAGGGCTACGAGACGACGCGGTCCTTCGCGGGCCTGTGCGCCGAGAAGAACATAGAGGCACCGATCCTCGCCGAGATGAACGCGATCCTCTTCAAGGGCCGGCGTCCCGCCGACGCGATCTCGGCGCTCATGATGCGCGAGCTCAAGCGCGAGGCCGCCCCGCTCCTGGCGCCCGCCTGAGGGCTTTGTTGCATTCGCGGGCTTGCGTCCGGGGGGGCTGTTTCGTTGCCTCTGTTGGCCAGCCCCCCCCGGTCACCCCCACCCCCTCATGGCCGCTCCAGCCGCTTTGGATAGGAAGCATTCGCTCGTCATCGTCGCGTCGTCGCTCGGCACCGTGTTCGAGTGGTACGATTTCTACATCTACGGCACCCTCGCCGCGTTCTTCGGCAAGCTCTTCTTTCCCGCGGGAAGCGAGACCGCCGGCTATCTCTCGAGCCTCGCGCTCTTCGGCGTGGGCTTCTCCGTGCGCCCGTTCGGCGCGCTCGTCTTCGGGCGCCTCGGCGACCTGGCGGGGCGCAAGTACACCTTCCTCATCACGATCATCGTGATGGGCCTGTCGACGGCCCTCGTCGGCATGCTGCCCACGTACGCCAGCATCGGCTTCATGGCCCCGATCATCCTTGTCGTCCTTCGCCTCGCACAGGGCCTGGCGCTCGGCGGCGAGTACGGCGGCGCGGCGATCTACGTCGCCGAGCACGCACCCCAGGGAAAGCGCGGGCTGTACACGGGATGGATCCAGACGACCGCGACGCTCGGGCTTTTCCTGGCCCTTGTCGTCATCGGCATCCTGCGCGGCGTGATGACCCCGGAGCAGTTCGCCGCGTGGGGCTGGCGCGTCCCCTTCCTGCTCTCGTTCATCCTGCTCGGCGTGTCCGTCTACATCCGGATGAAGCTCGAGGAGTCCCCGATCTTCGCGGAAATGAAGGCGCAGGGCAACGGATCCAAGGCCCCGCTGACGGAGAGCTTCGGCGAGTGGAAGAACCTGAGCATCGTCCTGAAGGCGCTGTTCGGCGCGACGGCCGGGCAGGGCGTGGTCTGGTACACGGGGCAGTTCTACGTGCTCTATTTCCTCACGACGACGCTCAAGGTCGACTACGTGACGACCTATATCCTGATCGCGATCTCGCTCGTCATCGGGGCGGGGATGATGGTCGGCTTCGGCCGGCTGTCGGACAAGGTGGGCCGCAAGAAGATCATCATGCTGGGCCTCATCCTCGCCGCGCTGGCCTACCAGCCGCTTTTCCGGGAGCTGACCCGTGCGGCGAACCCCGCCCTGGCCGAAGCCATGGTGAAGTCCCCCGTGGTGCTCTCGACGGCGCAATACGAGGGCAAGGTGGGCCTGACCATCGCGGCGCTGTCCGACGCGGCGAAGAAGATCGTCCTTCCGACTAAGGCGACCAGCGACACCGACAAGGCGCGCAATTACCTCAACAGCCACGGCATCCCCTTCTCCCTCGCGCCTCTGCAGGAAGCCGATGCCCAGGTCGGGCTCACCGTCAATGGGACCTATGTCGCGGGCTTCGACGAGAAGGCATATGAGAAGGCGCTCGCGCCCGCCGGCTATCCCAAGAAGGCCGATCCCGCGGCGATCAACAAGCCGGAGGTCGTCCTCCTCCTCACGATCCTGCTCGGGCTCGTAGCCCTGGTCTACGGGCCCATCGCGGCCTATCTCGTGGAGCTGTTCCCGACGAGGATCCGCTACACGTCGATGTCGTTGCCCTACCATATCGGCAACGGCTGGTTCGGGGGTTTCCTCCCGCTCATCGCCGCGTCCATCGTGGTCTTTACCGGCGACATCTACGCGGGGCTCTGGTTTCCGATAATCGTTGCGGCTGTGACCTTTGTGATAGGGATGTCCCTGCTTCCCGAGACCAAGGACCGGGACATCCGCTGAAGGAAAATCCTCGCGGAGGGCAGCAAAGCAGGGGAACTTAAGCCCGCCAGCCCCGTCTGGCTTATCATGATCACGACGCGCGCCCTCCTCCACAGCGGCTGCCTGGTGATGGCCTCGGTCTTTGCCGCGCATGCCTATGCCGGCCCCTTCAGCCTCGTGTCCGGGAGCGAGCAGCTCACGGCCGTTTCGTCCAGGACATACCCCGGGTACGAGCGCGCGAAGAATGCCGACGGCACGTATCGCATCGAGACCTACGCGTTCGGGAACGGCGGGCTGATGACCACCGCCGAGGCGGGTGCGGACACCACGGCCATCGACACGAACGGTGGCCCGGGCGTGGGCGTGACGAGCGACCCGACGATCGATGACGTGAGCTTCAGGTCCCTGTCTCGCACGGTGTCCATCCCGCTTGCCGAGCAGAACTACATGCCCACGCGGGCGGCCGCCGACACCGACCTCCTGATCATGGTCTACTGGGGCCGCGCGCAGGGAAGCGCCGGGGTGCTCAACGGCCTCTACAAGGACGCGATCGACGAGCGGAACGCCCAGCTGATGGGCTTTGATTCCGAGCGGATCTTCGCGGACCGGATCAACTACAGCACGATCTTCCTGGGCAGGACCTTCCGGTCGATGATGCTCGACAACCTCCACTCCGACGTGATCGACGCCATCGAGATGGACCGGTACTTTGTCATCCTGCGGGCATTCGACTTCCAGACGGCATGGAGGCAGAAGAAGATCAAGCTGCTCTGGGAGACGCGCTTCAGCCTTTCGGAGCGCGAGCACGACTTCGCGAAGGAACTGCCGACCATGGCGCACACCGCCTCGAAGTACTTCGGCCAGGACACCCATGGGCTCGTCCGCGCCCGCATACCCGAGGGGCAGGTCGACATCGGCGACGTGAAGTCCCTCGGGACCGTTCCGGACAAGTAGACCCGTCCCCGGGTCAGGCCTTCTCCGCGGGCTTCGCCTCGGCCAGGTGGGGATGGGCGATGAAGAGGCACGTGAGGAACCCGGCCAGGGAAATGACGGCGACCGTGTAGGCGAGCCTCTTGCCGTGCCCGAGGCTCTCGAACCACTCGGTGATCTCGGTGCCGAGGACGCCCTCTTTCCCGGCGATACTCTCCATCGCCAGGTCGCTCTTCTTGGTCTCGGCCGGGGCGAAGGTGTGCTGGAACTCGCGCTGCGGCGTATTGGCCGTCGGGTCCGCCTGCTCGTCGAGCGACGCCTTCATGTAGATGGACGCGGCGATCAGCATGCCCGCGACGAGGGTCCCGACTCCTATCAGGCGGATGCGCCTCTGGAACGCCGCGCGCTCGTCGGAGACGGGCGCCTTGGTCCTCACCGAGCCCATGAAGAACCGGGAGATCCCGATGACCAGCATCAGCAGGAAGGGAATGAAGACGATGCTCATGGGACGGAGCCTTTCTAGCGGCTGGCGCCCCGGGCGCCAGCCTCTTGAAACGGGGCCGGCGCCGTCACGAAATGCGCGGCCGGCCCATTTCTCGGTTGCATTGGCGGTTTCGGTTGTTCATCTCTGTCCGCCGATGAGCGACCAAAACAAAGCCAACATGACCATGCGACTTCCGTCGTGGTTTATTGCGGCCGCCATCCGCCGCGGTAATTCCGGCTACGTCGTCTCCACCCATGCCTGAGCGGCAAGCAACACGTCGAAACTAATCTAACCAAAGAGAAAATTTTGACCCTGCTTGCCGGATGGCGAGCAGGGTTTTTGTTTGTTCATGAAACAGAACCCCTCATTGTTCTCGAACCTGCGGGCGCTCCCGCCGACCGCGTGGATATTGTTCCTCGGGACGTTCCTGAACAAGTTCGGGAGCTTCGTCCTGCCATTCCTGGCGATCTACCTCACGCAGAGCGGCTACTCGGTCGTGCAGGCGGGGATGGCGATAGGCGCATATGGCCTCGGCAACGTCGTCGCGACGGTGGTCGGCGGCTACCTCGCGGACCATATCGGCCGCAGGAAGACGATCGTGCTCTCGATGTTCTCGGGCGCCGTGTCGATGATGCTCCTCTCCCAGGCGCGCAGCTTTCCTGCAATCCTCTGGCTCTCGGGGCTCGCCGGCCTCGCGGGCGAGTTCTACAGGCCGGCGAGCAGCGCCATGCTCGCGGACCTCGTCCCCGCGGCCAACCGCGTCACGGCCTACTCCGCGTACCGGATGGCGATCAACGCGGGCTTTGCGTTCGGCCCGGCGACCGCGGGCTTCATCGCGGGCCACAGCTTCTTCTGGCTCTTCGTCGGCGACGCCGGGACGTCGGCGCTCTTCGGCGTCTTCGCCCTCGTGGCGCTGCCTGAGATCCTGCATCGGCCCGAGGACAGGATAGGCTGGAAGGCGGCGGCAAAGGCCATCGCGGCCGACCGCAGGCTCCACCGCGTGCTCCTGGGGGCGTTCGGCATCGCCGTCGTCTTCTCGCAGATCAGCTCGACCTTCAGCCTTGTGGTCACCCACACGGGCCTCTCGACGAAAGTCTACGGGGCGCTGCTGTCCATGAACGGCGTCATGGTGGTGCTGTTCGAGCTGCCCCTGACGACGGTGACCCGGCATTTCCGCCCGATGGCCGTCATCGGCTTCGGGTACCTTGCTGTGGCCGTCGGGTTCGGCCTCTGCGCCTTCGCCGAGTCGGTCCCGGCGTTCGTGGCCTGCGTCTCCACCTTCACCCTGGGCGAGATGTGCGCGATGCCGGTGGCCTCCGCCTACATTGCAGGCCTGTCGCCGCACAACATGCGGGGGCGCTACATGGGAGCCTACGGGCTCACGTGGACGATCGCGCAGGTCTTCGCCCCGGCCCTCGGCATGGGCCTGTTCGCGACCCGGCCCGCGGAGTTCTGGGTCATCGCGTCGGCCATCGGCCTGGCGTCGGCCCTCTTTGCCTTCGAGGGCCGGCGCGTGCCGGTCGCCATCCCCGTCCAGGCATGAAACTCGAGTCCCCGAGCGAGCGCCTGAAGGAGTCCTACCTTTCGCTGGTGGAGGAATTCCGCCAGCGAGGGGAGCCCTATGTCCCGTTTGTCCTCAAGTTCCCGACGGACGACTTCCGGGCATTCCTGCGCCGGCTGCAGGCGTGCGCGGAGGGATCCGGGCTCCCGAGGGGATTCGTCCCTCACGAGACGTTCTGGCTTGTGGATGGCGACGAGCAGGTGGTGGGTGTCTCCAACCTTCGCCATTCGCTGACCGATGCCCTGCGGAGGGAGGGCGGCCACATCGGGTACGGCATACGGCCGTCCGCGAGGCGCCGGGGCTACGCCACGCTCATCCTGCGCGAGACGCTCAAGCTCGCGAGGAAGCGCGGGATCGAGCTGGCCCTTGTCACGTGCGACAAGGGCAATATCGGCTCGGTGAAGGCGATCCAGCGCAACGGGGCGTATTTCGAGTCGGAGGAACTCCTGCCGGGCCAGACGGACCTGAAGCAAAGGTACTGGATCCCGCTTCTATAGCTGTACCATTAGCGGGACGGTGCGCGTCCACCCCGCCGCTGAACCGGGGCAGGTTCTGATTCTAAGCCAATAGCCATAAGCAGGTTGGTGGGGAATCCTCGGGCTCGTTCACGGGCTTGGGTCCGTCGACTATCGGTCGGGCTCAATCCTTCACTGGTGACTTACACCCACATGATTATTGCGGCAGGGTCTCGAGTTTGCGCCCTGCGCCCAATGGAAATGTCGCCCTGAAATCCATCTCATGCAGCCCGCCCCATAATCTTCCCGGCACCAATGCATTGTATTATTCTTGAGAAACATGGCACGGCACGAGCAAAGTACTGTCATTCGACTGGAGCCTGCCAGTCTCTGCCACTGCCACTACTGCCCCGGCGGATTTCCGCCATCCCCTCCAACGTCCTGTCCGTAAGCAGACCCTGTCTGTCCCCGAACACATCCGTATCCCATGAGTCCTACCCGTTCGAATCGCAACGCAGCCCTCCACGTCCTCAGCTCCGGTGCGCTTACCCTAGCGGCCCTGCTGACCCCATCCGTCGCAAGGGCGCAGAGTAGCTACCCAAATCCCTACACGATCACCACGCTTGCGGGTGAAGCCAACACGGACGGCGGATTCGCGGACGGCACGGGCCCCGCGGCCCAGTTCGACCTTCCCACGGGCATCGCCGTCGACAGCAACGGCAACGCGTACACCGCGGATTCGGTCAACAACACGATCCGGAAGATCTCGCCGTCGGGCGTCGTGACGACGCTCGCGGGAACGGCGGGCACGAAGGGAAGCACCGATGCCACGGGAGCGGCGGCGCGCTTCAACACGCCCGCCGGCGTCGCGGTCGACGGAAGCGGCAACGTCTATGTCGCCGACCAGGGCAATGACATCATCCGCATGATCACACCGGCTGGCGTCGTGACGACGATCGCGGGGACGGCCGGAGTCACTGGCAGCAACGACGGGACGGGGCCTGCAGCCCAGTTCAACGACCCGACGGGCGTCACGGTTGACGGCAGCGGGAATGTCTTCGTCGCGGATCAGATCAACGACACCATCCGCAAGATCGCCCCGGGTGGGGTGGTCACCACGATCGCCGGCCTCGCGGGCGGCGCCGGCAGCGCCAACGGAACGGGCTCGGCCGGGCGCTTCAAGAATCCCTTCGGCATCCGCGCCGACAGCAGCGGCAACCTTTGGGTCACCGACACCTACAATCAGCTCATCCGCGAAGTGACGCAGGCGGGCGTCGTGACAACGGTTGCGGGCACGATCGGCCACACGGGCTTCGCGGACGGCACCGGCACCGCGGCGACCTTCTATTTCCCCTCGGGGATCGGCGTCGACGGCAGCGGGAATCTCTATGTCGCCGACCAGGGCAATTCCACAATCCGCAAGATCACCTCGGGCGGTGTGGTGACGACGTATCTGGGCGGGAGCCGCCTCTACGGCTTCGTGGACGGGACGGGCACGGCGGCGCAGTTCGACGAGCCGTACGATGTCGTCTCGGACAGCAGCGGCAACCTCTACATCTCGGATGAGGACAACAACACCATCCGCAAGGCGACGCCGTCCGGCGTCGTGACCACGCTGGCGGGCACGGCGGGAGGCGGCTACGCCAACGGCACGGGCTCGGCCGCGCGCTTCTGGTTCCCGACGGGCGTGGCGGTCGACTCAAGCGGCAACATCTTCGTGGCGGATGAGGACAATGACAATATCCGCAAGGTCACGCCGTCCGGCGTCGTGACCACGTTCGCGGGCACCCCGGGCCAGGTGGGAACCGTCGACGGCACGGGCCTCGCGGCCCAGTTCAATGCCCCTTTCCGCATCACCTTCGACAAGGTTAACAGTGTCTTCTACGTGTCGGATGCCGGCAACAACACGATCCGCAAGATCACCGAGGCCGGGGTCGTGACGACGTTTGCCGGCACGGCGGGCACGACGGGGAGCACGAACGGGACGGGAAGCGCGGCATCGTTCAGCACGCCCGTGGGCCTCTGCGTTGACACGAACGGCAACGTCTATGTCGCCGAGCAGAAGAACAACATCATCCGCAAGATCACCGCCGCCGGGGTCGTGACGACGCTCGCCGGCACGGCGGGATCGGTCGGCAGCTCCGACGGGCAGGGCGCCGCCGCCCAGTTCAGCCTGCCCGCAGGCGTTGCGGTGGACGCGGCGGGCAACGTGTTTGTCGCCGACTACGGCAATGACACGATCCGCAAGATCACGCCAGGCGGTGCCGTCACGACCATCGCGGGCCAGGTGGGCAACCCGGGCAGCAAGGACGGAACGGGCACCGCGGCCCAGTTCTACCTGCCCGTTGACCTGCAGGTGGACGCCAACGACAACCTCTACGTCGTTGAGCAGAAGAACAACGACGTGAGATTCGTCACCTCCGCCGGCGTCGTCACGACCCTGGCGGGCACGGCGCCCCCGTTCACGGCCCCGGGCGCGACGCCGCCGATCCCCGGCTTCGCAAACGGCACCGGCGCCTCGGCTGAGTTCAACGCGCCGTTCGGCATCGCCCTCGACGCCAGCAACAACATCTACGTGGCCGATGCCGGCAACGGCGAGCTTCGCTTCGGCACGGTCAATGCCGCGCCCTCCATCCAGACGCAGCCGTCGACCCTGTTCGCCAACGTGGGCACGAATGTCACGCTCTCCGTGACGGCCACGGGCTCGTCGACCCTCTCCTACCAGTGGGAATTCAACGGGGTGGCGATTTCCGGCGCCACGGGGTCATCGTACACGATCACGAATGCGCAGACGAGCAACAGCGGTTCCTACACGGTGGTCGTGACAGACGGCAATGGCTCGACCACGAGCTCGGCCGCGACCGTCACGGTCAGCGTGCCCGGAAGCGCGACGGCGCGCCTCGTCAACATCTCGACGCGCGCGGTCGTCGGGACGGGCGCCAACATCCTCATCCCAGGCCTCGTGATCAGCGGCAGCGGCTCGGAGACCCTCCTCATCCGCGCCGACGGGCCCGCCCTGAACGCCTTCGGCGTCTCGGGCACGCTGACGCAGCCGGTCCTGAGCGTCTTCAACAGCGCGGGAACCATGCTCGCGACCAACACGGGCTGGGGCAACGCCACGAACGCGGCGGCCATTGCCAGCGCCGCGGTGCAGGCGCAGACCTTCGCCCTCGCCTCGGGCAGCGCCGACAGCGCGCTCCTCATGACGCTCCCCGCCGGGGCCTACACGCTCCAGATCTCTGGGGTGGGCGGCACGACGGGTGTGGCGCTGGCCGAGGTCTACGAGGTCACGTACACGGGCGCGACCCGCCTCTCGAACATCTCCACCCGCGCCCAGGTCGGCACGGGCGGCAACATTGAGATCGCGGGCTTTGTCATCAAGGGAAGCGGAACGGACCAGCTCCTGGTCCGCGCCGACGGCCCGGTGCTCTCGACGTTCAGCGTCGCGGGTGTCCTGGCGCAGCCGGTCCTGACGCTCATCGACAGCAGCATGAACACGGTGGCGACCAACACGGGTTGGGCCAACTCCTCCACGGTCTCGGCCGCCACGACGCTCGCCCAGACCTTCCAGTTCCCTGCCGGGAGCGCGGACAGCGCGGTCGTCGTCAACCTGCCGGCCGGGGCCTACACGGCGCAGATCGCCGGAGTGGGAGGCACGACCGGTGTCGCCCTGGCCGAGGTCTACGAGGTTCCGTAATGTGATCTAGTCTGAACTTCCGGGTCCCCGCAGGGGATTCCCGACGCCTTCCTGCCTACCGGCCCGTCTGGGCTGGGTAGGCCAGGAGGAGCGCCCGCCCGCGTTCCGTTTCGACAAAGCCCGTGGCCCGCGCCACGATGGCCCTCGCGTCGTCGTCATACCCAAGGCGCCGGTAGAGCGTTGCGACATGGTACGCGAGGACCGCATCCTGCGGGAAGAGGCGCATCGCGTCGTCCAAAGCGAAGAGCTCCGCGCGCTCGGGCCGCGTAGGGGCATGCTCCATCACCCGCTCGAGGAGGTAGTAGGCGCTGGCTAGCGACGGCATCTGGTGGCGGGCGACCGTCAGCAGCCCGACGATGTCGTTGTACTGGGAGGGGGTCAGGTCGCCCAGGCCTCCCGAAACGTAGGGTAGGGCGTCCTCAAGGCGAACCCGCGCCAGCTCGACATAGGCGCGCGGGCAAATGACGCCGGCCGCAATGGCGTCCTCCAGCGCCTTGGTTCCCCGCGCCCGGTCGCCCACCTGCAGGGCATACAGGCCGAATGATGCCAGGAAGTTGGGCTCGGTGGGGCCTCGGGCCAGCGATTTCTCGAAGAGCTTGCTGGCCTGGGCGAGGCACTCGTCCTCGTAGGCGGTGGGAATCGAGCCGGACGGCCTGCCCTCGAGGCGTCCCCATCCGCCGATGATGCGCGCGACCTCAAGCTGGGACGCGTCGCGGACGGAGAGGGAATCGGCGGCGGGAATGTCGAGGTGGATATTGATGGAGGTGCTGGCCGCCTCCGGGAGATAGTCGGCCAGCTGTCTTTCCGCCTCGGCAAAGGAGAGGCCCAGGGCCTTGGTGAACATCGGTTCCGTCACGGGCTCCCGTGTCGCCTGGAGGACGAAGTCCAGGAAGGCCTGGCGGTGTGGGAAACGGCAAAGGCCCCAGCGGACGAAGAGCCCGACCTGCGCGTTCCAGAGGCCCGTCTCGCCGGAGGGGATGTGGCCTCCGAGCAGCTCGTCGAGCGGCATGATCGTCCTTGCGGGGACCGGGCTCCCCTCCTTCGCGCGCTTCATGGAGTCGGCCCGCAACGCCAGCGTCTCGCTCGAGGACGTCCAGAGGGCGTTGGTCAGGATCAGCGTGTCGCCGGTGGCGGTCGTCTTGACGACCCGGTTGGAATACAGGCCGCACGGGCCCTCGAGGCCCTCCACGAACCAGGAGGGGAACCGCGGCGTCCGCATTGAGAGGCGTATCTGGCTGTCGACATCGACGCTGAAGTCGCCGCCATTGCTGACGATGTCCCAGTAGTTGCCGCAATTGATGAACGTGCTGCCGTCGCCGACGCTCACGGGATGGGTGAGCTGCATGCCGGAAGCGCCCACGAGCGCGCTGTCCTCGGGGGACCACGACAGGTCTATGGGTTTCGTGGCGACAATGCCGTCGGGGTTCTCCGGTGCGCGGTCGTAGAGGACGATCTCGATCGGAGTAGGGATGTCGCCCCAGAACGGGGCGGGCAGCAGGGCGAGGCGTGCGGCCTCGGACTTTTCCAGCGCACGCACGAAGGCGGCGTTGAAGGTATAGGGACAGCGCGAGATGATCTCGAATCCCGGCGTCGACAGGTACTGCCAGGGTGTGCCGGTCGTGGAGGAGGCCTCCACAAATACGGGGTCGAGGACTGTGACCTGGCTGGACGACCCC
>Ga0302324_100007363_pt1 | contig 23433 bp, 27 predicted proteins | sample Palsa_T0_1_FD_201949 | JGI IMG/M metagenome (GOLD analysis project Ga0302324, IMG submission 201949) | Peat permafrost microbial communities from Stordalen Mire near Abisko, Sweden - Palsa_T0_1 | ecosystem: Environmental > Terrestrial > Soil > Palsa > Peat permafrost | place: Sweden: Abisko... | reverse complement strand
CTGTGACAGCTATCACATCTTCAAGTCGGACGGTTCCGTTAGCGTGATTGGAAAGCGGGCCTCCGGTTGGGCCATTGAATATTAAGTTGGAGGCGCCACTGTGCAGAAGCCGCTACGTCAGTATTGTCCTTCGGTCGAGCCTCGGGTCAAGACCGTAATTGCAGTCCAACATATTCGAAGAATGCGGGGAGGGGCGCAGTCCCATCTCATGCTCTGTTCCGACCACCACTTTTATGTGGTCAAGTTCGGCAATAACCCCCAACATCCTCGCGTATTGGTCAATGAGATGCTGGCCTCTCAGTTGGCGGAGCAGATCGGACTTCCTGTGCCAGTATCGGTCATCGTCGAGGTTGACGCTCGGCTAGTGGAGCACACACCGGACCTGCACATCCAACTGGTCGATCAAAAAGTGCGCTGTCAGGCAGGCCTGCAGTTCGGGTCGGAATATGCGGTATCTCCGCTCATAGGACGGTGTTTTGATTATTTGCCAACCGAGACGTTAGGAAGCGTATCGAACCTGACTCGGTTTTGCGCGATGTTGGTGTTGGACAAATGGACCGGCAATACCGACGCACGTCAGGCAGTATTTTGGCGTGAAAACAAACAACGCATTTACACTGCAGCCTTCATCGACCAAGGATATTGTTTCAACGGCGGAGAGTGGACATTCCCAGACATTACACTCCGCGGAGTCTATGCAAAGAATGAAGTCTACGAAAGCGTATGCGGATGGGCGTCGTTTGTCACATCACTCCGGCTGATTGAGAACCTGGAACCAGACATCATTCGGTCCATCGCCCAGCAAATTCCGAGCGGATGGTACAATTCGAATTTCAATGCATTGGGAAAGCTAGTGGAGATGCTCGTCGACCGGCGGACGATGATACGGCCGCTGATTGACGCGTTCCGTTTGTCCGTGCGCAACCCATTTCCAAAGTGGAGGGAGAATTGAGCCTTGATCACAGCAGGCATTCTGTCTCGGATCGGTTATCATGCCAGTGGTGCCATGCCGCGACAACTCCAATTCTTCACCCTCCGCTACACGCCGAATATTGTGACGGGCGAGTTCATCAACATAGCAGTGATCCTGTTTGATCCTTCTGGCGGCTTCTGCGGTGTTCGTTTCGTGAGCGACTGGCGGCCAGTACGGGCTTTCGATCCCGCTGCAGATATCGAAATGTTGGAAGCGCTGGGCCGCGAGATAGAAGGGCAATTCCGCAGCGGCAAGGGAGAAGAAATGCTGAAATCCATGGACGATTCTTTCTCCAACGCTATCCAGCTTTCGCCTGGAACGGTCTACTTGGTAAACGATCTCCCTGGGGAGGAAATTGAGAAACTTGCCGCTCACCATCTTGGAAAGAGCCTGCGCAGCTGACGCAAAAAGGGCCGAAAAACTCTGCGCGCGACTTTCAGAGTAGTCCAGAGTCAGCGTCGTAAGAGCCGACATTAGTTTTCGCAGTCTTGATGGGGCAGCTTCACGGACTCTGAACCAAAAGCTCTCCACGGCATTGACCATGCTCTGGACACGCCGAACTCAATCACCGCAACCATCCGCGACCGGATGCCGGTCATTCTCGATCCTGACGCTTAAGACCTGCGCTCGATCCCGGATTGACGGATGTGGCGGCCCGCGTCCGATCTACTGAAGCCCTTCGAGGCGGTAGCCATTTTCGCTGCTTCTTAGTGCGGAGTCGGATAAATCAAGTTGCGAACGACGACGCCGAATCTCTGCGCCGGTGCAGATCGTTCAGGCCCAAGCAGTGTTGGTATGGTTCAGCGTCACGACGACTTGGTGGTCATGCCGCACGTGCCCGTCCCTACCATCTTGCCGCAGGACAGGGCTGAGGTGACAAACACCTCCTCGTAACGGAAGGCGGGCTTCTCGTACGGCAGCTTACGCTTCGCGGTCGTAGTCGCCTGCTTTTCTTCGCCATCGGAGATATCGTCTGGATTGTTGGACTTCTTGAATTCGGTCATAGCTCTGCTCACCTCGCGATTCGCGACGCAGAATACCTCGACGCGGGTTTGTCGGTCTGTGACGGATGAACATTAGGGTGTGGAAATCTGTGCCTGCGCCGTGCGCTTCCGTATCTCTTCGCTGGTGACGGCTCGGACAGCCTTCTTCGGCGATGGGTTAGGGTATTCGCGGAGCGGGGGCATCAGGAGCGGGTAGTAGTAACGCTGCATGCAGTAATGGCACCGGGCAAGTTCAAGCAGGAGCAGCACTCGTGCACGATCCATCAAATTCTTCGGGTGCGAACGGAAGACATCCAGACTGCCGCAATAAGGGCAGTCGCCCAACCCAATCCTAAGCATGAATAAAGGATATGAGCGGCAGGGACTCCAGTCTCCTCACGAAGGGTCATTTTTCCGCTGTGCATTCCCATAACGGAATTGAACGATCCCGCAGTTGCCAAGAACGCTTCCCCATTTGATATATGAAGTCACGCCGGTCGGGCAGCGTGAGCGAAGTGTCCGGCTTGCTGCTCTAACGCTTGCAGGATCTCCCATTCATCCAACCTGGCCACCAATGCGTCGGCACACTCAACGACGCCTTCAACTAAAGTCTGGCTCTCGCCGACTAGCAGGATGACGGGAACTCTTGCCTTGATTCGCTTCAGCTCCCCGGCTATCACAGCCGTCTCCGCTCCATCGCCATCCACGTCGAGCACTACGACATCCACCAGCTCGGCGGCGAACTGAACAATCCCACCATGGCCGCTGCTCGAACCGAGTACCAGCCAGCCATGCTCTCTCAGAAAAGCACAGCGTCGGAACTGACCGAAAATATCGGAGCAGATAGAGAGGACAGTGCGAGAGCGTGCCAGTGCGTCGGACACGGTTGACATCCATCCGTCCACCGCGCCGTGCACTGATTTGAGGTGATTTCGACGGAGTGTAGATTATACACGCGCGCCTGCCTGTTCGTATTTTGTAACAAAGTCAGCACTAGTTACTTCGCTATTTTGCAGTCGTGGCATCCTCGACAGCCCGTGTCCGCGGTTCGTAATTCGTAACAAACTCGACACGGGCCGATTCGTATGAGGCGGAAGTCGCAACGCTTTCGAGGATCGAAACTACAGGAGAATTTCCCACTTATTTCGACATAATGGACAAAACCGAAACTAATTAGCACTCCCTTTCAGTCCGGAATATACTTCACCACGACGTTTATCCGATGCAAACCCGTTGCTGTCGAAAGCGTCACGTGGTTGATCTTTGTTCCCAGTGGTATGCCGTCCATACCCTCGGCGAAAATAGTTGATGAAGCGCCGTCGGGTGTGCACTCCAGGCCCGAACGGAGAATCGACAATCCTCCCTCCGTTAAGTTTATGACGGCCAGACCCGTATCCACCTCGCAGTAAACTTCCACGATGTGGAATGCAGCCGCACGATTTACATAGACCGAGGGGACCTGCAAGGATGTCGTGAGGGCATGATCCGAATCGAAAAACGAGTACGTGAATTCCTGAGGTATCTTCTTCGCCACTTCGGTCACAGGACCGCCGTTCTCGGACACGGAGATTTGCCCGTCGCTATCGAAACCCAGTTTCGACCTCCCAGGAACCGTCGGAGTCATCGCACTGAGAGCGGACTCGATAACCGATGGGCCAGATGTTCCTCCACATCCAGTGCAGGTACCAGTGACGGTCAAGTTACCATTGATCGTGACCGGCAGGTTAAAAGTCTTCAAAGAGCTTGTCAGTCGTTCAAGAAAATTCACACCATCTCCTGGGTTGCCGATGTAGTTGGAAATGGATACAGGAGCGCCGAAAGAAAGCTGCGTCTGTGCGACGTTTTGATATTGTGGCTGATCATAGCCAATGTAGGTATCGTTGGCGTCCCAACTGGGCCTGTTATTAGGTGTCGCGTTTGTCTTGGTGGGATTGGAGTCAGCGAGAGTAATTACATGAGTACCTAGTGATGAAGTTCCTATCGGCGATTCAAATAACAGGCGCCCCTTGAGTCCACCGGGCGATCCGCCATTGTTCGACAGTTGCATGATCGTTCCCTGAACAGGAGGAAAATCGTTTGAATAAGAAGTACCTCCAACACATTGCATCGAGATTGGAGACCAGTTATATTGAGGTTGGCACCACTCTGCAAATACGGACGGCTCAAAGGCTCCTGCTGAATTCACAATTCCTCCGGTCGCCAGCGAGTCTGTGAAGTACATGGTGGGTATGCCACCCCCCGTATTTTGGTAGTCACCCACTGTAGTGAGAACGATTGATCCGGGCCACAATGTCAGTGCGGGCCAATAGGTTGGCGCGGCAGAAAGCGTGTACTGCGCGGGAACTGCTGCTGCGTTGTCTCTAATGACACAGACCTTCCGCGAGCAACTTGTAGTAGGCACTCCAGTCCTGACAGCGAAGGCTCCGGTACCGTAAGGAGCTTGTGCGGTGTCGCCGCCGTTGCTGACTGTCCGCAGAACGTCATATGTGATGCTTCCCGCTGTGCCGACCTTGTTCCAAGTCACGTTTATGCTCCCCGAGCCGTTCGTGAGCGCTGTTCCTGCTAGATACGCATACGAGGGGCCCATAGTGCTGCTGTTAACCACTATGTAATAGTTGTATTGAATTGATCCAGTATTCGCGAACTGTGGAACTTGGCCAGTCGGTCCAACGCTTGAGTAGACCGATGCAGATCCACCTTCCACGATTAGCCCTGCCATGCCTGTACCGAGTGGATTCACGCATTCGCCGACCTCTTCATACACATTGTTCATCGAAACCGTTTGAGCACTATAGACGGTGCGCGCCCGTATTCCGAATTGTGGGTAAGCCTCGACCACAGAATTAAGGATCTGTATCGTATTGCCATTCTGATTGTCTATTCCATTGGCTGAGCACCCCAAGCCTAAGTTTGCGTTCGTAACCCAGAGCACTCCGGCATTCGTGCCAAATGGGCCTGGGCCTACGATGGCGGTTGAACAGAATGTTGCATCACATCGGGACCACGCGGGTCCAAGCGAACTAAGACGGTTGATCGTCGCCGCCTGATCGTTATCCACCTGAACAAGCGACCCAAAACTGCTTAGGGGAACCGGGCTGTTTACGGGCCCAAAATCGTCTATTAGTGACCCTTCTGCGTTGTCCTCAACTGCAGGCCAGGTACCGTTTGGAACCCCTGCGGCCACCCTAAGTCCGCGCAGAACAATTTGTGAAAACGGAGTAGAACTTGTCGGGTCGCCCAGCATGATACACGTATCGCTCATTGCACAGGTGATCGTCGCGCCGGACGAAGTGACTGTCATTCCCGAGGCGCGAATTGAGAGCCGGGCACGGAAAAGATGAGTTCCGGGATCGATCATCACTTGCCTGGATGTCGTCTGGTCGCTTGAATTGCCTGCGCTGAAGACAGCTTCTTGCACGCCGTCCGTAGCCGTGCCGATCGAGTAGCCGCGTGGATGAGCATAGCTCGCGGTGAATTCAAGAGTCCCGCTTGCTGCTCCCGAAACACATGATCCGCCCGTTATGAGAACAACCTCAGGAGTACCGGTACCCGAGACATAAAGATAATGCCACACATCAGCACCATTCACGCCCTGTGGACAAGGTTGCAACGTGACAATATTCGATCCCGGATTCAGTCCGGATCGTGGCACACTTGGGTTGCCGGAGTTAGGCGTTTGCGTCCACGAGTAATTTACGGTGTTGACAATCGGAGCGTAAGCAACACCCACACCAGGCGCACCAGTCTGAAGTTCCGAAAATGCATTCTCGACCGCGCTGACAGGTATCTGTTGCGCCGCTGGAAAATTGATAGTGCCATCAGAGTTGATGGAGAGACCGGTGCTGGTCGGAGTCGTGCCATTCGTTCCAAATGACAGAGACAGAAGAGCGCTTGGGGGCTCCCCTGCCGTGCCCACGACGGGTTGAGAGAACCAACGAAAGCGCTGGGAAGGAGTTTGGCAACCGGCTGAAAGCGGTGGTGGACAGACGGACGATTCAAAATCCAAAGGAGCAGAGTCGAATAAACCGGCAGAACTCGGCTCTAAATTAGCAGCCGGTAGATTCAACCCGCCCGACACACTCTGTGTCCCGATAAAAGTATTTGGTATCGTCAGTTTTGCAAACGCTGAATCGGAGAATCCGTGGAGTAAGTCAGCGTTGAGATTCTGAACTAGGTTATTGGAGCTTACTGCTAACGGCGGCCCAGTTGTCGCATCGGAAATAAATGACGGCCCTGACGGTGAAATCGCCTCAAACGATGATTCCTGTAGTGGCCCGGAACCAGGAAAAGGCACGGGTGTCGAAACGACGGGGCTCGGCGACCGACCAGAACCAGTATTTAGCAACGAGTTCAATTGCTGCGTAGTTACAAATTCCTCAGGACCCATTCCCCCCAGAGTGTCAGCATCACCAGCTTTAAAGGCATAGGGCACCGTCGTAAGCAAAACTCTGGGTCGTTCCACTCCGTCGTCAGGTGTGAAACCGATCCAGCGTGCTTCCCCTGACGCAAACACATCAGCGGGAACACCATTTGAGCTCGTCGAACCCAGTAGAACGGTGAAGCGACCCTTGTCATCCGTCAAGATACTCTGCGTTTCGAGCCAAAGCGGGGCACTGCTCGACTCGTCCGAGTAGATCGCAAAAGTCACCCCCAGCGGGCCAGAAAGACTCGCGCTCCTCGGTTGCGGGATGTTTCCACTGAATTTCACGACAAGTGGGACGGTCGAGTGCCCCGCCGCGCTCTGAGTGGGCAGAATGCCGCTCTGAGCAACACTCTGTGTCCACACTAACGCAGAGAGAAAGAATGGGAGTGTCGAGATCAAATACAATCGCATTGGTGTGACTCCTTCAGACGACTCTGAGTTTCCTCCGTTGTTCCCGTGCAACTTGTGCTCCAAACATTAACGACTGGAGGACATAGCCTTCGCACATCTTTGAACGCCCTGTGAAGTCAAAGGGTTAGAGTCAACTCATGTTTCTGGAGGTCACCCCGTTAGCAACTGCGTTGGAGAATCATGGACCAATTTGGGAGAAGCCAAACTCCTTTTCGGGAAACTGCAACTATTGCAGGCGAAAGAAGTCGGAACGCCTACCTTGCGGTCGCATTGTAGATAGTGAGTAGTTGCGTCGACAACACCGCTATAGAAGGTAAGAGGTAGCAGGGAGTTCGGAAAAGATTGGGTCACCTTGCTTGGCCCTGCGTCAGTCGGAGTAAGAAACCCCGAGTGATTGGTGATATTGCCCCACAGTCCGCCGTCGAGTTGCATTTCTCAGTACACAGAAATCTATTGGCGCAGTGTGAGATCTACGACTTTCGCGCCACAAGCAGATCATAGGCACTCGCGAGACTCCTCCGGAGAGAGTGAAATCGATTCTTGCATTCCCCGTGCGTCAGGAATCACGCCTTGTCCCTCCATGATCGTGTTGAAGACCGTCCCGAAGTGGGAGGCTCTGTCGTCACTGAACTGCAAAATCCACAGAAACTCCTGGCGGAGTTGTGACCACTGTCACAGACCTGCTCTTGGCCCACCGAATAGATTCTTGAAAGCGGCTTGGAGGATGAAAAATCAAAAGAAGGAGAATTTGCAATGGCGGCTGAGAAGAACATGGATCGACTTATTTAACAGCAAGGAGACTCTCTGAGGTCCGTGAACTTCACAGGGGGCTCAAGACCTCGCACCCGACGGCCTTCGTAGGGAATAAGATGTGAGTCCATCAAAAGCAATAGCACGCGGGAGTAGCACAAAGCAATGCGCCGGGGCTCCATCCCGGAGATGACGGTTCGACCCCGTTCCTCCCGCCCCACCCTACCTATCTACTTTAGTGTACTTGACGATGACGCGAGCGCAGATTTTAATTGTGGTCGCGCCCCAGGATCACTCAGACCATTCTCACCAAACTTGCGTTGGACTGGCTCTTTCCCAGGGCCAGAGTTTTCCACAGCCTAAACATGGTTGGCCGTCACTGACGCCAGAGCGCGTTCCCGATTAGTCTTCTGGAATGACGATCGGATTCGCTATTGTTGGCGGGTTGATCTTGGCAAGCTGCGGCAGCGGCCTACTGATCGCCAGAAGAATGCGAGACCTAACATGGGCGCATTGTCCAGAGATTCAGGCCGTGGTGCAGTCAGGCTGCTCCTATATTACAGATGACCAGTCGTGCTACGTCGGCCTCGTGATGTACAGGTACAGGGTGGCTGCCCAGACGTACTACGGCACCTGTCAACGATCATTCACAACGCCACGAGCGGCTCTGTATTTCATCGAGCGCTGCAGTGCGTCGCGACTCACCGCCCGGTACAAGCCGGAGAATCCAGAGGAGTCTTGCCTGTTTGAGTGCGAGCAGGCAGAGATTGTCAACCAGTTTGTCGAGCCGGAAGATTTGTCGATCAATTGACACTAGTCAAAGTGAGGCTGGTCCGTTGCAACACAGCGGTATCGTCAACGTGCGGTGAGACCCAACTTGAAGCCGCGACTGCAAGGGCGCTTGAAAAGAAGGACATCGAAAGGAGCGACATTTCCAATGACGGGTGACAAGAACATCGATGGGCTTATTCCAACAAGATGGCCGGAGCTAAAGAAAAGAGCGCAGAGCGAGCAAGACCTTGAAAAGCTGATGACCTTACTGGTTGAGATTGACGAATTGTTGTTTAACGTGGAGATGAGGGTCAGAGTTAAGGACGACACGGGATTCAACGCCCGTGCAGAATCACAATCGGTCGCGCAGGTATCCAGGAATCAGGGAGCCAATGAATGAAAACGCATCACGATCACGCACCGTTCATCGGATCGCAAATGAGTTATGCGACCTGTACCAACAGCAAGTCGATACTCTTCAGCAGGGCACCTTAGCGGGCTTGGCCGAAGGCGAGCTAAAACAGTACTCCGACAGAAAGCGACAAGTCCGTGAACTTCACATGGCGCTCAAAACCTTGCGTCCACGGCCTTCGTAAAATTAGGACGTAGCGATGGCACCGCAGCCTGCACAGGTTGGTTTGATGTCCAGCGATCGCGACTCGGCGGGCAGGATGCGGTAGGACTGATACTTGTACGGTCCTCCACGCTGCATGCGAGCTAAGAGATCGCTGACCGGCTCGATCGCCCAACCGCCGTCCAATGCGCCGTCATGCCGTTGCCACTGAAAGAGGCCGACGGTGAAGTCTATGTCTCCGTGCCGTGTGAAGCCATCGGCACTGCGTTCAAAGATAATCATCTAGTCTTGCTCCTTATTTGCGTCATCCTGATCCGAGCGCCTTACTGCAAAGTCTCTCAAGTCCATTACTCCGGGCACACTTCGGGCATTCCCTGGTGAAATAGCCTGAGCTGCTCACCATCAGTGCTGTCTCGCGCGCAGCACATCCCCACCTGCAACAGTGCCTGGTCTACTCAAATTCACTGCGCGCCTACTGACCGTGGTTTTTGTGATTTCACTTAGGACCGGGGCGTATGCCCGTGTGCAGGATCAGACCACCTGCCCGTTGCCCGGAAAACCTCTGAACGAGGAATCACGTTTCGGTTGGCTGGAGATTGTTACAGGCCCGTTGTTTGGTGCTCGCCGGTTACACAGTGCCTGGAAGGTCCGGTCTAATGTCTTGAGCTGTGCGAGATTAAATTGTGAAGTGCAAGAGCTACCGCTTCGAACTACTAAAAACATCCACTTCAATTGCCCGTGGGAACTTAGAACCAGACAGAGGCGGCAGCCGTACAAAAGTCACCTGCTGGCCAATCACGGGAATCGCGGGAAACATCAGGAAGTTGGGACCGTACGCGAAATGCTCCGTTCCCTCTTCATCTTTGAGAATCGCCCAGAAGACTCCCGATCGCGAAGGAGCGACAAAGCAAACATATCCAGCAAGCCGACGTGCTCGCCGGGCGCGCTGATTGGGTGTTCCTGTAGGTCTGCGCTCGATCACGAACTCCTTTGTCCATAAAAGCCGAAAGGGCGGCTCCCGTTTGGGAAGCCGCCCTTGAGTCAAAGATCCAACGCTGTTTTGCGCTGGAAACCTGTTCTGGATCTTTGACTGCAATGCGGCACACGCAGGAGCGCCGGGGAAAAAGCCCCTCTACTATAAGGAAATTTCCCGCTAAGTCGTTGATTCCTCGTAGAAGCAACAGCCATGGTCTGAACCGCCGGTGACCGGGCGTTGACCAACGGTCGCCATCGGAATCAAGATTATCCGTGGTGTGACGTTGATTTTCACGCTGCCCTCCGAGGCCTGCGCCCCGGTGGCTTCTCTTGCCGGTCGGGCTGTTCTCCGGGTTGTGGTTCGATGCGCGAACCCAGCGCCAAATAGAAATCGAAATGCATCTGCCTGGGATCCATCCCGGCATAGTAACGGGCCATCTCGTCAGTGACTACGCTCTTCACGGGGTTGGCTCCATTCCTAGATCTGCGTCTAGCGTCTGCATCCCGAAAATAATTTGCAAAGCGGCCAACAATCTTTCCAAGAGAGTCGGCGTTGCAGGTGGTGGCTCGATGAGCCTGGCGGTCACGCGGAATGCCTCAGAACCGAGATGGTTGTAGTAAACGTCGATCATGAAGCGATCAATCGCCGGACCCTCGACCGGTTCCCACCCAAAATACCGAACAACGAAGTATTCCCCCTGTGCGCCAACGGAGTGCAGTCTCAATTCTTCCCCGTTGCGTCGCGTTGGCGGCTTGAAGTCCGCATTTGTCGATCTGATGTCTGTTAATTCAAGCATCATAAGTGTGTATTGGCTGCCAGAGCAGCCGTTCCTCCCTTCCGTGTGTTGGTACTCGAACCTTGTACATTCTTTCCTCAGGCGTCGAGATCAGTGCCATCCCGGTTCATACCGCCTAGTCTTTTGTCGATTCTGGCGGTTCATGCAGGCGCTGCCTGGTCGTTTGTTCGGAGGCAAAGATCATCAACCTGCTTTGCCAGTCTCTCCGCCACACCCCTGATGCCATTCTCTGTAAGCCTATCCTCCCAGCAGGTTTGACCATTAATCGCAACAACGCCATTGGACGTTACCCACCAGATGTAACCGCCAATATAGCGGAGCTTCTCATTCCCGCTCACCCCAATCTGGCACACGTCGCCCGGGAGAATGTGAACGCGGATCGCTTCCCCAATATCTACATACCGGACGCCGTCTGGTAAGTCGTCATCGAAGATAGGGAGCTCGATTGACGGGTACTGACCGTACCAGCCAAAGGAAAAGTACCCATCGTCCTCGACAAAGAATCCCTCCTCGCTAACGGCGTGCGCTTTCAGGAGCGCAACCTCAGGATCGGCCAGGAATGCAGCGCGGTCCATGACGCGGAATGACGTGCTCTCTAAACATCCGTAGAAGTCTGACATTGTTTTCTCCTTGGATCTGGTTTTGCCCACGATACTGACTCTGCTCAAATTGAAAGACGGAGCGCAATCGATCTGAAGGAAGGACTGCGCCCCATTCTGGTGCGGCAGGCGAACGCCGCAAAACCGGCGAGCCGCTCGGGCTTACGCAGCCTATGCAACTGCCTGCGGCTCTGTCGCATCCGCTATGGCCTCCGTTTCGCTTTCGTCTTCGTCATGCTCTTCCGACTCGATTTCTGCTTCTTCGTCGTCATGCCTCTCGCAATCGGCACTCAGAAGCGAGTCGAGATGGCGCGGTCGTTGGCCCGCCAACTTGAGCGCTAGTTCCTGCTCCTCTGAAGTCAGAGCAGCTTCCGACAACAACCAGGTTCGATACCCCTTGCGATACACATGGAGTGGATCGGAATTTCCCTTTAATCGGGGATCGTAGCAATCCTCGTGTGCAAGATCGCCGGACATGTTCATCATGTTACGGACCAGAATGTAACGTCCTGCCTTGTTGGTGTCGTAAACAGCACGCACCTGTACTTCTCTATCGCTAAGTTTTACCAGCATAAGTTTTCTCCTCTTGATCGCGATTTCCGTGTCGCCGAAACTACGATGTTTGTGCCCCTTGCTCTGGCGCTGGGCGTGTCGCGCTAATGTTTTGGGAAACAACCTTCGTCTTTGGCTTTGACTTCGACTAAGACTTCGACTTCGTTAAAGTTTCACAACCAAAGTAATTCACGCGGCGTTCCACTCGATGACCTGGAACCGGCCGAAGCCCTGAGGCCGCGCCGATCCGATACCAAACCAGCGCCCGCCGTATTCAATAAGCTTGCGCAGATCTCCAACATTGATAATTCCCTCGTCGACAAGGAACGTTCCTGTCGCGGCGAAGTCAGAAATGTAAGGAGCGGATGAAAAAATTCGCTGGTTTGAGTTTTCCATTTTGACGAAACGTTGAAAGAGCTTTGCATCCCGTTCGTACCGGCCGGTTCGCAGGTACCCGCCCTCAAGCTTTATGCCGATGAAGGTGAGCCCCTTTGAGGCGATACGGGGAATCGCCTTTGGTGCTTCCTGGTTCGCATTGTTCAGGAAGGATTGAATAATGCGTTGTGGAATGACGATCTCGCCGTTTCGGGTGCCGTCAAGCGTGTAAAACGGGCGGTCCGCCAACTTTGAGATTTCGTCGTACCGTTCCCGCGTAATGCCGTGTTTCTCGCAGGCTGCGGCCAGGGCCGCTTCCTTCTTAGCCGGGCCGAGCTTTGGGTGCACCTCTTTGCTGATGTTTATGCGCAGGTCGCGTTCGGGCCAATACGGAAGGCCGATGTAACCGGGGTCGTTGAAAGTGAGTTTCGCGCTGACCGATGTCATCTCAAACCTCCATCTACTGGTAATGATTATACTACACACTCTGCTATTTTTGCAAGCACAAACTATTCTTACGCAACATCGCAATGTTAGAATGATAATTTCCTAACAGCGTCATGCACGTTGTGTTAGCATATTTGGCGAAGACAAGTTTGCAAAAGGAGGAGCGGTTGAATAATGGGATTTGAAGGTTTTGACGCCAAGGAATTGGCATTTCTATCCCCGTCGGATCAAGCAACGACGCTGGAATACATCGAAGAGATCAAAAACTCGAACTCGTCGCTCTACATCGGCAAGCGGCTGGTGTGGCTGCAAACCAAGCTCGCGCCGTATGGAATGTTCAACACGGCCCTGCGGGCGACACGCGTCGTAGTCCGCACGGCGTATGCCTATATGTACGGCTATCGCAATGCGGTGGAATTGCTGCCGGAAGGGGCGATTGAGGCGATGACGGATCGCAAGCTGGTCATTACAGCAGCACGTAATACCAAGTCACTCGGGATTTACACCGACGCAGTTGCGCAGCTCCCGCCTCCGGCTACTGGTACGCCAGCAACCTACACCAAGTGGGTGGATGCCATGATCGAGAAGAAAGGGAAGCGGTTGCGCGGTAACATGGCAAACCGTGTGCCGAAAGATCCGGAGATGGTTCTGTTGGAGATGTATCGTTTTTTGGAACGCCAGTCCAGGCGGTTACCACCACGTCCGCAAACACGTGCAGCGTTTGCCCGGCAGTTGATCGGTCTCATCATGGAGCAGTTCGATCTTGAAGCCCAGAAGTTTACTCCGTTGAAAATACCGGATACCTTCCGGTCTTCGAGAAATCGGTACGGCGTCGGCCCAGGCAACTGACGCTCGGTTTCACACGGAAAAGAGAGCCACCAACCTGATAACGCTTGAGCAAGCCAGCTCAGAGCGAATTATGGAGGACTCTCTTTTTATGCAGTACGAACACGTTGAACCATTCGTAGACGCCGACCGTGCAGCAGAATTTCTCTGCTGCTCTCGTAAGCACTCACTTAAACTCGCCCGCGACGGTGTGATTCCGTCGCATATTCTGCCCACCGGAAACCAGCGCCACACAAGGCTTTTCAGGATTTCAGAGCTTGAAGCGCATGTGTTAACCTGTGCTGGGCGGCTTCCACATTCTAAAAAATTGGAGGCCGAATGAAATACCAGACAGGCAGTTTGCGGCAGGTAAAGCGCAGTGACGGCTGGACCTGGCTTTTTCGATTTAGAACCAGCAAGGATGGTAAGAGAGTCGAGAACACGAAGCGCATCGGACTTGTAAAAGAATTGAAGAACGAGACCGATGCGTGGAAGAAGATCGACGAGATGGGACTCCGGGCCGAGGTAAACAAGGATGCGGACGTTGACCGCCTCACGTTCGGCGTGCTGGCCTTGCGTTATCTCGATGCGGAATCCCGCAACGAAGGGATCGTTCACGTCGTGAAGAAAAGCTTGATTCCGAAGTGGGGTAATGTTCCCGCCGAAGATATCAAGCGTAAAGAAATTCACGATTGGTTGAACGGTTTCAGAGGCCAAGGATACGCGGGACCGACGATTGGAAAGGCAAAGCAGGTCATGCACGGCGTTTACGACTACGGACTGTTTGAGGAAGTCTGCAAGGTGAACCCGTGTGCGAATTGGCGGCTCAAGAATATCAAGTCAACGTATAAAGCCATAACGGTGACGCCCGCCGAAACGCTCGTGATGCTGCAGTCTTTTACGAACATGATGTACTTCACGCTGGTGTTCACCGTGGCTGCTACTGCTTTGCGAGCAGGTGAAGTGGTCGCATTACGGTGGGCTGATATCCGGTGGGAAGAGAACCGTATTCGCGTGAGTAAGAGCTGGCGGCGTGGGAAAGAAGGCAAGCCCAAGACGGCGGCATCTGACTCTACGGTCCCACTCGGTCCGATCCTGGCTCAGTTCCTCCGCTCATGGAAGGAACAGAGCTTGTACGCGGCTGACGCTGACTTCGTGTTCCCGTCGATCAAAAAGAAAGGCAAGATTCCAGTTTGCGCCTCGATCTTCGTTCACGACCATCTTCGTCCGGCGGCGATCGCTGCTGGCGTCGAGATTCCGGATGGATATCGATTCGGACTTCACAACCTGCGCCACTCGCTGGCCACATGGCTGGTGAACAAGGGCAACGTGAATCCGAAGACTGTGCAGGAAACTCTCCGGCATAGCAGGATACAAACGACGCTTGACCTTTACGTGCAAGGAAACAGCGACAACAAACTCAGCGCGCAAGAAGAATTTTGCGAACTGATTAAGGATTGCGGTCGGTTCCCGAAAGTGTGTGGATCGATCGTGGATCAGAATGGTAAGCTAGAGTCTGTAACTGCTTGAAAACAATGTAGGCGCGTAGCTCAGTTGGTTAGAGCGCTACCTTGACACGGTAGAGGTCAGGAGTTCGAGTCTCCTCGTGCCTACCATTTTCTTTTGAAGAACCTATCGGCGCTTTCCTCCAAAGCGTCCAACTTACAGATCAGCCCACATGTCTGGAACGTGCCTCGACCTGGCGCCGCCTCAAGATACCTATCTTGCGCTTTCTGGAAACCAGTGTTGTGCTTGAAAGACGCTGAAAAGCAAGGGTTTGCGCTCGCCGTTCCGGTTGGTTGGGGGGGTACGGTCTCGATGAACACTGTCGTTTCGCCGCGTGATTACCAACGGATGGCCCGTCAGTCGGGAGTTTTTGGCGGGTCGAATCGAAGCAGTCCCGCCTGGCAGCGGCACGAAATCGAGAACCCAGAGAGTACTCGGGTAACCTTGTTTCGAGCAGTTCCGCACCTGCAAAATGGTAGCGCGACGGGCAAAATACAGGCGCTCGGCAGAAGTTACTGACCCTCCCCCAGGTTGAGCCGATGCCCGTGTCTGTGACAACACCGGGAGTGAACATGAAGAGTATTGTTGCAGGTATTGTGTTGGCGTTGACTGCGCAGGCGCTCGTGGGCCAGGCCGCGCCGCGCGTTCCTCTGCAAATTCCCCCGCATGTTTCTCAGCATGTTCGGCTGGGAATCGCTTCAGATTGGACGCATCATCATGTCCTCTACCCGGACTCAAAAGATGAGTCCGTGATGGCGCGAGCCCGAAGAGATCCCCGCTGGACGCAGAATTGGTATATCCGCCATCCGGAAGTATGGTGGCCAGGTCCGTGGCCAGGTCCGTTCCGCGGGCGTCACGGGCGCAGTCGCAGAGACTGGAGCATGCCCTTGACGGCGTCGCCTTTGACGTCCGCTTTTGAGCCGCTGTTCGACTTCGCCTTCGCCAATGGCATCGACACGGGGAACGGCAGCCTCAACACAACCGACAATGGCGGCGGTCAATTTCTCGCCACCGCCGGCACCCTTACCGTGACTGCCGGCCCGGACGTTGGCTCCTACCCGCTGTATCCAGGCGGCCCAGCGCAAACGCCGAGCCCCAGCGGATTCTTCACGTACGACAACCTCCTCTTCCCCTCAGTCGACCCCGGAATTGATTTGCAGGGACTTCTCTTCATCGGCAGCGGTATGGAGATAAACATCTTCAGCAATTTCGCCGATAGCTACGAGTTTTACGACAACAGCGGCTATAACAATGTGGGAGATTCGTTTATCCTGACCGCCGCTCCGGGCGGGGGCCAGACCTTTCCTGCGAAATATGTTTTTGATGTGACGGCATCGCCAAGCTGCACCGACGATTACGTGGTGATCGGTGTTCCGGCGAAGCCTGCATCGGGCGGACAAGCCAACATCGTTGGATTCAACAATCTCTACAGCGGCACATCCACTCCAACTCCATACTGCGGCGTGAGCGAGCCAACGGTGATGTTCGCCTACGCTTCAGGAACCGGACAAGTGCCGGCTTCCGTGGTCCTCTCACAGAACGGGAGTCAAATTGCTTATGTTGAGAATCGCGTTGGCAGTTCCTACTTCCATATCCTGACCCTCGGGACTACGGGAACGAACGGGACCAGCGCGACAGCGGCGGTCGTGCCGGGAAGCGCCGGTGGAAACAACGCCGTGGACCAGAGCGTGCTGCTTTCGCCGGATGGTGGAACCACGAACCAGGGCTCCACGAATGCGGCTTACGTGGTTTACACACATGACGACGCCAATGATGTGGCTTACGTCAGCACCTACAGCTCGGCTGGCGGCGGTTCCGGCTACCTGTACAAGATCAGCAATGTATTCAATGGCAGCGCCACGCCAATGCTGGTTTGGAGTGTTGCCATCGACGCGGTTCCGTCGACTCCGGTTTACGATTCGGTATCAAATAATGTTTTCTTTACGGATGGCAGCGGTCGCATCGATTATGTGACGGACACTGGCCCGTCGCCGTCAGTTGTCTACGGCGCGGTCCTGGCTAGCGGCAACACAGCCGAGAACGCCGTCGTCGTCGATAGCACCAATCAGATGGTCTATGCTTCCTTCAACTCCGACGGGACCAATGCCCTGATCGTGCAAGCTCCCACAAGCATGGCGAGCAGCGTCTCCGTGCCGGTGGGCACGGCAAGCACGATGTACACCGGACCTTACGAGCCAGCCTTTAACAACGCCTGGTATACCGGATCGGGGACGCCGATTCTGTACATCGCGGGAACCGGCACTGGAACGCTCCCGACCCTGTACAGCGTTGGGTTCAATAGCAGCGGCGTGCTGAACAGCAGCGCCAACGCCACAACGGCGGCTCTGGCTACAGGCACGGCGGACTCGTCGCCGGTTACGGAGTTTTACAACGCTACACTCGCGAAGGACTATCTTTTCGTAGGGGTCACGGACCATTGCGTCGCTTCTGCCGGCGGCGGAAATGCCGGTTGCGTCATGAGCCTGGATATCACGAGCGGCTTTCCGACCGTCAGTGGCAGCAGCACGGCGCTGGCTGCGCCTGGAGGCACAAGCGGCATCATCGTGGACAACGATAGCGGTCTGAACGAAGCCTCCAGCATTTACTACGCGACCAAGACCGGGGCGAACCTGGTCAAGGCCACGCAGGCCGGACTGAACTGATGCTACTGAACGGATGCCGCTGCGCGCGTGGCTGACGGCGGATCCGCAGGCCTCGCAGAAAGCCTCACGGTTACGCCTGGACTTGCTCTGGGAAGCCGCTAAAGCGGCGATAGTTCGTCTTCTTTCCCTTCGTCCTTCTTTCCAAAGGCGAATCTCTTCTCCAGGAATTGCTGTGCCAGGTCCTTGCCGCCTGTGCCGAATGCGATTGCCAGGCCAAGCATTACGGCTCCAAAAGCGGTTCCGAAAGCGACCAACACAGTTTGCTCTGCGATTCCCAATTCCTCGAACACCATGGATAAGACAAAGACGATGATGATCGTGCGAACGGAAACACTCAGAAGCCGGGGTGAACGAAGGTTGGCGTTCACGGCGGCCAGCAGCGCCGCACGGGAAAAAAAGCTGGCGGCGAGCAGGCCGAAAAACAGAATGAACAGCGCGACAAACAGACGGGGCAGGAACAGAAAGAACCTGGCGATTTCGTCCTGCAAACCGAGGATCCCCAGCACGCTTACTCCCAGCAGAATGAAGCCCAGCCAGGCTACCCAGAAAGCAAACCGGCTCAGCAGTTCCGTCGCAGAAGGCAACGCGGCCTTCGTGAGCAACTGGGACGCGCCGGCGTTTTCAGAGAGCTTATCGAACTTGATGAGCCGAAGAATACTGCGCAAGAACATTTTCAAAAGGAGCGCGACCACCCATCCGGCAAATGCGATGATCAGCAACACGATGATCCGGGGAAGAATGTGGGCAAAACCTCTGGTAAGTTCCTGCATGGCCTGAGTCAATTCGTCGATAATCATTTGCCGCATGATGACCTCACTCGTTTACCGTTTCCAAATCTCCAGCAGATACGGTTTTGTTCGTTCGAATTCAAGGCACAAGCTTTCGATGTTGTTTTCGACGTCGGCGTCGGACCCGTTGATGTTCTCCGTCAGAAATGTGAACGCTCTGCCGCGAAAAAGTGGCGCCAGCGCCTGGATGATGTGGTCCCTGCTGATCACCGATTGGTGATACGCCGCCGCGAACTCGTAAACCGTCTTGACCCATAATTCCGCGGAGTAACGAAATGGGACGTCTTCCGTACGGGCGATGCGTTGGAGTTCCGCCAGCGTCGAGGGAGAAAGAATGGACTGAAATACAGATTCCAGCTCGGCGACTCCCGTGGAGAACATTTCTCGCAACCGTTTTCTGTTTACGCGCAGTGGTTCCGGAATGAACTCCCGCGCAGCGCCGGTGGTAGGGATTGGCTGGGACCCGGTCCGGGCATTCCACAGCGAAAAATTCGGTTCCAACGAAGAGAACAAAGCCCCGACAGTTTGTCGCATCGCCGGAACCAGGTCAGCGGAATGCCGTTCCGCATGCTCCTTGGCACCCAGAAAAGATTGGCAAATACGATACTCTCCGGCGATCGCAGCCAGCGTGAGTTGAGTTTCGGAACCGGCCTGAGCCGTTTCATCATGCCATGCGTTCTGCGCGAGGAATTGGCTTCCGAGGCGGCCGGAAAATGCGAAGTCCAAAGCGTAGGGCTCGCGGATTTTCAATCCATAAAGCGCGCGGGTCATGGGATAGAGCAGATTGGTGAGGAGAATACCGTCGAACCTGTGCCGGCTATAGGTGGGCAACACGAGATCGAATTCTTCCGTGTAAATGGGACGCAGGAGAGTGGTGAGCCAATCGGCTGTGATTTGAGTGGACTCGGGCGAAATTACAGCGCAGGCCTTGGCTCGCAATAATTCCGCGGCGGCCATGATCGTCCGCAGCGCTGTCCCAAGTGCCAGACTGCTCGCATACTGCGTGCTGATGGAGTGAAATGTCCGGAGGGCGTATGGCTTGGAGTTAGGCCGGGTATCGTGGATGGCGGCGCTCGCGATCAGTTTGGGCGTGCCGTCTCGTGAACCTCCATCGGCGTTGATGATTGCCGCTCTCTCCCGTGGGAAAAATTTGAGGATGCCGGCCTGGATCGTTTCGACGATTGGCCCGATAGTCTTGGCATTATTGTGCGTGGGCACGCCCACCAGGATGTCGACCTCACCGACATCAATGAGCTGGCGAAGAAAATCGTCCGTGAGAACACTCTCTTCCGCCAATTTAACCTCTGCCATGAGACATCGTTCCTCAAATCAGCGATAACTTCAGATTCGCCGCAACCGAAACCAGTAAAACTGGTACGGACCCAGGGTCAGCAAATACGGCAAATCGCCCACCCGTGGAAATATGTTCTTGCCGAACATCTCGATCAGAATATTTCCTTTGTAACGGCGCAGGTCCAGTTCCACCGCCTGCGCGGCGTTCGAAAGATTATTCACGACCAGGATCGTCTCATTCTCCAACTGGCGCACGTACGCCAATATTCTGTGATTGGCAGGATAGAGAAACTCAATCGATCCGCCGCCGAACACGTTGGTGGTTTTTCGAACTGCAATGATGCGCGCAATCCAGTTGAGGAGAGAGTGCTCGGTCCTTTTTTGCGAAACCACATTGACGGCAGGATAACCATAGACTGGATCCTGGACTAACGGCGCATAGAGTTTCTCCGCCTCCGCGGCGGAAAATCCTCCGTTCCAGCCTCCGCTCCACTGCATCGGAGTTCTCACTCCGTTGCGGTCGCCCAGCTTGATGTTGTCACCCATGCCGATTTCATCGCCGTAATAAATACTTGGAGTGCCAGGTAACGACATCAGCATTCCGTGCATTAACTCGATACGCCTCCGGTCGTTGTCGAGCAAAGGGGCAAGCCGGCGCCGGATTCCCAGGTTCAGCCGCATCTCTTTGTCTTTGGCATACGTGTCGTTCATGTAGTCCCGCTCGACATTGGTAAGCATTTCGAGGGTCAGCTCGTCATGATTGCGCAGGAACAGGCACCACTGGCAGGAAAGCGGAATCTCCGGCGTTTGCTGCAGAATCTCGGTGATGGGTTTGCGGTCTTCCAGTTTCACTCCCATGAACATTCTTGGCATCAACGGAAAGTGAAACGCCATGTGGAATTCGTTCCCGTCAGCGAAGTAGGGACGAAGATCCACGGGCCATTGATTGGCCTCAGCCAGAAGCATTTTGCCCGGAAATTGCTCATCGAGCCTTCGCCGCAACTCTTTCAGGATGGCGTGCGTCTCCGGCAAATTCTCACAACTCGTGCCCTCGCGTTCCACCAGGTAAGGGACTGCATCCAGCCGGAAGCCGTCGACTCCGATTTCCAGCCAGAACTTCATGACGTTCCACATCTCTTCCCGGACGGCGGGATTGTCATAATTGAGGTCGGGCTGGTGGCTGAAGAAACGATGCCAATAATAAGATTTCGAAATCGGGTCCCACGCCCAGTTCGACAGCTCGCTATCGACAAAATTGATCCGAGCTTCGGGATAGCCGGTGTCGCTATCACTCCAGACATACCAATCCCTGAGCGGGTTTTCCCGTGAACTGCGGGACTGCTGAAACCACGGATGCTGATCCGAGGTGTGATTCGCCACCATCTCGATGATCACCCGTATCTGGCGCGCATGGGCCGATTTCAGAAACGTTCTGAAATCTTCCAGAGTTCCGTAGCTGGAATGGACTGAGTAGTAGTCGGAAATATCATAGCCGTCGTCGCGCAGAGGCGACGGAAAGAACGGCATCAACCAGATTGTGTTGATCCCTAATTCCTGCAGGTAGTCCAGTTTTTGATCGAGCCCCTGGAAGTCGCCAACGCCATCTCCGTTGCTGTCGTAAAAAGTACGAACGTGAGCCTGGTAGATGATCGCGAGTTTGTACCAGGGCACGTCCTGCTTTGATGGCAAGCGACTTCCTCCTCGTTCTAGCGCAACATTCATCGAAGCCCTATGCCCTATCTTCGCATCTTTTAACGCGGCGGACAGCCCCACTAGTCCAACGGCGGCGAACCCCCACGCGTTCGGGCCCGGGGCGCTGGGTGCGATGCTGACGCTTCGACAGTTTGGATCGTCCACGGCTAGAATCATTCGGAGCTTCTCCGGGAGAGTGATCTAGCCTGGTTCTGACTCCTGCATTCGCTGAGATGACCCGATGATTGTCAATTTCGCAGAACGGGCCCACAACCACAACTGGGCACTCGACCCGGTGACCCGGTCCCTGCTCGATACCGATTTCTATAAGTTGCTGATGCTGCAGTTCATCTGGAAGCACTATCCCAAGACGCGGGTCTCGTTCTCGCTCTTCAACCGCACCACTTCTGTTCGTCTCGCCGATCTGCTGACTACTGAGGAATTTACCCAGCAACTGGAGCACGTGAGGAAACTGCGATTCCGAAAATCCGAACTGGTCTGGCTGGCCGGCAACACGTTCTACGGCCGCCGTGGAATTTTCGAGCCGGGATTCCTGGAATGGCTGGAGCACGATTTCCGGTTGTCAGACTACGAGCTAAAAATTAACGGCGACCAGTTTCATCTCACCTTTGACGGTCTCTGGACAGAAACCACCATGTGGGAGCTGTATTCGCTCTCCATCCTCGATGAGCTGAAAACCCGCGCTCATCTGAAAAAGCTCAGCGAGTTCGGCCTCGACATCCTGTATGCCCGCGCGAAAACCAAGCTGTGGAGCAAGATCGAACGCCTGCGCGGCGTGCCCGATCTCAGGCTCGCTGATTTCGGCACCAGGCGCCGTCACAGCTTTCTGTGGCAGGAGTATGTGGTCGAAGCCATGGCTTCGAATCTCGGGCAAAATTTCGTCGGCACCTCGAATGCGTTCCTTGCCCACAAGCATGACCTGGAAGCGATTGGAACGAACGCGCACGAGATTCCGATGGTCGTTGCAGCTCTCGCGCCGGATGACGAATCGCTGAAGGCCTCGCAATATCACGTGCTCGAGATGTGGCAGCGAACCTACGATGGAGAATTGCGGATCATGCTGCCGGACACCTTTGGCACGACGCAGTTCCTGCAAGGTGCGCCGGTATGGGCGGCAGACTGGACCGGCCAGCGCATCGACAGCAAGAATCCCTTTGCAGCCGGGGACGAGTACATCGCGTGGCTGAAGGCCCGCGGCCGAGACCCGGCGGGCAAGCTCATCATTGCCTCTGATGCGCTCGACGTCGACGATATATTGGGCCTGCACGCATACTATGGCGGCGTAATGGCGAAAGGCGCGACCGCTGCCGATTTCCGCGCGGCGGCAGATTTTCTCGATCGCCGCAAGTGGACTCCCGGACGCCGCATTCGCTTCAGCGCCGGTTGGGGCACGTTGCTGACCAATGATTTCCGCGGCTGCGATCCGCAAGGCGGCAGCGGATTCGACCCGATCAGCCTGATCTGTAAAGTCTCGAGTGCGGAGGGCCGCCCCGCCGTGAAGCTTTCCGATAATTACGCCAAGGCGCTCGGCCTGCCCTCCGAAGTGGAGCGCTACCGGCGAGTATTCGGCGCCGCCGGAATGAGCAACGTTCCTGTTGTGACCTAATGTGGCTCCAGTTGCGTTAGGTGCGTGCGTCCGGGCGCGACGTAACGATGTAAGCCGGTTGCAAACCTTGCCCGGTGCGGCGACAATCATGGCGTCGTGAAAAAGCTCTCGTCTGCTCACCAGAAGGCTTCGCCCCCCGTCGAGTGTGCCCCTTTCTCGCCGGGCGCCGTGGTGGTAGTGACCCTGAGCAACCCCAGGGACAAATTCTGGGGAATGATTCTGGCGCTTGCCCCGGAGGGCCTGAGTGTCAGCGGGATTGAGCTCGCGTCCGTGGATGATCTGGCCGTCATGGTCAAAGGCGGCGAGGTGTTTACGCCGTCCGTGGTTTTCTTCCCCATGCACCGCATTCATCGCATCGAACTCGACCTGCCCGATGGAGACATTCCCTCCCTGTCCCAACGATTCCAGG